>Ga0209341_10000494_pt1 | contig 40832 bp, 31 predicted proteins | sample RifCSP13_2_FD_184020 | JGI IMG/M metagenome (GOLD analysis project Ga0209341, IMG submission 184020) | Soil microbial communities from Rifle, Colorado - Rifle CSP2_sed 13_2 (SPAdes) (version 2) | ecosystem: Environmental > Terrestrial > Deep subsurface > Rock core/Sediment | place: Rifle...
ATTTAGGGGCGTGAGTATCAAAAATGATCCAGGAAATCTGATGGTTTTTCCTGATATTGTCCGAATGCCTGCAGTTTTGAGGAGATACCCAGTAGAAGTTGTAAGAATCATCATAAGCAAAAAACAGCGGACAAACCCAAGGATTGACGCCGTCGGCCGTGCCGAGCGTGAGATAAATATTTTCCTTTATAATATTCCTGGCTATATGATCCGGTTCCACGGTCCAATTGTAACAAATTGACTATCAAGCTTATAATAAAAAGAGGTATGGCGTTTTTTGAGTTCCCAAACCATAAAGGATTCGGTATTGACTTATCTTTTAAAGACTATTTGAGGAAAGTATACTTTGGACAAGACAAGGATGGGAAATATAAGCTTTATGCAAATACAAGCGCAGGAGGGAACTGGCCAACCGGGGAAGAGGCGACTGTAGAAGAAACAGGGCTTTTGTTAAAAAAGGCCAGAATGGAGGCTCCGGATTCAATACACACGGAGGCCTTGGTGAAATATTTAAGGACATTACTGCAAATCTAGCTTAATTTGCGGGGTGGGAATATTTATAATAGGCGAGTTTGACTAGTTCGGTGACAAAGAAATAGACCCCTACCAGTAGCAAAATATAGGACAGGTGAAGTGGAGGAGGTGGGACAAAACCGAAAATATTCCGCCCGATACCGGAAAAGGGGAGGACCAGGGTAATAATCAATGCCGAGAGGGAGAAATACAGGATAGGCCGCGAAGGGGGGATGCCGCGGAAAAACGGACCCGCAGTACGGATGGAAAAAAGCAGCAGAAGTTCCGTCAGAGTGCTACCGATAAACCAATTTGAACGGAGGACTTCCGGGGAATAATGCGCAAACAAAGCAAAGAACGCAAAATCATCCACTGTGCTGACAAAACCTAAAAGCAAAGCCAATAAGAGGAGGCCGCGGACATTGAAACGAACGGGGCGGGCAATATCCTTAAGCGGCACTTTGTCCGTAGCGATGGAGATCATAGGAAAATCCGTAAGGAAATTTAGCAGAAGTATTTGGATGGGAAGGAGGGGTAAAAAAGTTATTTTTAATGAAACCACAGCCAGGGCAAAGAAATTGCCGAAATTGGATGCCAACGTGGCAACAATATACTTCCCAATGTTGGAAGCGACGGTCCGGCCGATGCGAATCCCCTCTATAATTACTCCCAAATCTTTTTCCAAAAGGATGATATCCGCACTTTCCCGGGCAATCTGGGAAGCACCTTCAACAACCAAGCCGACGTCGGCGCTTTTTAAAGCTACGGAGTCGTTGATACCTTCACCTAAAAAACCGATCGAATAGCGGGTTTGAAGCAAGTCTATTATGCGGTTTTTTTGCAGGGGATTAACCCGGGCAAAAACAGTGTTTTGGAAAACCGCAGTCAAACGACCCGCCTGATCCAACTCGTCGAAACTCCGGCCGGTAATAACCTGCCCAGGATCGACGATGAGGCCTATTTGGACAGCCAGAGCACCGGCAACCTCCGGACTGTCCCCGGTGAGGATTTTGATTGAGATACCCAGTTTTTCGGCCTGCTGAACCGCTTTACGAGCGGTGGTTTTCAGGGGATCGGTAAAGGAGACCAGGCCTACCAAATCAAAACCGGCTGAGGTATCAAGTCGCTCCAGCGACTGCCGGGGAGGGGCAATTTTTTGAGCCACCGCCAGTACGCGCTCACCCAGGAGGCCGCGGTTTTTTATCCAGCCCCAAACCTCCGGTGAAAAAGACCGGCATTGATCCAACACATGCTCCGGGGCTCCGCGGATGACGACAGACTTCTTCCCGCCATGCAGGACAATAACTGTATAGCGGCGGCGGTCGGGATCGAAAGGCAGAGCGGAAAGGAACCTGAATTGCCGTACCTCCTGTTTTTCCCCTGGAGTAAGCGAATCCCATAGGCCTACGTCAAACGGATCCAGTGGAGGTCCGCTATTAATAAATTCCGCTCCGACTACTGACCATGTCAAGACGGAACGGTCATCCCGAGGGTAAGTTTGCGACAGAGTCAGGCGGTTTTGGGTAAGAGTTCCGGTCTTATCCGTACATAAGACTTCGATGCTTCCCAGATCCTCAATCGAGTTGAGTTTTTTGACGACAACACGGTTTTTAGCCAGACGGGCAGCACCACGACTAAGGGAAAAGGTCAGGACGACGGGCAGGGCTTCGGGAATGACGCTGACTGCGAGAGCTATGGAAAATACCAGCAAGGCTACAGGGTGAGCCGCAGGACCTTTAATAATTAAATTAAGCAAATAAAGGAGAATGATAGTGACGCCGATCAACCGGAGAACAAAAGCGCTGAAACCGGAAATGTCCTTTTCAAAGGCGCTGGACTCTCCGGCTTTCCCGGTAGCGGCGGCTATCTGGCCTATTGAGGCGGATTGGCCGGTGGAAATGACCACGGCCTCTGCCCGGCCTTCCACCAGGGAAGTGCCGGAAAAACCAATGTTTGCCGCCTGATACATATCCCCGGGAGGCTGTTTCAGACTTTGGGCTTTTTTAACGACAGGGATCGACTCCCCGGTGATAACCGACTCATTAACCAGTAAACGGCCCGGAGACAGGAAGCGGATATCAGCAGGCAGGATGGATCCGGGGCTTAAGGATAAAATATCACCCGGAACAAGAAGGGCTGTGGGTTCCCGGACAAAATTTCCATCCCGCTTAACCAGCGCGGAGGAACCGAGATATTTCTGCAATGAATTGAGTATCCTGTCAGAGTGGAATTCCTGATAAAAACCCAGTCCGGCATTTAAAATGACAAAGAGGATAATGATGGCGGCATCAAAAGGACTTTCCAGAAATCCGGAAACTACCGCAGCCAGCAGTAAAAGATAAATAAAGGGAGATGTGAACTGACGTCCAAGAATATGCAGCCAGGTAACACGGGTTTTGGAGATTTCATTGGGACCGAACCGCTCCTGGCGTTTGGCAGCTTCCAGTGACGACAAACCTTTGGCGCTTGAGTCCAGCCGAGCCAACACTTCCTTTGTTTTCAGTTGGGAAATTTCTGTCCAATTCATTGACACAATCATACCTCAAGGAGAAACACTCCCCTATTTTTATACCGAATTTTACCCGAACTTTAATAATTACGGGTTTGTTTCGGTCAGTTTGACTTTTTACGTTTTATAGGATATACTACTAGGCAGTTCTCCGCAGAAATGCGGAGCTTTTTTTGCATCAAAAACTATGAATACCAATTGGAAAAATTGGGTTTTCAATAAAGCCGAGAGGCTTTTTAGAAGCGATACTCCCCTACCGGCTAAGGAACTGGCTTGGCGCGGAGTACGATTTGCAGTGAGATGCGGCAAAAGTAACCCCGTCAGCTTCGCTTTAAGGCCGCTGGTCTTCCATAGGCATCTAAGAACAGCCGTCGGCGTTAATTTAGCCATATTGGCCATTGGATTGGCAATATTCGGGCCACTGCCCAGCCTGGCAGGCACCGGTATGGGTGGAGAGGTCAGTATTGCAGGAACCGGGGAGGTAACTTTGAGCACCAGGCCGGGTGTACGGATACCCATCAGCAATTTCCAGATATCCCAAAGATACTGGGCACTGCACAGCGGATTGGATATGAGAGCTCCTTCAGGCACGGCTATCCAACCTATAATGGCAGGGATTGTAACCAAAGTTGAATCCGACCGCTGGGGATACGGAAAAATGGCCGTAGTCACCCATGGGGCGGAATATGGCAGCCTGTACGCCCACATGTCCCAGATAAACGTATCCGAGGGACAGGAAGTAAGCCAGGACACGGTTATCGGGCTCGTAGGGTCTACCGGCAGGTCCACCGGACCACATCTGCATCTGGAGATCTACGAAAACGGGAGAGCAGTCAATCCGGCACAGATCCTGGGGCTGAAATAAAATATCCGCGGTATAATTACGAAGGTGATATATGTCACATCATACAAAAGCCCCGATTTGGACGGAGTAGCTTGCAGTATCGGCTACGCAGAACTGGTGAGGCAAAAGGGAGAAGTGGCAAAGCCGGTATATTACGGCAAGCAGGGATTGGAAACAAAGTTTTTTGTTGAGAAATACGGAGAGTTACCGATTACTCACAAAGAAGGCGGATACGTCGGGGGGGACAGATTTGTATTGCTGGATACGGCAGATCCGGATGCGGTTGATCCGGAAATTAATCCCGGACAGGTTTTGGAGGTTTTTGATCACAGGCAACTGGTATTCACAGAAAAATTTGCAAACGCAACCTTACATATTGAATTGGTGGGGTCATGCGCGACATTAGTAACCGAAGAGTATAGAAAAAACCAGCTGTCCCCCACCCTGCTGACCGCACAATTACTGTACGGGGCAATAATTTCCAATACGATCAATTTTAAAAACAAAGTAACTACAGACAGGGATAAAACCGCGGCCGAGTGGCTGAAGCCGATTGCAGGGATAACTGACGGATTTATTAAAGAAATGTTTGACCGTAAAAGCCAAATTACCCCGGCCAACTTACAGGAAACACTGCTGCAGGATTTTTCGGTCAAGGAAATCGGGGAGAAGAGATTCGGAATAGCCCAGCTGGAAATAACGGATCTGGAAAAATGTGTCAGGGAAAACCAGGAGGCTATCGAGGTATTTTTAAACAGGATGAAGATTGAAAAAGAGTTGGATTTTTCGCTATTTACCGGAATTGACATATACGAAGGTTATAATATATTGCTGGCGGTTGACGGTGAATCCGGGAAGATGTTTGGAGAAGTTTTAAATTTAGATCTATCAAACGGCAGGTTTCGAACGGAATCGATTATAATGAGAAAGGAAATTTGGCCTAAAATAAAGGCGTATTATGAAAGTTGAGATTCCAGGCCAGGGAGAGTTGGAAATAAAAACCGTGGTGTTGGATTTAAACGGCACTATAGCGGTGAGGGGACAATTAGTAGAAGGGGTTAAGGAAAGGGTAGACACAATAAAACAAAAAGGCCTGCGGGTAGTTCTTTTTTCAGGGGATACGAGAGGGAATGCCGAGAAGCTGGCTGGGGAGTTGGACATTGAATTCATAAGGGCCGGGACAGCCGAGGAAAAAGGGGCCGAAATATCAAAACTGGATTCGGAAACCTGCGCAGCAATCGGCAACGGATTAATAGATGTGGCTAAACTGGGATTGGCAAAGCTGGCAATCGTGACGCTACAGGCAGAAGGGATACATACCAAAGCCCTACTGGCCGCGGATGTGGTGGTACCGTCGATAAACGATGCCCTGGACCTGCTGATCGATGAAAACAGCCTGATCGCGACGTTAAGAAGTTAGGCTGGTTGGAGTTCGCGGTGGGAGGGGTTGGAGCCGGGGAGCTGAATGTGTTCCTTACTAAAATGTTTTCGAATTTCCAAGTCGTTCAGAAGGCCGCTTTCCGATAAACGGCTGATAAGTGAAGTAAGACCCCACCTTTCAGAAGTATTTCCAATATTATTGCCGTGAAGATTTAAAAAGGCAGTCTTTTTCTCCTTCAAGGTTAGATCGTCCCAGGTTTTGACCATTTAGTAGTCTTCCATGCCGCCGCCCATACCGCCCATGCCACCCATACCGCCCATGCCGCCCATGCCGCCGGCGCCTCCGGCCGGAGATTCCTTCTTTTCGGGCAGTTCAGTCACTAAGGCTTCGGTCGTCAGTATCATGGTCGCGGTGGAAGCTGCGTTTTGGAGGGCAACCCGGGCCACCTTGGCCGGATCAATAATTCCGAATTTGATCATGGAACCGGTTTCCCCTGTGGCCACGTTGACCCCAAAATCCGCCTCCTTGGCTTCCAAAACCTGTTTGAGGTAATAGCCGTCATCCATAGCAGCATTTTTTAAGAGCCACCTAAACGGCTGTTCCAGCGCAAATCTCAAAATATCCAAACCGACTTTTTCTTCCGCACCCAATTTGAGCGTGTCCAAAGCTTTGGCTGCCCGGACGAGAGTGACTTCACCGCCGGGGATTATCCCCTCTTCAACCGCGGCTTTGGTAGCACCGACGGCATCTTTGACGCGTTCCTTACGATCATTAAGTTCGACCTCGGTGGCAGCACCGACATTGATGACCGCCACTCCACCACTGAGCTTGGCCAGCCTCTCCTCGAGTTTTTCGCGATCAAAATCCGAGGTGGTACGGGAGACTTCGTCTTTGAGCTGGGTAATCCTGGCCTGGATCAGTTTGGGGTTGCCTTTACCGCTGATAATCCGGCATTTGTCTTTGTCTGCCCAGACTTTGTTTGCCTGACCAAGGTCTTCCATTTTGACGTTTTCAAAAGTGCGGCCTGTATCCTCGGAAATTACGGTGCCACCGGTCAAAATAGCAATATCTTCAAGCATGGCTTTGCGGCGGTCACCAAATCCCGGGGCTTTGACGGCCAGGATATTGAATGCACCGCGGAGTTTGTTCACAACCAGGGTAGCAAGGGCTTCACCTTCCAAATCATCGGCGATGATAACCAGGTTTTTGCTGACTTTAATGAAGCTTTCCAAGAAGGGCAGCAGGTCCTGAATAGAATTGATTTTTTTATCGGTGATGAGAATATAGGGCGATTCGATCTCCGCCTCCATTTTGTCCGGGATAGTGACAAAGTAAGCTGAAGCGTAGCCTTTGTCAAATTCCATGCCTTCGGTATATTCAATGTCGATGGTCAAACCTTTACCTTCCTCCACCGTCACCACCCCGTCGCGGCCGACCTTTTCCAGAGCCTCGGCAATTTTGGCACCAATCTCCTCGTCTCCGGCGGAAATAGTGGCCACCTGGGCAATTTCCTGCTGGGTTTTGAGAGGCTTGGAGATTTTCCCGATCTCAGCCACCACAGCTTCCACTCCCTTATCGATCCCCCTTTTGAGAGCCATGGGGTTGGTCCCGGCGGCGATATTTTTCATCCCCTGGTGAACAATGGCTGCAGCAAGGGCGGTAGCAGTAGTAGTACCGTCACCTGCAGCATCGTTGGTCTTTTCGGCTGCCTGGCGCACCAGCTGGGCACCCATATTGGCAAACGGGTCGGATAATTCAATTTCTTTGGCTACGGAAACACCATCATGGACGACAGACGGAGCACCCCATTTTTTGTCCAGGGCGACATTGCGGCCTTTGGGGCCGAGAGTGGTGATAACAGCTTTGGATAGAGTGTTTACCCCATGAGACAAAGACTGGCGGGCGTCGTCGGCAAATTTTAATTGTTTAGCGGCCATAATTTAAGAAATAACGGCTAGCACGTCTTCGAATTTTACAAACAAATACTCCTTATTGTCTATCTTGACTTCGTTGCCACCCCATTTTTTGTAGATGACTTTGTCCCCTTTTACGGCAGGCGTCTTTTTCTTTGTCCCGGTGTCTGACACATCGTCTGCCCCGGCTGCAAGTACCGTACCCTGCTGGGGTTTGTCACCGGAGGCGGATTCGGGAAGATAGATGCCGGAGGCTGTCTGGCGGGTAGCTTCTTCGGGTTCAATCAACAGGTAACCCGCAGAGGGCTTGATACTGTTGAGAAGATTTGAACTATTTTTCGCCATAATTTAAGTAATATTAGCAGATTGTCATTCAGATTGCTAGTAATATATACCAAAAAAGGAAAATTTCTGTCAAGTGGGAAGTTGGAAGCACAAACCTTGAAGGAGCGGAAATATTTAGTTATAAATAGCTAGCAATGAACGACTTATCAAGTGAGCAAGCCCCACCCCCATCAGATAGTGCACCCATAAACCATCATGAGAATTTATCAAAGGTAAAAAACGAAGTAATTAATCACCGAAACGTTTCTCAAAGTAATGATCCTCTCGGGCGATTAGAAACAGCTCGTGCCATCAGAAAGGCTCGTATTTCAAGAGATGCCGTTTCTAAGGCTGAACAAAGACTTCATCAAATCACACAAGAAGCAGATACATCCCAACTTAAGTCTAAGGAAATACAAGATGCAATAGCTAATAGAAATAATGCCCTGGTTGTGAAAATAAAAAATCTGATAGGCTTCGGAGATAAACAACTGATATCGTTTCGAGAAGAAATTGATTCGCTAAAATCGGAACAGGATGCGCTTAGGGCTCAAAAACAAGCCGAGGAAACAGATTTAATTCTGTTAAGACAAGCTCAAGCCGAAGAACCTGACCCAAAACAACTTTTAAAAACGTACTACGAGAGAGTTTTGACAACGCCAATAAGCAATGAGCAAAAAAGAGAGTTATTGAAGCCGGAAGTATTGGAAAATCTAACAACTGATGAATATATTGCACTATGGCGCAGACTTAATCCTTATTTTCTTTCCCATGTAACCAGGCAAGGATTCAGAGATCATAACGCAATGCAGTGGCACAATAAGGGGCTAAATGAATTCCATGATGGTTTCACGAGCATGTTGTTTGATGGTAAATTGCTAAGGCCACCTATTGCAGTTCGTGGCTTGAAAACAAGAGGTGAAGCCGGAGTAAAGGAATTTTTAACTAATCAAAGTATTTTTGATGCAGAAACGGCCGAACAAGCAAAGAAGGATCTTTATGCCCTCCTTACAAAGAGCTTGGCCGCGACCCCGTCTTATCCCGATAAAACCGCTGTGCACTTTGCAGGGCAGTGGGTCGCAGACCGGGTATATGGTTCCGAGAGGGGAAATGAAATATTTTTCATTTTTCCCGCTGATATTATTGGGTCACAATATAACTTTTCTTTCAGTTGGGATGGAGGCACATTCGAAAGACCAACTGACCAGGGCGAGTGGCAATGGAACGATATTTCAGTCTGGCCAATATCTCTCGATAATTCGGGTATATCCCTAGACTCGGGTCTGGTATTTTTACCCAAAAACACTCAGGTTGATTCCGAAACAGGATCGAAATATGCGCATGAAGTACAAATTATTGATGGTCAGGAAAAAAAGGTTATGGTGCGTGATGAAAAAGCCAGTCTTGTATTTAAACAATGGATAGTAAATAAATTAAGCGAGTCTTTGACTTATAAGGCATTTACACGTTATCGTGACGAGAGGAATTACAATTTAAAAATTGATCTTAGGGAATTTTACTTCAGGAGTAGCGTTGAAGAGATTTCGTCTATGGGATTTGATAAAGAAACAGCGTACGAATTAAGCGATCGGTTGTTGACAGAATTTCATTGGAGAGAAGAGCTGCTCACCAAAGGTTCTTTGGATGGTAAACCGTTACCGGAATTCCGGGAAGAATTTATCAGAAAAATTTTTGAAGAAAGCGGTGCCATCTGGAAACGATCTTCCAATACTATTCCCTCTCAACAATACTGGGAAAATTACTTTTCAGAACACGGGGATATTCGACCAAAACATATTATTTATTACCAAAGCAGCCCGACAACTTCCGTGTTTGAGTTATTACAAAATAATAATATCGGACAAGCAAACACGCTGCAGAAATATGACGGCCTACTAGGATTCGACGATCATAATATCGTATTAAACAGAGGCACCGGAGTGGGCCAAATGGATATGAATCAGGATCCCAGAGTGTTAGGTGGATTTGAGGATTTGTTAGAGACGGCTAATAACCTGATAGACCACCAATATAAATACAGGCAGGTTTCAGCATAAGCCGTTAATTATGAAAAAACAGAGCGCGGGGGTCTTGATGTACAGATTTATAAGCGGACAAATCCAGTTTCTACTGGTACATCCGGGGGGGCCGTTTTGGGCAAAAAAAGATACAGGCGTCTGGTCTATCCCGAAAGGGGAATTTGAAGATGAAGATCCCAAAGAAGCGGCAAAACGTGAATTTCTGGAAGAAACCGGGGCGGAAATAAAAGGTGAATTAGTACAACTGACTCCGCAAATCCAAAAAAGCGGAAAGGTAATTTATTGCTGGGCGGTGCAAGGCGATTTCGATACAAGCAAACTTAAAAGTAATACATTTGAAATGGAATGGCCGCCCAAGTCCGGCAAATTGCAGGAATTCCCGGAAGCTGACCGGGCGGAATGGTTTGGTTTGGAAGAAGCGCTTTTGAAGATAAATTCGGGACAGGCGGAATTCATCAGGGAAGCAGTAGATAGGCAATCACGCTGATTTAACCTATATGATCCCAGTACTCCGCACTGACACTACCGTGATACACACAACGGAGAATATAAACGTGAGCTGCAGCTTCTATTAAATCCCAGGGATCTACAAACCCCGATTTTTCATATCCAACAAATTCCGACTTTATTTCACACACAGGGTCGGTATGAAGAACCCGAAACTTATCTACAACCAACCCGGATTGGAGTTTCTTTCTTTCAGTTAAAATCGTTTGAGCTTTGACTATGGTCCTTTCAAGGCGATGACCTGACCACTTTTCCATAGCTCTTATGACAGGCGGGCAATATCGGCCCGGACCATCATTTCCACCAGTTCCTTAAAAGTAGTCTTTGGTTGCCAACCCAGCAGTTTCTTGGCTTTTGAATAGTCACCTACCAGCGGCCCGGTTTCAATGGGGCGGACCCAGTCTGAATTGATGACTACGTGATCCCGCCAGTTTAATCCGGCTACTTCAAACGCGGCGGCGCACATCTCCTCCACAGTATGCGCAACCCCGGTGGCAATGACGAAGTCGTCGGGTGCTTCGTGCTGGAGAATTTTCCAGATAGCTTCCACGTAGTCGCCGGCAAAACCCCAATCGCGCTGAGCTTCCAGGTTGCCCAATTCCAATTTGCCGTCCGCATTAATCACCGGACGACCTCCCTGACCGGTAGGAATGCGATTGCCTTTAAGACCAAGTTTGAGGGAGGCCACAGCCAGGCTGACTTTGCGGGTAACGAAGTCAGGGCTACGGCGAGGACTTTCGTGGTTAAAGAGAATACCGGTTGAAATAAACAGGCTGAAGGACTTTCTGTATATCCGGGCATCAAAATGAGCCAGGGCTTTGGCGGCGGCGTAGGGATTGGCGGGATTAAACGGTGTGTTTTCGTTTTGGGGGACTATTTTGGTTTCGCCGAACAGTTCGCTGGTGCTAGCCTGGTAGACGCGAGCTTTGGGAGCAACATTCCTGACAGATTCATAAATGCGCAGCGCCCCTAACCCTGTCTGGTCCGCTGTAGCCAAGGGCTGAAGCCAGGATTCCTGGACGTGAGACTGCGCGCCCAAATTGTAAATTTCACCGGGTTGAATTTTAGCCAAATACATGGAAAGGCAAGCGGGGTCAGCCAGATCGCCGAAAACAAAGTCTATATGGTGACGCAGATGGGCTACATTACCGTAACTGGGGTTGGAATTGCGGCGCAGGAGGCCGTAGATACGGTAATTTTTTTCCAAAAGAAGTTCGGCCAGATAGGAGCCATCCTGACCGGTAATGCCGGTAATAAAGGCGGTTTTAGGTTTGGAGGACATGACAAAGATAAATTATACATGAGTACCGTGATCAGTGTTCGGATGGAAGAATGCATAACCCGGGCCGATTTTTTCCTGAGTAATATGGGGTTTCATATATAAATACTGCAGGAAATAGAAGAGGAGGTTGACAGGAATATAAACTATTTTTCCAATTGGCGTTTGCCATTTGGCATTTAATTTTTCCAATTTAATATATTTATATTTTTTGAGAGATTCGCGGTAAGCGACAGGGAGATAATCCCCTACCCAAGGGTTAGCGAGCAGAAAACGATGATGAACTGAGTGTTTGTCGACGACGGGGACAGTCTGGAGAATTTCATGGGCTACGTACAAGGGATAAGTTGGGGGTTTGGGGTGAGGATCGATATAAAGATGGTCGAGATCGAGGTAGAGGTTATCGCAGATTTTGTCCGACACCCTAGGAGAGGAGTGTTCAGAAAGATATGGCGGACGGCGCAATGATTTGAAGAAGAGATACAAAAAAAGAAAGAAGCGGGTAATCCAGAGGGTGCCTGGAAGGGTAACAATCATTAAATCTATATCATCGTTTTCTTTGCAATTATCCATTGCCAGGCTGCCGGTGATAAAAACAGCGGAAACAGAGGGGATCCGGGCTATTGAACGAGCTATCCTGCGAGCAATCGTCCACTTGCCGCGACTGTATTGCCTGCGCCGCTGACGAAGGGCGACTGTGCGGGAGAGAGAAGGAAGATAACAATATTCACCATTTTTCATTTGCCATTTATTAATTAATTTTTTTATTTCGGCCCGAGAAAATTCGGTGTTGATTTGCCAGAACCAAATTTCTTCTGCTGTCAGAGGGTAATCGAATTTGGCTGAATAGCTGAGAGGGAGAAGAACCGGCGACTTAGGGGGAAGCCTGGATGCCATAATCGGATAATATACTACCTATTTCTTTTTCCAAAGCTTGCAAGTCGGATTCCCCTATAATTGTTTCTGAGAAGGCTGAACTTACCCTGGAATTTATACCGGAAGGGCCGTCGTGAGTGGAGGAAGCCAGATACCAGGAGCGGGCCAACGGAGCCTGGTTAACATAAGCTCCGACCAAGGGTTCGTTTTTAAGAATATCAGCCAGGTCTGTGCGGGAGTATGGTTCTCCGAACGCCCGGGGGGACTGTACTGCAGACTGATAAAATCTGACAAGTGTGTCTGATGAGCTTAAGTACTTAATCAACTCCCATGCCTGTTTTTTATTAGGGCTTTTGGTATTTACGGCCTCTGCCCAGTAGCTGGCCCAGTTAATCGGGGTTTCCCCCCGGGCAATATCCACTGGCAGCTGGGGAATAGGGTGAACACTAAACCGCAGTCCCGGGTTGGCAGTTTTGATATCAAACACCCTCCATGAGGGGGCGAAGTAAATAGCCAGTTTACCGGCCGCAAACTGATTTGTCGAGGAAGGGAGATTTGAATCCCAGATGCGAAGAGTTCTTGAAAAACTGTTGAAATAATCTATCACATCCTGCGCCGGTTTGGGGTCCGGGGTATATGGGTGATTTAAATCTACATTGTTCTGAAGCATGAGCACGGCCACAATATCCTGCCAATGGTCCACATTGTCTGTGGTGCCCAGAGCCACACCGGATGTGATTATCCGGGAATCAGACCGGGTGCAGGAGCCGTCTTCGGATTCACATTGAGACAATATACGAGCTGCATCCCTCAGTTCCTCCCAGTTCTGGGGGATGGACATGCCTGCATTTTGAAACATGGTATCGTTGACAAACATAGCTAAACCGTCGAACTCCAAGGGCACAGCAACATAGTCATTACCTACCTGAAAATCCCGGGTGGTTGTGGGATAGAAGATGTTTTTATAATCCGATACAGAGTAGACCGATGAGGGAAGGGGGTCTAGGTTTGAGCGTAGAAGAGGCACCCAAGTATTGTGGATACGAAACAAGTCAGGACCTTTGCCTTCGTCCAAAGCAGTCTGCAGACGCTCGCGGTATTCCTGGGGGGACTGCATAACGTATTCAACTTTAATACCAGGATGGGAAGCCTCAAATTCGGAGAGAATCGGCCCCATGACTTCTTCCGGTTCCCACAGTCCCCAATAAACCAGCTTGCCTGACGAAAAAGACTGTGACAGTCGCGAAAACAGCGCGACGGCTCCGGCAACCGTTCCCACCAATACCAAACCTATACCCAAAAAAAGCAAAAAACGGGATGCTTTTCTGCCCCCTCCAACCCGGGGAGGAGGTGCGGCTTTAATTTTGGACGAGGGAGAAGGGGCCAACGGTTTGGCCACGACGGAAGAGGTTTTTACGGGAGCTGGCGGGAGGGGAGCCCCTGCGGGTGCCGGGGTTTTGGCGGGAGGAGGAGGTGGAGGGGGAGGAGGAGGCGGCGGGGTCGGCGGGGTAGAAGAATAAACTGGGTTTGAGTCCATATATTTCAAGTATACAATATAAGTTTATAATAATCGGATGATGAAAAGGTTAAAACAAGCGAAGCCGGTGGCGATTATTTTATCTTTTGCTGTATTGTTGTCTCTATTGGCGGGATGGCAGGCTAAATATAGGAACCGGGTATTCCCAGGTGTATCTGTGGCAGGAATAGAAGCAGAGGGAATGGATAAAAACGAGGTAGAAAAAATCTTACAAGAGAAGTATAAAAAAATGCAAACCCTGAAACTAGTAAGCGGGACAAACCATTGGGTAATAGGGGCGGGAGACATTGATTTGAAGTTTTATCCCGACGAGACCGCCGAAGCGGCCATAAACATCGGCCGAAAAGGCAACCTGAAGACAAGAATTACCGAGATCTTCAATGCGCTAAGAAACGGAAAACAGGTAAACGCGGTTTACAGCTTCGATGAGGCCAAATTCAACGAAGCAGTCTCAGTTATTGCCCAGCAAATCAATATTCCCGCCCAGGAACCGGAAGTAATTCCAGCAATGCAGGGCGGGAACCAGATTAGCGTATCCCCCGGAGAAAACGGGCAGGAAGTGAATGAAAACCTGCTGGGGCAAAGAATCAGATGGCATCTGTCCGGAGCGGATTCCCAGCCTATTGAACTACCGATAACCCTACTGAGGCCCAAACTTACAGCCAAACAGACTGAAAACGCCCGGCAAAGAGCCCTGAGACTGCTGGGTAAAAAAATAAAGCTAGAGCTGGAAGAAACCCGTCAGAACTGGGAGATCACGGATATACTGATGCTGACTTGGATGGATTTGGGGGGTGACGGCTGGCTGGAACAAAAAATCTCTGTATGGGTGGAAGAACTGGCTTTATCTATTGACCGGCCGGCGCAAAATGCCAATTTCCGATTTGTGGAATCGGGAAAAGTAGAAGAATTTAAACCGGAAAAAGACGGGTTGAGAGTGATGCGGGAAGAAATGATAAACAAAATTGCCGAAACGCTGAAAAAAAGCGAGACGGCAAATGAAGAGCAAACACTTGCAGTTGCCATCGAAAAAACCAAACCCGACGTGAGCGCCGGGGAAATTAATGACTTGGGTATAAAAGAAATGATCGGCAGGGGGGAGTCATGGTTTACGGGATCAATAACAAACAGGATATACAACCTTAAAAGGGCAGCGGATTTGTTGAACGGTGTACTGATCGCCCCCGGGGAGACTTTTTCGTTTAACAAAACCGTGGGAGAAATATCTGCCGCAACAGGATATAAATCGGCGTATATTATCAAAGAAGGAAAGACCATTCTGGGAGACGGAGGAGGAGTGTGCCAGGTGTCTACCACCCTGTTTCGAGCAGTGTTGGCATCCGGTTTGCCCATAGAAGAACGGGTTGCCCACGCTTATAGAGTCAGCTATTACGAGGTGAACTACCAGGTTGGATACGATGCAACCGTATTTCAACCCAGCCCGGATTTTAAATTTGTAAATGATACTCCAGGATATGTATTAATCCAAACCGTATACGACGAAGCAAAAAAATACCTGGCATTTGAGCTATACGGTACCAGCGACGGCAGGAAGGCTGAAATATCCAAAGCCAGAGTCTGGGAAGTAACCGCCCCACCGCCAGATCTGTATATTGATGATCCAACCCTGCCAGTCGGAAAGGTGGTGCAAACAGAACACAAAGCCTGGGGATCCAAAGTGGCATTCGACTGGAAAGTGACCAAGGGAGAAGAAGTGTTGCAGGAGCGGACTTTTTACTCCAATTACCGGTCGTGGCAGGCGGTTTATCTGAGAGGGACGAAGGTTAATTAGTTAACTTATTCCAAATGTTTTTTAAGACCTCGCCAAGAGAGGGGCGACAGACCCCGGCAGCATCGGGAAAACCTTCTCCTTCATATTGACATTTATACCCTACGGGACAGCTGAGTCCAGCGAAACCACCGCACTGGATAGGGGGATTTGTGGAGTCGTTAAGAGAACTAATCCTGGGAATAAACAAGGCGGTGAAAATAAACAACATGACACCAAGACCCAGAAAAATTGCCCAGCGCATGGTTTAAAATTACTATATGCAGGTACTAAAAGCAAATGACCCGGAAGCCACACTAAGGGCAGTTGAGGTATTGGAAAAAGGAGGGTTGACCATATTACCAACGGAAACAATCTACGGGATAGCGGCAAGCTCCACAAGTGAAAAAGGGGTAAGAAAACTGGGTCAATATAAGAAAAAACCTCTGGGTAAACCAATGCCAATAGCGGTCATCAACCAAGATATGGCCGAAGAATACGCGGAGCTCAATCCTACGGCAAAAAAACTATATCAAACTTTCCTCCCCGGCCCGCTAACCGTAGTTTCAAAAGGCAAACACAAGTTAGTTCCCGGAGTAGAATCCGAAATTGGGACACTGGGAATCAGAATTCCTGGCTACGATTTGATAACAAAGATTATCAAGGGACTGGGAAATCCGATCGTCCTGACCGCAGCAACCAATATCGGTAAAAAAAGGCCATATGAGATCGACGATGTTCTGAAGAATATTTCGGAAAAGCAAAAGGCACTGATTGATTTAATTATTGACGCGGGGACACTGCCAAGGAGGGAACCTTCTACAGTGATTGATACCACCCTCGACGATGTTGCAGTCTTAAGACAAGGAGAGATAATGTTCAATGTTCAAAATTCAATATTCAGCAGAAGCGAGGAGACAACCATGAATACCGCAAAGGAGTTGTGGCAAAAATATGAACATCATGCCGGGAAGAGGGCAATAGTGTATGCGTTGGAAGGGGAAATGGGGGTGGGGAAAACCATTTTTACCAAAGGGCTGGCGAAAGCGATGGGAATTGCGGAAACAGTAACGTCGCCGACATATTCGCTTAATGATCAATATTCCATACTCAACCCTTCTGTTCCGCTCAGCGCAGGTGTTCAATATAAATTAGAACATATTGACGCGTGGAGGATGCAAGCACCGGAGGAATTGGAAGAGTTGGGGATCAAAAAAATGATTTCGGATAAATCTGTACTGGCTATCGAATGGGCGGATCGGGTAGTGGTTGTGATCAGGAAATATAACGAGGAAGCGGTAATTATCTGGGTAAAAATTGAATATGGGGAAAAAGAAAATGATAGAAAAATCAGTTGGGGGGTACTATGAAAATATTAGCCATTGATACTTCATGCGATGAAACTGCAGCTGCGGTCACAGAAGAGACGGCAATCTTGTCAAATGTGGTATGGAGCCAGGCGAGTGCGCATGCTAAGTTTGGCGGAGTGATGCCGAGCCTGGCGCAGAGAATGCACGAGGAGAGAATTGATTGGGTAATAAACAAAGCATTAGAAAATGCTCAATGTTCAATGTCCGATGTCCAATGTCTTGCAGTGACGGCGGGGCCGGGGCTGGCTATTGCACTGGAAGTAGGAATCAGACGGGCAAAAGAACTGGCAAGAGAGCTTAAAATTCCATTGATTCCAGTCAACCATGTGGAAGGACATGTGCTCAGCCCACTAGCTTATTCTCGGGGAATTAAAGGGGGTGGTATTGTTTTTCCGGCAATCGGGTTGGTGGTATCAGGGAAACACACTGACGTAATATTGATTAAAAAAATTGGAGACTATGAAATTCTGGCAGAGACTATGGATGACGCGTTGGGAGAAGCACTGGACAAAGCAGCCAGAATGCTGGGACTGGGATATCCAGGGGGGGCAATAATGGAAAAAATGGCAAAAGAAGGAAATCCGAAAATGTATCCCCTACCCTTACCAATGGCCAGAAGAGAAGAAAAAAACGCGTTTAGTTATTCGGGGTTGAAAACGGCTTTTTTCAGACTGACAGAGAGTCTAAACCGTGCCAGCCGGCAAGCAGGTCTAAGCAAAGAACAAATCCAGGATCTGGCAGCAGTGTTTCAAGACAGGGCGTTTGAACATGTCGTGCGTATAAGCGCCAGAATAATTCAGGATCTTAAGGATAAAGAATATAAAATCAAAGATTTACTGGTAGGAGGAGGGGTGGGAGCGAATGTAGAGTTAAGAAACCGTTTAAGAAAAATGGCAAACGAGTTTGATTTAAAAGTGCATTTCCCTTACTCGACCCGATTGTATGGCGATAACGCGGCAATGATAGGGGTAGCGGCAGGATTTAATATTCAGGATTTAAGATTTAGGATTCAAGATTTAAATCTAATTGACAGGGAGCCGAGGGCGAGGATAGATAAAGGATTTAAGCGGGAGGAAAACAAATGAAACAATTATTAATTTGGGGAATAATAATCTTAATTTTATCGGGTCTAAGTGTAAGTTTAGGCCGAAAGAAGAGACCAGAACAGAATGGACAATCCCCTGCTCCAAAGGAGATTGTGATCGCGGCGGGGGGAGATATTGCCTGCTTCCAGAACTGGAAAACAGATGAGGATTCGTGCAAACAGAAAGAGACGGCGGCCTTGATTGAGCAAATCAATCCTGAGGCGGTGTTAATATTGGGAGACCTGCAATACAACCCGCTGGCCTTTACCTCCTGGCAGGGATATGAAGAAAGCTGGGGAAAATTTAAGAATATTTCCTATCCGGCTATCGGAAACCATGAATATGACCTGCCGGGCGGTAAAGGGTACTGGGATTACTGGGGGGAAAAAGCGGGAGAGAGAGGTAAAGGATGGTATAGTTTTGACTTGGGAGAATGGCATATAGCTGCCGTGAATTCGAATTGCGGGGAAGTGGGATGCGGAAAAGAGAGCGAGCAGGTTAGATGGTTAGATGGTGATTTGACAGCCAGCAAGAAGGCTTGCAAGCTGGCGTTTATGCACCACCCACGATACAGCTCCGGTAAGAGCCATGGAAACACTTTGGCGATAAAAGATATGTGGGAAATACTGGATGCGGGAGGGGTGGACGTGGTGCTGGCCGGGCACGAACACTTGTATGAGAGATTAAAATCCGGAAACATCAGAGAATTTATTGTGGGTACTGGAGGTAGAAGCCTGTATGATTTCGGAAACCCAAAAACCGGAAGCGAGGCACGAATAAGCGACAGTTTCGGGGTATTGAAAATGGTTTTGAAAGAGGGAGGTTATGAGTGGGAATTTGTATCTGAAGACGGAGAAGCGAAAGACAGAGGAATTGAAAATTGTACTCCTTAACTTTTTGTTCACTCTTTTGCTTGTCTAAAAGAGTTAAACCGAGAAAAAGACACCCTCACAGCACCCTAAAAATGCTCGCTGCATACTATACTGCGGGAGGGTCCTCGTGTTTAATGGTATAGCGTTCACATTTTCTTAACGGTCGGCGCTCGGGATAGAGTTTTAACAAAACATGAGGTAAAATAATTGAAACTTGAATGGCGATTGAGCGGACCAGTCATCCGCAACCCCACTACGCTGAAGCTACGCGGGGTACGCCTTCCGGAAGAACGTCCGCCTTTGGCGAGATTATTAGAACCGGATCAAATGAGAAGCAAATAAGGTGGTACCACGGGCACCCGCCCGTCCTTATAATAGTTAAGGAAAGGCGGGTTTTTAAATGGACAAAAGTTATAACCACAAACTTTATGAAGAAGAGATTTACCGGAAGTGGGAGAAGAGCGGGGCGTTTAAAGCTAAGGGCGAGGGAGAACCATATACGATACTGATGCCCCCGCCGAATGCCAACGCTTCCCTGCACGCAGGACATGCAATGTATACGATTGACGACATCATGGTGCGATGGAAGCGGATGCAGGGATACAACGCGACGTGGATCCCGGGTATGGACCATGCGGGCTTTGAAACACAGTACGTATATGAGAAACATCTGGCCAAGAACGGCAAATCCCGGATGGACTTTGATCGGCAGACTCTGTACCGGGATATTTTCAATTTCGTCCAGGAAAATTCCGGGTTGATATACAAGCAGTTCAAGCGGCTGGGTTTTTCGGCGGACTGGGATAGAAGCGTGTTTACCCTGGACCCGGAAGTCCTACAAAAAGTATTTGCAACATTCACCAGGCTGGAGAAGGAAGGAGGCGTTTACCGGGACGAGTATCTGGTGAATTTTTGCATAAATTGCGGGACTTCGCTGGCGGAATTGGAGGTGGAGCATATCGAGCGGACGGACCCGCTGTACTATATCCGGTATCCTCTGGCGGACGGGGAGGGGCACATCGAAGTGGCAACCGTCCGGCCGGAAACCATGTTCGGGGACACGGCGGTGGCGGTAAACCCCAAAGACGACAGATACAAAGGGATGGCCGGGAAAATGTTGAAGCTGCCACTGACAACCAGAGAGATTCCGGTGATAGAGGACGCGATGGTAGACCCGGAATTTGGGACGGGGGCGGTAAAGATTACCCCGGCGCACGACCCGAACGATTTTGAAGCGGCAAGAAGGCACGGACTGAAGATAATCGGGGTAATAGATCTTTCGGGCAAAATGAAAATGCCGGAGGACGTGAGCATGCCGGAACTTTCAGGTGTCAAGGCCAAAAAAGCCAGAGAGGAAACAGTGAATAAACTGCAGGAAGAGGGCTTCCTGGTAAAAATCGATGAAAACTACCAGCATACTGTGACCACCTGCTACAAATGCCACAAGGTCCTGGAGCCGACTATTGTCCCGAACTGGTTCATTAAAGTCGGGGAGCTAAAGAAACCTGCAATCGAAGCGGTGGAAAAGGACCGGGTGAAGTTTTATCCCAAGCGATTCAAAAAACATATACTGGACTGGCTGAACCGCATGCATGACTGGCCGATATCCCGGCAGATAGTGTGGGGAATAAAGATTCCCGTATGGTATGAAGTAGAACCGGAAAAGGAGAATATTTATGTTTGGTGGCTGGACAAGTCCGGCCAGATGCAGCAGGGACCGGCAGCAGGGTTTTTGAAAAACGGCACTCCCCTCTCCGAAATCGAAGCCGGCCTGCAAAAGGTGTATGCGGCGACAGGGAAAGACGCACCAAAATATACCGTTTCGGAAGAGAAACCAGACCACGGAAAAACATATCTGCCGGAGACGGATACGTTTGACACCTGGTTTTCCTCCGGTCAGTGGCCGTTGGTGACTCTGAAACCGGAAGAGTTTGAGACCCGATATCCTACGGACTTTATGGGGACTCTTTCTGATATTCTCCCTTTTTGGATTTCGCGGATGATCATTTTTGGCCTGTACGATAAAAATGACGTGCCTTTTAAAAATGTTTACTTATGGTCTATGGTAGCGGACGCCAAAGGGGTCAAAATGAGTAAGAGCAAAGGAAATGTAATCAATCCAATAGAGCTAGTGGACAAATACGGAGCAGATGCACTGCGAATGTCACTGGTTTACGGGGTGGCGCCGGGTAGCAAGATCCCTTTGGCAGAAGATAAAGTTAAAGGGATGCGGAATTTTGCCAATAAAATCTGGAATATGGGGAGGTTTATACAATTAATGTTCGAAAACTACGAAAAAGAGATACCATTTTTTAAAGAAGAACTCTTGAAAGGGAAATTAAAGAAGGAAGACAAGATAATTATCGACCAGTTATACGATGTGATAAAAAAAGCAAAGGCCAGCTTGGAAAAATATCGATTTTCCGATGCAGCAGAAGCAATTTACGAATTTATGTGGCATCAACTGGCGGATGTGTATATTGAGAATGTTAAAAACCGCGAAGATAAAGAGACGGCGTTATCAGTAGTTAGACACATGTATTTAAGAGGGCTCAGACTGTTGCATCCGTTTATGCCGTTCGTAACAGAAGCGGTTTGGGAAGAATTAAGTTCCATACGACAACATCCCGAAAACATGCTTATTACTTCAAAGTATCCTTCTCCCCTACTCTGATTTCTCTTCTTTCTTAGGCTCTTCCTCTGCTGGAGTCTCGCCTTCAGCGGGAGCCGCGCCTTCTGCGGCCTCGCCTTCAGCTGGAGCAGCTTCTTGGGCAGGTGCTTCAACCGGTTCTTCTGCCGCCAATTCCTCAATCTTGACTATGACTGACGCGGGGTCCGTAAGGACTTTGAATTTGGAAGAGTCCAGCTTCAGATCCCCCACAGTGATTGAGTCGTTAACAACTTTTAAGCCGGTGACGTCGATCTTGATATTTTCGGGCATGTCCGTCGGGAGCGCCTCAACTTCTACTTCGTCAAGCTGTTGAATCATTATTCCTAATTTTTCCGATTCAGCCAGGGCTTCGCCTTCTAAAAGCACCGGTACCGGGGCTGTAACTTTTTGTTTGAGATCCACCTGATAAAAACCAACGTGCAGTAATTGGCCGGTAACCGGGTGCCGCAGGACGTCTTTTACAAATACCGGCCGGTCAGTTTTTTCCTTATCTATCTGAAGATAAATCAATGCCGACTCCCCTACCTGGTTATAAAGTTTAGCAAAAGTTTTAGCATCCAATTGAAGATTAACAGAAGGAGTGTTTTTTCCAAAAAGATTGGCTGGAACGATGCCTCCGGCCCGCAATTTTTTAACGGCCCTTCCCGCAATCTCCCGCTGCTTTGCATTGAGTGTGTGTTTGGCGGCCATTTGTGTATTTAAGAAAAATCAGGGAATAAAAAAATCGACATCGATATGAATTGAGCCGATCTGATGAGTATTATATCGAAGAAGTCCCTGAGAAGCAATCTGGGGGGAAGAATAAACTGTAGATACCCAGTTCTGGGGATAAATTACATTAACTTCGACTATAGACGGGACCGTGCCAGGTTGTCCAGGAATAAGCAACTGATAACGAAACGGACCGGGAGATACTATTACCCGCGAGGTAAGGATTTCCAACAATCCTCCGCCAGACGCCGGGACGGATACCGGAAGGCTAAGCAGTTTTAAACCCCGATCTGACGCAACACTATAATCTGTCCTGGATAATAACTGCTTATTTAAACTGACCTGGAGGATTTGCGTTTCTTGAGGAAAGTATGCGCGAAAGTAATTTTTGTAATCCGGCGGAGACATGACTTGGGAAGAGGGATGATAATTAAGATCTATTTCGTATGATGAGTTAATTTTGCTCCCTGTAAATTCCGTGCTAATTTTTGTGCGACGGGTAATGAAGGGGTCAAGTTTATTCCGGGAAATATTGCTTAAAACGGGGAAAAAGATATCCAAAACACAATCAAGCTGAGAACGGCATTCCGATGACAACACACCCCCACTCCAACCCGATTGAGTCAGCGCCGGCGAAGAAAATGTCACAGGTGCAATCATTATTTGGCCGGATTCAAACTCAGAAGCGAGCAGGAAAAGAAGCCGGTTAAAATTCGGCCTGTCAAGCTCTCCCAGGTAATCCTCCATAGATTTCAGCATTGAAGAAATAAAAGTTTCAGTTCCCTGGGGATCTGTTTGCACGTTTTCAAGATAGGAGGTAATGAAATTCTCACTGCTAAGCGGCGAGGCAATACCCGGATGCTGAAGAGGACCCCCAATTCCTAAGATTTTTTTAAAAGTATTCAAATTAATTCCTACTACCACATCTACGGGGGAAGCGAGTTCTTTTTCTATAAACCAGGCGGCCCGACGGGCGGTTTCCTGAAAATCAACGTTCCAACTGACATCTTTTAAATACCACCTATTCCTGCCTGTTGCTTTGACAAAGGACAAGGGTGGTTCCACCTCGCCTTTCAACAGGGAGTCGGTCTCTTTGGTGGTCATTATCCTGGCCTCTGTAATTTTGCCTTTTTCCAAAGTTACCAACGCCACACTGTCCACTACTCCCCCGCCGGGCATTATTTCTGTGTTGTCCATAATCAGGAACAGATAATTAACCTGTTTACCACTCTCCGGTATAAATTTGGGTAAGTCCGGCAGCAAGGACTGGATTTTAGAAGAAGTCTTCCTGATGTTTTGAGAAAGATCGGCCATATCCGACATAACTTGCGCCGGTTGGGGTGAAGCTTGGTAAAGCTGTTTTAAATCCGCCTGAAGATAAGACACTGAGTCGTTCAAGTCTGTCAGTGAGGAATTGACCATTCCCAGGTCTAAAGTATTACCCGGTGCTCCAAAAACCGAAAGCCATATGCGACTAAGTGAATCCGAGGCGGAAGTAAAATGGGAAACCACCTCTGACGCACGGAGTACGGCCGAATAAGATTCCTGTACAGGATAACCCCGGGAAAGCAGCAACCGACCTGAGCCATAAGACAAGCTTAATGTTTTTTTCATAAGTCGAACGGTAGAAACTGAAAAGGAAAGACAGGACTTGGTACGGGAAAAATTCCCCCTTTCAAGAGAACTTAAAGTACAAGAAACAGAAAGATAAAAAGCTAATGCCAAAATAAGACTGACAATCCAAGGAACCATGATCAATAGAACTAAAATTTTCACCCAAACCGGCACAACGAGGCGGGGTAAATTAGTCTTATTAATCACCCCGTGGACTTTTAGGGACAAAATCTTGAAAAATGATTGCTTTTTTAATTTGATTTTACCCAACCCCGGTTTTGACTTTTCGGGTGTGTGTGAGGGGATAAATTTACGAATAACTGCGGATGCTGCAGAATCGAGCGGATCCTGAGGAGATATTTCAAGCACGGTGTATTTCAAATGATAATTTTTTGAAAATTGCTTTACCAATAAAAGGGCGGTACTTTTTAGCGGGGTGTCATGATTTGAGACGACAACCACCAGGTGAGCATTGTTTTGGTAAGCAAGGTTTAATAAGTCGTACAGTTGCGAGGTATGCGAGACTGTTTCCGAAAGTGACGCCGGAGAAAAACCCAACAAGTGAATAATTACCTGCGGGAATTGTTCCGTTTCCAAATTCCGGTAAGAGTCATAAACACTTATTTGCGAATATCCGCCGAGCTGGTTTGATATTTCCCGCCCCAGAGGTAAATGCTTTCCTGAAAGAATAACCACCGAATTGGGAGACAGAAGACGGGTAACAAGTTTTCTTGCGGACATTAAATGTATTTTAAAGCTTTTTACACCCGGGAAACAAATATCGGAGCGGGAATAAAACAAATTTACAACGAAAAAAAAATAATATAGTTATTACCGCTTTTGTCCATACTTTTTTTCTATGGCTGTATCTTTTGTTTTTTAGCTTTATCTTTTTCCTGTTTTTGTCAGTACTTCAAAAACATGAAAATCCCCGCATAAATCCGTGTCCAAAAAAAACGAGGTGGCGCCTGATTATGAAGTTTGACTGTCCAATGTCTTGTTTAACAAAGCATCGGCTTTGGAATTCAATTCGCGGGGAACATATTGGAATTTTTCAATTTTCAATTTACAATTTTCAATTAACCTGAGCGCTTCTACCGCTTTCTCTTTTAATATTAAATCCTTAATCTTATAAAGGCCGTTGAGCTGATTGACAATCAGCAAGGAATCAAGAAAGAAAACAACAGACCCGACTTGAGAAAACCGGGTAATGTTTTCGGATATGTATTTGAGAGCTTCTAAGACTCCCTGATATTCCGCCTGGTTGTTGGTGGCGACCCCGAGAAATTTACCTTCGGAGTGGATTTGGTTGCCATCCAGTAACAAAACAAAGGCGCAAGCGGCCGGGCCAGGGTTACCCCGGGCGCCACCATCGCAAAATACACTAAGTTTGATATTGGGATCGTTTTTCGTCATGGATAAGGACAATATTAGAATAAGTAACTGAAATTAGTAGCGCCAAAAGCATACTGTTTTGGTGTGAAGTAAGCCAATAGTGATCAGTAAACCCGGAAAGAAAAATGATAACACCGGAAATTTTAAACCAGGTATTCTTTGTATTAAGCAGCAGTTTATAATAAAAATATATAAGCAATACAGCCATCGGCAAACCAAGTTCCGAAGCCAGATATAAGTAAACATTATGTACCGGTTGAACGGGTAATACCGACCTAAGCAAATAGTAGGAAGAACCTGAATACATGGCAAAAAGAGAATTTCCCAAACCCGTACCGAATAACGGCTGGGCGATTATCACACTGCCTGCACGACCCACGAGGCCAAGACGCTGAGAAAAGGAAGGATCCGGATGCGGAACCCGAAGCATCAGCAGAAGAATAATAGAAACAAAAATAGCAGTAAAAATTTTAATAAGAAAATTTTTTCTAAATTTATAAATAATTAAAAATAACAATATACACGCTTCCAATAAAATCACTGTCCGTGAGAAAGTAAAAGGGACCATAACAAGGGAAACCATAGCGGCAAAATTTACAAGTTTTGATTTTGGTTCTAAACCATAAAGCAATCCTGCTGAAACAAGAAGAAAACCACCTAAAGCATTGGGGTGGGGAAGTGTGGCATAAGGCCTGAGGTACTGGCCAAAGTTTCCCAGGCTTATTTTTGCTACGGAAGGGTCCGACAATAATAAGGGGCGTTCTCCCAACCAATACAACCAACCGCCCAATGAAGATTTTGAAATAAACTGCAGCAGGGCGAGAAGAGAGGTCCAGATTACAGCCAACGAAAGAGATTTAAGATTTAAGATTAGAGATTCATGATTTTTATATAAATATAAACCAAGTAAAAAATATTGCAGTACACGAAGCCAGCGGTAGAGGGTTAGCCAGGGAAAGAAGGAGAGGAATATATTTATACAAACAAACAAAAAAATCCGAATAATCGGACCGCCCAGACGAATCGATTTACGTGAACGGAAATACCACATGAGAACCAAAGGAATAAAAACCAGATCAGAAAAATAAAGTACAGGGGAAAGATAGTCTACAGGAAAACCATTAATAAAACTCCAGGAGGGCCAGAAATGAAAGGTGAGCTGGGAAGGGATACTCAGAATAAAAAATAAAAACAGGGTTTTCTCAAGTTTAGAAGCCACCAAGAGTGATTATATTATTCGCCTGCTTGCGATTCCCGGGGAGCAATAATCACACTTCTGTTTTTGGCCTGTCCGTCCGAATAAGTGGCCACGTCAGGGTGATCAGCCAAGTATAGATGGACAATCCGGCGTTCGTTGGACGGCATGGGTGGCAGGGAGTGAGGTTGACCCGTCTGAACTACACGGGCTACGGCTGATTCGGCAAGAGACTGCAAGGCAGTTTCACGGCGCTGGCGATAATCGTTAACATTTAAAGAAAGATTTACCCATGCGCCAAATTGGACATGAAGGTGCTGGCCCAGAATCAACTGGAGAGCTGAAAGGTTTTCTCCATGATAACCAATGAGGAGCGCGGGCTCATCGGTCTGGATAAGAACCTGATAGAGGTCGGATGCAGAATCGTATTGAGTATTGACGGTTACCGAGTCCGGAAAGCCTGTTTGAGAAAGTAGAAGCCGGGCATGGTCTGTGATAGCAGAGGATTGGTCCATTTGCTTCAGGATTTTAACAAATTAAGCTTTCGCAGCCAAGGTGTCATACCACCCCAGCCGGTAGCGAAATACTGCTGGACTGCGCTGACAGCGGAAAACACAAGCCAATACAGCACCAGTCCTGAAGGGAACTGAAACCCAATAAATATTGTCATTAAAGGAAACATGAAGGCCATCTGTTGTTGGGCTTCCACCATGACATCATCTGTTGCACCCTTGGTCTTATCGGCTATCTTTTTCTCGGCGGAAATAACAGGCAGCATCATTTTTGAACTAATCAGCTGGACTGCGGCAGAAATGAGCAGAAACAAGCCCGGAAGCGGCACGGGGATACCGGACAGGCGAAAAGTGTCCGGTTTAAGGAGATCCAGGTAAAAAAAGCGGGTTGAGAAATTGAAGTCTGAAGTCAACTGATTGAACGAGTAAAGCAAGGGATTCAAATGATCGGCCACGCTGGCGCCATTAGGCCTCAAAACAGAATTAAGGGCGTTAAAAAGAGCAATCAAAACCAACAATTGGACGATCTGGGGTAAGCAACCGGAGGCGGGATTGGCCCCGTGTTTTTTGTAAAGTTCTGCCTGGGCGGATACCAAACCTTGTTTGTCGTTTTTAAAAGTTTCTTTCAGCTTAGAAAGTTCCGGAGAAAGTTCGGCCATTTTTTTGCTGATTTTAAGACTGGGGAGAATTAAGGGTGTCATCAGAAGCCGAAGAGAGATAGTCAGAAAAACTATTGACCAGCCCAAATTGCCGGTCAACTTATAAAATCCGATTAAGGCATTAATTAAAGGATGAAAGAGCAGGGTGTTCCAAAGTTGAATCATTTAAGTAGTTATTAGGTAAGGGGGTCGGAGCCGCCCGGATGGCCAGGGCGACATTTTAAAATCCGCTTTAATCCCAAGACACTGCCGTGAAGGATACCATATTTACTGACCGCTTGATAGGTATACTCCGAACATCGAGGTTGAAAACGACAAGCCGCTGCTCCGGGTATGACAAGCCTAAGCAGACCGGTGTCGAACGATAGATATTTTTGATAAAACTTGATCAATAACAGCGCCAAGCTCTTCATGGGATAAGTTTATCAGTTCCCGACCGGGAAAAATTATATAGTCTCCCGGAGGAAATGGACGGGCTGAGACAAGCGTATAGATTAAGCGGCGAAGGCGGTTTCTGACGACTGCGTGTTTGTGGAGTTTATATGAAGTAACGATAGAAAATCGGGCCGGGTTGTGTGTGGTGGGGTGTGAGTCTGATGGTGAGTAGTGGATGACTGAAAAAAAAGGAAGGCGGAGGTTTTTGCCGAGTATTTTGGCGGTAAGGAAGTCCCGGTGGTTTAGGCGACGGTTTTTGGGAAGCACGGTTTTATTTAGCGGTGACGGCGAGGCGTTTTCTACCCTGAAGGCGGCGTTTTTTGATGATATTCATTCCGGTACGGGTAGAGGCGCGTGAGCGGAATCCGTGTTTTCTGACTCTTTTGAGTTTTTTAGGCTGGTAGGTGCGTTTGGGCATAACTGCTTGAGTATATCACAAAAATTAACCCTTGACTGTTTGTGGATATGTAGGATAAGTTGCTTAATACACGGGGAGTTATCCACAAAATGAAAAGCGAAACAACCGATACAGAAAGAGTATGGAACGGTGTGCTGCAGGCAATGAAACTTACTGCATCGGAGGCGGCTTATACTACGTACCTTAAACCAACTATACTACTCTCCGTAAGGGAAAGGGAGGGATCGCGGTTGATATGTGAAGTGGGGTGTCCGTCCAGTTTCATAAAAAGTACGCTGGAACAGCGCTACTGGGGTCAGTTGGCGGAAGAATTGGAGAGAGTGACGGGGCAGAAATGCGAAGTGATAATTAGGATTGAGAGCAGGAGAACAAGAGAGCAAGAGAGCGAAAGTAGCTTACCCTTATTTAATCAAAAGACATCAATAAAAAGCGACGGGTGGAAAAGGGCTAATTTGAGAGGGGATTTTACTTTTGATAATTACGCAGTCGCAGGGAGCAACCAACTGGCTTTCGCGGCTGCACAGGCAGTAGCCAGGAAACCAGGGGAGGCATACAACCCACTTTTCATTTACGGCGGAGTAGGGGTAGGAAAGACTCATTTGATGCAGGCCATCGGGCATGAAGTAATACAAGAAGGCAAAGGGACCGTACTGTTTTGTTCGGGCGAAGATTTTACAAACGATCTGGTGGAAGCAATAAGGTACAAATCCACAGAAAAAGTGCGGGCTAAATACAGAAAAGTCAAACTATTACTGATTGACGATGTGCAGTTTATCGCCGGGAAACAACAGGTACAGGAAGAGTTTTTCCATACTTTTAACGCCTTGCAAAGAGAAGGCGGTCAGGTGGTGATGACTTCCGACAGACCACCTTCCGAGATTTCAAAACTGGAAGAAAGACTAAAAAGCCGTTTCGGAGCCGGATTAATTGCCGATGTAGGCCCGGCTGGATTTGAACTAAGAACGGCTATTTTACTAATAAAGTCAAAACAATTGGGAATTCCCATGGAGATGGAAACGGCACAAATTATTGCCGGTCAAATAGAAGGAGTCAGAGAGCTGCAGGGGTTTTTGTCCAAAATGATAACCGATATAGAACTAAACCCCGGCTCCGTAAACCACGAAAGACTGGAAAGACTCTTAAAGATTCCGAATACCGGAGGCAATGGAGCAAAGAGAATTGTCACTCCAAGCGAGGTTATCAGCGTCATCGGGGATTATTATGGCGTAGCGGTACAGCAATTAAAAGGAGAGAGGAGAACTAAGACAATAGCCTGGCCCAGGCAGGTGGCTATGTATTTTTTAAGAAACGAGTTGAAGCTGCCATTTGAGGAAGTAGGCAGACTTATAGGCGGGCGCGACCACACAACAATAATACATGGATCAGACAAAGTGAAAGTGGAAATAGAAACAAACGACAATTTCCGGAATGAGGTAGGTGAGATAAAAAAAAGAATTTTGGGTGGATGATTTGGGGACAGCGGAGGTGCCCGTTGAATTAAAACAGGGATAGGTGTATACAACAATATAGTTATCAACAATATTATCCACTTTTCGGCAGACTCACTACCAACAGAAATCAAACCCGAAAGTTAAAGCAAAACACCTACACTTATATACTTATCCACAAAGCCTACTACAACGACGACTATTTAAATATACAGAATGAAGGCAGTAATCCTCCAAGAAGATTTGAGTAAATGGCTGGGATACGTGGGAAGAATTGTAGCCGCAAGGGGACAACTGCCGGTGCTTTCAAATGTGTTGATAGAAGCAGAGAAAGAAGGAGTAGTATTATCGGCTACAAACCTGGAGTTGGGACTAAGGGTTGAAGCCGGAGGGAAGGTAACTGAAGAAGGGGCAATCACAATACCGGCCAGAAATTTGGGAGAATTTACTGCGTCTTTGGGACCAGGGGCAGTAACCTTAAGCAGCTCAGGAGATAAATTAAAAGTGGAAAACGGAAAAATAACAGGAAATTTTGCAGGAATACCAGCTCAGGAATTTCCCGCCATGCCGAAAATGAGCGAAAAAACAGACAAGAGACAACGGATCAAAGTCAGTAAAAAAATCCTTTTGGACCTGGCAAGACAGGTGGCTTTTGCCGCAGCTTCCGACGAAAGCCGTCCGGTGTTAACAGGAATCAGGTTTTCTGTTACAGACGGGAAGCTTTTAGCAACGGCGACAGACGGGTTTCGCCTGAGCAAGAAAACAGTTGAAGGTGAATTTGAATCCGGTAAGGCACTTGAAGAAGATTTGATCCTTCCCGCAAAAAGCATTGCAGAGCTTTCAAGAATAATAAATGAGGGGAAAAAAGAAAGCGTGGTGCTAGAGATAGTGACTGAAAACAATCAGGTAATTTTCGCTTATCCGCCTATCCATTTAATTTCCAGGGTGCTGGAAGGGAATTTTCCTGATATTGAAAAAATAATTCCCGCCGAACATAAAACATTAATTATCCTGGACAAAGAAGAATTAACAAGAGCCGTAAGAGCAGCGGCGATTTTTGCCAGAGACAACAGCAATATAATAAAATTCAAAATTCAAAATTCAAAATTCAAAGTTTATGCCAGTGCGCAACAGACGGGAGAAAGTGAGATTGAAATAGATGCGGAGTCAGAGGGGGAAGATGCGGAGATAGCTTTCAATTACCGCTACGTAACAGAATTCCTAAACAGTTGCGGAACCGAAAGAGTAATCTTAAAAATCAACGGCAGCATGGCTCCGGGAGTATGGATGGGAGAAGGGGATGAAAGCCTGACCCACCTTATAATGCCGGTGAGATTGTAGAAACAGGAACAGTTCCGCAGAAACTTAACGGATACAATTTACCAGATTGTGCGGGATTTGCAAAAAACGGAGTTGAGACTGTAACATTCAGTTTACAGGCTGCTTCGATCGTAATTTCCATACTTTCCAGAAACGCGGCCTCGGCTTCTTCCAAGTATTTAGAGAATGGAGCACCGGTAATACTGATTAAATATTCTTCGGTTTGAGGAAAATAAGAGATACTGTAGGAGGTGAGAGAAGGGCGGTAAATAATTATCTGCTGGTCGTTAATTGCTTGAGAGATAATAGGAGTAGAGACCGGGATAGGCCCGGGGCTGCCGGAAGGTCGGGATGGAGCAGCGGCGCTAAAGATGTACAGAGCAGACAATCCTGAAAGCAAGACCAAAACCACCCAGGGCAGGTTTTTTGGACTGCGTACTTGGGAGAGGATGTTTTTCATAATTACGGAGCAATACCGCAAGCGACAGCAGTAGTCCAGGCACTCCAATCCCCATCCTGCTGGAATTTCCAGGAAGCGTAGGCAATATTGTTTTGGGCATTACTGAACCAACCGACACAATCCTGCAAGAGACCGGGATTAGTAACAGTAACCGTACTACAGGCACTGGTGCCGTAGCGGCAAACAGCTTTGGGACCTCCGGGTTCATCCAAGGGACTGGAAAAGGCGTCGTAACATGAACTGGCACCGTGACTGGCGACAATTGAGGCCAGGGATTGTCCGGCAGAGGTGGAAAAGAAACCAGTGTTGGGATGACAGTAGAGATTTATCTGAAAAAGGCCAACACTGTAATCGGGGCAATTAGGATTAATGGCGGCCGGATCTCCGCCGGATTCGGCATTACAAACAGCGGACGCGTTTTCCGCCTCCGAGCCGAATACTGGGGTCATAACACTGATAGCACACTGGCCGGTGGTGGGTGAAGAACAAACAAGAGTTCCGCCGCCTCCGCCTGCACCGCCACCGGGCGATCCGGGACCCCCCACCATTATGAGACTGGACCTGGGGACAACATAGGCCGAGGAAGTAATAATATGCAAAAAGAAAGCGACTACTATCGGAAGAATCAGGATAACTACGGCCACCGGTGTGAGAACAATGGAGGCGGCCGTGACAAATGGATTAACAAGAACAGCCAGACCGTACGTTGCCACCGCACCCCCAACAATGGATGCACCCAAACCTACGGCGCCAAACAAAATAACAACAGGGATAGTAGGGGCGATAACTGCTCCCACAGCAAGCCCTACAGAGGCACCGATTACCGGGACAAAATTTTCCTTAACCCATTTGGCCGCCCTGATAGCCAAATTCACAACCTTACCCAGAATTTCACCGGCAACCCAACCCACGACAAAAGCAATAATATTGCCAATTACCGGAACGGTTGAACCCAAAGCCTGAAGCGCGGCCTGGACAGCGGCTTTTACTCCGGTTTTTACCAGCAAGTTGGCGACTGCTTTTCCGATGGCGGAAGCGGCTACTTTGGCGGCGGCCGAAGACACCGCTTTGCCGACAAAAGAAGACGAGATTTTTTGGTACGCACTGCTGGCAAGGCGGGTTACGGGGCGAATTATCCGATAACCCCGAAGGGTTGTCGGGTGGAACGAGAGGTCGGAAAGCGAAGGAGGGGCCAGGCTGATGCGGCCAGCGGTGATATGGCTTTCCAGCTGGCTATGAATAGATTTCCCCGCCTTTGTGGCCAGCAGCTTTTTTCCCTGCTCGGTATCAAAAAACCGGATCAACACCTCAGCCACCCGGCCTTTGACATACCTTTGAGGATAAGTGGAAAGATGGGTTATATAGGCGTTTAAATGCTGGGTGAAAATCGCAGGGCCTTCCTTATTGATATTGACCCGGTCGGGAGAACCAATGAAACGATTGAAATAGGCATAAACAGCTCCCGTGTGGTCCAACTGCTGGCCTGAAGGGGGAATATCCCTGGCGTGACGCAGTAAAAACAAATCCCAAGCGGGAGGTAAAAGATCACGGAAAGCCTGCAGACGCAAGTGTTTTATCTGATCAGGGTTAAGTCCGGAAGGGATCTCTATCAGACCTGAGAGGTAATAGGCCGGCAAGAGCTCCTTACGGGCGCGCAACGCAAGATTTGCTGCCTTATCCTGCACAACTCCTTTCTGGAGAAAACTGACAAAAAAACTCTGGACCAACAAGTCTTCTTTGCGGGGGTAGAGTTTGAAGCCGGCAGATAGTGGAGCTACTCCAGCTGCAAAGGCCGCAAAAGCCTCTGGGTTTATAGATTTACCAAAAACGGATTCAAAGTGGGGAAGAAGGGTGGTGACATGAGACTTGATCTGGTCGGCGGAGGCATCTGGTAGAAACATTTTATAAAGCAGGAGGTGGTTGACCATATCGGGATGAGTTTGACCCAAATGAAATCTCATTTGTGAAGAAATAAGACCGGAGAGGTTGGACGCTACAGGATGAAGTGAAACCAGGGATGAGGACAGCGGAGCAAGGTAATCCAAAGCCTGAGTAAGTGTTATGTTCGGTGAAACCTGCTGAATAAGACCAACTGTCTGCCGGACCGCCCAGGACGGGTCTGCAACAAACATGTGTCCCAGAAAAGGCTGGACAGACTTAAGAAGCAGAGTCGGCGGAGATTTGGCCGGAAAGCGATTAATGAGGGAATTGAGGTCAAGATGATATTGGAGGAAAGCTTCCTGATAATCGGGAGCGGTGGATGGTGAGACAGCAGGAGAGACAGAACGGAAGAAGTTATCCAGTATCACCCGCAAGGACTGATTTTGGGGAGGGGCAGCAGGATCGTAAATTTGAAACAATGTCTGGAGCGATCCTTCAATGTGGGACAAGTCCCTGCCAGGCGAAGACGCATTGAGGGAGGAAGCGATGACCGTACGCACATATTCGGGAGAGCGGGAGAGGGCGGGGATAAGACGGTTGACGACGACAGTACGGCGATCGGTACCAACTTCTGCAGTAGAAAGCATGGCAGAAACCATTTGGGCAAACTGGTCGTAGACGGGGGGAGGTGGGGTCAGGCCGGAAGAAGAACCCAGGAATTTATGAAAAGAAGTGTGGGCGGTTTTGGCTAAAGAACCAGCCTCTTTGGAAGGAATGCCGGATTCAATCAACCGTTGGTGGAGGCCGGACATTTCGATCTGAGGGCGGTAAAGAAAGGAATCCTGTAAGACTTGACGGACCTGGGATAGTTGTTTTTGCGAAAACCGGAGTCGTTGGGCGGCAGCGACCACAGCATCCTGGGTAGAGGCGAGGGCCGAAACTGAGGAAGGGGAAGCAGTGACAAAAACCGGATTTTGATAAATTGCCTGGGCGATAGTCTGCAGATTGGCGCCGGGAGATTTAGAGGCGACTGCAGCTGTGCCAACCATGATTTTGGCAGCACTCTGAGCATTGGTTTCAGATAATCCAGTATCTGCCAAAAAGCGGGCGACATGAGTTAAGGCCTGGGAATGGTCCGGTGCCTGGGTGATGAGCCGGGCGACGTTTTCCGCCATTCCAGTGCTTGAAATCAGAGGGAAAATCAGGGGCCCGACAGCAGCGGCAGGCACCACAGCCGGAACGTTGGGGATAAAGAGCGGGGCACGCGACAATGCTTCTGTGAGAGCAGTAAAGCTTTTATCCGGCGTATCCGTAGCAGTCTTAATGAGGATACCAGCTGCCCGGGCGGCTTCTTCGCGGGGGAGATTTTTTGCGGATACAATCCGTTCTGTGAGAGTATCCAAAGCTTTTTGGGGAGTCGGGGATTTCAGAATATCCCGGGCAATTTCCCCGGCTTCCTGACGGCTGGAAATCAGGGGGGCCGAGACGGAAATCTCAGGCATCCGGAGCAGAGCGGCCGAAAACGAATCCAGCGAGGATTTGGCAAGAGAGGAGGCCTGGGTGGGGGAGATGCCGGCATCCACCAAGACCTGACTTAACCGGGCGGGGGTAACCCGGGGTTCGGAAGAGAGTGCAGTACGGACTGCGTCAGAAACAATCCGAACTTGATTTTCCGGTAATTTCAACTGCCGGGCGGTGTCGGAAACGGCAGTCCCGGCGGAAGAGACAGCCTGTTCCACCTGGGGTGAAAGGGCGGCGAATACAGGTGCCTGCTGCAGGGCGGCGGTTAAACCGGGAAGACTTTTATCCGAGGAACGGGTGACCGTATCAATCAATACCTGGGCGGCGCGAGCGGCTTCTTCGCGGGGGAGATTTTTTGCGGATACAATCCGTTCTGTGAGAGTATCCAAAGCTTTTTGGGGAGTCGGGGATTTCAGAATATCCCGGGCAATTTCCCCGGCTTCCTGACGGCTGGAAATCAGGGGGGCCGAGACGGAAATCTCAGGCATCCGGAGCAGAGCGGCCGAAAACGAATCCAGCGAGGATTTGGCAAGAGAGGAGGCCTGGGTGGGGGAGATGCCGGCATCCACCAAGACCTGACTTAACCGGGCGGGGGTAACCCGGGGTTCGGAAGAGAGTGCAGTACGGACTGCGTCAGAAACAATCCGAACTTGATTTTCCGGTAATTTCAACTGCCGGGCGGTGTCGGAAACGGCAGTCCCGGCGGAAGAGACAGCCTGTTCCACCTGGGGTGAAAGGGCGGCGAATACAGGTGCCTGCTGCAGGGCGGCAGCGATGGATTGGGTAGTAGCTGACGGTTGTGCGGCTGCGGTGGCTGCGGTGTTGATTATGGTCTGGGAAATCCAGAAGGCTTCCTCACGGGGGAGACTTTTTGTCCGGGAAATTAACTGGGTAACTTCTTTTGAGACATCTGCAGGAGTGGTTGATTTAAGAACAATATTGGCAATCTTTTCGGCTTCCTCCGGGGTAATAGTTATCGGAGCGGCAGGTGCCGGAACGGATACGGCAGTCTGCTGAAGAGCGGCAGCGATGGTCTGTGTGGTGGCGGAGGGTTGGCTGGCGGCGGTTGCAGCGGCGGCAACGAGGGTTCCTGCAGCCTGGCGGGCGTCAGATCGGGAAAGACCTTTGGATGAGACGATTTCATCAGTAAGGGCATTCAGGGCGACGGCGGGAGTGTCGGACTTGGTGATGATATCCGCAAAAGAGAGAGCTTCCTGAGGGGAAGAAATCAAAGGAGGGGAAACAGGCCGGCCAAAGAGAGATTCGGCCAATGACGGAGGCGCGGCTGGTGAAGGAGGAATAGAAGCCGGAGCCTTACGGAGAGCCGCCGCAATGGTTTGGGGAGTGGCGGAAGGTTGGCTGGCGGCATCGGCGGCGGTTTGGATTAATACCTGAGCAAAACCAAACGCATCCTCGCGGGGAAGATTTTTTGATTGGGAAATTAGTTGGGTAACGGCATTTGCGGCTTCGGCGGGGGATTTTGACGTGAGAATAATATTGGTAACCCGTTCTGCTTCTTCAGAGGTGGCAATAAGAGGGGCGGATACAGGTAAAACGGGAACGGTAACGGGAGCATGCTCTAGGGCAGCGGAGACGGTCTGACTGGTAGCGGAGGGTTGTTTTGCAGCAGCGGCAGCAGTATTGATTAAAATCTCGGCAGCACGGACGGCATCTTCACGAGGAAGGCCCTTGGTGGTAATGATTGTCTCAGTAAGCCTGTCTGAAGCGTCTTTCTCAGTGGCGGACCCCTGAATAATACCAGCGATCTCACGGGCCTCTTCGGGAGTGGAAACCAAAGGGGCAGAGACAAGCAGTCCCGGCTCGGGGGGTGGAGGGACTACGGCAGCGGCGGCTACACCAAGAACAGGAAGTAGTTGTCTGATCTGAGCACGAACTGCGGGTGCCGCCGGGACTTGTTCAATAATTTCTTTCATCTGATCTGCGAAGTATTGGGCAGAGGCAAAGGGATTCATAAGTTTTTTAACTACAAGCACGTCAGCGACTACATTGGCGACCTCATGAGGAAGTACCCGGTCGGCGGATTGCCGGATGGATTGAATAGCAGCGCGGACCTGCGGATGGACCATGCCGATATCCTCTGCCAATTCCTTGAGGGGAGGGGTGGTGGTGGTTATGGGAAGCCCTGCCCGTTCGATAAAAGACAGATCCTGCAGCACTGTGCCAGGAGATTTGGCCAGATGCAGTTCAAATAAATCCTGCACATTTTCCATAAAACCACTAACATCTTTTTGAACCTGGGTATCCTGGGGAATCGACTGACGAATAACATTAAGCTGCTGAAGCATTTTTTCGTGGGCAGTGGGAGCGCGGCGACGTGCGGTTTCCGTCTGGACTCTTTGCTCCTCCAGGTACCGGTCATAATCGGAAACTAGGGACTGCAGTATGCCGTACATGGAATCGATTTTTTCCTGGCCAATTTCCTGAAGCTTGAGATTCAAGGCCAGAAGCGGCTCTTCGTCTTTACGGATAGCTTTAAAATCTTCAGTTGAGATTATTTTTTCCGCAGCCTGCCAGATTTCTTTTTCCAAAGATTCCCGGGTATAACCGGGTGGAATTTCCGGCGGGTGTATGGAGATACCATAAATCAAAAGCTGAAGCTCTTTGAGAGCTGTTCGGGTCTGGGTTTGAGTCAAGACGGCCATACTATTCGGCAGAAGGAATTAAACGCGCCGGTTTATTTTCTTCAGGAGAAACTGCGGCAGCCGCGGCAGCCTTTTCTTCCGCTTCGCGGCGGGCGAGAAGGTCCTGGGGGCTGGTCGTAATCAACTGGTGTTCGTCCGGAGAAGCCACAAAACGGACAGCGACATGGTTGTTGCCGGCGAAAAACAAGCCCTCTCCCACATTGGCAGATAACAGAAGATGTTTTTCTCCTTCGGAGAGGTAAAAAACCGAGGCTACCCGGTCTACTGCCGCGGGAGACTGCTTCATCAATATCTGAATGGAAGAGTTGGTGACGATGGCTTTACCGAAATCGGTACTTAAGAAATCTTCCACATCCTGGGTAATGGTGGTAAGACCCAGGAAATATTTTCTGGCGCGCTTGGCAATGCCGTACAGGAAATCTGCAGAATCCGGGTAGCGCATCAAATACCAAGCCTCGTCCACTACCAGAATGCGTTTTTTGAGATCGCGGCGGAGCTTTGTCCAAATATAGTCAAGGATAATAAAAATAGCTATGGGTTTGACTGAGTCCTCCAAGTCACGGACAGAGAAGACTGTAAAAGGGTTTTTGAGAGCGACGTTTGACGGCTGGTCGATAATGCCGGTAAAACTGCCTTTGACAAATTTTTCGATCCGGTCCGCCAATGACAGAGCTAACGGTTCTTCCATGCCGATAAAAGCTTTGTATAGATCTTCCATCAGAGGGGGTGTTCTTTTTTGGGTGGTCGGATCCTGGGTAATACCTTTCATACGGTAAGAAAGGGTCAGCGCCCGGTCCAGCAAAGCTTCTTCGGTAGGGTTGAGCTGACCCATGATGACCTTAAACATGGAGTGCAGAGACTGGACCTTGAGGTTGAGTTCGTTTTCTTCGGAAAATTCGGTAAGAGTGGAAAGGTCGAAAGGATTTATGCGGTTGGAGGAATTGAAGGCAAAATTGATATAATCGCCGCCCACAGCGTCGGAAAGAGTTTTGTATTCGTTTTCCGGATCAATAACTATGACTTCGGTGCCGAACATCAATGAGCGCAGAATTTCCAGCTTGATCGCATAGGATTTTCCGGCACCGGCTTTGGCAAAGACACAGGAGTTGGCATTTTCAAGGCCGAAGCGGTCAAAAATTATCAAACTGCCATTGTGTTCGTTGATACCGTACATAATACCTTCGTTGTTTGAGAGTTCAGACGAGGTGAAGGGAAAAGTGGTCGCCAGGGAAGTGGTATCCATGTTGCGCATTACCATGAGGTGGTCGATACAGGTGGGCAAGGTAGTCTTGAAACCTTCAGCCTGCTGGAGAGCGGTGGGAGTGGATTCGACCAACAAAGACGAGAGGGTACTGGTGACCTGCTTACTGGTGGTTTCCAGTTCGGAAACAGACTCTGCGGGAATAGTAACGTAGAGAGAAAACTGGAAAAACCGCTCGATCCCTTTGACCAACTGTTCCTGAAGGGACAAAGCATCTTCCAATTGAGCCTGGGTAGAGGGATTGACCACCCGGCCGCGCTGCATATCAGTGCTGATTTCGGCTTCCATTTCGGCGATTTTGCGGCGCAGATCATCCAATGTGGATTTACTTTCCACGGGGTAAACGAACATGGAGATATTCAATGAGTGGTCAAAATTGATCAAAGCAGAAAGCCAGTTGGCGTCCACAAACCGGCGTTTGATAGAGTTGAAATACGTGCGATAAAAACGATCGTTTAATTTGAGAAGGTTGAAATCCAGAGTGATGGACTGGGGAGCGATGATATCCTGGACGGTCTTGGCCAAGGCGAGAGATTTAGAGGCGGCGGGCGGCGGGCTCTCTTTGGCCGGAACCGGGGCAGGTAAATCGGGACCCGGTTTTTTACCAAACGGAAGCTTCATGGGAGATTCTCCTCGTTTTGGACAGCTAACAGATGGTCCGGAGGGAGGGTGACCCTGGTGCCCAAATTTTCGGGATTGTAGAAATCATAAAATAACTGCAGGAGTTCGGCAGAATTGAGCTGCCTGGCACGCAGGCCGATGCGGGCCAATAAACGAAGTAAATGGTCACGCTTGGGGGCGAGATTGGTCAGGGCACGGTCAACTATGTTTGAAATGGGAATATTTTGCTGGGACTTCTGGTTGCCCAGGACGCGCAAAGAAGAGCCGAGACCCAGTTCAAGCGAGCTGAAGGGGATGGAAACATAGAATTTTTTATCCAAAACGTTCCCCTGGCGGACTATAGCCCGAATAAAATCGCGGTATTTGACAAGCTGTTCCCGGATTTTGGGACTTTCGGTCTTGGCCAGATATTTTTCCAGGCGGGTAATGTAGTCCGAAATATCCTTGCGCTTGCTGGAGACAACAATTTGGATGGAGAAAGTGAGGGAGTTGAGCAACTGGGCGTAGGCATAAATTGTAGCTTCCTGCTCTTTTTCTGAAAATAAGCCGAAGTTGACGGCGCTGACTTCAAGGACAATGCATGCTGAACCGTCCTTGAGGATAACTAAATCGCTTTGGATGTCGCGGATGTCGAGATGGGTTTGAGTAGGAGTGGGAACCATATGATCAGGCCGCGGTTTTGGCAGACAAATTAATAGGAGGAATAATAACCCCTTTGGCTTCTATAGTAACAGGGTCAAACAACAAACTTTCTTTTTCCGCCTGAATAATATAAGAACCCTTGGGTAAAGGGATGGCTATTTGGAACTGGCCCAAGCGGTTGGTTCTGAGAGCCCGGGCAGGAATTCCGGTAGCGGCATCGACAATTTCTATCGTGACTCCCGGCAAAGGTTGGCCGGAAGAATCCAGCGCCTGACCCAGCAAAATGTCGGGGATTGAAGGAGCATCGAGAGAAGGAGCGGGCGGAGCGGCAGGGGGGAGAGTGGAAGGGGGAGCATAAGAGACAGGGGAAATTGCCGGGCCCGACTTCGCCGAGACTTCGTCGGGTGAAACGGGCGAGGCAGGCATGGTGAAGACAGGTTTGGCAGGTTCTTCCGCCGGTTTTTCCGGGGCGACAACAGGGGCAGCGGCAGGCGAAGAAGAAGCGGCCAGTGCGGCCTCATCCTTGACTGGCGACTCCTGAGAAATTTCTTTGGAAACAATGAAGGCGGGAGTTTCCGTTTGCTGAGC
>Ga0209341_10000499_pt1 | contig 40538 bp, 31 predicted proteins | sample RifCSP13_2_FD_184020 | JGI IMG/M metagenome (GOLD analysis project Ga0209341, IMG submission 184020) | Soil microbial communities from Rifle, Colorado - Rifle CSP2_sed 13_2 (SPAdes) (version 2) | ecosystem: Environmental > Terrestrial > Deep subsurface > Rock core/Sediment | place: Rifle...
CGCGAATATTCGGCGATAGCCCGCCGTGGCACTGGTTCTATTCCTTTTGTATGCCGTTCATGCATTCGAGGGCGCTTAAGACGGCAGACATCATGAAGACAAACCAGATCGACGGCAGCCAGGCCGCTTTCGTCTCAAAGCTCCTCTGGAAAAAACCGTTGCTTCTCAGGGCCGGCTACGCCCTTACAAAACTTGAAAAAGACCTCAATGGGGGAAAGCGCCTGAGGAACACCGCGTATGCTCTGGTCGAACGGGCCGCGTACGCCCTGGCGGACGGGGCAGTCATTACGAGCATTCATGAAATGGGCTATCTTGAACGGAAATACAGGACCAGCGCCGGGAAGATAAAGGTCATACGTACCTTCGTAGACCTGGAGAGGTTCAGGCCCTTATCCACCGGGAGCAAGGGACCAGGGGCGGTCTATGTCGGAAGGCTCTCGGCTGAGAAGAACCTTGAGAGTCTCATAAGGGCCTTGCCTTTTTGCGGCCTGGATCTCGATATCTACGGTGAGGGTCCTGAAAAGGAAAGGCTCATCGGAATATCAAAGGCGGCGGCTGCTTCTGTCCGGTTCATGGGAAGCATATCCAATGAAGAACTGCCTCCGGTCCTGAACAGGTACAGGTTCTTTGCGCTCCCCTCGGTAAGGGAAGGCATGCCCAAGGCGCTGATCGAGGCAATGGCCTGCGGGCTGGTCTGCATAGGAACCGATGTCGAAGGCATAAACGAGATAATAAGGGACGGAGAGAACGGTTTTCTGGCGGCAGGCACCGGCCATATCAAAATAGCCGATGCATTGAGGCGGGCAGCGAGATCCGATACCCGAAAGATCGGAAGAGAAGCTGTCCGGACTGCATCCGGGTTTTCACTGGCCGGTTATGTCAGGGAGGAGGCCTGTATTATCGAAGAGCTTGCGGGAAGGCATCTGGAGGCGGCGGCATGACGAGAGTTCAAATGGAAAAGCCGGTCATCGCCCTCTTACCTGTGCTGCTTGGACTTTCAATGGCGTTCGTCCTTACCGGGATGAGCTTGAGAGGAGCTGTCTTTGCACTGCTCTTCGCGGCAGCCCTCTATTCCGTTGCGTCCATTGATGATGTATCCATCAGGAAGCCCTTGATAGAGCGCGCCGGGTTCGCCGGTTCAATGCTGCTTATATTCGTATTCATCGCGAGCATACCCAAGCTCGGGTCTCAACCGGTCTCTCCCAAGTATTTCATCATGGCCGCCCTCCTTTTGGCAGCCTATGCGGCTGGCTGCCTCGGCAGCCTGTCTTTGAGCGGCGTAAGCCGGCCCCTTCTCCTCTATTGGGGCATCTTTGCCGGAACGTCAGCCGTCAAATTCAATGTAATGGGAATGGTCGAGCCGCTTGAGGCCATCCTGCTCCTTGCGCTTACGGCCGCCTTCATAAATAGAAGAGAAAGGCTTGTCCTTGCGACAAGGTTTGTGGGCATCGTCCTCTTTGCCTCTGCCGCCTGGTTCCTGTTGAGTATCGTCTTTGGCGAGCCGTTCACGTCGATAAGGTCGTTTATCTACGCAAACAATATTGACGTCGAGAGGCCGCTCACGCTTTTTGCCATGGCCATGCCGGCCGGCTTTACCTTCAACCAGCATATAATGGGCTACCAGATGGCCGCGGGGACCGTGCTTTCGATCATGCTCTTCAGGGCGGAAAAAGGGTTGTTCTGGAAAATGGTCTGGGGCATTGCCGTCCCGGTCGTCATTATCGCGCTCTTCCTCACTGCCCAGCGTTCGACGATACCGGCGGTGCTTGCGCCGCTGGCTCTCTTGATGGTCACAAGGCCGAAGAAGCTTATCATAGCTCTCCTCTTACTTCTCATGTCGGCCCCGTTCATGCATTTGGCGGCATCGATCCCTGACCTGGCGCCGCAGATCGGGGAAGCCAGGACGCTCAAGAGCAGGCTGGATTCCGAGAAGGACGTATCTTCAAGGCTCGGGTGGCAGGCGGCCGCGCTGAAGGCGGTCGCGGACAATCCGCTTGGGCTCGGCTCCGGCACACGATGGCAGGAGATATCATCTTCATACGGCGCGGACTTTTCGGACTTCGGAGGAGAGGAACAGGCAGTGCACAACAGCTATATCGCCGTCGGCCTCAAGCTCGGCTGGGCAGGCCTGATCATCGTTCTCGCCGTGTTCTGGCGCATACTGGCCCGGGTACCCGCATTGATGGCAGACGGATACGCGGCCGCTGTCGGCCTTTCTCTAATAGCGGTTCTTATCCAGGGTTTTTTCCACAACGCGAGTATTTTTACGAATGAGGCGGCGAGCTGGACGCTCCTTTGCCTCTTTGCCCAATGGGGCCGCGCAACAGGAGGTGAACAGAATGTATGAAAAAAGGAGAGGACTGCCGCTTGTTAGCGTCATCTTGTCCGTCTACAACGGGGCCGGATATTTGTCAGAGGCCGTCGAATCGATACTCGGCCAGAGCTACCGGGCCCTTGAGCTCATCATAATAGACGACCATTCGACCGATGCGACACCGGCGCTGCTCGAGTCGTACTGGCGCTCTGACCCGCGGGTAAGGGTCTTCAGGAACAGCGCCAACAAGGGCCTTACGAAATCCCTGAACAAAGGCCTCGATTTGAGCCGGGGGCATTTCATAGCGCGGCATGACGCGGACGACTGCTCGCACCCCGACCGTATCCGCAGGCAGATGGAGAGCATGTTTCCCGACCCTGGACTCGCATTGCTGGGCACCGGCGCGCTGCTCATGGACAGCGCGGGTAAAAGCGTAAAGGCGCTGAATGTGAATACAGGCGAGAGGCTTAAAGCCCGCCTGCCGAAAAACAACCAGTTCATCCACGGCTCTGTCCTTATGAGGCGCGACGCGGTTGAATCAGCAGGGGGATATAGAGAGGAGTTCAGGTACGCGCAGGATTATGACCTGTTCCTGAGGCTGAGTGAAAATTACGCGGTCGATAATATAGACGAGCCGCTGTATTCCAGCAGGCTCGCTGACGGCTCTATTTCGTTTTCACGGGCAGGCGAACAGCAGCTCTCGGCCATGATCGCGAGGAGGGCGCACCAGAGAAGGATAAGAGGCGACCGCGCGTGGTCTGCTGAAATATATGGCGAGCTTGAGGCTGAGCTCGCGGGGCCCCTTGCCAGGCGGCGCATAATGGGGCGCGCGCATGCCGACAGGGCAAGGTGCATGCTCCTGAACAACAGGAAGGGCGAGGCGCTCCGCGAATACATGTTGTCCGCGGCAAATATGCCGAGCGTTTCGTCTGTCCGTAACCTCGCAAAGGCGCTCAGGGGTGATCGGTGAAGAGCATGCGGCAAAAGCCGGGCGGCATGAAGAAAGGGCTTGAGGCCGCATGCTTCATGGCAGATCGGACCTCGGCAGGCCTGACGGAGAGCGACGCATGGGCCTGGGCCAGGGTCAATTCACTAAGGCACGCGCATACGCTCTCTCACATTGTCATGCACGCGAAGGGAAAGGGCAGGGAGATCGATGTGCTAAACGCATCCGGCCTTTCCGCCGGACACCAGGACTTCTCCATTTTACCGGCCCTCAGAGATATGGGAATCGAAGTCAATTGGCATGCCATCGAGAGCCCTCAGAGCCCGTATCTCAAGGATATGCGTCATATCGAATCAATAGAGAGGCTCGGCATCCGTCTTAAGCTGACCGACCTTGCCATACCCGGCGCACTCGGCCATTGCGGTCCGTTTGATGTCGTGCTCTTCACCGAGATTGCGGAGCACCTCGACCATTCGGTCTTTCTTCGCGCCCTCTCGGGTATAAGTGACGCGCTTGAACCTGATGGAATACTGATACTCACGACGCCAAACCTCTTGAGCCTGGGCAACAGGCTGAGATTCCTGGCTGGAAAAGGCGAAGGCGCCTGGTGGGGAGACGGACGCATGAACATGGAAAAAGGGCTCTATGGGCACATATCGTTGTACGGGCCCGCGCGCATCAAGAAGCTGCTGCTGGATTCGGGCTTTGCCGTCGACAGATGTTATACGTTCAGCCCCGGTTGCGGTCCGGCGCATTTTATGAGGAAAGCCGCATCAAGGCTCTGCGGCCTGCTTGCGACGCTTGTTGAAAACGGCGGCGCTACTCTTGTCGCGGTCGCTTCCAAGGGAGAGCCCGTAAGGGTCCCTCCAAAAATATGAGGTCAAGATGATAAGTTTCATAATCTGCACCATAGGGAGGCCTGAGCTCGGCGCCTGCATCGCCTCCATACTTTCCCAGAAGGGCAATTACGAGGTCGTGGTCGTCGACCAGTCCGCAGAGGGCGTGACTCTCCCCGGGGACTCGAGGCTTCTGCGCGTAAAGTGCACAAAAGAAGGGCTCTCATCGGCGCGGAATAAGGGCTTCGGATGTTCGCGCGGAGAGGTCGTCGCCTTTGTAGATGACGACGCCGTGCTTTGCCGGGGCTATGTGGCGGCAGTAAGCAGGCTCTTTACAGACCCGTGGACAGACGCGGTTGCCGGAAGAGTGCTTGTAAAGGGCACGCTCAGGCCCTATGCGAGGACCCAGAAGGGACACGGCAGGTTCCTCTCAAAGGAAGACTGGACAATGGTCATGGGCGGCAATATCGCGTTCAGGAGAAGGACCATAGAGGAGACCGGCCCTTTTGACAGGAGCTTCGGCACGGGCGCGAGGTGGGGCTGCGCCGAAGAGACCGATTATTTTCTGAGGATGTGCTACTCGGGCAAGAGGGTCTTCTACTCGCCGGAGCTTGCGGTCTTTCATCCGATGGAGGCGGCAGGCCATACGGATGAGAGCCTGAACGCCAAGCTCTTCGAATACGGCAAGGGCCACGGCGCGCTCTTTGCCAAGCACCTGATCCTCTACGGCCAGAAGAAGGCGATATTCCAGTTCCTCTTCGGCCTTGCAAAGCCTTTTATCCGCATCCTGCAATACCTGTTGATGCTCAAGATAAGGCTTATAAAGAGGCATTTCTGGATACTCTCGGGAAAATGGAGAGGGTTCTGGGGTTTCATACACTCGGAGCGGGAGGCCTCCGGCCATGCATAGGGCGGCCCGCATTCGATTCCTCGGCCGTTCGCTGGCAAGTTCGCTGGTTTCCATTGCAGGGCTTGCCGCCTGCTCTCTCAGGAGCAGGTTCAAGAGGCCTGTTCCCGGCGATTACGCGAGGATAGCCGTTGTCCAGACCGGGCATCTCGGCGACCTCGTCCTTACATTGCCGATTATCAGTTCGCTCAGAAAAATGCATCCTGAAGCGAAAATAACTTTCATTGTCGGCGAATGGGGCAGGGAGGCTGCCGAGTCGTTCGCGCCGGAAGCGGAGGTCGTCTCTTATTATCCGCGCAAATACAGGAGAGGAAATGTTGTCATCGCACCGGCCCCCTCGATGCTGGAATACGACCTTATCATTCATCTGCGCGGGGATTTCAAGTTAGTCGCGAGGTATTTCCTGAACATCAAGGCAGTTTTCCTTTACGGCCTGGCGAGAGGAAATCTCAGGCGTTCCTTCCTTTTCCACGCGGGTATTTCAGAGATGAGGGTCGTACCCGAGCACCAGTACCAGACGTTCAGGAATATGATGCTCAAAATCGGCATTACGCTGCCTGAGAGGCCGGAGATCGACATAAAAAAAGAATGGGCCGACTCCCTTTCGGGGCTGCTGGATGAGAGATGGCTTGCATCAGGCAAAATCGCCGTGCTCCATCCCGGCGCACCGTGGGACCAGAGGCGCTGGCCTGCTGAAAGGTTCAGGCTGGCGGGAGAGGCATTGGCTGAAGGCGGCTTCAGGGTCTTTGTGATAGGCGCGCCTTCAGAATCCGGGCTTTCAGAATATTTCGGAGAGGGTTTCTTCAACCTCATAGGGAAATTGGACTTGAGACAGCTGGCCGCGCTGCTTGCGAGCTGCGAGATCTATATTGGAAATGACAGCGGCCCAGCGCACCTGGCGGCTGCCGCGGGCGCGGCTGTGATCGTGATGTACGGCCCGCAGGAGACCGAGGTCTTCGGGGCGCTCGCATGGCACAGGATCTGGCTCGACGCAAAGCGGCCCTGCTCGCCGTGCTGGCAGAGGTCGTGCGTCCTTGAATATGAGGGCTGCCTTTCATCGATAAGCGTGGCTGATGTTGCCCATGCGCTTGAAATGCTTTTACTGAGAAAAACGGAGTGCGCATGAGATTCTTATCTGAGTTTAAGGAGAGACAATGAAGGTACTGCTTCTATATAACGTCTATTCCGACGAGCTTGGGTCCAGCAGGCCTCCGCTTGGGACCGGCTATCTTGCACAGGCCCTGAGTGACGCCGGCATCGATTGCGATGTGCTGGATATGAAGCTCGGCTACCCGGAGAAGGATGTGCTGGACATGATAGGGCGCGGCGGGTACGGCTGCGTCGGGGTTACTGTGTATACCGTAGGGCACAAGAAGTTTTTTGCCCTGCTTGGGTCGATAAAGGAAAGGTATCCGTCGATCATAACCGTCGCGGGCGGGCCGCATATAACGATAATGGGGAAGAAGGTCCTTGAGGAGTACGGTCAGATGGATTTCGCTTTCATGGGAGAGGCCGAAGACTCTTTTGTCCGTTTCTGCTCAGGAGAGGAGCACGCCAGGATACCGGGCCTGGCATTCAGGGACGCAGGGGGCATTGTCCGCTCAAGCCCGTTCGAGAGGCCGGTCGATCTCGATGAAGTGAGCTGGCCCAGATATGAAAAATTCGAGCTTGAGAAGTATGCGAATGAAATTGGCATCATTACCTCTCGCGGCTGCCCCTATCCCTGCATCTTCTGCTCTGTCGGCCTGACCCTTGGGAAAAAGGTACGGGTCCGCTCAATTGGAAAGATATGCGACGAGCTGGAGTACTGGTACGCCAGGGGAAAGAGGATATTCAACTTTCTCGACGACAACTTCACATTTTACCGGGACCGGGTCTTCGGCCTCTGCGCGGAGATAGAGAAGAGAGAGCTCAAGGGCCTCACGTTGCGGGCTTCGAACGGAATAAGGGCCGACCGCATGGACAGGGAGATGCTCCTCAGGATGAAAGAGGTCGGCTTCAGGAGCTTCGGCATAGGCGTGGAGGCTGGCAACGACAAGGTATTAAAGGCCCTCAGAAAGGGCGAGAGCATGGAGCAGATCGAGAATGCGATAAGCCTCGCCTGTGATCTCGGCTTCGAGGTCTCGCTCTTTTTCGTATACGGCGCGCCCGGCGAGACGCTCGATGACGTAGAGGATTCCATACGCATCGCCCGGAAATATCCGGTATTCAAGGCTGACTTCTACAATCTCATCCCATTTCCGGGGACGCAGTTGTGGCAATGGGTGGAAGACCACAATGCATGGACAGGCGACCCCATGGAGATGCTCAACAGCATGGACAAGAACCTGAGGTTTTCCAGGGAGACCGGAAGGCCGTTTTTCACCACAAAGGAACTGGGCGATGCGGAGCGGTCGATGCTGGCGTCAAGGCTCAGAAAGACGACGCTCCAGCTCCAGAAAAAAGGCATTGAACGCGTCTTCGCGAAATACGGCGTGATGAGATACCCGCTGGCCTGGCTGGCCTCCACGATGTTCTTCCAGAGGCTGTTTTTCAACAGCAACTTCATACGCAAACTCTCTGACAGGGTCCGTTACCGCCGGACGGGCAGCGTTCAATTGAACACGGGGGTGGAGAGATGAAGATAGCATTGCTCAACCCGCCATACCTTCCGGGTTTCTCCAGGTTCTCCCGGAGCCCGGCAGTCACGAGGAGCGGGACCATCTATTACCCGATATGGCACGCTTACGCAGCCGGGCTTCTTGAAAGGGAGGGGCACGAGGTCATGCTGATTGACGCGCCCGCGCAAAGGCTTACGATGACCGATTGCCTCTCGCTCATAAAAGACTTCTCTCCCGGGATGACGGCCGTCTACACCTCTACGCCGAGCATTGTGAACGATATCGAGTGCGCGGCAGCGATAAAGATAATCATGCCCAGCTCTTTTATGGCGCTTACAGGCCCTCATGTCTCTGCATTGCCCGACCAGACGCTTTCAATGGACGAGAGGATAGACGCCGTCGCGATCGGCGAGTACGACCTTACGCTCCTTGAGCTTGCGTCAACTATTGAGTCCGGAGGCGATATAGACGGTGTCCCCGGCCTTGTCATAAGGACCAACGGCAAGGTCGAGCCCACGGCGGCAAGGGCCCATATCGAAGACCTCGATTCGCTGCCGTTCGTCTCAAGCGTCTACAAAAGACACGCCAGGATAGAGGATTATTTCTATGCCCATTGCAGGTATCCGGTCGTCTCGATATTCACCAGCAGGGGGTGCAACGCGCGCTGCGACTACTGCGTCTACCCGCAGACGGTATTCGGAAGGAGGCACAGGCAGAGGAGCCCCGAGAACATTGTGGAGGAGTTCAGGTACATAGAAAAAGAGCTTCCGCAGACAAAAGAGGTGCTCATCGACGACGATACATTCTCGTTCGACAAGGCCCACACTCTTGAATTCGCGGAGCTGATGATAAGGTCGCGCGTAAAGCTCCCCTGGACAGTAGAGTGCAGGGCCAACCTCGATTTCGAGACCCTCTCCGCAATGAAGCGGGCCGGATGCAGGCTTGTGGTCGCGGGCTTCGAGAGCGCGGATGACGCGATCCTGAGGAACATAAAGAAGGGAATCACGGTCGAGAGGATGAGACGCTTCGCCCTTGACGCCAGGAGGGCAGGGATAATGATCCACGCCTGTTTCATGGCTGGAAACAGGGGTGAGACGATGGAGACTTTGAAAAGGACACTGGCGTTCGCGAAGGAGATAAGGCCCGACACATGCCAGTTCTTCCCGCTCATGGTTTATCCGGGGACAGAGGCCTATGCCTGGGCCAGGGGTAACGGGTATCTCGAGTCGGAAGATTTCCCGGACTGGCTCACGCCGGAGGGCCTTCACAACTGCCTGGTCTCTACTCCGGAATTGAGCGCAAGGGAGCTGGTCGAGTTCTGCGACTTCGCGCGGAGGAGCTTCTATCTTGCCCCGGGATATATATCTTACAAGGTCAGAAGGCTTCTTGCGGAACCAAGGGAAATGCGGCGCACCGCGAAATCCGCCAGGATATTTCTGAAGCACCTGATGTCAGGCAATAAGGTCAAAGATGCTGCATGAGATTACAGAATCAGTCTTCTGGTTGAGCGCGCTCGCGCTCTTCTATGCCTACCTGGGCTACCCGGCGCTGCTTGCGGTTTTGCGCTGGATAATGCCCGTTGAGATCAAGGCAGAAAATGCCCGGCCTCCTTCGGTCAGCATGCTTATTGCCGCCTACAATGAAGAGCGGGTGATAGCCGGGAAGCTGGAGAACTGCCTTGCAATCGATTATCCGGGCCTTGCGGTCTGGGTGGTATCTGACGGGTCGACCGATAAAACAAACAGCATCGTCTCGGGCTACGCCGGAAAAAATGCCGCCGTTCATCTCATCGAGCTTGCCCGGTCCGGCAAGTCGGCTGCCATAAACAGCGCGATGCCTCTTGTGGATAGCGATATTGTCGTCTTCTCCGACGCGAACACCTTCTTTGACAGGGACGCCCTGGTGCGCCTGCTGGGCGGATTCAAGGACCCCAGGGTGGGATTCGTATGCGGAAGGCTCATCTACAATAACCCCAATGACGTCGCGAGCGGCCATGGCGAGGGACTCTACTGGAGATACGAGACGGCGCTCAAGAGGATGGAGAGCGCTTTAGGGTATGTTGCCGGGGCGAACGGCGCGATTTACGCAATAAGAAGGGATCTCTTCGAGCCGCTTCCAAAAGGCACTGTAAACGACGACTTCACCATATCGATGAGGATAATCGAAAGAGGCTGGTACGGTCTCTATGCGCCTGAGGCAATCGCCCGTGAGGACGTCGCCTTATCAATGGCCTCGGAATTCAGAAGGCATGTCCGCGACTCGGCAGGCCACTACAAGGTGCTGCTCGCGTTATACGGACTTCTGAACCCGCTGCTGGGCATGAGGTCCTTCATCTTCATCTCGCACCGGGTCTTCAGATGGACTGCCCCTCCGTTCATACTGACGCTCTTACTCTCGAACATCCTCATGCTTGGCGATCCCTTCTACAACGCGGCTTTCATTCTCCAGGGGGCATTCTATTCGGCGGCCCTGCTGGGCCTTGCGTGTAAGAATGCCGAAGGGCCGGGGCGGATCGTACTTGTGCCATTTTATTTCTGCAACCTGAACGCCGCGCTCGTGGCAGGTTTTTTGAAAGCGGTCTCAGGCAGGCAGGGCATGACCTGGGAGAGGACCGAGAGGATTTGAAAATGGAAGCGCTTGCCATATCGCTATCGGCCTTTTTGCTGGGCGCCATCGGCGCGTATCTTGTATCGAGATACGGCATAAAAACTGGCCTCGCCGATATTCCGGGCGAGAGAAGCTCCCATAGAAGGCCGACCCCCAGGGGCGGCGGCGCCGGGATAATCGCGGGCATGCTCATTGCCGGGATCGTCTCGGGCGGCCCGGCCGCAGGCCTTGCGATATCGGCTGCGGGCATAATGGGCATTGCCGAGGACATATATGGAATACCCGCAAAGACAAGGCTCGCCGGGCTCCTGTGCGTATCGGCGGCTTACATCATATTTTCAAGCCATTACTCAGGCCTCGGAGGAATAGTGTTCTGGGCCCTGTTCATGACGGCTGCCGCAAACTTCTACAACTTCATGGACGGGGTTGACGGGATGGCGGGTCTTTCCGGCCTTGTCTGTTTCTCCTTGATGGCCTTCTTTGCGCTTTTAAAAGGCAATACGCCGGTCTTCATGCTCTGCATTTCCGCTGCCGCCGCTTCAGCCGGTTTTCTCCCGTTCAACTGGCCGAAGGCGAGGGTCTTCATGGGCGACGGCGGGAGTCTTGCGCTGGGCTTTGCCTTTGGATTGACCGTTCATGAGCTTTCATCCGGCCTGACGGATTTCCTCCTCCTGCTCCTTTTCCTGCCGATGCATTCGGATGCGCTCATAACCCTTTTTGCAAGATGGAGGGAAGGCGAACAGCTGATGAAGGCTCACAGGAAACATCTGTATCAGTACCTTGCGAACGAGCTCAGGCTGGACCACTGGGAAGTATCGCTCTTATATGCGCTTTCGCAGGCCGCGGTAGGGACGGCCGCATTGCTGCTGTACCGGGGCGGTCCCTTTGCGATCACCATGCTCGCGGCCTCCTTCTCTCTCGTGTTCATAGCGGCATACAGGGCCATAAAATCATCTGTTGGTCTCAAAGAAAAATCAGAACGGAGTGTCTTATGCTAAGGCGTACGCTTGATATGACGTTTTCGGCGGCAGGGCTTCTCTTCCTCTTTCCTCTGCTGGCTGCGGCGGCTGTCCTCGTCAAGATAGACGGAAGCGGCTCGGTATTCACCATAGAGGAGAGGGCGGGAAGGGGGCTCAAACCCTTCAGGCTGATAAGGTTCAGGACCCCTGAAGAGGATGCCGGCTGGGCAGGCCGCCTGCTGAGAAAGACCAGGCTGCTGGCGCCGCTGCCGCAGCTCCTCAATGTGCTTAAGGGGGATATGAGCCTCCTCGGGCCTGAGCCGCCTACGAGAGAACAGGTGGACCGTTACAGCGATGATTACGAGCGTATCCTTCAGGTAAGGCCGGGGCTCCTGGGCCTCTTTTCAATGGGCCTCTCCGGCGAGTACGGCATGAAGATGGAGATCGCCCCGGATGAGGAGACGATAAACGAGAGGATACGCCTGTACAGGGAATACGCCGAAAACCCCTCGATATCAGGCGACCTCAAGGCCGTGCTTATTGCCCTTTTCAGGCTGTTCTATCCACGGCGGCATATTTCGGCCCTGCTTGGAGTTCTCCTTCCTTATAGAAGGGCGACGATAATCACCGTTCATGTTGCCTCTTTCGCCTCGGCATGCGCTCTTTCATTTGTCCTCAAGTACGACACGGGTCTCACCGGGAAAGAGCTCGAGCTGCTTTACAGGAACCTGCCCGTCGTTGTCGCCGTGAGGACGGCGATGCTCTTTCTCTTCTCGCTCGACAAGGGGCTGTGGCGATACGTCAGCGCAAGGGACCTCTTCACCATAGCCGCGTCCACGACTGCTGGGACTGCGCTCATCGCCGCGGCAGGCGCGCCGTGGACCGCGGGCGGCGCATCCATACTGGCAATGGATTGGCTGCTGAACCTTTTTTTCCTGGGCGGGGTCAGGCTCCTTCGCAGGGTGCACGACAGGGCTGATGTGAGGAGGCCCGGGAAAAAGATAGTTATTGTCGGCGCGGGAGACGCGGCTGACAACTTCCTCAGGTATCTCGAGACGAGCAGGGCATATAACTATGAAGTAAAGGGGCTTATCGATGACGACCCGTTGAAGAAGGGGCTCAAGGTCAGGAGCCATACCGTGCTCGGCAGCCGCAGGGAGCTGCCGGGCATAGTCGAGTCTGCCAGGCCTGATGAGTTCCTCATAGCGATCCCGTCGGCCACCGCGGAGCGGATGGGGGAAATAATAAAGGACCTGAGGCAGTACGCCATACCATTAAAGACCCTCCCGAGCCTCTGGTGCGTACTGAACGGCAGGGCGCACGCATTCGGGGAGATAAAGGCCATAGAGCCTGAGGACATCCTCTTCAGGCCGCCGGTCTACGGGCCTGATAAAGGCGTAGAGTCTTTTTTCAAGGGAAAGAGCGTGCTTGTGACAGGCGCCGGCGGTTCCATCGGCTCAGACCTTTCAAGACAGATAGCCTGCGCCGGACCGGACCGTCTCGTGCTCCTTGAGAAGCACGAAGAGAGCCTCTATAAGATAGACCTCGAGCTCAGGCGGCTTCAAAAAGACGGTACAAGGATAATCCCGGTCATCGGGGACATCCTCGATCGGGAAAACCTTGAACGGGTCATCGACAGGCACAGGCCGGAGGCCGTATTCCACGCGGCGGCTTACAAGCATGTGCCATTGATGGAGAGCCACCCGTACCAGGCCTTCAGGACCAATGTCATCGGCACGCGCAACATGGCGGAGATGGCGGACAGGTACGGCGCTGAAAGGTTCGTGCTCATCTCGACTGACAAGGCTGTCGAGCCCGTAAACGTGATGGGCATGACCAAGAGGCTCGCCGAAGAGCTAATAAAGCAGTACGCCGAGAGCTCGAAGGGGACCCGGTTCATCTCCGTGAGGTTCGGCAACGTCCTCGGCAGCAGCGGCAGCGTCGTGCCGCTTTTCAAGGAGCAGATCTTGAGGGGAGGGCCGGTCACCGTCACGCACCCGGAGATGACGAGGTTTCTCATGACCATACCGGAGGCAGTGCACCTGGTGCTCCAGGCCGCGGTCATCGGCAAGGCCGGAGAGGTGCTTGTGCTGGACATGGGAGCGCCCGTCAAGATACTCGACCTCGCGAAGAGGATGATAAGCCTCTACGGATACAGGCCGGGAGTCGATATCAAGGTGGTCTTTACGGGCCTGAGGCCCGGTGAAAAACTCGATGAGAAGCTGTTCAATACGAACGAGGTGATAATGAGCACTGCTCATCCGAGGGTAAAGGTCGCAAGGTCCAGGGCAAGGTCCTGCAACGTAACAGGCATCATCGACAGGATATCGGGCAAGGATTACGTGAACGAGCGCGACATCAGGGACGTGCTCAACATAGTGGCATAGGACAGGAGGTTTGGATGAACGGGTATTCAAGGCTTCTTCGGAAGATAAACGGCAGGAGCGCGCGCGTCGGGGTCATAGGGCTCGGCTATGTCGGGCTTCCCCTCATAATCAGGTTTTCGGAAGAGGGCTTCCGGGTTACCGGCTTCGACATAGACAGCAGGAAGGTCGACTCTCTTAACAGAGGCAGGTCGTATATAAAGCACATAAGCTCAGCGAGTATTTCGCAAATAAGAGAAAAGGCCGGCTTTGAGGCAAGCCATGACATGGCGGGCCTCCGGAAGATGGACGCCGTAATAATTTGCGTGCCAACGCCGCTTTCAGCCAACAGGGAGCCTGACATCTCACATGTCAGGAACACGGCAATGGAAGTTGCAAGGCGCCTCAGGCCGGGACAGCTTGTCTGCCTCGAATCTACGACCTATCCGGGCACGACGGATGAGCTGATGAAACCGATACTGGAGGGCTCAGGTCTCAAGGCGGGCCGCGACTTCTTCCTTGTATTCTCGCCTGAAAGAGAAGACCCGGGAAGATCGGATTTCACTACAAGGACGATACCCAAGGTGGTGGGCGGCGACACGGCAAGGTGCCTGGCTCTCGGCAAGGCGCTCTATTCGAGCATAGTTGACAAGGCGGTCCCGGTTTCGTCTACGAGGACGGCGGAGATGACGAAGCTCCTGGAGAACATCTACAGGGCCGTGAACATAGCGCTCGTGAACGAGCTCAAGATGCTCTGCGACAGGATGGGAATGGACATATGGGAGGTGATCAAGGCCTCCAGCACCAAGCCGTTTGGATTTCAGCCCTTTTATCCGGGGCCCGGCCTCGGAGGGCACTGCATACCGATAGACCCGTTCTATCTTACATGGAAGGCGCGGGAGTTCGGCTTCTCAACCCGTTTTATCGAGCTTGCCGGCGAGATAAACAGCTCTCTTCCGAGGTTCGTCGTGGACAAGGCCGCTGACGCGCTCAACAAAAGGGGCAAGGCGCTCAAGGGTTCCAGGGTGCTCGTGCTCGGCATGGCGTACAAGAAAGACACCGATGACCTGAGGGAGTCGCCTTCCATCGAGCTTGTCAGGCTTTTTGAAGAAAAGGGCGCGGCAGTCGATTACAACGACCCGTTCATCCCCATTGCCCGAAGCGGCAGAAAGGGCTTCCTGAAGCATTCGATCAAGCTCACGGACAGGAGCCTCAAGGCATACGACTGCGTCCTCATCGCGACTGACCACAGCCAGTACGATTACAGGCGCATAGTGGAGAAGAGCTCGCTTGTCGTGGACACGAGGAACGCGACATCGGGCATCAGGAGCCGGAAGATAGTAAAGGCTTAATAAAGGCTTAACAGGCTGCTGAAAAAGTCCATCTGCTTTGTTGTCATCGTCGCGGCAGAAGCGGCGTACGAGAAGAGTACGCCTCATTCCTCGCTCCTCGACGCCTCGCATATGGAGCTTTTTGAGCAGCCTGTTTAAAAGAAATTTTTCAGCGATTTGCTGAAAAGAATGGAAGAAAGGCGGAAGAAGATGTACAGGATTCTGGTCACAGGCGGGGCCGGGTTCATAGGCTCGAACCTTTGCGAGGGGCTGCTTGCAAAGGGTTGCAGGGTAAGGGTGCTCGACAATCTCAGTACGGGAAAGATCGAGAACCTCGAAGGCGTAATCGGGTCGATAGAGTTCTTCAGGGGGGATGTGAGGGACATCAGGGCCGTCGAGATGGCAGTCAAGGGCGTCGATTATATAATCCATCTGGCGGCTCTGGGATCGGTGGCAAGGTCCATAGAGGACCCGTTCACTACAAACGACGTCAACGTGAACGGGACTCTCAATGTGCTGCTCGCGGCCAAAGATACATTCGTAAGAAGGGTGGTCTTCGCGTCCTCCTCTTCGGTATACGGAGATACGCCCGTCCTTCCCAAGAAAGAGGATATGCCGCCTTGCCCGAGGTCGCCTTATGCTGTCTCGAAGCTCGCGGGAGAGGCCTATTGCCAGGTCTTCAACGGAGTATACGGGCTTGAGACAGTCGCTCTCAGGTACTTCAATGTATACGGCAGAAGGCAGCGCCCCGATTCCATGTACGCGGCCGTGATACCCAGGTTCATGGCTGCGCTTTTGAACGGAGGGAGGCCGGTGATATACGGCGACGGCGAACAGAGAAGGGACTTTACGTTTGTAGACGACTGCAACCAGGCGAACATGAAGGCCTGTTTCGCGCCCGGCGTCCAGGGCAGACGCTTCAACGTGGCCCGCGGCAGCATGATTTCCGTAAACGAGCTCTTCCGAAAGCTCGCCAGGCTCTCGGGCAGCGGCATTGAGCCTGAATACGCTTTTGCCAGAAAGGGAGACGTCAGGGATTCTCTTGCCGACATCTCCGCGGCGAGGGAGGCGCTCTCATACGAACCTGCTTTCGATATGGACGCCGGGCTTGCAAGGACATTTGACTGGTATTCAGATATAATAGGCAAGGTCGCTTGACAGCAATGGAGTTGAGGTTATCCTGCTTTTAGCGGCCGAACAGGGTGCCTCTAATGAATGCCGCCAATTTTTTTAAAATCTTTTTCATATGGGCCTTCGCCTTTTGTTCTTCCGTCGTAGAGTGCTACGGCGCCCCTCCCGTCAATATGCCGGTAGGCAGCCGGTTTTACGAGGATTTTGAGCTCCTCGAGGTAAAGGGGCTCATACACAGCGGCCTTCTTTCAACGAGGCCGTTTGGCAGGCCCGAGGGCGCGAGGCTTACTCTGGAGGCCCTTGAAGCGGAAAAAGAACGGCCTGTACGAGGCGGCGCAAGCCGCATTTTAAGAAGGCTCGAAGACGAGTTCACGCGCGAGCTTTACGACGAACCCGCCACTGAGATAAAGCCCCTTACAAGCGCGTACCTGCAATATCTCTATTCGGCCAGAGATCCCCGCTTCCCGGAAATAAATTCCAATGGCGACGAGCTTGAGAACGGCTCCAACCTGAGGGCCGGGATAGCCTCAAGCGCGACTTTCAGGGGCCGTCTTTCCGTTTACCTCAACCCGGAGTACAGGCTTGACGGCAGTTCAAGGGGCTCTCTTGAGCAGGGCTATCTTATGCTGAGGCGCTCGGGCGCCGAGGTCCTCATCGGAAGGGATTCCATGTGGTGGGGCTCCGGCTTCCACGGCAATCTCCTCATGACTAACAACGCAAGCGCCCTTGACATGATAAAGGTGACCTCGGGCCATCCATTCCTGCTGCCGTGGGTCTTCTCTAAGGCCGGGCCGTTCAGGCCGACTCTCTTTCTGGCGAGGCTTGAGAGTGAAAGGGATGTTTCTAACGCGAACCTCCTCGGCATGCGCCTCGATTTCAAGCCCACCGGCTCTTTCCAGGTCGGCTTAAGCAGGGTCTTCATGTTCGGAGGCGAGGGCAGGAAGAGCCTGTCCTTTGACGACTGGGTTGACGCGTTTTTCGCCGGCGACAGCGCCGAGCATTCGGACTCCCCGACAAACGGCAACCAGATAGTCTCGATAGACGCGTCCTATGTCTTCATAAACGACAGATGGAGCTTCCTGCCCTTCTCAGGGATAAAGCTCTATACCGAATGGGGGGCCGAGGACTCTTCAGGCGCGACAAAGACGCCGACCGGCAGGGCTAACATGTACGGCTTCCTGGCTGACAGGGCGTTCTGGATAGACGACCTTGATGTAAGGCTCGAATGGGCGAATACGGCGAGAAACGCCCGCTACGGCCCGCTCTGGTACAGGCACTCCGTCTTTACGAGCGGATACACCTTTCACGGCCGGGTAATCGGCCACCATATGGGGACAGATTCAAGGGACCTGTTCCTGAAGGCGCGGTATCATCTCGCAAACGGCATGGTGGCGGCGGCTGAGGCGGATTTCGAAAGATCCGGCATCCATTCGAGCGGGGAAACGAGCAGAGTCTGGTATGCGGCAGACATTTCCATCCCGGCATTCGAGGACATGACAGTCGCGTTCGGCGCGGGCCTTGAGAGAGACGACGGGGAGGACGGAGGCGTATTCTGGTCTCGTGTGGATTACAGGTTTTAGACTAAATCTAAATCCTTTGTTGTATTGTCCTGGCTGTTGAGAAACTTTTAGTGATATCAGGCGCAGTCTCTTTTTTCAGCAGATGTCTTGAATAATATTTTGATTGCAGTTGAGAGCCTGATTAGAGTAAACTTAGGCACGCTTAGGAATGTCTTGGTCTGGACTCAGGTTGTGGAATTTCCTTGTTTTCCTTTCTGATTCCGAATTCCCCTGAAATAATAGCCAGCCGCACTTCCAGCTCGAATCCATTTTCTACTCAAAGGTGTACAGATGCCGGAAGGTCCTGCAAGTAATTTCGTTTTTACCAGTCGTAAGCAAGCTGAATCAGATTTACCGATAATCATACAGGGAGGCATGGGGGCAGGCGTATCTTCCTGGGCCCTTGCAAAGGCCGTCTCGGTGTGCGGACATCTTGGCGTGGTCTCAGGGACCGCGCTCGATGTCATCATCGCGAGAAGGCTTCAGGCAGGAGACCCTGAGGGCCATGTCCGCCGCGCGCTCGACTCTTTCCCGTTCCCGGAGATGTCCGCTCGCATAGTCGAGAAGTACTTTATCGAGGGCGGCAAGAAGGAAGACGAGCCCTTCAGGACCGTCCCGATGTGCACCATGAACTTCTCGCAGCCGCACCTCGAGCTTATAGTGGCCGCGAACTTCGTCGAGGTCTTCCTGTCCAAGGAAGGCCACAACGGCGCAGTCGGCATCAATTACCTTGAGAAGATACAGGTCCCGCAGCTCGCATCCATTTACGGGGCAATGCTGGCCGGGGTCGATTACGTCCTCGTCGGAGCGGGCATACCTCGCGAGATACCGGGCATACTGGACAACTTCGCGGAAAACAAAGAGGCCTCCATGAGGCTCAACGTGCTCGGCGCTGACAAGGAGGACATCTTCAAGATGACCTTCGACCCGGTGAACTTCTCCTGCGGCGCGAACCTTCCGAAGCTCAATCGTCCGCGCTTTCTTGCCATAATCGCATCCGCGGTGCTTGCCCAGACTCTCGTGAAAAAAGGCTCCGGCAAGGTCGACGGCCTGGTCGTCGAAGGGCCTTCAGCCGGAGGCCACAATGCAATGCCGAGAGGCGTCCTCAAGCTCGACGCCTCAGGCGAGCCCATATACGGGCCAAAGGACGACGTTGACCTGGAGAGCATAAAGGCCCTGGGCGTGCCGTTCTGGCTCGCGGGCGCTTACGGCACTTCAGAGAGGCTTAAAGAGGCTCTCTCGATGGGGGCAAGCGGCATACAGGCAGGGACCCCGTTCGCGTTCTGCGAGGAATCGGGGCTCACAAAGGAGATCAGGGAGAGCATCATAAGGAAGGTCCTGGACGGCTCGGCGTCGGTCTTTACGGACCCCAAAGCCTCGCCCACCGGCTTTCCGTTCAAGCTCTTGAGGCTCGAGGGTTCAAATTCAGAGGACGATGTCTTTGCCGCGAGAAAGAGGGTCTGCGACCTCGGCTATCTGAGGCATCTATACAGGAAGGAAGACAATATGGCAGGCTACCGCTGCCCGGCCGAGCCGGTTGACGAGTATGTCAAAAAAGGCGGCATTGCTGAGGAGACCGCAGGGTGCAAGTGCCTCTGCAACGGGCTCATGGCGAACATAGGTCTTGCACAGAGGAGAAGCGACGGGTATCTTGAGCTGCCGCTGCTGACCGCAGGCAAGGAGCTTTCGATAGTAAAGGATATCCTGAAGGAGAAAGGCGCCAGCCGCTCTTATTCCGCAAAGGACGTCCTCGGCCATATACTTAAGGACAATCGGCTGCTACAATAAACGCGAATATACGTTAAAAGCCCTGGAGCCGGTTGGCTTCAGGGCTTTTTTATGCCTTTACCCGGAATCGCCTCCCCCTTGACAGGCGGAGGGCAGGGTGGGGGTGGATTATGCAGCTCCGCAGTTCAATTCGTCAATTCCTGCCGCATAAGGAACTCCCGGGCCTCTTTAAGGCCAAGCCCGCTCGCCGTTGAGATCTGTTTCATCCCCTCAGCCTTGTCTCCCATCAGGATAAATGCGTAGCCGAGGTTATAATACAGATAAGCGTTCCGCGGCTCTATCCGTATCGCTCTCCTGAAGTCCTCTATGGCGAGGTCATATCTGCCGATCGCCGTGAATGAGTTGCCCCTGTTGTTCAAGGCCGCGGCATTTGCCGGGTTTATCGAAAGCGATCTCGTGAGGTCCGATATCGCTGCCGCGTGGCCGTTGATTTTTCGGTGGGCCTGCCCCCGTTTTGAATAAAACTCCGAGAGTTCCTTTTCGTTTATCGCGTTCTTTATTACGATCGAATAATCTTCAATAGCCTCCTCGTATCTTCCGGCATTGTGCAGCCACGCGGCCCTGTTCTTGTACGCGAATACTATGGGGTAGCGCCTTATCTCATGGCTCCAGAGCGCGTGAGAGTCCTTCCATATATCGGCCTGTCTGAGGGTGAGCGCTCCAAGCGCGGCTGAAACGGCCAAAAAGATTCCTATCATAATCGCAGCCCATGCCTTTGACCAAAGTGCAGCTCTGGTTAATCCAAATCCAGCCAACATGAACAAAGGCATTGAAGGTATATAGGTGTACCTGTCGGCAGCTGCCTGCCCGCCCAATTGTATTATGCCGATGACGGGCAGGAGGGTCACGAGATAGAATGCCCCCGCGTAAAGCGGCGCTCTCATTTTTTTGAAGTACGCCAGCGCGCATAAGGCAGTGACAGCAAGAAGGGCAAGCAAACTGATCAATGCCCCGGTCATCGGAAAATCGGGGAACAGGGGGTAATAGGGTACAAGCCCCGTGGGGATGATCATCTTGTAAAGATAGAAGCCGTACGCCCTGACCGAGTTGAGGATGCGCAGCGGGAGGCTTAAGAGGGCGCTGTCCGGGAACGCGCCTTCGCTGCCCTGAGCAGACAACGCGAGCAAGGCAGCGAGCGCCGCGATGGCGAAGAAAGGCATCTTTTCAATGAGGATCTTTCCTGGTCCCGTCCTTTTCATCCACAGGTCTATCAGGATGAGTACGAAAGGAATGAAACGGCCATGGGCTTGCTCATGAGCGCCAACGCGAAGAGCGCGAGCGACCAGATGTATGCCGGCCTGGAGCCCTTGCTCAAATATCCGGTGTATGCGATTACGCTCAGAAGGTAGAAAAAAGCGCAGAGCACGTCCTTGCGCTCGGAAATCCATGCGACCGATTCCACCCTCTGCGGATGCAGGCCCCAGAGCAGGGCAGCCGCGAACGCGGCAGCCAATACATATTTTTCATTCCGGGATTCCGCGGCGAAGAGCCTGATAGAGAGAAAGCACAGGAGGAGAGCATTGAGAGCATGCAGCACTGAATTGGCGAGATGATAGCCGAAGGGGTCGAGACCCCAGATCTGAAAGTCTATCGCGAGTGAGATCAGCGCAAGAGGGTGCCAGTTGCCCGCGATGTGCGCCTCAAAGAAGGCCCATTTCAAGAATCCGAAGTCAAAACGCTCTATCCATTTGTTCTCATAAACGTAGAAGGGGTCGTCCCAGTTTACAAAGGCTGAATCGAGGGAAGGCAGGTAGAATAAAAAGACCAGCACGCCGGCGCAAATCGACGCCAGCCAGATCTTCCATCCGGCTATCTTCAAGCAGGCCTCATCCGTTTATCGCCAGCTCTATCCTTTTAAGGGCCTCTGCCGCCACACTCTTCGGGCAGGCCAGGTTCATCCTGTAGAAGCCTTCTCCTCCGGGGCCGAATATGCTTCCAGGCGTCATTGCGACCCTTGCCTTTGCAAGGAGCAGCTCGTCGAGCTTTGGTTCACTCAGCCCCAGTCCGTTGAAATCGAGCCAGCCCAGGTATGTGCCTTCCATCTGAGCCGCATTGATCCTGGGCAGCCGTTCCCTTACGAAATCCCGCATCAATTGATAATTGGCGTGCAGGTACGGGATAAGCTCGTCGAGCCATGCTTCTCCTTTGCTGTACGCGGCCTCAAGGGCCACCATGCCGAGGACATTTGGTTTGTTTATGCCTGTCCTTGTCAGGGCAAGGTCAAAGCGGCTGAAGAGCTCCTGGTTCGGGATGATGATATTCGCGACATGCAGCTCGGCGAGGTTGAAGGTCTTGCTCGGTGAAGTGCAGGTTATGGTCATGGAAGCCGCCTCATCCGAGAGGCTTGCCGTAGGGGTATGCCTGAAGCCGGGCATGACGAGGTCAGCGTGTATCTCGTCGGATATGATGAGGATATTGTTCTCAAGACAGATATCGATAAGCGCCTTGAGCTCATCTCTATTCCAGACCCTGCCCACAGGGTTGTGCGGGCTCGAGAGGATTATCATCCTGGTCTTCTTGTCTATCGACTTTTTGAGCCCCTCAATATCCATCCTGTAATCGCCGTTCTCACGGATAAGGGGGTTGTTGAGCACGACCCTGCCGTTATTCGCGATGACGGCCCTGAAGGGGTGGTACACCGGGGGCTGGATAATGACCTTGTCGCCCGGCTCGGTGAACGCCTGCACTGAAAAGGCCAGCGCAGGTATCACGCCAGGAGAGAACCTTATCCGTTCGCGCTCTACCGTCCAGCCGAACCTTCTGCCAAGCCAGCCTGATACAGCGGAATAATAGCTCTGCGGCACGACCGTATAGCCGAAGACGCCGTGACGCGCCCTCTCGATGATAGCCTCTTTTATAAAGGCAGGGGCCTCGAAGTCCATGTCGGCTATGGACATGGGTATCATGCCTTCGACCTCGCCCTTCATCTCGTGGTGGTCCCACTTGACGCAGTGCGTGCCGGTCCTCGTTATCAGCCTGTCAAAATCGTATTTCACTTTTTTCTCCTCACGCCTCTTGTCGGCTCGGCCTGCATGGGGTCTTCGGGCCAGTAATGCTTTGGGTAGCGGCCCTTCATCTCTTTTCTGACAAGCTCGTAGCTCGATGCCCAGAAACCGGCGAGGTCAACGGTCACCTGCACGGGGCGTCCCGCAGGCGAAAGCAGGTGCACAACCAGAGGCACCCTGTTGTCCGCCACTGCCGGGGTCTTTGCCAGGCCGAACATCTCCTGCAGCCGGACGCTGAGTGTCGGGCGAGGGCCAGTGTAATCTATGGCGATGCGCGATCTACTCGGAACTTCGATATGTGTCGGCGCGAGTTTGTCGATTTTTTTTCTATCTCCCCAGGTCAGCATTCCAAGCAGCGCCTCGTTCATATCGAGCTTTTTGAGATGCTCAAGTCTCGTCATGCCGTCGAGCCAAGGGCCGAGCCACTCATTTAGATTCTCGACGAGCTTCTCATCCGTCATCTCCGGGAAACTCACGCCTGTCTGCGAACTTAACCGGTTCAAGAACTCTATTCTTGCCCTCAGGGCATCTGACTTCTTATCCCACGGAAGGACATTAAGCCCGTTTGTCTTTATACCATAAAGAAGGGCGTCAATCACTCTGGCCTTTGGAGGGTCCTTGAGCGGCGCGCCCGATAATACAAGCTCCCAGAGCCTTTTGCGCCTCTCGGCCCTGACAGCGCACTGCTGCTGGTCCCATTCGACGATGTCGACTGTTTCGATCCGGTCGCTGAAGTATTCCTGAAGGTGAGCCTCTGTTATGGGAGCGGCAAGAAAGATGCGGGATTCCTTCTCGCCCTGATCAAGGCTCGCGGCAACGATGTACTCATCATTAATAGCCGCATTGGCAAGAGACGCGCCTCTGCCGTTCGAGAGCAGATACCGGCCGCTTTCGCCTGACGGACGCCTCTTTCCTATCCTGTCGGGATATGCAAAGGCAAGGAGCACCCCCGCCATTTCAGTTTCGTCCCTGCCTGGGGCGGCCTTGAGGTCCTTTATAATCTTTTTCGCGGCTGCCCTGACCCTTTCAAATACTGCCCTGTCTATCTCCGCTCTTTCAAAGGGCGCGTACCCCATAAGGTAATCGAGCCTGTGCCTCAAATCCGGGTCTTTTCTGCCGGCATCAGGTTTGAGGAAATCGCGCTCTGTGAGGAACGCGGCGAGATGGCAGGCAAGGCTGCCCAGACCTATTGAATCGGCCTTCAATACCATGTGGCCGAGGCGCGGATGCAGCGGCAGCCTTGCAAGTTCTTTTCCGTGCGCCGTCATCTTCCCGTCAGTGTCTAATGCGCCAAGATAGATGAGCAGGTCTTTTGCCTGAGAGTACGCGGCATCAGGCGGGGCGTCGAGCCACTTGAGCTCGCGAGGGTTGGAGGCGCCCCATAGGGCGAGCTCAAGGGCAAGGGGAGCAAGGTCAGCCTCAAGTATCTCAGGGGAAGCCTTGTCCCTCAATGCCGCGTTTTCCGCCTCTGTCCAGAGGCGTATGCAGATGCCCGGCCCGAGCCTTCCGGCCCTGCCGCACCTCTGGTCCGCAGAGTCCCTCGTCACCCTTATGGTATCAAGGCCGCTCATGCCTGTTGAGGGCGAAAAGCGGGAGACGCGCTTCAAGCCGGAGTCTATGACCGTGTTGACTCCTTCTATCGTTATGCTCGTCTCCGCGATGGAAGTCGCAAGCACGACCTTTCTCCTGCCAGGGGCAGGGGGCCTTATTGCCTGGTCCTGCGCCTCTTTTTTAAGCTCGCCGTAAAGCGGGACAAGGTCGATTGAATCCGGCAGGCCCCTTTCCCGAAGCTCTGCCTCTACCCGTTTTATCTCTCCTGCTCCGGGCAGGAATACGAGGACGCTGCCCGTATCATCCTTGAGAGCGTTATACGCGGCCGCAGCTGTCTTCGAGATGACATCCCGCATTGGGTTAGCAGCAATCGGGCCCGGCCTTGAAGGTGATTGGTAGCGCACCTCGACCGGATATGCCCTGCCAAAGCTCTTTATTACAGGCGCGTCTCCGAGGAGTGCGGCGACCTCCTTTCCATCGAGGGTCGCTGACATGACGAGCAGGCGCAAGTCCTCTCTGAATACAGACTGCGATTCAAGGGAAAGGGCAAGGCCGAGGTCAGCGTGGATGCTCCGTTCATGGAATTCGTCGAATATGACGAGACCTATGCCGTTCAGGGCCGGGTCGCTCTGCAGGAACCTCGTGAGTATTCCTTCTGTGACGACTTCTATCCTTGTTTTTGGGCCTATTGAGCTGTCGAGCCTTGTGCGGTAGCCGACCCTTTCCCCGGCCTTTTCGCCCAGAAGGTCAGCCATCCTCGCGGCCGCCGCCCTTGCAGCGAGCCTCCTCGGTTCGAGCATGATAATGCGAGAGCCTTCGAGCCATTCTTCTCCAAGAAGGGCAAGGGGCGCTATCGTAGTCTTGCCCGCGCCGGGCGGGGCTTCGAGCACGGCGTTCCTGCCTCTATCCAGGGCAATAAGAAGCTCGGGTATGGCCTCCTTGACAGGGAGGTCCGCTGTCTTTATCAGTTCTGCAATTTTTTCTTCCACAGGAATTTTTAACATAAAAGGGACGCGGCCAGAACCGATTTCTCCGTTTAAAACGATTCGGTCTTGACAACAAGAGCGTGGCAGAGCTAACGTATTGCGCATGGCTCCAGGGGTTAAAGACAATAAGGTATGGACGGCCCTGTTCGCGCTCGCCCTACTTTTCGGAGCGGTCAGGCTTGCGGCGGCGCTGGGCGACCTCTATATAGACGAGGTATGGTCCCTTTATTTTGCCAGGTCGCCCTGGTCGGAAATCTTTCTCATCCGCCACGACAACAACCACCTGCTCAATACCCTGTATATGCGCGCACTCGGCGACAGCGTGTTTTTCCTCAACGGCGCGCCGGTATTCCTGAGCTACAGGCTCCTTTCAATAATATCCGGCACGCTCTCGCTTGTAGTCCTCGGTTACATAGGCCTACAGAGGGGCAGGCTCGAAGCCTTTACCCTCGTCACCCTTGCCGGTCTATCGTATCCGCTCGTGCTCTACTCATCCGAGGCAAGGGGATACGCGCCAGCGGTTTTTTTCGCGCTGCTTGCCTTTGTACTTGCCGGGCGATGGCTCAAGGAAAGGTCCTGGCCGATACTGATACTCTTCTGGATATCAACTTTGCTCGGGATGCTCTCCCATTTCAGCTTTGTCTACGCCTTTGCAGGCATTGCCGCGTGGTCTTTCTTTCAGGGATTGGGGCAAAAGGATATTAAAGGCGCCCTTCTGATCAACTCGGTGCCGCTTCTCGTTGTAGCCCTGCTCTATCTCTTCTTTATCCGCGGCCTCAACATAGGCGGCGGAGAGGAGACGAAGATATGGCAGACAGCGCTCGATGCGGCTGCTTCTGTATCGGGCATACCCGGCAGCGGCTATATTTCATTGGCACTGGGCGCGTTGTTTACAATCGTATTCGTTTCAGCCGGGATAGCGTCTCTCAGAAAATCCGGCCAGGACCAATGGATCTTCTTGCTTACGGCTATCCTGATAGCCCCGGTTGCCGTAATGTTGCTCACCACGCCCGAGTTCTCTCACTTCCGGTATTTTCTCGTCAGTTTCCCGTTTTTCTACATCCTCATAGCAGCCGCGCTTTCGCGCGCCTTCAGGGCCTCTTCCATAGGGAAGGCTTTTTATGCGGGTTTCATGCTCTTCTTCGCCGTATCGAACCTTTATATGACGGGAAAGCTCATTCAGGGCGGACGGGGAGATTACTTCAAGGCGGTGCAGTTCATCTCTGAAAATACGCCTGGGCAGACTGCCGTGGTCGGCAGCGACCACGCGTTCAGGAACAGGATGATGCTCCTCTATTACTCGAAGTTCCTGCCAGAGGGCAAAGGCATTGCCTATGCCCCCTCAGGCCAATGGCCTGCAAACGGGCCTGACTGGATAGTCCGGCACAACATTGACCCGGCAGCAGCGCCCAAACAGTCCATTAAGGACGAAGGCGTCGAATATGCCCTTGCGGCAAGCTATCCCTATTCCGGTTCCTCGGGCTGGGCATGGCACCTTTACCAGAGGGCGGGGAAAATATATTGATGAAGGATTTACGAAATGACGAGCCCGAATAAGCAATTCGGGAATATTTCGGCAAATGCCGCATTGATTTTGATTCCCGTAATTACAGGGCTTGTGGCGGCCTATGTTGGCTGGCTCAAATGGCCTGACGTGCTGGTCGATTTCGGCCGGGAATTATATGTACCATGGGTCCTCTCAAAGGGGCATGTTCTCTATGTTGACGTAGAGTACTGGAACGGCCCCCTGTCGCCGTATATAAACGCGCTCCTCTTCAAGCTCTTCGGTCCTTCCATCCTGACGATCGAGCTCTTTAACATCCTATTGATCTGCGCCGCAGGGGTATTTGTATACAGGTTTTACAACAGAGGCTCTCGGCCCTCGCAAGCCCCTCTCATAACGGCATCATTCCTTGTCCTCTTCGCTTTCGCGCAGTTCCTCTGGATGGGCAATTATAATTTTGTGACCCCTTATTCACACGAGTTGACTCATGGCATACTCATCGGCTTCGGAGCGATCTGGCTTTTATCAGCCTATTCAAGGCACAGACGGGTTTGGCTCATGGGGCTTACCGGACTATTTACAGGGCTGGCGCTGCTGACAAAGGTAGAGGTGGCGGTCTCGGTCATTGCTGCCGTCCTTTTATCGATTTCGCTCCTCGTGTGGCATGAAAGACCGAAGCCAGGCCGCCTGGCCCTTATCTCTTCATCATTTATAACAGGCCTGCTCCTGCCGATACTCCTGTTCGCGGCATACTTCGCATTTCATCTCTCTTCGTTTTCAGCGGCACTGGAGAAGATGTTCAGCTCATGGCTCATGATGGCTGGAACCGGCGTTTCCGGGGGTATCTTTTATAAAAAGGTAATGGGCTTTGACAACCTTTATCTGAATCTCAAGCTCATGGGCCTGTCCGCCGCCTTTTATCTTGCGCTGGCGGCCCCTCTTGTTGCGAATCATCTTGTAAGGGATTCAAGGGTAGCGCGCCAATACGGCGCGTATATCTCGTTCGCTCTCAGCGCGCTCGCGCTATGGCCGTTGAGGAACTCGATTCCCTGGTTTGAGGCCTTCAGGGCGCTGCCGCTGTTCATGTTCACGGCCGCGCTTGTGCTGTTCGTTAAGACCGTCAGGGGCAGGGCGCCGGATCTGCACAGGCATATATCGTTCTTCGCCATGGCCGTTTTCGCATTCATGCTCCTGTTGAAGATGGTCCTTAATACCCACATCTATCATTACGGGGTTGCGCTTGCAATGCCCGGGGCCTTGCTCCTCTTTTACGGGCTTCTTTCATGGGCGCCTTCGGTAATGAAAAAGATATCCGGGAGCGCAGGCGTCTTTTACGGCTCTGTGATGGCCGTCTTTACAGTGATGCTCCTCTGGCATTCGGGCCTGTCATTTGAACTGTATTCTCTTAAAAAAACTGGATGTTGGCAGATGGCCTGACCGGATAACAGGCTATGCCACCGGGGTAACGCCGGAGCCGACGGGGGTTAAATTCACGCTGGACGCGATCGAGGAGCTGATAGGGCCGGAGGACACCTTTGTCGCGCTGCCTCAAGGGGTCATGCTCAATTATCTGAGCAAACGGGAGAACCCTTCAGGCTTTTTGAACTTCCTGCCCTCGGAGGTTGAGATGTTCGGCGAGGAAAAGATGCTTCAGAGGCTCAAGTCATCTTCCCCGCGGTTCATCCTCCTGGTGCATACGGACAGCTCGGATGACGGCTTCAGGTTTTTCGGCCAGGACTATGGGTTCGGGATCTATTCATGGATACAATCCGAGTACACGCCAGTTCGCAAGATAGGGGCCATGCCTTTCAGGGAGCCTGAAAAGTTCGGGATATTGATACTCAAGAGGAACGAACCAGCAGGTCTTTCCGCTCATAATCCTTGACACGAAATTCATCAACTGGGATAATTGTCAGGTTTTCCGTCTCGTAGGTCTAACCTGCTGATTATCAATATATTTCCGAATATCAGGACTATATCGAATGATACAGATGTTCCATGTCTCAAAGAGCTACGAAGGCGGCGTGCCTGCCCTTGCTGACATAACCCTCAAGATAGGCAAGGGCGAGTTCCTGTTCATTACCGGGCCGAGCGGAGCCGGCAAGTCGACCCTGCTGAAAATCATGTTCGGCTCAGAGCCGCCCACCCAGGGTCAGCTCATCCTCGACGGCAGAAACTACATCAAGATACCCCAGCCAGAGCTTCCGGCGCTGCGTCGGCGCATAGGTTTTGTCTTTCAGGACTTCAAGCTGCTCCCGAACAAGAGCGTATTCGATAATGTCGCCTTGTCCCTCAAGGTCATGGGGATACCGCCTTCTGACGTCAAGAGGCGCGTGGCCAGGATGCTCACCTACGTGAAGCTCCAGCACCGCGCGAACTTCAAGCCCCTTCAGCTATCCGGAGGAGAGCAGCAGAGGGTCGCAATAGCGAGGGCGATGGTAAAAGACCCGGCCATAATACTGGCCGACGAGCCTACGGGAAACCTCGACCCTGAACTATCGGTGCAGATAATCGAGCTCTTCAAAGAGGTCAACAGCCGCGGCACTACGGTCGTCATTGCGACGCACGACAAGGCGCTCATAGAGAAGTACGCCAGGCGCACCATTGCCCTCGAAGGAGGGAGGCTCGTCAATGCGTAAATCAGGCTCGGCGGATTTTGTCTACATCATCTCGGATGCCCTGAGCTCTTTGAAGGAGAGCAAGGGCACGACGGCGCTCACTTCGCTTACGCTCGGCTTTTCGCTCGCGATATTCTCCCTTTTTGTCTTCGTCATCTCGAACCTCAACGGAGTAATGGAGGGCTGGGGGGAGAAGACACAGATAGTCGTCTATGTGAAGGACAATGTCTCCTCGGCGGAGGCCATGAAGGACAGCATCATGAAGGTGGCCGGGGTAAGGGGCGCGGAGTTCGTTTCAAAGGAGAAGGCCCTATCCGAGCTCAAGGGCGCGCTCAAGGGATACGAGGGGATACTCGAAGGAGTTGACGCGAACCCTCTGCCAGCCTCTTTCGAGATAAAGGTCCTCGAAGAGAATAACTCGCCCGAGGGCATAGCTAAGGTAGTCGGGGAGCTCAAAGCCCGCGACTGGGCCGAAGATGTGCAGTACAGCAGGGAATGGGTCGAAAAGCTCGCATCGTTCATAAAGTTCATGAAGATCGCCGCCATCGGCGTGGGCGTATTCCTCGGGGCCGCGACTCTCTTCATAATGTCGAACACGATAAGGCTTGCCGTCTACGCGCGCAGGTCCGAAATTGAGATAATGAAACTCGTGGGCGCGTCCGATATGTATGTAAGGGCGCCGTTCGTAATAGAGGGCGCTGTCCAGGGCCTGTTCGGGGGGATCCTCGCTTTTGCCATACTGGCGGCCGGCAGGGCCGCGATCATAGGACAGGTCCCGTCTTACCTGGCATTTGCGCTTGAGATGCCTTTCCCTGTCCCGGTCTTCCTGCTCGCGCTCATAATGGCGGGCGTTGTCATGGGTGTGGCCGGAAGCCTCATCTCCATGAACAGGTTCCTCGACGTATGAGGCTCGTTGCCGCAGTATGCCTCGCGGTCTTTGTTTTCGGCGGGGCAGCTCTTGCCGCCCAGGCCCCGCGGCAGGATATCCTGAAGAAGGAGAAGAGCCTCGAGGACGTACAGAGGCAGATAAGGGAAGAGAAGAAGGGCATAAGGGAGATAGCCGAGAAAGAGACCGGCATCCTCGGAGAGCTCGAGGGCATAAGCAAGGACCTCACCGCCAAACGGGAGGAGCTACGGACAGTAAAGGAATCGATCTCCGGCATAAAGAAAGAGTTCGATTCCGTGAATAAAGAGATAAACAGGCTCGAGGCGCGCAAGCTTTCGCTCGGGAAGAGGCTTGAGGCAAGGCTCAGGGCCATGTACAAGATGAACAGGGGCGAGGCCATGGAGGTGCTCTTCTCCTCAGACCCAACAACGCTGGGCAGGCGTCATAAGTACCTCACCATGATAATGGACATGGACGCCGAGCTTATCGAGGGGTACTCGGATACCATATCGAAGCTAAGCTCTCAGAAGGAAAAGAAGACGAGCCTCCTCTCAGGGCTGGAATCGGCAAAGGCCCAGGCAGCTGCCAGGCAGAGCGAGTCAGAGACGCTGCAGAAAAAGAAGCTTGCTCTCCTTAATGACGTAAAGCAGGAAAAGACCAGGAGGGAGCGCACCGTAAAAGAGCTTGAGCAGGCGGCCGCAGAGCTCACCAAGCTCATTAACAGGCTCAGGGCCGCTGAGGAGAGTGATGTGCCTCCTGCCGGCGCCGGCTTTGCCTCGATGAAGGGCAGGCTTCCAATGCCCGTTGCCGGGAAGGTGGTATCATCTTACGGAAAGGTAAAGCACCCGAAATTCCAGACCGTTACCTTCAACAACGGCATCACGATAGATGCCCCGCTTGGAGAATCTGTGCGGAGCGTCCATGACGGCAAGGTGATTTATGTAGGTTGGTTGAAGGGTTACGGACAAGTCTTAATAATAGACCATAGGGGCGGCTTCTATACCCTTTTCGCCCACCTCGGCAAGGTCTCAAAAGAGGTAGGGCAGGACGCGCCGAGGGGCTCGGAGGTCGGCCTGGTCGGCGACTCAGGGCCAGAAGGCAGGGCCGGGCTCTACTTCGAGATACGGCAGAAGGGCGTGCCCAGGGATCCAATGGGGTGGCTTTCCGGAAGGTAGCTGGCGCTTCTTATATTTTCTGTTTTAATGATGCGGTTTTATTTGATATAATTGACGGACTGGGCCAGTTTGGATTTCAGTGGCGCATAAACAAGGAGGGTTTTAATGAGGAAGATCTTCAATCCCAGGCTCCTTGCCGGGGCTTTGGCCATAATAGCGGTCTTTTCGTTCTCTTCATGGGGCGTGGCCCCCAAAAGCGCGCCGCACGGCACCGCTTATGAGAGCCTCAAGGTATACACCGACGTCTTAAGCATAGTCCAGGACAACTATGCCGAGGATGTAGAGTCCAAAGAGGTCATCTATAATTCGCTCAAAGGCATGGTCAAGGCCCTTGACCCGCATTCGAGCTTTATGACCCCCGAGGAATACAAGGAGATGCAGGTAGACACAAAGGGCAGCTTCGGCGGCATCGGCATTGAGATAGGGATGAAGGAGAACCAGCTGATGGTCGTTGCCCCTATCGAGGACACGCCCGCGTTCAAAGCCGGACTCCTTGCAGGCGACAGGATCGTGAAGATAGGCGACAAGTCCACCAGGGAGATGGCCCTTTCCGAGGCAGTGAACCTCATGCGCGGCCCCAAGGACACGCCAATCACTATTTCCATAATGAGGGAAGGCTTCGACGAGCCGAGGCCCTTTACGCTCACCAGGGCAGTAATCAAGGTTAAGAGCGTAAAATTCAAGATGCTGGACGAAGGCTTCGGGTACGTCAAGATCAACCAGTTCCAGGAGCGCACCTCCGAAGAGCTCGACAAGGCTCTGAATGAGCTGTCGGCCAAGTCCGACGGCGGCAGGCTCAAAGGGCTGGTCCTTGACCTGAGGAACAACCCCGGCGGCCTCCTGCAGGAGGCTGTATCGGTCTCGAACGAGTTCATCGATTCCGGCCTCATCGTATATACAAAGGGCAGGGCAGCGGGCCAGAATATGACCTTCAACGCCGACGGCAAAAGGTCCCAGCCCGGTTACCCGATGATAGTCCTCGTGAACAACGGCAGCGCCTCAGCCTCCGAGATCGTCGCGGGCGCGCTGCAGGACCACAAGAGGGCCATGATCCTCGGCGTGACCACCTTCGGCAAGGGTTCGGTGCAGACCATAATCCCGCTTTCCGACGGCTCCGCGGTAAGGCTTACGACGTCGAAATACTACACGCCCTCAGGCAGGTCCATACAGGCCAAGGGCATAGAGCCTGACATCGTCGTTGGCATTGCCCCGAAGGGCCACCTGAAAGAGGCTGACCTCGAAGGCCACCTTGCGGCCGAAGGGCCTGAGGTAAAGCAGGCGAAGCAGGAGGAGCGGATAGAGAAGATAAAGGGCGCTCCCGCGGACGCGCCGAAGCTCGACAAGGAGACAGCGGAAGACGTCCAGCTTCAGAGGGCTGTCGAGTACCTGAAGAGCTGGTTCATTTTCAAAGGCACTACGCAGAAGGTCAGCTGAAAAATAGAGAATATAGATGAAGCGAGGCCCCGGAAGGGGCCTTTGCTTATTGGAGTAAGGCTTAGTGGGAAAGAGAAGGAAAAGAGGCGGCCCTGCGTGGGCGCTGGTGGCAGCCGGTTTCGCGGCGGGCGTCCTGCTGGTAATAGCGCTTATAAGCTACATGGGCTTTGAAAGGAAAGAGACTGTGCGCCCCTCTCCCAAGGCGCCAGCTCCGCAAGTAGCGGCCCCGCAGCCGCTCTCGCCAGCCCCAACGCCCGCGCCTTCCCCGGCCCCAACAGACGAGAAGCCGCTTTTCCCTGAGCGTACGCCTCCCGGCAAGAGGATAACCCCTCCGAAGCCCAGGCTCGCCATAGTCATAGACGACATGGGCCCTGATATCAGGAAACTCAGAGAGATCATCTCCATTGGTGAGCCGGTCACAATCGCGGTGATGCCGAACATGAGGTACTCGAAGGAAGTCTCAAAAGAGGCGAGCAAGAGCGGGTTCGATGTCATAGTCCACATGCCGATGGAGCCCAAGGACCCGGAAGGGCACAACCCGGGGGACGCGCTCCTGGTCGCGATGACGCCGGAGGAGATATCGGCGAAGATGGAAGAGGGGCTGAAGACGGTTCCCGATGCAATAGGACTCAACAACCACATGGGCTCGAAGTTCACCGAGAGCATTGAAGCCATGAGGACGGTATTGAAGCTCGTCAAGAAAAAGGAGATGCTCTTTCTCGACAGCCGCACATCGTCGGATACGGTAGGCAGGAAGGTCGCAAGGGAGCTCAAGGTCAGGAACGCGGAGAGGAACGTATTCCTCGACAATACGAGAGACGTCCAGTACATAAAGAACCAGCTCGTCAAGGCCGCGCGCATCGCGAAGAAGCGCGGCAAGGCGGTCGCAATCGGCCACCCGTACCCCGAGACCATAAAGGCGCTTGCCGAGGCGCTCCCGGAGCTCGACGGAGTTGAATTGGTGCCCATCTCTGAAATAGCCGAGTAGCAGGGAACGGTATTTTCTTTTTGTGCTAAACTTAAAAAATACATGAAAATTAAAAGTTTAGTTTCTATCAAAAAAAGCTTGACACCAATTATTTAGGTTGATAGTATGGCGTCAAATTCTACAAGGGATTCTTATTTGCAGTATGTGGGCTGGGTTATTGTCAGTCGGACCGTGGAGGACGCAGTAACTCCGCGGTTTTTTTTATGCTGCAAGAGAGTACCAGAAAACAAGGAGGTACAGGAATGGCAAGAGGCAGAGTGAAGTGGTTTAATGACACTAAGGGATTCGGGTTCATCCAGCAGGAGTCCGGCGAGGACGTATTCGTCCATTACACGGCCATCACCGGCGAGGGTTTCAAGACCCTGAAGGAAGGTGAGGAAGTTGAGTTCGAGATAACCCAGGGTCCCAAGGGCCCTCAGGCCTCTAATGTGGCAAAGACGGCCTAAGGTTATCACGCCACCCGGCCCATGTGCCGGGAATCTTACTGAAGTTCCGATCGACCCCCTTCTGCCAAGCGCAGAAGGGGGTCTTTTTACGCCCGCATTCCTCGCCCCGGCTTTCCTTGTAATTCAATTTTTGTTCTGATATCATAATATATTAGCGTATAAGCGTGTAATAGACCGGCCCAGCGCCGGAATCATTGCGCTTTTCAGGGTCTGGGACATTGAACCTCAATACATATATTTTAGAGAAGGTAGAGTTTATAAACCGGGGGCTCAAGGAGCTTCTGCCCGGCGAGGAAGAGTACCCGCAGACGCTCCACAGGGCCATGCACTACAGCCTCTTTGCCGGAGGCAAGAGGATCAGGCCCGTTCTCGTGCTCGCGGCTGCGGAGGCGGTAGGCTTCGAGGCGTCCGCGGCGCTCAACACAGCCTGCGCCTTCGAATGCCTGCATACCTATTCGCTCATACATGACGACCTTCCGGCCATAGACAACGACGACCTCAGAAGGGGCAGGCCCACCTGCCACAAGGCATTCGGCGAGGCCGCTGCCATACTTGCCGGAGATGCCCTCCTTACCGCGGCCTTCGGCATGATAGCCGGGACCGGGACCAGGAACAAGAGCGCGGTATTGGCGGTAATCGCCGAGCTCTCAAAGGCCGCCGGTTCCATCGGGATGATAGGCGGCCAGATGGTCGACATCGAGTCCGAAGGCATGGACATACCCTTTCCGGTGCTCGAGTACATACACATACACAAGACAGGCGAGCTCATCCTCGCGGCGGTGCGCTCCGGCGCGATACTCGGCGGGGCTTCAAAGAAAGAGCTCAGCGCGCTCAGCAAGTACGGCAGGTCCATAGGTCTCGCCTTCCAGATAGCTGACGATATCCTCGACGTCGAGGGCTCGGCAGCGGAAATGGGCAAGAACACCGGCGGGGATGAGAAGAAAGGCAAGGCGACTTATCCGGCCATAATAGGGCTCGACGAATCGAGGACAAGGGCAACGGAGCTTGTTGACCTGGCGCTCTCCTCGCTTGAGGCCTTTGACGAAAAGGCCGAGCCGCTCCGGGCAATCGCCCGCTATATAGTTGCAAGGAGAAAATAAGGTAGGCGGCGTGAGAAGACTGCTGGACACCATCTACGAATCAACGGACCTGAAGGCCGTCGCTGCCGAAGACCTGCCTCTGCTCGCTTCCGAAGTCAGGGAGCTGATAATAGAGACCGTCTCCGAGCTGGGCGGACACCTCGGGTCAAGCCTCGGCGCGGTTGAAATAGCCATAGCCCTCCATTACGTCCTCGATACTCCCGAAGACAAGATAATATGGGACGTAGGCCACCAGGCCTACGCTCACAAGATACTCACCGGCAGGAAAGACTCTTTCAAGACGCTCCGCCAGTTCGGCGGCATAAGCGGCTTCCCCAAGCCGACCGAGAGCCCCTACGACGCCTTTATCGCAGGCCATTCCTCCACCTCAATTTCAGCGGCCCTCGGCATGGCCGCGGCGCGCGACCTCGAGGGCAAGGACTACAAGGTAGTAGCCGTCATCGGCGACGGCTCGCTTACGGCCGGCCTCGCGTTCGAGGGTCTGAACCAGGCAGGCCACCTCAAGAAGAACCTCATCGTCATATTGAACGACAACGAGATGTCCATCTCGCAGAACGTCGGCGCGCTCTCGCAATTCCTCAGCAGGAAGCTTACCGGGCGGTTCGCGACCAACCTGAAGAAAGACATCGAGAGGTTCATAAGGTCGATACCCAGGATAGGCTCCAGGCTCCTCGATATAGCGAGGAGGGCGGAGGACTCCATCATAACGCTCCTTACGCCGGGCATGCTCTTCGAGGGTCTCGGCTTCCACTACATAGGCCCCATAGACGGCCACGACCTCCCGGCCCTTGTTACATCTCTCAAAGACGTCTCGACCGTAGAAGGTCCTGTGCTGCTGCACGTGCTTACTAAGAAGGGCAAGGGCTATCTGCCGGCTGAGGCAGACCCGGCGGCCTTCCACGGCGTGGGGCCTTTTATCAGGGAGACGGGCAGGCCCAGGAAGCCGTCGAAGCCGTCTTATACAAACGTATTCAGCTCAGCACTTCTTGAGATAGCGGAGCAGGACTCTCGCGTCATCGCGATAACCGCCGCGATGCCCGAAGGAACTGGCCTCTCTAAATTCGCGCAGGAGTACCCGGACAGGTTCTTCGATGTGGGTATAGCAGAGCAGCACGCGCTTACCTTCGCGGCAGGACTTGCCAAAGAGGGGTTCGTGCCGGTTACCGCGATATACTCGACCTTCCTTCAGAGGGCGTACGATGAGGTCTTCCATGACGTATGCCTGCAGAACCTGCCGGTTGTGATAGCGATGGACAGGGCCGGCATAGTAGGCCAGGACGGCCCTACGCACCACGGCCTCTTCGATATTTCATTCCTGAGACACATCCCGAACATGGTGGTGGCCGCGCCAAAGGATGAGGCCGAGTTGAGGCATCTCCTTTACTCAGCCGTCCAGTATGGAAGGCCGACCGCGCTCAGATACCCGAGGGGCGCGTGCCTGGGCATAAACGACGCCGGGCCAATGCGGCTGATACCACTTGGCCAGGCAGAGGTGTTGAAAGAGGGCAAGGACGCGACGATAATCGCCATAGGCACGATGGTCCAGCCTGCCGTGCAAGCGGCAGAGAGGCTTGAGAAGGCGGGAATAAGGACAGGCGTTGTTAACGCGCGTTTCGCAAAGCCGCTGGACGCTGAATGCATCTGCAAGGCAGCTGCCACGACTGGCGCGATCATCACGGTTGAAGAGAACGCGTTGCAGGGCGGGTTCGGCAGCGCGGTCCTCGAGCTGTTCGAGGAGAAGGGCGTCTCGATCCCCGTGAAAAGGATAGGCGTGCCTGATGAATTTATCGAGCACGGCAGCCAGGAAGAGCTCCGTGCCAGGCTCGGCCTTACGGTCGAAGGCATAGAGGCGGCAGTAGTTTCCCTTCTTAAAAAAGATAAGGTGAAGCTGGCCTTCCATTGAAGGAGAAGAAGCCTAAAAAGGAGAGGATAGACAGCCTGCTCGTGGAGCGCGGGCTGGTGGCGAGCCGCCAGAAGGCCCAGGCCCTTATTATGGCCGGGAAGGTCCTTGTCGCGGGCAATATGGTCGATAAGCCAGGCAAGGAGGTCGACCCCGGAGCTGACATAGCCCTCAAGGAAGAGCTGCCGTTCGTGGGCAGGGGAGGCTTGAAGCTCTCCGGCTTTCTCGACCAGATCGGCCTCGATGTCGCGGGCATGATCGCGATGGATGTCGGCGCGTCCACCGGCGGCTTTACGGACTGCCTCCTCCAGAGGGGCGCAAAAAAGGTCTACGCAATCGATGTCGGCAAGGGGCTCATTGACTCGAAGCTCCGTCAGGACGAAAGGGTCGTACTCCTTGAAGAGAAGAATATCAGGTACCTCGACCCCGATGAGGTCGGCGGGAAGGTAGGCCTCATAGTCATAGATGTCTCCTTCATATCGTTAGAGAAGGTTCTGCCGAAAGTCCGTGAATTCCTTGATGAAAATGGCATCGTGCTTGCCCTCATAAAGCCGCAGTTCGAGGTTGGGAAGGGTCAGGTCGGCAAGGGCGGCATAGTTAAAGACCCGGCACTGCACCTTGAGGTGGTCGACAGGATAAAGGCCTTCTCAGAGGCATCGGGCTATAAGGTAATGTCAACCGGAGACTCACAGATAACAGGGGCAAAGGGCAACAAGGAGTTCTGGATATACCTCATGAACTGAACCGGCCGAAATTATTGCAAAAGATAAGCGTTTCTGGTAATATTCAGCGGCTCAAAATATAGATAGAATCCGGAAACTTACCAAGGAGTCCATCATGTTCGAGATAACCGAAAAGATAGAGCTGGCCCATACGGTCTATCAATACAGGATAAAGGCCCCCCTCATCGCCAGGAAGAGGAAGGCAGGGCAGTTCGTGGTCCTGCGGCTCAATGAGGCCGGTGAGAGGATACCTCTCACCATAGTCGATTCGGACACTAAGGAAGGAACCATCACCATAATAGCCCAGGAGGTCGGCAAATCGACCGCCATGCTCGGCAATATGGTCGCAGGCGACAAGATACTCGACGTCGTAGGGCCGCTCGGAAAGCCGACCCATATAGAGGACTTCGGCGTCGTAATATGCGTGGGCGGCGGCATAGGCACAGCCCCGGTCTATCCTATCGCAAAGGCCATGAGAGAGGCTGGCAACAGGGTTGTCTCCATCATGGGCGCGAGGAACAAATCGCTGCTGATCCTTGAAAAGGAGATGAGGGAGGTAAGCCACGAGATCCACGTCGCGACAGACGACGGAAGCTACGGCCACCACGGGTTCGTCACACAGGTACTGCAAAATATAATTGATAGCGGCGTCAAGATCGGGTGCGTCGTCGGCATCGGCCCAATACCCATGATGAGGGCCGTAAGCAATGTCACCAAGCCGTATAACATCCACACTGTCGTGAGCCTCAACCCCATAATGGTCGATGGCACGGGCATGTGCGGGGCGTGCAGGGTAACAATAGGCGGCAAGACACAGTTCGTCTGCGTGGACGGCCCGGAGTTCGACGGCCACCAGGTGGACTACGCGGAACTTATCCTCAGGAATAGAAGCTACCTCAAAGAGGAAAAAGCCGCAATGGAAGAACTCACTTACCACGAAGGCACAAAGTGCTACGAGAGGAAGTAGCGTAGAGGTTGACCGAGGACCTCTTGAGAGAACCTTTTTACAAAAAGGTTCTCTCAAACTCTCTCCAAAAACTTCCAGTTCTTCCCGTCCTGACCCCCCGGTAGTGCTTGGGGGTCAGGACGGGAACTAAAAGTCTTTGAAGGGGGCTCGGGGGAAACTTTCTACAGAAAGTTTCCCCCGAAAAGGCCTTAGTCAGGCCTCAACGCAATTTCTTCTACGATGATAAAGGAGCGAGTCTCGAGATGGAGATGGACCCGAAAGAGATCAAGGAGAGGATGAAGATCCCGAAGCAGCCGATGGCTGAGCAGGACCCGAAGGAGAGGGTTACGAACTTCTACGAGGTCCCTTTTGGCTACACTGCCGAGCAGGCGATGGAGGAGGCGAAGCGCTGCATCCAGTGCAAGAAGCCCCTTTGCGTGGGCGGCTGTCCGGTGAACATCGACATACCCTGGTTCATAAGGCTCGTGGCTGAGGGCAAGTTCGTCGAGGCCGCGAGGAAGATAAAGGAGACGAACGGGCTTCCGGCGGTTTGCGGCAGGGTCTGTCCGCAGGAGGACCAGTGCGAGAAGGTCTGCGTCATCGGCAGGAAAAACGAGCCGGTGTCGATCGGGAGGCTCGAGAGGTTTGTCGCTGACTATGAGAGGGAGCACAGCGAGGTCTCGATACCGGAGATACCGAGGTGGACAGGTAAGAAGGTGGCTGTCGTTGGCGCGGGCCCTGCGGGGCTCACAGTAGCCGGCGACCTTGTAAAGAAGGGGCACAAGGTGACTGTATTCGAGGCGCTGCACGTTGCAGGCGGCGTGCTCATGTACGGCATACCCGAGTTCAGGCTTCCCAAGAAGATAGTCCAGTCAGAGGTCGAGTACTTGAAGCGCATGGGCGTAGAAATAGAATTGAACTCCGTGGTAGGCAAGCTCGAGACGGTCGATGAGCTCTTATCCAGCGGATATGACGCGGTCTTCATCGGGTCGGGCGCGGGCCTGCCGAACTTCATGAACATACCCGGAGAGAACCTTGCGGGAGTCTATTCCGCGAACGAGTACCTTACCAGGGTGAACCTCATGAAGGCGTACATGTTCCCGGAGTACGACACGCCTGTCATCCGCGGCAGGAAGGTCGTCGTGATAGGCGCCGGCAACACGGCCATGGACGCGGCGAGGACGGCCCTGAGGCTCTGCCCCGAGGAAGTGACCATAGCTTACAGGCGTTCCAGGGAGGAGATGCCCGCCAGGGTAGAGGAGATACACCACGGAGAGGAGGAGGGGCTCAAGTTCCAGCTCCTTACCCATCCCAGGAGGTTCATAGGCGACGACGAAGGCAGGCTCAAGGCCATTGAGTGCATAAGGATGGAGCTTGGCCAGCCTGACGAATCCGGCAGGAGGCGCCCTGTCGAGGTACAGGGCTCCGAGTTCATAATCGAAGCCGACGTCGCGATAGTCGCCATAGGCAACGGCGCGAACCCGCTCATTCCCCAGACCACGCCTGATATAAAGGTGAACAAGTGGGGAAACATCACGGTCGACCCGGATACGGGAAGGACGAGCAAGCAGGGCGTCTTCTCCGGCGGCGACATCGTGAGGGGAGGCGCGACCGTCATCCTCGCAATGGGCGACGGCAGGAAGGCAGCGGATTCCATACACGAATATCTGGCCACCGGCGCGTGGTAAGATAAGAGTCTTAAGAGGGGGCGGCACCGGGGGTGCCGCCCCCTCTTTTTTATTCTTCCGGGCTTAATCTCTTTCCGCTTTAGTTCGAGATTAGAGGAATTGGCATATTTTGGCGGGAAATAAAAAGGGCCGGCATAAAGCCGGCCCTTTTTTTCAACATGCGCCCGTAGGACGCAGGCTGTCTTACTTGTTGTGGCAGGTCCTGCAGACGCCGGAACCGGTGTTGCCGCCGACCCTTCTGAGGAACA
>Ga0209341_10000502_pt1 | contig 40391 bp, 38 predicted proteins | sample RifCSP13_2_FD_184020 | JGI IMG/M metagenome (GOLD analysis project Ga0209341, IMG submission 184020) | Soil microbial communities from Rifle, Colorado - Rifle CSP2_sed 13_2 (SPAdes) (version 2) | ecosystem: Environmental > Terrestrial > Deep subsurface > Rock core/Sediment | place: Rifle...
AGATGCGAGGAGACCGTTGACTCTTGAACACCACGGTAACAAGATCGCCTTTATCGGCTGCAATGGAAAAGGCGGTAGTTATGCCTCGGCGGACATCGATTACCCGGGGGCAGCCGAGTGCGATTACGATCTGATGGAATTGCAGGTGCGCGACCTGGTGACCGAAGGATACCTGGTCATCGCCACCTTCCAGCATAACGAATATTACACGTTTATTCCCCAACCCACGATGATCCGCGATTTCACACGTATCAGTGGGGCGGGTGCGGCGATTGTGAGCGGCAGCCAGGCGCACCAATCGCATGGAATGGATTTTCCCAGAAGTGACGCCATCATCATGTATGGGCTGGGCAACTTGTTCTTTGACCAGCGCGGTGTGGTAGAAAATGGGGATAAAGCCCTGATCGCCCGGCATGTAATCTATGATGGCCGCTACATAAGCACGGAGTTATTTACCATCCAGTTTGTGGATTTCGCCAAACCGCGTTTTATGGCGACGGAAGAGCGGGAAGCATTCCTTTCGGTGATCTTCGATGCCAGTCCTTGGCATGAAGACGAGTAGTTGAGGAGAAGACATGGGATTAAAACCTGATCACTGGATCGAAAAAAATGCGCGCGAACATAAAATGATCGATCCATTTGAGATCAACCAAGTGCGCAAGGGTGTGATTTCATATGGCGTATCCTCGTATGGATACGATATCCGCGTGGCAGATGAGTTCAAGATCTTCACCAATGTGTTTTCGGCCGTGGTTGATCCCAAGAACTTCGATACCAAATCCATGGTGGATTTCAAGGGCGAAATATGCGTTATCCCGCCTAATTCGTTTGCCCTGGCGCGCACCATAGAATATTTCCGCATCCCGCGCAAGGTGCTGACGGTGTGTGTGGGCAAAAGCACGTATGCGCGTTGCGGCATCATCGTGAATGTGACCCCTTTTGAGCCGGAGTGGGAAGGGTACGTTACTCTGGAGATCTCGAACACCACGCCATTACCGGCCAGGATCTATGCCAATGAGGGGATCGCGCAGGTTTTATTCTTCGAGGCGGACGAAGAGTGTCGCATCTCTTATGCCGATAAGAAAGGCAAGTATCAAAAGCAGCAGAACATCGAGTTGCCGAAACTATGAAGCAGATCAGTTAACGGGGATTCAAGGACTTCTAACCTGTCGCCTTTAGATCACTGCTCCCCGAGGGTGATGAAGGGCCTGATTGCCTCAAAAGTCCTGGGGCCTATCCCCGGGACCTCCAGGAGTTCTTCCAAGGCCTCAAAGGGTCCGTTGGCATCCCGGTATGCCATGATGCTTTGGGCCAGGGAGGGGCCCACTCCCGGTAGCTGGTCGAGGTCGGCTACCCCCGCGGTATTTACATTGATGGGAAAGGAGGAAGTGGGTTCAAGGGTGGGGCTGAGGGCGGCTTCGGCGGTTGGCTGGGTGCGGGTGGGCGCAGGTAACAGTTCGATCGGCTGGCCGCGGCGCGGCGCCACCACCAGCATGATCAAGCCAGCGCCAGCCAAACCACAGAGGACCCCATAGGCGATCCACCAAGCCGGCTTTAAGTTGAGCTCCTTGTCCCTGGGCACGCGGCGATTATACGCGGGTTCTCAGGACTGTCTCTCGGTATAATCCCGAAACTCAATTATGACCGGGACTCTTCTAAATGTCGCGACTGTGCTATTGGGCGGTGCTCTAGGTCTTGCCTTCGGATCCCGGCTGCCGGAGCGAGTGCGCCAAACGGTGGTGGCCGGCTTGGGCCTATTCGTGCTTGCCTACGGGATGAGCACATTCGCGGCCACCCAGAATCCCATTATCGTGCTGGTGTCTTTGCTGCTGGGCGGTGTGCTGGGGGAATGGTGGCAGATCGAGGCCGGGATGGCGGGGTTGGGCGAGCGGCTGCAAAGCCGATTCGCCTCTGCAGCGGAGGGCGGCAGCGCTCGTTTTGTGCGCGGATTCCTCATTGCTTCGTTGGTCTTCTGTATCGGCCCGATGACCATCCTCGGTTCTATTCAAGACGGGTTGGCTGGGGATTTTCGCTTATTAACCATCAAATCCGTATTAGACGGGTTCGCCGCAATGGTTTTTGCGTCAACTTTAGGGGTTGGCGTTTTGTTTTCCAGCCTGGTCATCTTGGTCTTCCAAGGAAGCCTGAGCCTGTTGGCGCAACAGGCTCAGGCCCTGTTTACAGATGGGATGATCGCTGAGCTGAGCGCCACAGGGGGTCTCCTGCTAGCAGGTATCGCCGTCAGCAGCCTGCTAGAGATCAAATCGATCCGGGTCGGCAATTTCCTGCCAGCCCTTCTGATTGCCCCGCTGATCGTGGCGCTTTTGGCGGCAGCGGGTATTTCACTCACCTTTTAGCAAGGGGTTTTCCCTACCGTCCGCCTAATTCGCTCCAGCGTTGGCCAGCGCATCCTCTATGGATGCCTGGAGCAACTGCAGGGACTGCGCTCCCTGCAGTACTTTCCCGTTGATCACAAAGCTGGGAGTCCCTGTGATCCCAAACTCAGAAGCCTGAGATCTTGCCTCATCCACCCTTGCAAGATTCTCGTCACTGGCCAGGCAGAGGGTGAACGAATCGATATTGAGGCCATTTATCTGCCGGGCAAAACTAATTAGTCTTTGCTCGGAATATCCGCCTGAGTTTCCCTGGGAGAAATTAGCAGCAGCAAAGACAATGTCGTGGAATTCCCAAAAGTAGTTCTGGTCTGCGGCGCAATAGCCTGCCTCTGCAGACAGCGTAGAATCTTCGCCCAGGAAAGCCACCAACTGATAGGTGTATTTGGCTTTCCCCGGATCTACATATTGTTCAAGAAGCGGTACCTCCGTCGTGTTATACGCCCTCTGGCAGAAAGCGCACTGGAAATCAGCGAACTCGACAATGGTCACGAGGGCATCCGCGTCCCCGAGGGTCAAGCCGTCTTTTTGTGTGTAGGTGATAGAACGCGGCCCGCCGACTTGTTGGGCCAAGATCAGCAGCCCAGTGACGGCCACTGCGGCTACCACAATGTAAACCAGCCATTTCAGCTGAGATTGTCGTTCTTGGGAGCGGCGGCGGTCCAAACGGGCCTGGCGTTTGCTGCTTTCCATAAGGTGATCCTCCGGTTAGTAAGTTTCTCCGTACAGCGGGATGCGGGCCCCGTTGATCGAGCCGGCTTTCTGGCTGCAGAGATGGAGAAGTGTAGCAGATATTTCCTCAGGGCTAGTCCAGCTTTGATTTTCTTTATTGGGCTTAGTCTCGCGATCGTGGGCTACATCGATGGTGCGGACCAGGAGCAGATTGGCGGTCACTCCCGTTCCTTTCAGTTCGGCGGCCAGGGAGAGCATCAGGGTCTCCATGGCGGCCTTGCCGATGGCATATGGGGAGTTGTCTCCAGGGGGCCGGCTGGCGTTGGGCGAGGAAATGGCCAGCACTCGCCCCCACTTGTTCTCAAGCATGTGCGGCACCAAGGCCTTAGTCAGGCTGTAGGTAGAAAACAAATGCTGTTCGAGCATGGAATCTAGTTCCTCCCTCTTTGTTTCAAAGATTGTCTTCCCGCCAATCCAGCCACCTACAAGCGTGACCAGTACATGCAGACCCTTGAATTTCTCGAGGATGGCCTCCGCGGCTGCACGCACATCTTGGGGCGAAGCGACGTCGCAGGCCAAGCTTAGAGAGCGTCCGGCAGGGAGATTGAGCGCGGAAGCAAGCTCCTTCAATTTGGCGGGATCGCGACCCAACAGGGCGAGGTTGGCGCCCGTGGAGGCGAAGGCGGCACTGGCAACGGATCCGAGGCCGCCGGCAGCTCCCGCAATGACGACTGTTTTACCTTCCAGTGACAGTGTGGACATGGGTGGTTAATTCAGATCGAATTGAAATACGGGAAACTGTTCCGTGGTGCGGTTGAATCCCATTTTTGTGTAAAGAGCTAGCGATGGGGCGTTGTTATCCTGGGTGTTTACGGTCAGCAAGGTTTCATTGCGGTCCAGTACCTGTTGCTGCACATGGCGCACCAGCGAAGAAGCCAGGCCACGGCCTTGGTAATTGGGGTGGGTGGCTAACCTAGCCAGGTGCAGCCCGCGTGAGGCACGCGTGCTGATCTGAAAGGCGACGATGCGCCCATTATCTTCGATCAAGGTGGCCAGCCCAGCTTGCTTGAGGGCGAGGCTCACCGCTTCCCGTGAATTCTGCCACAGGGGGGCAAATGACTCCCGGTCGACCTCAACGACGGCTGCTATGTCATCCTCCGTCATCAGCCGAAGATTCGATGTGACCCCCGCGCCGACCGGAAGGGGAAGCGCTGCGGGCTTCCAAACGAGCACGATGACATTGTGAGTATGGGTGAAGAGGCTGGCAGCGAGAATGCGACGGAACCAATCCTGCAGGGGAATAGCGGCAGCATGCAGGACGGAAAGGGCACGCAATTGAGAAAGAGCTTGCCTCCAAAGGGCTTCCCAGGCTTCGTTGGGATCAAAACGGCTGGTAGCAGCAAACAGGCGGATCCAAGAGACCCCGGGTGGGTCGGGTGGGCAGACCAGTGCAGCCATTAACCTGCCCCCAGTTTCCAGAACTAGATAGGGATCCTGGCCGAGCCAGTCCAAAGGCCTGCGCCAATCCAGGTGGCGGTGGACATGAGTTTCGAAATGCAGCAGGTTGGCTAACCGGCTGCGGTCCTCTTCAATTGCCGAACGGGGGCTGAGGACTGCGGGAACAGCCATCAAGCTGATTATACTTTAGCCGGCTTCGATCTTATGGCTCAGTCCAGCAGATCTGTTAGCGCTTTGGCCAAGGCGCGTAATTTCTCCGTGGAAATCTCGCTGAGGCGCTGAGCAAGCTCGAGGTAGCTGCGGCTCTGGGGATCAGCGATGAAATCCTTGAGGCTGCGCGGCAGTCCGCCTAATTCCTGTTCTGCCCGCTGGGTGGCGATCCACTCGCCCACCGGTCCGCTCGTGTCGGTGAAGTCTTCAAATTCGTAACCCAAGCTGGCGGCTAGTAGCCCCAGTTCAGGCAGGGGCACCGGGGTCTCGCCGCTTTCGTAGCGGCGGATGCGGCTGGTGGAGATATCTGTACGCTGGGCCAGGTCCTTTTGGCTGAGGCTTTTTTCCGCGCGGGCCTGGCGAAGCATGGAGCCTATGGTCCGGTGGCGCAGGGCCAGCAACCTTTCGGTTTCCAGGTTCCTGGCCGGTTCGGGCTCCTCTGAGACGATATCCTCGGACCAGAAATGGCTAATAGGCATATGCAAGTAGAAAGCCAGCAATTCCAACTCGGGAAGCGAAGGCGAATTCGATCCCTGCTCGATAGAACTGATGGTGCTGCTGGAAACACCAATCACCTGGCCTACATCCTTCATGGACTTGCCTGCGGCCAAGCGGGCATCGCGTAGCAGGACGCCGACGATCTTGGAGCGAATTCGAATGGATTGTTCTTGGCTCATAAGGGAAGGTTCCTTTTTAGGCAATTAGCCCTTTGGCGACCCTGTGGGAGGCGCGCTTTCGATAATCCAAATAACATGAGACCGGTTGATGGCCAGGAACTCACTTTTTCTCAATTCGAGCGTGCCGTCTGCATTGAAGATCTGAACATTGGTGATTGCAATAAACAACTCGTTCGAATTCAATGCATCTTTTATGCGCTCGTTTTCGCGAACGTGCAGGTTGCCTCGGATCTGATTATGAGTGGTCTGAATAACAACTGGATACCGCGTGGTGTTGGCTTGGGGGCGAAAACCCCGCTCCTTTTCCTGCTTATGTTCAAACATAAATCTCCTCCTGGATAATTCTTGCTAAGGCATCATGTATCCTTCGCCGGACAGGGTTACGATGAGCATCGGTTTCTTCGGATCTTTTTCCAGCTTCTGGCGCAAGCGCGAGATAGTGACCCATAGAATTTCCTTTTCCTCACTATACTCTGGCCCCCAAACGCTTCGCAAGAGCTTTTCCGCGGTCAGGGTCTTACCGGCACGGCGGGCGAATTGCAACAAAAGCCGATATTCGGTGGCAGACAGGGCCACCGCCTGGCTATTGACGATCACCTCAGCGCGGGCGAAGTTGATACTCAGATCGCCGCGGGTGAACGTGGGCTCCGGGAAATCCGAGACTTTGCGTTGGGCCCGGCGCAAGACCGCCTGGACGCGGGCAATGAGCTCGTTGGCCGAGAAAGGTTTGACCACATAATCATCCGCTCCCAAGTTCAGCCCGCGCACCTTGTGTTCCTCATCCCCCTTGGCGGTGAGCATGATGATGGGAGCAGTGGAAAACTCGCGAATCCGCTCCAAGGCTTGAAAGCCATCCATCTCGGGCATCATCACGTCCAGCAGGATGAGGTCGGGTTTTTTAGCCACGGTCAGATCTAAAGCTTCCTGGCCAGAGGCGGCTTTGATTACTTCGAACCCCTCGGTCTGCAGATTGGCCTCCACCAGACGCACGAAACGGGGTTCATCGTCTACAACGAGAATGCGAGTTGCCATTAGACTCCTGACCAGGCGGGTTGGGGAATGGTCTGTCGAGGCAACGTGATGAGAAATTCCGTACCCAACCCTTTAGTGGATTTCACGTGGATTTCCCCGTGATGGGCTTTGATGATCTGCTCACAGATGTAAAGGCCGAGGCCGCTGCCGCGCACTTTGTCTTTGGTGGCAGTTGAACGATAAAAGCGCTTGAAAACATGCTCCAGGTCCTCAGCCGGGATGCCGGGGCCTGAGTCACGGACGCTGAGGCGCACTTGACGCGCTGAAGCCTCCAAGGAAATCTGCAGCGGGCTGTTTGGCGCATATTTCGCCGCATTGCCGATCAGATTATCTATCACCTGGCTTAGGCGTTTGGGATCCCCGCCCACAAGGCTGTCAGGACTGTATGCCTTCCAGTTGATCACCAACTTGGGATAGCGGATCAATAGACGGCCAATATTCTCTTCGACCAGCGAAGCCAGATCCAGGGTGCGAAGTTCGATATCCAGGGTCCCGGATTGCAGGCGTGAGGAGTCCAATAGATTTTCGACCAGTTCGGTGAGGCGGTCGGTCTCCTCATCGATGATGGTTAGAAATTCCCGCTGTGCGGCCTCGTCCCAGCGGGTATCTTCGCGGAGCAGGGTCGTGGAATATCCCTTTATAAATCCGAGGGGTGTCTTGAGTTCGTGGGAAACCATGGCAATGAACTCTGATTGCAATCGGGCCAGGCGGCGCTCTGCTTCCAAATTTGCCACGCGATCTACCAAGCGCTTATGTTCCAGAACTTGAGTCACATGGGCGGCGATAAACTCCGCTAAGTGGATTTGCTCGTCGGTGAATACCGGCCCTCCAAAGCGAATGAAGACCAGGGCGCCAATATTTTTGCCGCCTAACAGCAGCGGCAAACCTAGATAAAAACGCAGCTGAAGTCGGTCCATTTCGGGGTTGAGTTCCGGTTGATAAAGGAAGTTGCGCCCGTTGGCGAAGGCTCCATTGGCAGCCAGTTCGCCCCAGGCGGAATCGTCCTCGGAAGAGCGGCCGCGGCCAATGGCGCGGGCAAACGCCGGTTCCAGGACTCCTTGTTGGCTCACCAAATAAAGCACGGCGTTATCGAAAATGAAGACCGGTCGGGCTAGGCGAACAATGTCGGCTAGCGCTGTGTCGAAGTCCAGGGTCTCAGCCACGGCGCGGCTGATGGCGTATACGGCCTCAAGCTCATTGGGGCGCAGACTGCCTGTGTGCCCGGCCTTGTTATTCACTTTGGACCTGTACCACGGGAAGACTAAAAGAGAATCTAGACCCCTTGCCGGGGAGCGATTCGACGACTAGTTTGGAACCGTGGGCTTCAACGATACGCCAGGCCAGTGTGAGACCGATGCCGGCTCCGCCAGCTTTTCTGGTGGAGGAGCCATCCAACTGGTGGAATGGCTCAAAGATCTCCGCAATTCTCTCCTGTGGAATTCCCACCCCCGTGTCCGCCACGGCGATCTGAACCCGGCGGCCATCCAGGCTGGCGCTGAGATGGACCTTGCCGCCCTCCTGGTTGAATTTGGTGGCATTATCCAAAAGCTGGCCTATCGCCCATTCAATTTTGTTGGCATCGGCTTGGATCGCAGGCAGATCAGCGGGAAGCTCGTGGCTGAAGGCAACTTGCGCGGCCGCTGGCTTGGCCCGGGCCTGGGTCATCAATTGGGGGAAGAGTTGTTGAAGTTGGACGGGCCCGGAATCCAGAGGCAGACTCTCCGCGGTGTCGAAGGATAAGAAAAGCAGGTTGTCGATGAGGCTGCTGAGGCGGTGGTAGGATTTCTCCAGTACAAGCAGCGCGTTGCGCTGTTCGTCGTTCAGGGAGCCAAGAGCTTCTGCCGAGAGCAGGTCAATATAGCCGACCATGTGGGCTAGCGGGGTGCGCAGCTCGTGGGATACATTGGAAATGAAGTCATTTTTCAGGCGGTTCAGCTCAGTAAGCTTATCCAGAGCTTCCTGTAGCTCGGCGGTGCGCTCCCGGACGCGCTCTTCCAGGAACAAATTGCTTTGGCGCAGCGCTTCCTGCAATTGAGCGATCTGTTCCGTAATGGCCGCATCCAGCTTGGCGCGCTGTATGAGGCCGAGCTGGATCAAAGCCTCCCCGAGCAAAATGCGTTTTCCCTCCGCGTCACGCATCCTTTTTTGGTAGGCGAGGGCCCGCTCCAGGTCGGCCTGGGCGAGCAGCCCTTTTTCGACCAGGCTATCCCCCAGGCGAGGTACCAGGATCTCCGGCGCCAAAGGGCCGGTCATCCGCGGCCTTTGCATGCTTAAGTCATCAGCAGGCAGCATTTAGCCTCTCAGCCCATCCATGTCTAAGACGAAACACCCGGGCACCAGGGTCGCCGAAGCAGCCCTCCAGCGCCTAAATGCTTCAAGTAGTGGGGCGTTCCAGCTCTGTTCGAAAGTATACATGAGACAGGCAAGAGGTAAAAGCGTACTAATCTCCCACTGGGCCACACACAAAACGGACTGGATCGGGGCCAAGCTTAGGGTGCCTCGCCGGGTTATAATTGTTTTTTTCCGAGCCTACCCAAGGTAGCACAAGGGAAATAACGTGGCAAAAACGTCCATCAAGCCAATAGACATTGGCGACCAGATGCGGTCGGCCTATCTCGATTACGCCATGAGCGTGATCGTGGCGCGCGCCTTGCCGGATGCGCGGGATGGGCTGAAGCCCGTTCACCGCCGCATTCTGTACGCCATGCACGACATGGGCATCCGCTCAGGCAGCACCTATAAGAAATCCGCCCGTATTGTCGGTGAGGTGCTGGGTAAGTATCACCCCCACAGCGATGCTGCAGTCTACGATGCCATGGCGCGTATGGCGCAAGACTTCTCCATGCGCTATCCGTTGATCGACGGGCAGGGAAACTTCGGCTCCATCGGAGGCGACCCACCGGCGGCGATGCGATATACCGAGGCCCGTCTCAATCCAACGGCAGAGGAATTACTCGCTGACATAGACAAAGACACGGTGGAGTTTGGTGACAACTTCGACGGTTCGTTGAAGGAACCGTTGGTATTACCGAGCCGCCTGCCCAATCTGCTGTTAAACGGCTCGTCCGGTATTGCTGTGGGTATGGCCACTAATATCCCGCCGCACAATATAAGCGAATTGATCGGCGCCTTGCATTACATGATCGACCATCACAGCAAGGCTGATGATCTCACTGTTGAGGATCTGCTTAGATTTGTAAAAGGCCCCGATTTCCCTACTGGTGGAATTATTGTGGGTTTGGAAGGCATCCGGGATCTGTATAGTAAGGGAAAGGGGCAATTGCTGGTGCGGGCCAAATCGCGGATCGAGGAAGGGGCACGTGGGCGCATGCGCATCGTGATCAGCGAGATCCCCTACCAGTTGAACCTAACCAATCTCCTCGAACGTATCGCCGAACTGGTGCGCGGGGGCCGGCTTGAGGGAATCTCGGACCTGCGCGATGAATCTGATCGCGACGGGTTAAGCATCGTGGTCGAGCTCAAAGCCGGGGCAGAACCGCGCATGGTGCTCAACCGTCTTTATAAATTCACCCCTCTGCAAGGAACTTTCGCCGCCCAATTATTGGCCCTGGTTGATGGCGAGCCGCGCCTGCTCTCGCTCAAGCGCGCCCTCCAGATCTTTATTGAGCATCGCCAGATAGTTATCACCCGGCGGTCAGCGTTCGAACTGGAAAAAGCACGCGCCCGAGCCCACATTCTGGAAGGCCTGCTAAAGGCGCTGGCCAACTTGGACGCGGTGATCGAAACTATTCGCAAGTCGAAGGACGCCGAGGCGGCTAAAGCGGCTCTTATGACTCGCTTCAAGTTTTCCGACAAGCAGTCGCAAGCCATCCTGGACATGCAACTGCGCCGGTTGGCCGCCCTGGAGCGCAAAAAGATCGAGGACGAATACAAGGAAGTCTCTGAACGCATTGCCTACCTGGAGGACCTGCTCAAGTATCCTAAGAAGATCCTTTCCTTGATCAGGGCGGACCTGGCCGAGATGGATAAGACGTACGGGGATGCGCGCAAAACAATCATCGATGCAGAAGGTAAGGGCAAAGAAGACCTGACCGAAGAGAGCCTGGTCGCCGATGAAGCCGTGCTGGTAAGCATTACGCTCCAGGGATACGTGAAGCGCGTGGCCGCCAAGGTTTTCAAGGCCCAGACGCGCGGAGGCGCCGGGGTTAGGGGACATGCCACCAAGGACCATGACGAAGTGGTTATCCTTACGCCAGCCCGCACACTGGACACCCTGCTTTTCTTTTCGGACCGCGGCAAAGTCTATTCGGAGCGGGCTTACCGCATTCCGGAAGCGGATCGCACGGCGCGCGGCACTCCGATCATCAACATTCTGAATGTCAGTGCTGGCGAGACCATTACGGCTGTGGTGGCCGTGCCAGATTTCAAAGCCAGTGAATTCTGCATAATGGCCACGCGCAACGCTAAGATCAAGCGCATGGCGCTGAGCGACCTGGAAGCCGTACGGCCTTCAGGACTGATCGCCATGGGGCTTGAAAAAGGCGATGCCTTGGGTTGGGTCCGTTTGGTGGGCAACAAAGACCACGTCATCCTGGCCACACAGCTGGGAAAAGCCCTGCGTTTTTCCGTACAAGCGGTGCGGCCCATGGGCAGACAGGCTGCTGGCGTGAAAGCCATGAGTATTAAGGGTAAAGATCACCTGGCGGGCATGGAAGTGGTGGAGCCGGGCGGGGATCTTCTACTGGTGACCACCAAAGGCTATGGCAAACGCACTCCATTAAAACAATACGCGGCCAAGGGACGCGGCACGAGCGGCATGCTGACCATCGATGTGAAAGCGCTGTCCGCCGTCGGCACCATTGCCGCGGTACGCGTGGTGCAGAGCGCCGATGAGGTGACGCTTATTTCCGCCGCCGGGGTCGTGTTGCGCACGCGGGTGCAGGAGATCAAACAGGCCGGCCGCGCCACTCGGGGGGTCCGGCTGATGAATTTAGCCGAAGGAGATAGCGTGGCCACCTTGGCGCGCATCTCGGCGGCCGATCTGAAGCGGGCGGGCGTTTCTCAGGAAAACGGTAAGGAAGAAAAGTAGCGACGTCTTAAAGTAACAAGCCTGGGTCACGAACGGCCCAGTTTTTTTTGTTTATTTCTCTAGCTGAGGGGGATGGCGATGACGCCGGTAACCAGCAAGAAGAAAGCGCCGACGATCAGCACCATGAAAAAAAACATTAGGGACAGGATAAAGCGTTGGCCGGGGGTCATGCCCAAAAAACCCGTTTCCGGTTCACCAGATAATTCCAGTTTGGTAGTCCCCTCGATCTCGTCGAGGAAACTGCTGGCATCCTCTTCTCTTAGAAAATCGTCCAGCATCGTAGCTCCAATAGCTCTATTAGTTTAACCTATTTCGACTTCCCGACAACCATAGGGGAGATCTGAATCTCGCCCATTTGGAAAACGCGCAAGTCGCCTGAAGGGAGGCGAAGTTCGAGGCCGCCATCGGTTGACAGGCCATGCAGTTGGGCGTCCACCTCTTTGGCGCCCGTTTCTAGCCGTACGGTTTGTCCCAGGTAGGCCAGGCGGCTCTCCCAAGCACGGATAAATTCAATGGATTGGAGCTTAGCATTCCAGACGATCAGGCGCTGCAGGACTGCCCGCAACAACTCGGAAGTCTCGATGGCTTTGCTAAGTACAGCCTGCACGCAAGTGGCCGGGAAATTAATGGTCTCACCCGGCGGCACAGAGTTAGGGGCAACATTGATGCCAATGCCCAAAATGAGCACCTGCAGATGATCGCCGCTCCAATGCGCCTCGGCCAGGATGCCAGCTGTCTTCTTTCCATTTAGCAATACATCATTGGGCCACTTTATCTGCGGGGCGAGGGAATAGAGACTTTCCAAGGCTTCGCACACGGCCAATGCCCCAAGCCCAGAGGCGCGCCCCAGCACGGTGGGATCCATGCTTGTGACCGGGGATAAAAGAAGGCTAAAAGCCAAGGCGCTGCCTGCCGGCGTAAACCAGCGTCGGCCGGCCCGTCCGCGACCATGGGTTTGCTCGTCGGCCGCGGCCACGGCCAAGCCCTTGAGGCCCCGGCGCGCCCATTCAGCAACAACATCGTTCGTCGAACCAATCGTGGCAAAGAAGGCCGCCTTATCCAACACCAGGCCAGCAACGGCGTCTCTAAACTCGGCTTCCTTCATGGCATGATTGTACATGCCGCCAGGTGAAACGCACTTCTAGACGAAACGCACACTGGCGTGTTATACTCATGCCGCGCTCGCTTCAGCGAGCGCGTTGCTTGCAAAGCAACATCTCACACGTTTCCCGACCCGGCAGGGCGTGCCCGCAAAAACGGGCGCCTGCCCGGGGAAGAAGGAAGCGGAGGAAAAAAACGCAAAGGAGTAACAACATGGCCGCTATTGAAATGAAGGCCTTACTCGAAGCCGGGGTCCATTTTGGTCATCGCACCCAAAAATGGGACCCGCGGATGAAACCGTATATCTTCACTGAACGCAACGGGATCCACATCATCGATCTGCAGCAAACTGTCAAAGCTCTGGAAACGTCCTATACATTCGTCCGCGACCTGGTGGCTGATGGTGGCATTGTCCTTTTTGTTGGCACCAAGCGCCAGGCCATGGAAACCATTGAGGTTGAGGCGCAGCGGGCCGGGATGCCCTATGTGACGGTGCGCTGGCTGGGGGGTATGCTGACCAACTGGCAAACCATGCGCCAACGCATTAATGAATTGGATAGGTTGGAACGGCAGCGCGAGCAACCCGAAGCCTCCGGCCTGACTAAGAAGGAACTCCTGTCGAACAGCCGGGTGATCGAGAAATTGCAGGAACGGTTCGGCGGTATTCGCAGCCTCGCAAAATTGCCGGATCTTCTTTTCGTGGTGGATGTAAACCGCGAGGAGACGGCCGTGAAGGAAGCCAATATCCTCGGGATACCGGTGCTGGGATTAGTGGATACCAACTGTGACCCGAGCGTGATTGACCATGTGATCCCTTCCAACGACGATGCTATTCGCGCCATCAAACTGATGGTCTCTTACATGGCGGATGCAGCCGTGGAAGGTCGCTCGCTGCGCAAGGATAAAGCAGAGGGAGAGCAAGCCGACGGGGCTGTTAAACCCCCCCGCCGACGCCGAGCCGAAGGCGCGGGCGAGGAACTCTCTGATGCGGATTTGCTGGGCGCCGCCACGCTGGCCAAGGTGGCTGAAAAACAGGTGAAGGAAGCTGCCGAAGCTGAAGCCAAGGCTGTCAAAGAGGCCCAGAAGGCTACAAAAGCCGCTGAAACCCCTGAAGTAACTGTAGCCAAGGCTCCTACAAAGAGGGCTGCACCCAAGAAAGCCACACCCAAGACCAGGAAAGCCAAGACCAAGATCAGAAAGAAGGACCTTGAAGGCGCAGGCGAGGAACCGGAAGAATAGCATGGCGATCACCACAGATCAAATCAAGGAGCTGCGAGAAGCCACGGGCGCGGGCGTGTTGGATTGCCGGGCAGCCCTGGAGCATGCCAAAGGCGACTTTGAACAAGCGGTCGCCTTCCTGCGCGAAAAGGGGCTTGCCAAGGCTGCCAAACGCGCCGACCGCGAAGCATCGGACGGATTGATCGAACTGTACTCCCACGGTGGCGGGCGGGTGGGCGTGATGGTGGAGCTCAACTGCGAAACGGACTTCGTGGCTCGTTCCGAGGCTTTCCGTACTCTTGCCCATGAGCTCGCTCTACAGATCGCGGCGGCCGCGCCCAATTGGATTACAGAGGAGGCAGTGCCAGCAGGTGCCGTGGAGGGCGAACGAGAAATAGCCCGCAACCGCGCCAGAGAAGAAGGCAAACCGGAGGCAGCCTGGGACAAGATCGTAGACGGCCGTGTTCAGAAGTATCTGGACGAAGTCGTGCTGATGCGCCAGGCTTATATCCGGGATGAAAGCAAGACGATCAAGGAACTGGTCAGTGAGTCCGTCGGCACCATCGGGGAGAACATTGTGGTGCGGCGCTTCCAGCGATGGGAACTGGGAGAGCACGTCGAGAAGTAACCCGGTTAACGGCCAACCAAACGAGTTGGCCGTTTTCTTAATACGGAGATCCACTTTTTGCAATGATTGGAAGGACCTGGAGGCAAGATGGCAAAGAAAGCAACGCCCAAGGTAGCAACTGTCAAGTACAAGCGTATTTTGCTGAAACTGAGCGGGGAAGCCCTATCCGGCCCCCAAGGGTTCGGGGTGGATCCGGATAAAGCCGAGCTCATCGCCCAGAGGGTTAGCGAAGTGGCGGCAATGGGCGTTCAACTGGCCATTGTGATCGGAGCCGGCAACTTATGGCGTGGCCGCACGGGCATCGAACGCGGCATGGACCGAGCCACGGCTGACTACATGGGCATGCTGGGCACGGTAATGAACGCCTTGGCGTTGATGGATGCCATTGAGCGCGGCGGCGTGGAAACCCGCGTGCAGACCGCCATTGAGATGCGCGCCGTAGCAGAGCCCTATATTCGCAGGAAAGCCACCCGTCACCTGGACTTGGGCCGGGTGGTAATCTTCGGCGCCGGAACTGGCAACCCCTACTTTTCGACGGATACGGCCGCAGCCCTGCGGGCGATGGAGATCGATGCCGATGTGGTTATCAAGGCCACCAAAGTGGATGGCATTTACGATACAGATCCCCACAAGAACCCCAACGCGAAGCGCTTCACTCATTTGAGCTATATCGAAGCCTTGAATCTGCGGCTAACCGTGATGGATAGCACCGCCATCTCGCTGTGCATGGAAAACGATCTGCCGATCATAGTGTTGAACTTCTGGCAACCGGCTGCCCTGCAGGGCGCCTTGCAGGGGAGGGCGGTTGGGACGCTTATCAATGGGGCCGATTAGTCTCCTGTGGCGAAGCGCGCATGGCAGAAGGCGTGAGTCGGCTCTGGTGGTAGAATTTTCAAAATACCAAAAGCCATTTTTTAGGTTGGCTGCTGTAAGATCCCCAGCAGGAGGTAGGCGGTGATCTCGGATATTCTCAAGGGGAGCAAAGAACGCATGAAGAGCTCCGTACAGTCCCTGAAAGATGACCTGGGGGCAGTGCGCACGGGCCGCGCCTCCCCTGCCTTGGTGGAAAAACTACTAATCGAGTATTACGGTCAGCCGACCCCTCTCATCCAATTAGCCAGCATCAGCGTTCCTGAACCTCGCCAACTGCTTATCAAGCCCTTCGACCCCGGGAGTCTTAAGGATATCGAGCGGGCTATTCAGACCTCAGACCTGGGCCTCACCCCAGGCAACGATGGCAAGCTTATCCGCCTTAATCTGCCCCAGCTGACCGAGGAACGCCGCAAGGAACTGGTGAAAGTGGTCCATGCGCGCCGGGAGGAAGCCCACGTGGCTGTCCGTAATATCCGGAGAGATGCGATCAAGGACATGCGCGACCTCAAGGAGGAAAAGCAGGTCTCCGAGGATGACCTGAAGCGCGGCGAAGAGGAAGTGCAAAAGCTGACCGATGACATAATTAAAGAAATTGATCAAATGGGCGCAAATAAGGAAAAAGAAGTAATGGAGGTTTGAAGCGGCCTTATGGCAAAACTGAACGCTGACCCTCCTGCCCAAGTGCCGCAGCATATTGCCATCATTATGGATGGCAATGGGCGCTGGGCGCGTGCCCGCGGCCTGCCACGGTTGGCGGGGCACCGCGCCGGTACTGAAAACCTGAGGCGTATCATTGAGGCCTGCGTGGAGCTGGGGATCAAGTACCTCACTATATACGCGTTTTCAACTGAAAACTGGGGGCGGTCCGAGGATGAGGTCAGGGGTCTCATGGGTATTTTCGATGAGGTGTTCAACCGCGAGTTGGCTGAGCTCCATCGCCAAGGGGCTCGGCTGAGGCATATCGGGCGTCTGGAAGGCGTGCGCAAGTCTTTGCGAGAGAAGGTGTTGAAAGGCATAGAACTTACGAAGAACAACTCTCGCCTGGTGCTGAGCGTGGCTTTCAATTATGGGGGCCGGGATGAGATCGTTCAGGCCATCAGAGCCATTCTTGAAGATGATGTCAGACCGGAGGAGGTGAGCGAAGAATTGGTTTCCCGGTATCTGTATACTGCGGACATTCCCGACCCCGATTTGGTTATTCGCACCTCGGGAGAACAGCGCATCAGTAACTTCCTCATCTGGCAGGCAGCCTACGCAGAATGGGTATTCCCAGATACGCTGTGGCCGGATTTTGGCCGCGAGCAATTGGAAGCCGCCATTGAAGAATTCGGCCGCCGCGAGCGGCGCTATGGCCTAGTATTGGAACATTAGGGCCTTATGTTGTATCAACGCGTCCTATTCACTGTGTTTGCCCTGCCCCTAGGGATCCTTTTTATTTTCTGGGGAGGCTGGCCATATGCGGTTTTTATCGCCCTTATCCTTGGGCGAGCCGCTTGGGAATATGCCGACCTGTTTCGCAACGGGGGCGGGAGCCCTTCGCGGTGGATCCTTGTCGCCGGTGTCCTGGCGATCTTTTTTTCCAGGTTTGCCGCTGGCTTTGCCGAGGACGATTGGGTTTTCGTGCTCATTTGCGCCGGGACCCTGACCTATTACCTGTTTCAATATGAAGGAGGGCGCAGGCGCGCCGCTTCCGATTTTGCCGCCTCGCTCAGCGGCGTTTTTTATATCGGGCTGCTGGGATCCTATATGCTGTTGTTGCGCCAGGATGTCCCTGATGGCGAGTGGTGGCTGCTGCTCTCGCTATTCGCCGTAATGTTGGCGGATACCAGCGCCTACCTAGTAGGCAGTCGGTGCGGAAGGACGCGGTTGGCCCCAACCTTGAGCCCAAAGAAGAGCGTGGAAGGCTACTTAGCCGGGGTGGTCGCCGCGGGCCTAGGCACTCCGCTGTTTTTGTTCATTTTTGGTCAGCTAGGACTGCCTGAGGTACCCGCGTTTTCACTGGCCAATGTCGCCTTGTTGGGTCTGGCGCTCGGCACGTTACCCACCTTGGGGGACCTCGGTATCAGCATGATCAAACGCGAGATGAAGCGCAAAGATACCAGCCAAATCTTGCCGGGGCATGGCGGAGTGCTTGACCGCATTGATTCCTGGCTGTGGGCTTTTCCTATTGGCTATTATCTCGTTTTGTTCGTTTTCTTAAATCCCAAGTAGTTAGGAGGCTGAATGTCCAACAGCACCCCTTCGCGCAACTTAGCCATGGAGCTGGTGCGGGTTACCGAAGCGGCTGCCCTTTCCGCGGCGCGTTTCATGGGGCGCGGGGACAAGGTAGGCGGCGACCAAGCTGCTGTGGATGGGATGCGCCTGGTGCTGAATACGATCGAAATGGATGGCATTATCGTGATTGGGGAAGGCCAAAAGGACGCCGCTCCCATGTTGTATAACGGCGAAAAACTGGGCATTGGCACTTCTCCGCAAGTGGATATCGCCGTTGACCCGATTGATGGCACTCGACCGCTAGCCGAGGGCCGCTTTAACTCGGTCTCCACCGTCGCCATGGCACCGCGGGGCAGCATGTTCGACCCTGGTCCCTTCGTATATATGAACAAAATCGCTGTCGGTCCAGCCGCTAAGGGAGCCATCAATGTGGAGCTCTCAGTTGAAGAGAACTTGCGCGCCATCGCCAAGGCAACGGGTAAGCGTATTCAGGACCTGGTGGTCGTGATCCTGGATCGGCCGCGGCACGAGGAGCTCAAAAGCGAGGTGCGCCGCTGTGGATCGCGCATTCGCATGATCGATGACGGCGACGTGGCCGGCGCCTTGATGACCGCTTTGCCGGATGCAGGCATCGACGTGCTTATGGGCATTGGCGGCACTCCGGAAGGAGTGTTGGCCGCCTGTGCCCTGCGCGCCATGGGTGGCGAGATCCAGGGTAAGTTATTTGCCCGCAACGACGAAGAGTTGACTCGCGGCAGGGCGATGGGTTATGACTTCGAAAAAGTGCTGACCATGGATGACTTAGTGTCCTCTGAGGATGTGTTCTTCGCCGCGACGGGGATCACAGACGGCGAACTCCTGGACGGCGTGAAGTATTTTCCCCACGGAGCCCGCACGCACAGCCTGGTAGTACGCGGGGTTACTGGGACTGTGCGGCAGGTGATCGCCACCCACAGCCTTGATAAACTGGAGAAGATAAGCTCGCTCGAGTATTAGCACAATAGGCGCCAAATTGACATCACCGCCTGGCGGTGGTATAGTCTCGCCCACAATTGAATAAATGCCCATGGAGTTTTGCCATTAGCAGACTCCCGCGTTCCCGCCAGGGAATGCACTTATCCAGAGAGGTGGAGGGACCGGCCCTTTGAAACCTCGGCAACCACTGCGCAAGCGGAAGGTGCCAAATCCGGCAGAACGAGTCTGGAAGATGAGAGGGTGGTTGAAGATAACCAGGACCCTTTCACGTTGAGAGGGTCTTTTTCGTATGAAGTGGAGGTTCCTGTTCGATGAGTAGCACATTTATGAATGCCGAGAAGGTCTTGTTCACTTCGGAGTCAGTGACCGAAGGCCACCCCGATAAGATCTGCGACCAGATCAGTGACGCAGTGCTGGACGCCTGCCTAACCCAAGACCCATATTCCCGCGTAGCGTGCGAAACCGCGGTTAAGACCGGGTTCGTCATGCTCTTGGGTGAGGTCACCAGCAAAGCATGGATCAATTATGACCAGCTGGTACGGTCGGTGGTCAAGGATATTGGCTACACCTCCAGCGAATATGGCTTCGACGGCGACTCATGCGGAGTGCAGGTGGCCATTTCCCAGCAGTCTGGCGACATCGCCATGGGCGTGGATAAAGCGCTGGAAGCCAAGTCCGGCGAAGAGATCGAAAAAGATCTGGAAGCCGTAGGCGCCGGCGACCAGGGCATGATGTTCGGATTTGCCTGCAACGAGACTGCTACGCTCATGCCAATGCCCATTTACCTGGCGCACCGGCTTGGCCGCAGCCTGGCAGAAAAGCGGAAGAGCGGTGCGCTGCCTTGGCTGCGCCCGGACGGCAAAAGCCAGGTGACCGTGGAATATTCCAAAGGCATACCCAAGCGCATCGACACTGTGCTCGTCAGCACGCAGCATGCGCCGGATATTTCGCACGCCGAGATTCGTGAAGCCCTTCTTGAATACATCATCTATCCCACCTTGCCTGAGGCCCTGGTTGACAAAGATCTAAAAGTATATGTTAACCCCACCGGCCGCTTTGTCATCGGCGGGCCGATGGGGGACGCGGGGGTAACGGGCCGCAAGATCATCGTGGACAGCTATGGCGGTATGGGCCGCCACGGCGGCGGCGCCTTCAGTGGTAAAGACCCCACGAAAGTGGACCGCTCGGCGGCGTATGCGGTGCGCTGGGCGGCCAAGAATGTGGTGGCTGCCGGCCTGGCTGACCGCTGCGAAATCCAAGTGGCTTATGCCATAGGGATGGCTCGCCCGATGAGCGTCAACGTGGAAACCTTCGGCACCGGCAAGATCGGCGACGAGAAGATCGCCGCCCTGATCGATGAGCACTTCGACCTGCGCCCGGGCGCCATCATCCGTGACCTGGACCTGCGCCGGCCCATCTACCGCGACACGGCGGCCTATGGTCACTTTGGCCGCGACGATGTATCGTTCCCATGGGAGAATACCGACAAGGCCAAGGTGCTGGCGAAAGCTGCCGGATTGTAAGCGACAGAGCCCCGCATTGCCGGGGCTTTTTTGTTTGGGGTAATTCTTAGCTGGCCTCCAAATGGGCCATCACTTTGCTGCTTATGCGTTCTTTCGGCTGGAAACCCACCAGGCGTTCCAGCACTTGACCATCCTTGAATAAGATGGTTGTCGGCACGCTGAGCACCTGGTAGTTGATGGTGAGGTCGGCGGCTTCGTCCACATCCAGCTTTGCCACTTTGACAGCGGCACCCCACTCGGCGGCCAATTGCTCAAGCAGCGGCTCGAGGAAACGGCAGGGTTGGCACCACACCGCGCCAAATTCCAACAGGACTGGTTTTTCGGATCTAAGCACTTCAGCCTCGAAGGTCTGGCTGTTGATCTCTTGCAGTCTGCTCATGGATTCTCCGTGACTGGTCGATTAGTTGATTAGCGGGATTGGTTGATAAGGGCAAATGGTCGATCGGTCAGTTGGTCGATTAGTCGACTACTGCTGGGAGACTTCATCGTAGCAAGGGGAACAGGGGATGTCAAGCGTAAGACCTTGTTAGCACTTTGAGCATGATAAAATTCCATCTTAGGGCGCGTAGCTCAACGGCAGAGCAGTGGCCTTTTAAGCCATTGGTTGGAGGTTCGAATCCTCCCGCGCTCACTTCAGTAGACAAAAAACAATTGACAGTTTCGGTTTCCTCCACGACACCATTGTTTTCATCAGGAGGTGGTTGTCTCAGCCGGGCGATGTTAAGTTGTCATGCCGGGAAAGGGGCACGGGCCTCATCATTACTTGACAAGATTCCCGAGGCTGAGGCGGGGAAACGCCTCCTCGGAATGACAAAAAGGAGGTCATGGCACCCTAGCTTGTCAAGCGGGACAAGTGGCTGGCTTTCAGAGAAAGCCCAATAGGGACAAACATCCTTTGTTTTTCATTACAATTTGTCTGACAACTTGTCGCAGGCTGCCCATATACTTGACTGGGATACAGCTATCGCCATGAAAAAGCCGTTCCGCAAAGAATGGTTATCCCTGGGTTTTGATTCCTTTCTACCTGTTTTTGCGGCCCTGGCTGCTTTGGTCGTAGGCGCGGTGATGCTATGGCTGCTAAAGGCCAACCCCTTCCAGGCTTATCAAGCCCTGTGGGCAGGGGCCTTCGGCAGCAGCAATGCTGTTGCGGAAACCCTGGTCAAGGCAACCCCCCTATTGTTGGTGGCCCTGGGCATATGCATTGCATTTCGCGGCGACGTGATCAATATAGGCGGGGAAGGGCAGATGATAATTGGCGCCCTCCTGGCGACCTGGGTTGGGCTCTCCTTTAACGATTGGCCGGGCTGGGTTGTCATTAGCATGGCGATGGTTGGCGGGTTTCTTGGGGGCGCCATCTGGGGCGGTATTCCCGGCCTGCTGAAGGCCTACTTCAACGTCAATGAGATCCTGAGCACGGTCATGATGAATTCCATTGCGGTCTACATCATGAATTTCATGTTGCGCGGCCCAATGATCGATCCCTCCCAAGCCCAACTGGCTTCGAAGATCCCGCAGACCGCCCGGTTGCTGGAGGCCTTTCGTCTGCCGCGTCTGGCTCCCACCCGCCTGCACCTCGGCATCTTGATAGCGGTAATTCTGGCCATCCTGGTTTACATTGTGCTGTGGCGCACGACACTCGGGTACCGGATCCGCGCGGTGGGCCAAAATCCCTATGCCTCCCGATATGGCGGAATCAAAGTGAAGCGCTACGTGGTGGTGGCCTTGCTGCTAAGCGGCGCTTTTGCCGGGTTGGCCGGCGCGACCCAGGTCTTCGGGGTCAACTATCGCATGATCACCGACGGGTCGGCGTCCGGGTTTACGGGCAGCGCCGGCTTCAACGGCATTGTGGCGGCGCTGTTTGGGCAATTGCACCCGATCCTGTCCATACCGGCATCTATCCTGTTCGGCGCCCTGCTGGTGGGCGCCAATAGTATGCAACGCGTGGTGCAGGTTCCCTCTGCGTTGGTAACCGTGCTAAATGGCTTGGTAGTGGTCTTTGTGGTCAGCAGCGAGATCTGGCGACGGCAGCGCCAAAGGCGCCGGTTGGCCGCTGCGCTTACCGAGCCCGGAGCGCCGCCGGGAACTGAACACCAGCGCCCGGATGCAGCAAGAGCGGGCGCATGATCGGCGAGCTGTTTTCAGTCACGGTATTGATCGGCATCCTGGCCTCCGGTATTCGCTTGGCGACGCCGTACCTGTATGCCGCCATTGGTGAAACCTTCGGCCAACGCAGCGGCGTGCTCAACCTCGGCGTCGAGGGGCAGATGCTGCTTGGCGCGTTCGCTGCATTTTATGTTGCGCTCACTACGGGCAGCCTCTGGCTGGGAGTTTTGGCCGCGCTGATCGTGGGCGCACTGATGGGTTTGGCCATGGCGTTCGTGACGGTGCATTTGCACGCGCAGCAGGGCATCAGCGGCATCGGTTTCTATCTATTCGGCCTGGGTCTCAGCGATCTGCTGTTTCAGAAGATGCTGGGCACGGTCGAGACGGTGAATGGGTTTGCCAAGATCCACATCCCGTTCCTGAGTGAAATTCCCGGCCTCGGCGAGATATTCTTCAGCCAGAACGTGCTGGTCTACCTGGCTTTTGCGCTCGTGCCCATCGCCTGGTTCGTTTTGAACAAGACCACCCTCGGCCTCAAGATCCGCGCCGTCGGCGAGAACCCGGATGCGGCCGACTCGTTGGGGGTCAGCGTGGTGCGCGTGCGCTACTTTACGATCATCTTCGGCGGCACCCTGGCCGGCATGGCTGGCGCCTCCATGTCCGTGGCTCTCCTCAACGTCTTCCAGCAGAATATGACCAGCGGGCTGGGCTTTATCGCCGTGGCCTTGGTGTATTTCGGCGCCTGGTCTCCCTGGGGCGTGATGGCGGGGGCGCTCTTGTTCAGCATGGTGAATTCGCTGCAATTGTGGATCCAGGTCCTGGGCATCCCCATCCCCTCCGACATCGCCGTGATGATGCCCTACGTACTCACCATTCTGGTACTGGTGGTCACTGTCAAGCGGGTGCGCGCCCCTGCCGCCCTCACCAGGCCTTTCGAACGGGAATCCTAGATGAACGATTCGACTCGACAGTTGAGTGAAGGAGGTGTGCCCAGGTTAGCATGGTTACATTTGTCCGGACAAGAGATTCTCATCCAATAAGGAGAAGTTGATGAAAAAATTAGGTTTGTTCTTTGCCTTGGTCCTATCGTTTTCCCTGATCCTCAGCGCTTGTGCGCCGGCCGCTGTCGAGCCGCAAGGCACCTTCCGCGTGGCGGTGGTAATGCCCAGCGCCATCAATGACCTGGCCTTCAGCCAAAGCATGTACGATGCTTTGCTCCGCGTCCAGGCGGACATGGGCGGCCCCGATTCCTTCGAGATCGTCTATTCCGAGAATATGTTCGTGGTGGATGATGCCGCCGCGGCCCTCCGTGACTACGCGTCCCAGGGTTTCGACCTGGTGATCGCCCACGGATCGCAGTATGGCTCCTCTATCCAGGAGATCGCCCCTGATTTCCCGGAGACCAGCTTTGCCTGGGGCACCACAGTGGATACCTTTGGCGAGCCGAACATCTTTGCCTATGAAGCAGCCTCCCAGGAAGGCGGCTACGTCAATGGCGTGCTGGCTGCCACCCTCTCCACCAGCAAGATCGTCGGCGTGATCGGCCCCATCGAAACCGGCGACGCCAAGTTGTATGTCGACGGGTTCAAGGCCGGCGTGCTGGCCACCGACCCCACCTTCACCGTCTCGGTCGCTTACACCGGCTCCTTCTCAGACACCGCTTTGGCCTCTGAAACCGCCACCACCCATATCGCCGCCGGCGCGGATGTCTTGACCGGCACTGCGCAGATGGTTGTGGGCGCCATCGGAAAAGCCGAAGAGAACGGCGTGCTGTGGTTCGGCACCCAGTCCAACCAGACCTCCCTGGCCCCCACCGTCGTGGTCGCCAGCCAGGTCTATCACTGGGAAGTCGTGCTCACTGAGATGATCGACCTCATCCAGGCTGGCACCATGGGCGGGCAGTCCTTCGTTGCCAACCTCGAAAATGGTGGTGAAGTCATCGAGTTCAACGCCGACTATGCTCTGCCTGCCGAAGCCCAGGCCCTTGGGGATGCGACCGTGCAAGGCATCATCGACGGATCGATCACCATCACTCTGCCGTAAAGCAATGTAAACAAGGGTCCAACGACCTGGCAAGTCTCGGCTCTGCTGAGACTTGCCAGGCACCACACTGGAACGACTTATGAGCGAAACTCTCGCACTCCGCAACCGCATCGAAACCCTCGAGATGAAGGGGATCACCAAACGCTTTCCCGGCGTCTTGGCCAACGACCGCATCGATTTCGATCTGCATGCCGGCGAAGTGCATGCCCTGCTGGGCGAGAACGGCGCCGGCAAGAGCACCCTGATGAAGGTCCTCTATGGCATGTATCACCCCGACGAAGGCAAGATCTTGCTGAACGGTAAGCCGGTCAGTATCGCTTCGCCCACCGACTCCATCGACCTGGGGATCGGCATGATCCATCAGCATTTCATGCTCGTGCCCACGCTGACCGTCGCAGAAAACGTCGCCCTCGGCGTGCCTTCGAAGCGCGGCCCACTCACCGACCTGGTGGAGGTTTCAAAACGCATCGTCGAATTGGCTGGCGTCTATGGTCTCAAGATCGACCCGGATGCGCATATCTGGCAATTATCCGTGGGACAGCAGCAGCGTGTTGAAATTATCAAGGCTTTGTATCGTGGTGCGGCCCTCCTCATCCTGGACGAACCCACCGCCGTGCTCACCCCGCAAGAGGTGGATGAGCTCTTCGCCATCATGCGCCAGATGGTGAAGGATGGGCACGCATTGATCTTTATCTCCCATAAACTGCACGAAGTGGTCGAGATCAGCGATCGAGTCACCGTATTGCGCGACGGACGCAAGATCGGCACGCGGCCAACCAGCGAGACCACCAAACGGGACCTGGCCAACTGGATGGTGGGGCGTGAAATTATCTTCTCCCCTGAGCATAAAACGGTGGAAACCGGCGCTGTGCGCATGGAATTGAAGGAAGCATCCTGCGGCAGTGACCGGGGCACGCCGGGGCTGCGCCAGGTTAGCCTGCAGGTACATGCGGGGGAGATCCTCGGAATAGCCGGCGTTTCCGGCAACGGGCAGCGAGAACTGGCCGAAGTCCTCACCGGATTAAGAGAGACGACGCAGGGTCAGATCCGCCTGGAGGGGCAGGATGTCACAGGCTTGCCCGCTGATGAACTGACCGAACGCATGCTGTCTTATATCCCCGAGGAACGCATGCGGGACGGCATGATCAAAGAATTCACCGTTTCGGAAAACATGATCCTGAGAGAACACCATAAACCGCCATTCTCGCGTTATGGCTTTCTGAATTTGCGTCAAATATCGCAGCATGCCGATAGATTGATCCGCCAATTCCAGGTAAAGACCCCCTCACGAGAGACCCCAGCGAAGAGCCTCTCGGGCGGGAACATTCAGAAGATGGTGCTGGCGCGCGAACTGGCCCGCCAGCCGCGAGCCATCGTGGCCGCGCAGCCGACTCGCGGCCTGGATATCGGCGCCACGGAATATGTGCGCGGCTTGCTGCTGGAGCAACGGGCGGCGGGCGCCGCCATCCTGCTCATCTCGGAGGACCTGGACGAGATTCTGGCTCTCTCGGATCGCATTGCCGTCCTTTACGAGGGCAATATCATGGATATCCTGCCGCGCACCCAAGCCACCTCCGAGAGGTTAGGCCTGCTGATGGCAGGTGTGCACTCGGAGGAAGCCGGCAGTCGCAAGCAGTAAGGAGTACAATTCAGTTCCATTGGTTCGGTGGTCGCGGAGGAGATCCTCAGCGGCGTCGGGTATCGCAAAAAGCTGCGGTTATCCCCTCGACAAGTGCCCCCGTCCTTGAAAGAGGCAAGCCCCACATTGTGGGGCTACCCACCATGAACCTATGGCAGCAGTATCTCAGTCCGCGTTCCATCCCTGAAGCCATCCAGGCGCTAAGAGCTGCGCCGGGAGCCGCCATTCCGATTGCCGGCGGCACAGACCTGCTCTTGGATTTGCAGCAGGGCCGCCATTCCCCCGTTCACACCTTAATCGACGTCACTACCATCCCCGAGCTAAACCTGGTCGAAGGGCGGCAGGGGGGCTTGTTCATCGGCGCGGCCGTGTCGCTAAACCGCATCGCGCGCCATCCGCTGGTGGCACAGCACGCCCAGGCGCTGGTGGAAGCTTGCGACCTGGTTGGCGGGCCGCAGGTGCGCAATGTAGCCACCCTGGGTGGCAACGTTGCCCACGCTTTGCCCGCCGCAGACGGGACGATCGCCTTGCTGGCCTTGAATACCCAGGCGGAGATCGCAGACAGCTCCGGGTTGCGCAACGTGGCGCTAAGCGAGCTGTTCCTTGGGCCCGGTAAATCCGCGTTAAAGTATGGGAAAGAACTGCTGGTGGGTTTTAGGTTACCCCTGATGAAAACACATCAGGCTTCTTGCTTCAAACGCATCATGCGCCCACAAGGCGTGGCCCTGCCCATCATCAATCTAGCCATCTGCATTGCTCGCAAAGGGGAATCCATTGAGCACCTGCGCATCGCCGTCGGGCCGGGGGCAGCCATCCCGTGGCGGGCCGAGGCTGCAGAGCAAGCCTTGCGCGGAAAATCCCTCGACCAAGATGCCATGGATGCGGGGCTGGCCGCCCTGTTAGCCCACGTGGGTTTCCGCTCCAGCCCGCTGCGTGCCAGCGCCGAGTATCGCCGACACCTGGTGGGGACCTTATTCAGAGATACCCTTTCAACCGCCTGGAAACGAGCCGCCTAATATGGAGCATCTACTAACCCTCACTGTCAACCACAAATCCCACGCCCTGCCCGCGCAGCCGGGCGAGACCCTGGCCGAGCTGCTGCGTAATCGTCTGCGCCTCACCGGTACCAAGGTCGCCTGCGAAGAATCCGAGTGCGGGGCCTGCACCGTGCTGGTGGACGGTGAGCCTGTGCTGGCTTGCATGTATCCGGCGCAGCGCGCCGCGGGGAAAATGGTCCTATCAATTGAGGGTCTTGCCCACGAATATTCCTTAGGCGGGGGGAATGGCCATGCGCCTGAGTCGAATGGAGCTCTGGGGGGTGAGGGGTTTTCAAATCTTCACCCGTTGCAGAAAGCCTTCGTCGAACACGGTGCCGTGCAGTGCGGCTATTGCATCCCCGGCCAGATCATGACCGCCCATGCCCTCCTGCAGAGCAACCCGGCCCCGTCCCAGGAAGATCTACGCGTGGCCCTTAAAGACACGCTGTGCCGCTGCGGGTGCTATCCCAGCATCGAATCCGCCATCCTGGCAGCCGCGCATTCAATGCGCACCGGCGAAGCCATCCAGCCGCCAATCATTCCCCAATCTGCCAGCATGCACGCTGTCGTCGGCCATACCCAGGTCCGGCCAGATGCTATCGAGAAAGTCGACGGCTCTGCCATCTATACCGATGATCTCGATTTCGATGGCATGTTATATGCCAAAGTCCGCCGCGCCGGTGTGCCCCATGCCTTCTTGAAGAGTCTGAACATTTCAAAGGCCGCTGCGCTGCCAGGAGTTGTGTCGGTATTAACTGCCGCCGATATTCCGGGGGAGCACAACCATGGCCTGGTTACTTTCGACTGGCCCGTCATGATCGGCGTCGGCGAACGTATTCGCTACGTGGGCGATGCGCTTGCCATCGTCGCGGCTGAAACCCAAGAGCTGGCCGAGCAGGCCGCCAGCTTGATCGAGGCCGAGTTCGACCTGCAGCCGGTCCTCAGCGGTCCGGTCCAGGCCCGCCAACCGGGCGTTCCCCAGATCCATGAAAAAGGTAATTTACTCAAGCACATCAAGGTGCGCAAAGGCGATCCAGTGCAGGGCTTTGCCGAATCCGACCTGATCCTGGAGCACACCTTCCACACCCCGATCTACGAGCATGCCTTCCTCGAACCCGAGTGCAGCATCGCCGTACCCACCGCCGACGATCGCATGCACATCTATGTCGGCTCGCAGATTCCTTATCAGGATCGCTCCCAGGTAGCCCGCGTGCTGGGTTGGCCCGAGCAGCGCGTGCGCATCGTTGGTCAGCTGATGGGTGGGGGCTTCGGCGGCAAGGAGGATATCGCCGGCCAGATCCACGCCGCCTTGTTAGCCCAGGCCACCGGGCGGCCGGTGAAGCTGCTTTTCGATCGCCACGAAAGTATGCTGGTGCATCCTAAGCGGCATGCCACCCAGATCCGGATCAAGGTCGGCGCCCGGAACGACGGGCACCTGCTTGCCATGGAAACTGAACTCTACGGGGATACAGGCGCTTACGCCTCCTTGGGCGATAAGGTCATGACCCGCGCCACAACCCATTCAGCCGGGCCTTATGACATCCCGCATGTGCGCGCCGACTGCTATGCCATGTACACCAACAATCCGCCCGCTGGGGCTTTCCGCGGCTTCGGCGTCACCCAATCCGCCTTCGCCGTCGAATCGATGATGGATATGCTCGCCGAGAAATTAAAGCTTGACCCGGTGGCCTTGCGCCAGATGAACGCGCTGGACGTTGGCTCCGTCACCAACACCGGCCAGACCCTGCTCGAGTCGGTGGGTCTGAAAGAGTGTGTGGAAAAGGTTGACGCAGAAATGCGCCGGCTCACCCCACAACCTTTCCTGCCCAGGCCTGCTCCTGGTGCTCCGCACCTGGTGCGCGCCTGGGGCTTGGCCGCCGCATACAAGAACACCGGCCTCGGCGGCGGCGCTGCCGATAAGTCCGGCGCCGATTTGGAACTATTCGATGATGGCAGCCTGGAAATTCGCAGTTCGGCGGCCGAGCTCGGTCAGGGCCTGGTTACCGTGATGCGTATGGTTGTGGCCGAGGAGCTGGCCGTGCCCCCCAACCAGGTGCGCGTACTGGTAATGGATACCGACCTGACCCCCGATGGCGGCCCCACCACCGCCTCGCGCCAGACCTACGTCACAGGCAATGCCGCCCGCTTGGCGGCCCAGACCCTGCGCAACGCCATCTCTTCTGCCATGGCCGAAAAGTATGATGTGCCCCCGGCTCAGGTTCGCTTTGACGCTGGCAAGGTGCATGCCAACGGGCATTCTCTTCTCTTTGCCGATGTTGCCAAGGAAATGAAAGCCATGGGCCAGCGGCCCCGCGCCCTCTACCAATACGAAGCGCCCAAGACCCAACCTCTGGGCTCTGGGGGCGACATGCACTTTGCCTTCTCCTTTGCCGCCCAGGCGGCCGAAGTCGAAGTCAACACCCTCACCGGCGAGGTCAGCGTGCTGCGCGTCATCGCCGCCAGTGATGTGGGTGCAGTGGTCAACCCGTTGGGTTTGCAGGGCCAGGTCGAGGGTGGGGTGATGATGGGCCTCGGCAATGCCCTTACCGAAGAATTCCTCATGGACGAGGGCCGCGTGGTCACCGACCATCTCGCCCGCTACCGCGTGCCCGGCATCATGCTCACCCCGCATATTACCTCTATCGTCGTCGAGCATCCCACGGCCGAAGGGCCTTACGGTGCCAAAGGCGTGGGCGAGGTTAGCTCTATTCCCACCACGCCAGCCATCACCAACGCTATTTACAACGCGGTCGGAGCGCGCATAGATAAATTGCCCGTCGATCAGGAATTGCTTGCCCGGGCACTCTGGGATAGGAAGTGGATCGCATAAAACCCCTGATCACAGATGGCTGCCAACTGTCTCTCCTCCTTCCCCATTACCCATCATTATCGTACTGAGGCCCTGGCTTCTATCGATTCTTGGGAGGGCTGAATCCTCCGCCCACAAATGGGCTTGAAACCATGGAGGCGATCAGGAGGCAGTACCCTACCGATTCAGTTGTGATTCTCCATCACGTTGGCTGATTCGATAGGAGAGCAAAATAGGGATTGCCATAATCAGGACGACAAACAAGGCAACCACATTGGTGACGGGCCTATCACGCGGGCGAGTGAGCTGGCTAAAGATCCAGATCGGCAGCGTACTCTCCTGACCCGCCGTAAACGTCGTCACGATCACTTCGTCGAAGGATAAGGCAAACGCGAGCATCCCCCCCGCCAATAAGGCCGTGCCAATGGTGGGCAGCAGCACGTAACGAAAAGTCTGCCAGGAGTTTGCGCCCAGGTCACTCGAGGCTTCCACGACAGACCATGACATACGCCTAAAGCGCGCCAATACGTTGTTATACACGATCACCATGCAGAAGGTGGCATGGCCCACCACGATGGTGAAGAATGAGAAGGGGATATCCAGCAAGCCCATGGTGGAGCGCAGGGCGATGCCTGTGACTATACCGGGCAAGGCTAAAGGTAACACAAGCAGGAAACTCACCGCTTCGCGGCCGAAGAATTTGCTACGGGCAACTGCCGCGGCGGCCAGTGAACCAAGGATAATCGCCAGGAAGGTGGCCAGCAGCGCTACCTGCAGGCTGAGCCCGAGGGCATCCCACAGATCGCCTCGGGCGGCGGCGATGCCGAACCACTGGGTGGTCAGCCCAGGCAGCGGGAAGGTGAAGGTCTGCGAATCGGTAGTAAAGGCATACAGGAAGATAATCAGTACTGGCAGGTTAAGGAACAACACGGCTGCCACGGCCAAACCCAAGATGCCTAGAGGCGCCCGCCCCTCGCCTTTGGCTTTAAAGCGATTCAAAGGCCCCCAATCTGCGGGCGAAGAGCAAGTAGCCGGCCATGATCAGCATGGGAATACTGGTCATGGCGGCGGCTAGCGGGATATTGCCCGAAGTCCCCTGATGGGAGAGTACGGCCTGCCCAATGAAGTAGCTGGAATTGCCCATGACGGAGGGAACAATAAAATCTCCCAAGGTCAATGAAAAAGTGAAGAGCGAACCGGCGACCATGCCCGGGAAAGCCAAGGGCAAAATGATGTGCCGAAACGTGCGCCTCGGCCGGGCGCCCAGGTCCCCAGAGGCCTCTAGGAGGGATTTGGGCACACGTTCAAGGGCGGCCTGGATGGGCAGGACCATATACGGCAGCCACACGTAAACAAACACGAGGAAGATACCGATCGGCGAAATGGATAGTGAGGGCCCGCCAATCCCAGGAAAACTGAGAAGCCAATCCAAGAAACCGGTCAGATGCAATTGGTCGATGACCCAACTGAGGATGCCCTCTTTGGCAAGAATGAGCTTCCAAGCATAGACCTTTACCAAATAGCTCGACCACAGCGGGAGAGTGACTGCCAGATACAGCAAGGCTTTGACCCGATTGTTGGCGTAACGGGCCATGTAATAAGCTAAGGGAAAGGCAATTACGAGAGTTGCCAGCGTGACGACGGCGGCCATGGAGGCCGTGCGCTGGACAATGTCGAGGTTGGAAGCAGTAAATAGTTGAGCGTAGGTGCTGAGGGTAAATTCGCGGACGATCAGGCCGGTGAAGTCATCCAGGCGGAAGAAGCTTTGCAGCAGCATGGTAAATAACGAGCTGATGTAGATACCGATCATCCAGAGCATGGGCAGCCCGAGCAGCAGGGCCAAGACAAGCTTGGGATGCGCGTAAAGATAATTGGAGAGCTTTTGAGAAGGCGACTGCGGGATTGACGTGATCTTTTTCAAGGCAATTACCCGGTCGAAATGTTCTTCATATGTTCTTTTTCCCAGAAAAGCTGGACGACCTGGCCTTTATCCGCCGAGGACTTATCGCTGCTACTGGTGAGGTTCTGCTGAGCTACGGTGAGCAAAGCAACCGAGTCGATATCCACTTCGTAGCGAGTGTACATGCCCAAATAAATAACATCAGTGATGCGGCCGCTGGCGGTATAGGAGTCCTTGGGCGGCTTTTCACCTTCTTTTAGGATATGAATTTTTTCGGGGCGGATGGAAAATGTGGAGGATGCGCCTATGATCTTCTTGGCGACCGGCCCGCGCAGAATGTTGGAGATGCCGACAAAGCCGGCTACAAATTCAGAATCGGGAGATTCGTAGATCTCAGTGGGAGACCCGACCTGCTCGATCCGGCCATGATTGAAAACCGCCAGGCGGTCGCTCATGGTAAGGGCCTCTTCTTGATCATGGGTCACGTAGACGAAGGTGATGCCGACCTGCTCCTGTAAGGCCTTGAGCTCGACCTGCATCTCCTGGCGCAATTTGAGGTCCAAGGCTCCAAGGGGCTCATCCAGCAAGAGGACGCGCGGTTTCAGGATGAGGGCGCGGGCCAGGGCGACGCGTTGGCGCTGGCCTCCCGAAAGTTGGCTGGGTTTGCGCTGGCCCAGGCCCGGCAAGCGCACCAGGTCCAACATCTCCTCAGCTTGTTTGTGTCGCTCGGCTTTGGGAACATTGCGCACCATAAGCCCATAGGCCACATTGGTGAGAACCGTCATGTGGGGGAAGAGAGCGTAATCCTGGAAGACCGTGTTGACCTGCCGCTCGTAAGGCGGCAGGCTGGAGACTTCCTGCCCGTGGAGGTAGATCTGGCCGCTGGTGGGTTGGTCAAAGCCGGCCACCATGCGCAGGCACGTGGTCTTGCCTGAGCCCGAGGGGCCGAGCATGGTAAAAAATTCCCCGTCAGCGATCTCCAGGCTGACGTGGTCGACGGCGCGCACGTCCCCGAAATGGCGGCTTACGTCATCGAAGCGGATGGCTGCTGAAGTGTCGTGCTTCACTAACTTTGGGAAATCATGACGTGCTTTGAAATTTGATAGTCGGCCATGGCTTCCGCGGAGAGATCCTTGCCGAAACCGGACTGTTTGAAGCCTCCGTGAGGTGTTTCGGAAGCCAGCGGGATATGATCGTTCACCCACACGGTGCCAAACTCCAACGCAGCGGATACGCGCATGGCGCGCCCGATGTCACGAGTGAATATCGAGGCGGCCAAACCATAAGGCACGTCATTGCCGAGGGAAATAGCCTCGCCTTCACTTTTGAATTCTTGAATTGTGATCACGGGGCCAAAGACTTCGCTCTGGATGATCTCGTCCGACTGGGATACGTCGCAGATGACGGTCGGGGAGTAATAGAAGCCTTTATCCAGGCCCGTGGGGATGTTCCCGCCTGTAAGGATCGTTGCGCCTTGTTTTTTGGTGCGTTCGACGAAACCCATCACGCGATCGCGCTGGGCGGCTGAGATCAGCGGCCCTACGGTGACATCGCTGTCAAAGGGGTCACCTACTTTGACAGCCTTCATGGCTTCCGTGAGGGCTTCCTTTACTTGTCCGAACTTGTTTTTTTCCGTGTAAACGCGAGTGGCGGCTGTGCAATCCTGGCCAGTATTGAACGTAGAAGCCAGAGTGGCCTTTTGGGCGACCACGGAAATATCGGCATCACCAAAGACCAAGATCGGCGCTTTTCCGCCCAACTCCAGGTGGACGCGCTTCAAAGTATCGGCGGCTGTCTTCATGATGGCTTTACCGGTAGCGGTGGAGCCGGTGAGGCTGACCATGCGCACATCCGGGTGCTCGACAATGGCTTGCCCGGTGGCGTTGCCCCCGCTGAGGACATTGAGCACCCCGTCGGGGATGCCGGCTTCGGCGGTCAATTCGGCGAGCATAAGCGAGGTGAGCGGGGTGGTGGGGGCAGGCTTCAGGACGACGGTGCAACCGGCGGCCAAGGCCGGGCACATCTTCCAAACCGCCATCATGAGGGGATAGTTCCAGGGAGCAATTTGGCCTACAACGCCAACCGGTTCGCGCCGGAAAATGCTGGTAAAGCCGGCAGCAAATTCGCCGGCATGGGAACCATGCACGTCCCTTGCCGCTGCGGCGAAGAAACGAATATTGTCAATAATGAACGGCATATCTGCCCCTTTGGAAACAAATTCAAAGGGCTTGCCGGTGTTCAAACTCTCCGTGCGAGCTAATTCTTCAGAATTCCCTTCGACCAAAGTTGCCAATTTCAATAAGGCATTCGAACGGGCTGCAGGGGTCAGCTTGGACCAGCGGCCATCGTAAAAAGCGGTGCGGGCGGCCTGCACAGCCTTGTCCACATCTTCGCGGCTTGCGTCGATTACCGAGGCAATCGTCTCGCCGTTGGCGGGGTTAATAATGTCCATTTTCTTGCCGCCTTTGCTATCCGCCCATTTTCCGTCGATCCACAGTTTGAAATCCATGTTCTACCTCTAGAGCATAAGACCTCCCTGTGCCCGAAAGGGCACAGGGAGAATTCTAGTTGTTTCGGCTACCTTTAACGGCCGCCGATGACCGCGATGTAGTTAGTTACCCACTCGTGGTAGGGAACACAGTCACTACTGCCATCGGAGCAAGTTGAGGTGGGGGTGCGCCAGAAGTAGATCTGGTCAAAACTGTTCAAACCATTGATCTCGCATCCCTGATCCGTCAGGAGCTCGTTTCCTTGGCAGGCTTCCAGCACCACTGGTACCGTACCGAACCAAGAAGCCAGATCACCCTGCAGCTTAACACCCAGTGAGTGCTCCATCCACTTGTAAGCGCAGTTCGGGTGTGGGGCATCCACGGCCATCATGGTCGTATCTGCCCAACCGGTCACGCCTTCCACAGGCACAACACTGGCTGCTGGCTCGCCGAGAAATGCGAGGTAGTTGGTTTGGAAGCCCCAGGAGCTGGTGGCGGCCACACCTTCATTGGTGAAGTCGTCCATCTGGATTAAGGCATCGTGCCAGTAGCGGCCGACCAGTTCGCGTTGCTGGCGCAGCAGATCCAGCGCGGCATTGAACTGGTCTCGAGTCAACGCGTAAGGGTCACCAATTCCCAATTCGGGGTTGTGAGCCTTCAGGTAAAGCGCAGCATCGGCGATGTAGATGGCGCCATCGAAAGCCTGGACGCGGCCGGCATTCGATTCGCCGTCGGGTAAAGTCATCTCTTCAAACACCACATCCCAACTCGTAGGGGGACTGTCACCAAACACTTCCGTGTTATAGAGCAGAACATTATTACCCCACTGGTAGGGGACGCCGTAATGTTTCCCGTCAACGGTATTCCAGGGCGCGTTTTGTAACCGCGGATCAACGGTGTCCCAGCTCGGGATCAAACCGATGTTGATCTCCTGCACTTTGCCCCCGGAGATTAAACGATTGCTTGCGTCTCCAGAGGCAGTAACAAGATCGAAGCCGCCCTCGTTCATTAGAGCCACCATTTCATCGGAGGTAGCGGCAGTTTTTACATTGACCACACAGCTAGTTTCGGATTCAAAGGCGGTGACCCAATCGTAATTCGGATCGGTGTCGCCGCGCTCAATGTAGCCGGCCCAGGCGACGATGTCCACCTGACCCTCACCCTCGCCAACGGATTGCAAAGGGCCACCGCCGCCGGTTGCACCGGCGCCGCAAGCTGCCAGTACCAAACTGATCGCCGCAAGCACAAGAATTGCGGTCTTTCTAAACTGTTTCATAGACAAATTCTCCTCTCGCATATTTAGTAGTAGGGGAAGTAGTCGAGTTTATAGTTATTTGGTTCTGCCTCCTCTCGAGATTAACCATTGGGCGAAACGGCCAAGGCGGCCGGTTTTGGGAAGGCTAAAAACAGGTCGAATCAAAGCTTTGGTTGTCGAAAATGGAACCTGGGAGTCGTGTGGGCTACGGAATGATGCCCAGGCGAGTAAAGCCATCCGAACGCAAGTCGGGTAACCGCTGGGATTTCAGGGCGTGAAGCAAGATCCACGTCAAGGTCATTTTAGCATGGGTTTACTCGCCTACAGAGGTTATGTTGGCATTGTCTAGTCAAGGGCTATTTCCAGAAACAAATGCCGGTTTTTTTGGCAGGCATGCCTGCATGTATAATCCCTTTCGACGCCGATTATCAATCAACTCGCAGGAGCAGGCGATGGCTGAGACAACTCTTTTCCCCTATGTTTCTCCAGTCTGGGCCAGATACACCGACATCCTCGCCGAACGCGGGGAGGGCAGTTACATCTACGCGCAGGATGGCCGCAAGTACCTGGATTTCACAACTGGCATAGGCGTAACCAGTACGGGGCATTGTCACCCAAAAGTTGTGGAGGCAATTCAAGCCCAAGCAACGAAGCTGATCCACGGGCAGGCAAATATCGTGATGCATAAGCCACTGCTGGAGCTGGTGGATGAACTGCGCTTGGTAGTGCATCCCACCCTGGATGGCTTCTTCTTTAGCAATTCGGGAGCCGAGGCCATTGAGGCCTCCCTCAAACTGGCGCGCATGGCAACCGGCCGGCCGAACGTCATCGTGTTCCAAGGGAGTTTTCACGGGCGCACGGTGGCAACCATGTCGCTCACCACCTCTAAAACCATCTATCGGGCAGGTTATCAACCTTTGATGGCCGGCGTCTTTGTTGCCCCATTCCCTTATGCGTTTCGTTATGGCTGGGACGAAGAAACTACGGGTCGATGGTGTTTGGAAGAACTTGAGTTTCTCTTCCTAACCCAAACTGCACCGGTCGAAACAGCGGCCATTCTGATTGAGCCTGTGTTGGGTGAGGGTGGCTATGTTGTTCCCCCCAGGTCATTTATTCAAGGGTTGCGCCGACTTGCCGACAAACATGGCATATTGCTAATTCTAGATGAAATTCAATCAGGTCTTGGGCGGACCGCGCGTTGGTTTGCCTATGAACATTTCGATGTGGTGCCCGATATTGTCGCCATTGCCAAGGGGCTTGCCTCAGGCATGCCAATTTCCGCAGTCTGCGCTCCCATGGAGCTCATGGAGCGCTGGCCGCCCGGGTCCCACGGAGGGACTTTTGGTGGGAACGCGGTTTCGGCGGCAGCCGCGGTTGCAACAATTCGCGCGATACGAGATGAGAACATGCTGCAAAATGCAAAGCAACGCAGTGAGCAGCTGATGAAGGGATTGGCGGGTTTCCAGCGGGGGTTCGGAAGTTTCGCCGATCTGCGCGGGTTGGGATTGATGATCGGCTGCGAATTCCGCGATGAGAGCGGGGAACCGAGCAAAGAGCTGGCTAAGCGGATCCAAAAAACCTGCCTGGAAAATGGACTCATGCTGTTAACTTGCGGACCTTGGGATAATACTATTCGGATCATCCCTCCGATCAATATAAGCGCCCAAGAAGTGGACGAGGCCTTAGGGATTTTTGGCGCCGCGTTGGATTCGGTTGCCATTTAAATAACCATCCTCCAATTTGATGCTAATCACTTGAAGTTGAGGGGAGAAACAGGGAGATCTGAAATCACGATGAAACCGAGAACGGCCAGTGGCACCCTCAAACTCATCGCCCTGGTGCCCAGCCACAATGAGAGCCCATGGATTCCAGACGTGCTGAAAGTGCTGGTTCAAGTAGGAGGTATAGATGAAATCCTGTGCGTGGATGATGGCTCCACGGATGGGACGGCGGACCTCATTCGGAGTCAGTTCCCACAAGTCAAACTGCTGGCCCTGCCCGGCAATCGGGGAAAGACGGCCGCTGTGCAGGCGGGCGCCCTGCAGGCCGAATGTGACTACATGCTCCTACTGGATGCAGACCTGCAGCGCCTAAGCCGCCCGGACCTGGAAGCGGGCATCCGGGCCGTGGGTGCGGATCCAGCAATCGATATGCTTCTTTTCCTAAGATATCCGGAACTGTGGTGGGCACGCTTGCTGCGAGGAAATGACCTTTTTAGCGGCGAACGAATTCTGCGGCGCACCGACTTATTAGAGGTATTGACGGCCAAACCAGTTACCGGCTATCAATTGGAAGTTGCCATCAATCAACACATGATCGACAATAAGAAGAAGGTACGGCGCATGCGCTTACACTGCCAACCGGTACTGGCCGCCATAAAGAGGGGGGTTCGAGAAGGATCAAAAAAAGAATTAGGGATGATCCAGTCGATCTTTGCTTATTTAGGCGTGCGCGGGTTCATCCGCCAATTCATGTGGTTTCCTCCCATGCTAAGTTGAGGGCCCGCGCCTGACTGGGATAAAGCGGCCGGTGGAGCGGGCGTAATTAGAGTCCTTTCGTTGGTGGGGTTTATTGAATCTGTTCATTGATGGCGTTGGATAGCAAGCCGTTGCGCTCATTCAGAATCTGGTAACCTGCGAGCAGGACCTTGCGCGTGCCGGGGTCAAGTGGTGTCGCAATCCAGCTTTCAGCGGCAAAGCCAAACTCGATTTCCAAGCCATATTGAAACCAAACGCGGAGCGAGGTCAGCTTACCCCACTCTTCTATTTGGTGGCGGGATATCTCACCCAACTCATGCGTCCATTCAAGTGTGCTCAGATAAAATCCGGGATTCTTAGCAATAATCAGGAGATCGACATCGGAATCCGGCTTGCCCGCGCCGCGGGCAAACGAGCCAACCAATAGAATGCCGCGGATCTCGCTTTGGGAGGTTGCCCAGGAACTTAGTTTGGCAAGAAAAGCTTGATGGACTGGATCCATTCAGAAATTAGTCGGGTGGCAGAATATAGGCGTAGTAAAGGACCTCGTTCTTGGTTTTGCGCACGACGGATTCCCTTGTGCCCCCGGGAAAGCGCCCTTCGATGACATCGAGCGCGGCCATATTCTCTGGGATGGCGGCAAACAAAACTCCCAAGTTATCCGGCAGCGTGAAAGTCTCCAGCTCATCTGTGGTGAGGTTGGCAATCTGGTTTTCCGGGGCGATGAAGCGCAGCGTGGGGAAATCAGAGAACACTCGCGGAGCGCCCAACAGGCGCAGCGCATAATCAGGCCCAAGCCCGCGTAGTTGTCGGCCGGCCTCTAGGGCCAGTTCTCCGCTGGGATCGGCGAAATAATAATGGCTGCGGTATTCCCCAAAGTAGAAAAGCCCGTGTTCGAGCGTGAGAAACACGACCAGGGCCGCGGTTACGAGGTTGCGCCTGGAAGATGCTATGCCGATCCGTTCGAGGACCTGGCCCAATTGCCACAGACCGATAGCCACGAACAGGGCCACCGCCGGGCCGGTCATGACCATTCGAGTGTTGGAGGGCGGATTGAGGGTGAGCACGCCGCCCAAAAGGACCACGGACCAGAACCAGGCTAGCAGGATCACGTTTGGGCTATGGCGCAATTTGATAAATGCGTAGACCATGCCAAGCAAGAAGAGGATGGCTCCCAGCACGGTGAGGTATGGGTAGGGAGAGTTGTAAAAGAGGCCCGGAGCGCCCTGCGAGATGAAGACAAGAGTGGAATTCGATACCTGGTCCAACAGAACGGAAAGGACCGACTGGCCGGGTTCCTGCGCATGGCTAAATAACCAGCCGTTAAACAGAATGCCTTCCTGGTTGATGCGGTTAACGAAGATATCGGGGTGGCTGTAAAAGTAATAGGCCATGGGCGCGGCCGCAATGATTGCAGCGAGCAGAAATACGGTTAAGGCCCTGGCATATGTGCGCACAAAACCGCGGCGGACAATGGCCAGGTAAACCAGCGCACCGATGGCCAGGATCAATACCAGGCGCGTGCCCACATAAGTGTATATGGTCAATCCGGAGGCGAGGCCTGCCAGGGCATAGGCCGTAGGCTTTCCGGAGCGCACGGCGCGGAGCACCAGCCACAAGACCAGCACCACCATGAAGCTATCGTTGATGTTATTTACCCCGATCCGGCTGAAATGCACGTGGATCGGATAGAGCGCTAGGAACGCGGCCGCCAGGAAACCCACCTGCTTATTGAACATTTCTTTGCCAAGCAGGTAGACAAAGACGACCGCAAAAAACCCTGCCAATACGCTGACCACGCGGATGCCGATGATGTTATCCCCAAACAAACGCAGAGAAAGGGCCGTCGGCACGAAGGACCAATTGGGCTGCCCGGACCAGCCGGTATCGAAGAAGTTGCTGATCTCTCCGTTCAGGATGCGCCTCCCCTCCAGGCCGACCGAGGCTTCATCGCCTGACCAGGGGTAAGGATGGCTGGCGAGGTCAACGGTTCGAGCCAGCAAAGCCACCAGGGTAACGGCTCCCAGGATCAGAACTTCGCGGTAATGCTCAGACCACCAAACGGCGAATTGATTCCGGGAAATCCAGCGCAGCCCTTGCCACCAAAACACTCCAAACAAAAGAAGGAACATGCTGGCAATCCAAAGCGCATCAGCAAGATAGAACCTGGCCGCATTTTGGCCCGGGTCAGACATCAAGTAAATGACGCTAAACGCGCTGGCCAGGCTGAGAAAACCAAGCAGAACGAATGGCGAGGCTTTGGTTATGGCTATAAGATCCTCGGGGTTGGAAGCTTGTTTTTGCAGCTGTGCGGAGGACCACAGGTAAACGGCCACGCCAGCCGCGATCAGGACCAGCCCGGCCACAAGGGCACCCCGGCGCAGGAGCAGGATGCCCACCAGGGCCAACACGAAGCCCGCCGCCAAAGTGGCAACCCGCACCTGGAATGGTGAGGGTTTATTCATATTCCCCCCAGGGTCCCACGAGCATTTTTTTTAGCGTAACCCTGTTTCCAGACGGGCAATCACCATCCGCTGGATCTCGCTGGTGCCTTCGTAGATCTCGGTGATCTTGGCGTCGCGGAAATAGCGTTCGATGGGCAGCTCTCTGCTGTA
>Ga0209341_10000503_pt1 | contig 40379 bp, 43 predicted proteins | sample RifCSP13_2_FD_184020 | JGI IMG/M metagenome (GOLD analysis project Ga0209341, IMG submission 184020) | Soil microbial communities from Rifle, Colorado - Rifle CSP2_sed 13_2 (SPAdes) (version 2) | ecosystem: Environmental > Terrestrial > Deep subsurface > Rock core/Sediment | place: Rifle...
TCCTCGTGTCCGTCGGCCCGGCCCAGTACGCCCTCGGGCCGGAAGTCGCCGCCCACATCCTCGTCACCCGGGGGTGATGCCGCGCCGGGTTGCCACGGAGTCGCCGCGGCTGCGGTGGGCCCCACGGACCTCGTCGTGGCCCTCGTGGGCAACCCGAATGTCGGGAAGTCGACCGTCTTCAACCGCCTGACCCGCTCCCACGCGGAGACCGCGAACTATCCGGGGAAGACCGTCGAGGTCGCGGTGGGCGAGGCCCATGCGCGGGGCAAACGCCTCGCCCTCGTGGACCTGCCGGGCGCGTACTCCCTCATCCCGGACTCCGAGGACCAGCAGGTCGTGCGGGACTTCCTCTCCCAGGAGGACACCTCCGCCGTCATTGTGGTCGCGGACGCGACGAACCTGGCCCGCAATCTCTACCTCGTCCTCGAGGTCCTCGACCTTGGGCTGCCCGTCGTGCTCGCGGCCAACCTGGTCGACGAGGCAGAGCGACGCGGCCTGTTCCTCGACGCCCATCGCCTCGCCGAACGTCTCGACGTGGAGGTGGTCCCCACGGTAGCCACGAAGGGCCAGGGCCTCGACGGTCTCCTGACGGCGGCGATTCGCGCCGCGGCGCAAGGCCCTCTGGAGCGGCCGTGGTACGGCGACGCGATCGAGGAGGCCGTGGCGGCGGTGGAATCAAAGCTTCCGAGGGAGGCGGTGCCGCCCCGGATGAATCTCCGGGGCGCGGCCCTCCTGCTCCTGGAAGGGGATTCCGCCCTGGCCGCCGCCGTCCGCGGGACTCCGCTCCAGGCCCGCGCGGGCGGCCTTGCGGCCGCGATTCCGAAGGCCCGCCATTCCCTCGCAGAGGACATCTCCCGAGAATGCGTGGTCCGGCGACAGGCCGAGGCCCCGATCGCGGACCGTCTGTGGCACGTGATCACCTCCCCGACCTGGGGACTGGGGATCCTCGTCGGGATCCTCCTCGCGATCTTCCTCTTCGTCTACTCCCTCGGCGGATTCCTTGCGACGGCCTTCACGGACGCCTGGGCGGCGTTCGTCTCGCCGCCCATGGACGCGGCCCTTCGCGCCCTCGCGGGCGACACCGTCCTCGCGCGCGTCCTCATCTGGGGTCTGGACGCGGGGATCGGCGCGGCCCTGGCCGTCGGCATCCCCTACGTGTTCGCCTTCTACCTGGTCCTCGCGTTCCTCGAGGACTCGGGCTACCTCAATGCCGCGGCGTTCCTGAGCGACCGAGTCATGCATCGCTTCGGCCTCCACGGGCGCGCCGTGATTCCGATCGTCGCCGGCCTGGGCTGCAACGTACCCGCGATCATGGGCACGCGCGTTCTCGGGACCCGGCGCGAACGGCTCATCGCGGCGACCCTCGTCACGCTGGTGCCGTGCAGCGCCCGGAGCGCGGTCATCTTCGGGGCCGTCGGCTTCTACCTGGGGATGGGGCCCGCCCTCCTTGTGTTCGCGATCCAGCTCGGCGTGGTCGTCCTCGCGGGATCGCTGTTGAACCGCGTCGTCCCCGGGCGTTCCGCGGGCCTCGTCATGGAAGTGTTCCCGCTCCGGCTGCCGAGGGCCCCGGACCTGCTCCGGAAGACGTGGTGGCGTTTCCGCAGCTACGTGACGATGGCCCTCCCCATCGTCGTTGCGGGGAGCGCGATCCTGGGCGCGCTCTTCGAGAGCGGGGCGATGTGGTCTCTCAGTGCTCCCCTGAGCCCGGTGGTCACCGCATGGCTCGGCCTGCCCTCGGTGGCGGGGCTCGCCCTCCTGTTCGCGGTCCTCCGGAAGGAGCTCGCCCTGCAGCTCCTCGTCGCGCTGGGGACGATCGCCTACGGGGGAGGGGCCGCGAACCTGACCTCCTTCCTGACCCCGATCCAGCTCGTCGTCTTCGCGGTGGTCGCGACGATCTACGTGCCGTGCATCGCCACGGTGGCGGCCCTCGCTCGAGAGCTGGGCTGGCGTGCCTCCCTCGGGATCTCGGCGTTCACGATCGCCCTGGCCCTCGCGGTCGGCGGCCTCGCGCTGCGCGTGCTCCCGTTCCCCTGAGCGGTCAGATCGGGGTCACGGTCAGGAACACGAGGGGAGCCTTTCCCCGCTGGAAGAACTGGTGTTCCTCGTTCGACTGCACGAGGAGTACGACGCCGGGCCGCAGGGGGATCCTCTTCCGCGCGACGATGGCCACGCCCCGCCCCGACGTGACGACGAGTTGATGGTCCCACTCGTGGGCGTGCTTCGCGGAATATCCGTCCTTGCCCATGATGAGCTCGTGCATCGAGGTCTTGCGGGCGCCGTCCTCGCGGCCGATGAGCTGGCGCATGCGCACGTTGTGGCTGCCTTCCTCCAAGAAGCGGATGGCGTGGACCGACCGAGTCGTGGTCGTGTACATTCCGACGGGGAGGGGAGTCCCCCCGCCAGATAAACCTTTTCGCGGTCCCGCGCTCAGCGTTCGTACGCCACGGGGTCCGTCCGCCCGATCGCGGCGAAGGCCTCTTTCCGCTCGCGGCAGGAGACGCAGGTGCCGCAGTGGACCTCCCGGTCCCAGTAGCAGGACCAGGTCACCTCGAAGGGCACGTCCATCCCGAGCCCCATGCGGAGGACCTCCACCTTCGACTTGCTTCCGAGGGGCACGACGACCTGGACGGGCGACCTGTCGTACGACCAGAGGCTCAGGTGGAAGACGCTGTTCAGGAAGTTGAAGAACTTCGGGCTCGCGTCCGGGAAGGACTCCGGGTCGAGGCCGTTGTGCCCGCCGACGATGTAGCGGGAGCCGTCCAGCTCCGCGAAGTACGCGGCGAGACTGTAGAAGATCAGGTTGCGCCCGGGGATGTAGCCCTCCGGGGAATCCAGGAGTATCTTGTTCGGGACGCCCGCGGGCCGCAGGTCGTCCACCTCCTTGAGGAACGGGAGATCCACGGTCCTTGCCGCGGCCACGCCGCCCCGCGCCACGAGCGCGTCGATCGCCGCGTGCTCGCGCTTCGGGCGGCCGTAGTAGTCGAACGTCAGCGGGCGCACGTCCCAGCCCTGGGCCTTCGCCCACCACAGGGTGACGGCGGAGTCGATGCCGCCGGAGAGGAGGACGATCGCTTGGTCCATGGGTCAAGCCGCCCGGAGCCTGGGATCCGGGGGAGCTCCCCGGAGGGACCCCGAGCCCAACGGGCCCGCCGTATATGGGTTTATCCCGAAGAGCCACCCCAGACCGTCAGTCCGTGGGAGGCGGCGGCGCGAAGAACGGTTCCCACAGCACGGAGATCTCGTCCTCGATCCCGTCCAGGGGTTCCCCCTGCCAGTCCTCGAGGCGGTCCCCGTAGCGGTCGAAGAGGCATGCGAGCAGGTGCCTCAGCCGGTGCACCACGTCCTCCGTCTCGCCGCGGGACACGAGGGCGGCGACGACGAGGCCACGCTCGTTGCAGATGATGAAGCGGTGGTCCCCGAGGGTGACCTCCTGCACCTGACCGTCCCGCTCGGAGAACGCCTCCCGCACGAAGTTCGACACGACGGAGATCATGCCGCCGACCACGTCGCGGTCCTTGTCCGTCATGAGACTCCGCGACATGTGCTTGATGAGCAGGCCGCTCGTGGCGATCACGAAGACCTCCTCGATCACCGGCTCGGGTGGCACAGGAACGTCTGCGACGGGAGGAGGCGGCGGGACTTTCTCCTCCTCGCGGGCCCGGACCACGTCGGCGGCCGCGGCCTTCGCGAGGGGCACGGACCACATGTCCGACGCGCCCCAGCCGGCGACGAGCCCGACGCCCAGGAGGAGGTACCAGCCCAGGGTCGCCCCCCATCCGACACTCACGGTCCCGTTCGAGCTGCGGAACCCGCCCTGGAAGCTGAGGAGCGGCTGGCCCGCGATGATCGGGAGGTCTCCTGTCGCGGGCGGGATCGTGAGGATGAGATTGAGGGCGGCAAACAGGATCGATGCGCACGAGCCGAGGAGCGCCATCCCGGCGTACAGGCCCCGGAGCTTCCGGAACACGGTCGCCAGGGACAGCCCCGTGCCTGCGATCGCGGCGACGAGGGCGAGCACGAACCAGAGCTGAGCCTCGCGCATCGCGGACGCCATCCCAGGCTGGTTCGGAACGGTGTCGTACGTGTAGGCGTAGTCCGTGGCGTTCGCGGAGGTGTTCGTGTGCCGAACGGTGAAGAGGCCGTAGGACCAGGTCTCGATTCCGCCGGGCTGCGTGTTGGTCCACTCCCACACGGGCTGCCCGGCCGCGTACAGGGCCAAGGCTACCACGATGCCGCCCACGACGAGGCCGGACCATCCCGCCATGACGGGCATTTCACCAAGCGGGCAGGTTAAGACCACTCGCACGCGATTATCGCGCACGAAAACAGGTTCTCGTTATCAGTAACAAGGGACTCAGCGGTCCCTCCATTTGGGGTCCCGTTTCTCGAGGAAGGCGCGGACGCCCTCCTCCTTGTCCTCCGAGGTGATCGCGAGGGCGAAGAGCTGCTGCTCGTACCGGAGGCCCTGGTCGAGGGGTAGGCGGGCGGACGCCTTGACGGCCGCCTTCGCAAGGCGCACGGCGACCGCGGACTTGGACGCGATGGCCTCCGCGATTTCCATCGCCCGTGCGGCGAGCTTCGCGTGGGGCACGACCTCCTCGACGAGGCCGAGGCGGAGCGCCTCCCGCGCGTCGATCCGTTCGCCCGTCAGGGTGAGCCTGAGCGCGTTCCCCTGGCCGACGAGCCGGGCGAGGCGCTGGCTCCCGCCCCCTCCGGGGATGATGCCGAGGTTGACCTCGGTCTGGCCGAACACCGCGCGCTCGGACGCGATCCGCAGGTCGCACGCGAGGGCGAGCTCGAGGCCGCCGCCGAGGCAGAAGCCGTTGACCAGAGCGAGGATCGGCTTCGCGATGCGGTCGACCGCGTCGTACACCGTGCCCATCCCGTAGAGCTTGATCTGCTCCGCCGCCGTGCGTCCCACGAACTCGGAGATGTCCGCCCCCGCGACAAAGGCCTTCTCCCCTGCCCCGGTCAGGAGGATGACCCGCACCCCCGGGTCCGCGTCGAGCTCGCGGAGGGCGGAGGCCACCTCGGTCTTCATCTGCGACGACATCGCGTTGAGCTTGTCCGGGCGATTCAGGGTGACGACGGCCGCGGGACCACGTCGCTCGACGAGGATCGTGTTGTAGGCCATGGGGACCCGCGGGGGAAGATGGAGTCCCAGGCTTGAGACCTGCGCCTCCCGCGTTAACCTTGATTGAGGTTACCGAACTCTGCGGCGATCATCGGCAGGCCTTCGCAGGCTCACAGGAGGCGGTCCATCGTGACGACCGTGGGAGCGAAGCCGCGGTGCTTCCAGAACTCGACCCCGAGGGAGTTCTTCGTGTCCGTGGTCACGCGAACGCGGCTGACCCGCCTCTCCTCGAACCAGAGGAGCGCGGCCTCCACGAGGGCGCTCCCGACGCCCTTCCCTCGATGCGGCTCCTGGACGTACACGGCGGAGATCACGCCGTACTCCCGCTCCATGAAGATCCCGGGCGGTCGGTCGAGGGACCCGAGGAGGAAGGCGACCGTGTCCCCTCCCGATCCGCCCACGAAGGCCGCCTTGTCCCGCGTCCCCAGGTGTGCGCGGAGATGCCTCTCCCAGCGCGCCTCGGAGCCCCGGGCCAGCCGGAAGTCCTGGCCTCCGAGGGACTCGTCGAACCCGATGAGCTCGCGCCAGAGGTGCACGAGGATCGGCAGGTCGCGGGGCAACGCTTGTCGGACCGCGGTCTTCGCGGGCATGAGGACTCGCAAGGACCGTGGCGGGGCTTAACCCCTGCGTCTATAGCCTATGCGCGCGGCGTCACTTGCCCTGGAACGCGGGCTTCCGCTTCTCGAGGAACGCGCGGAAGCCTTCCTTCGCGTCGCCCATGGCGAACAGCCGGTTCTGGAGCTCCCGCTCGAGGGCGAGGCCCTCGTGGAGCGGCACCTCGATCCCCTCGACGACGGAGCGCTTGATCAGCCCGACGGCCCGGGCCGCGTGGTTCGGATACGTCAAGCCGTGGGCGAACGCGATCGTGTCCTCCCAAAACGTCTCGCGTGGGAACACGCGGTTCAGGATGCCCCATTCCAGCGCCTCCTTCGGCGTCAGGGTGCGGCCCGTGCTCATGAGGTCGATCGCACGGCTCTTCCCGACCAGCCGGGGGAGACGCTGCGTCCCGCCCGTGCCCGGGAGGACGCCCAGGGTGACCTCCGGGAGGCCGATCTTCCACGGGCCGTCCGAGGCGAACCGCAGGTCCGTCGCCAGGGCGATCTCGAGGCCGCCGCCGACGCAATGCCCGTCGATCGCGGCGATGAAGGGCTTCGGTGTCGACTCGAGCTTGTTGAGGATCTCCTGGCAGTTCAGGCAGAACATCGCCTTGTAGTCCGGCGTCGAGGTCGCGAGGAGGTTGATGTCCGCGCCCGCGGACCACATCCCGTCGATCTTCGAGGCGAGCACGCAGACGTCGATCGAGTCGTCGAAGCGCACCTCGTCGACGACGCGGCTGATGTCCTGCATGAGGTCCGCATCGTAGGTGTTCGCCTTGGGCTTGTTGATCCAGGCGACGGCCACCCGGTCCTTCTTCTCCAGAGACATGTAGGTGAGGTCCATCGGACTCCCCTCTCCGCGTCCTATCGAACCGCCGCGTATTAAAGGATGGCCTATTGCCCGGGCGCGGTGGGCGCTCCGGCGGGCTTCCGCACGGGCTCCGGATCGCCCCACTTGTCGTTGAACACGAACTCGTCCTTCACGAAGCTCCAGTGGCGGCTCGGCATGTAGCGGTCCGGGAGGACCGTCTTCAGGTAGTCCGCGTAGGCGTCCCGCTCGATGGGCTTGCCCCGCTCTATCATCAGGTTGCCGTGCAGGTCGTAGGGCAGGTACACGTACCCGACTCCGGGCGCGTCCGATCCCGGGTTGCGGAAGTCGCCGTACTCCGCGAGCCCGCGGATGCGGAAGAACCGGCGGTCGGGCAGGAACACGAGGTCGTCCTTCGTGAGTCCGTGCACGGTTTCGCCCTTCTCGATCCGCGCGAGGATGGGCTCCGCCTCTTCCTTGCGGACCTTGGCCTTCGCCTGGACGATCGCCAGGTTCACGTCCCGGACCTTGCCGCGGACCTCCTCGATGTAGATCGTCTGGGCCTCCCCGTTCTTCAAGGTCTTGAAGACGCCCTTCACGAGGTCCCCGCCCAGCTCGGACCCGAACATCTCGAGTCCCCGCGGATACCACATGTTGATCGTCTCCTGAAGGTCCTCCACGCCGAAGTTCCCGCCGTCGAGGATCGCGGCGCCCGCGATGGCCTTCATCAACGTCTCCCCGACGGCGAGGTGGTAGGACTCCTCCTTCCACCGCATCCACGGCATGCTGACGGCCATCGGCCCGTACAGGAAGTGGTGCTGCATCTCGAGCTGGAACTTCCCCACGCGGTCGATGAGGCTCATGAACGTGGCCGAGTCCATGACGCTCTTGAACTCGATGTTGAACGCGTCAAGGACGTGCTCCCCCGGCTTCATCGCCAGGAGTTCCTCCATCGTCTCCGTGGCCCAGTGCCGGCCCCACCGCGGCTTGTCGAACGTCTCGTCCAGGGTGAGGACGCCCGCCATCTGCATGTGGTGCCGCAGCTCCTCCACGCACACGCGCTTCTTGGAGAAGGAGATCGCATCGACCCGCTTGCCGGTCGGATCCGTCCGGTGCATTCCTTCCACGATCTCCTTGTCCAGACCCGTGAGGGACCCGGAGTCGAGCTGCTCCCACACCATGCGGTGCTGCTGGATCGAGCCCAGCTCCGTGGACGCCTGCGCGCGGATGATCTTGAGGGCGGTCATGAACTGGGCGTCGGGCATCTTCTCCGCCTTCCACAGGCGGTTCGAGAGGTCCGCGGTCTCCCTCGACGCGCCGACGACGCGATGGGCGAACTCCGAGAAGCCATCGGGCTTCGCCATGACGACCGACGTGAGGGGCATCGGGGTGTCCGGGTAGTACCGCTCCCACGCGGGCCGGTCGAAGACCTGCGGCATCTCCGGGAAGTAGGTCTCCTGCCACACTCGGCCCTCCTCCTGCCACTTTTTCGGGAGGGCGTCGACGTGGAACCCGTCGAGGAGGACCATGCCGGCGATTCATGGCCTTGGCACCGGATGAACCTTTCCCGCCTTTTCGGCTCACCGAAGTTCAGCGGGTCTCGAGGACGCCGATGTAGTCCCCGGAGGTGTAGCCGTGCTCCCAGAACACCCGCGTGAGCTCCCATCCCGTCTCCCGGCCCAGGCGGGCGAGCTCCTCCGGCGGGATCAACAGGAGGTCGAACCAGTCGCCGACGTGGCCCTTGAACCGGATGCGCAGGGTGATGAGCCCCGCAGGCCGGCCGCGCTCCAGGTTCCACTTCACGTAGGGCAGGTGGACGGAGGACCACGTGCCCGGAATCCGGCTGTGGCCGATGAGCCGTCCCCTGCGGCGCATGATCGTCCGAAGGTCCCTCAGGAAGCGGCGCGTGCGGGGGAGGTCCCCTGCGAGGCCGAGGTTGTTCCCCATCATGATCGCGGTGTCGAACGTCCCGAGCCCGCGCGGGATTTGTCGCACGTTGCCCTGGTAGACGTTCAGTGCGCCGCGGATGCGCGCGAGGGCGACCTGGGTGGGCGATGCGTCTAGGCCGACGACGTCGTAGCCTCGCTTCTGCAGGTGGAGCACATGCCGACCGGGCCCGCAGCCCAGGTCCAGCACGCGCCCTTTCACCTCCCGCAACGCCTCGCGCTCCATCCGGGGCCATTTGCTCGCAGGCGCGAAATAGATCTCCAGGGAGGAGTCATCCAGGTATCCGTCGTCCCGCTCGAACGTGACGACGGCCTTCTTCCCCATCCAGTGGTCGAGCATCGCGCGGGCGAAGAGCTCGAAAGAGGAGCCCGGGAGCGGCTTTGCGGCTTTCTTCGCCATCGCCCTCCCGGCGCGGATGGGCTCCCCTCCTCCAATACCTTTCGGTGGCCCTCCTCACGATGTAGCTACAACATAGTCGTGTCCGGGAAAGGCTTATGCGGGCGGGGCGCCTTCGCAATGCGGGGAGCGGCCATGGCCCGAGCGCGCAAGGAGTCCAAGTTTGAAGTCTATGGCGAGGAGATGGTCGAGAAGGTCGTGGCCAAGAGCGGGAGCTCGGGCCGTGTCTACCTCCCGCCGGACTGGATCGGGAAACGGGTCAAGGTCATCCGCGTCGACTGAGGCGGTCCGATGTCGGACTGGAAGGAGCCCCACAACGTGGCCGCGTGCGCGCGGTGCGGCAGCGGCCGCGTCCACCCGAAGCTCCTCGTGATGGGCCCCATCGCGGGGATCGACTCCGACAGCCGGTCGTACATCTGCGAGGTCTGCCGCCACGAGGGCCTGCCCGTGATCTTCGACACGGAGCCGCAGCGGGCCGAGTTCGAGCGAGAGGCGAGGGGGACGCCGAGCCCGGCTCCCGCACAGGCTCCGGAGGAGGCGATCAGCATCCCGATCCTCCCCGTGGACACGGAGCCCCTCATCGACGTGAAGCCCCTCGACCTCATCCCGATGAAGGTCGCGACCGTCGTGGGCGTGCGCTGGGACGGCCGCACGATCATCCCGACCGGCTACCGGGTTTCCTTCCAGGAGTACTGGGACGCAATCGGCGGGCCGCGATACAACGCGTCCCGCGTGTTCATGTACGACCTGGGCGGGATCAACCGCGCGAACCCGAACTTCGACGTGATGCGCCACCTGGTGAAGCGGTGCGACGTCTGGCTCGACCTGGGAGCGCGGGAGACGGACGAGCTCATGGACGGCTACATGCTCGACGTCGAGCGGGTCGTGGCGGGCTCCAAGAACCTGCCCAATCTGGACGCCTTCGTCGAGGCGTACGGGCTTTCGAACGAGATCCTGCCGTGCATCGATTGGGACGGGCGGGTCGTGTGGGGGGATCCTCGCGAGACACGGACGGACCTGCGGGAGGTGGCCCGCTCCCTCCAGGCCGCGGGCTTCCGCGAGCTCTGCGTCATGGACCTGCGTCGGCTCGGCACGGAGCTGGGCCCGGATCCGCAGTTACTCGAGTCCCTCGGAGGCGTCGATGCGAAGATCATCCTGGGCGGGGGCATCCGCGAGACGGACATCGCGGGGCTGAGGGAGCGGGGCTTCCTCGGCGGACTCGTGGACCCCTTCACACCCGTGATCCGTTCGATCCTTCAGCCGCCGAAGGACGAAGGGCCCGCACCGGCCTCGACCCCAGCGCCCGTGGCCCGCCCGGCGCCGTCCCCACGAGCCGTCCCGGATGCCTAGGCGAGGAGCATGTGCGCCCTCGAGGCCGAGGAAGGGTTCGCCACCGCGGACGACGGGGTGCGGATCTTCTTTCGCGTGACCGGGAAAGGCCCCTTCGCCCTCGTCATGCCCGTGAACTGGGGCATGGACTCCTACGTGTACGGGAAGGGGCTGTCCTCCCTCGAGTTCTACCTGGCCCTGGTCACGTACGACCCACGGGGCGTCGGCCGCTCGGACTCACCTCGGTCCCCTGACGAATATGCGGTCGACACGACGGCTCGGGATGCGACCCGCGTCGCGGACGCCGCGGGCCTCCCGCGGAGCGTGGTTCTAGGGCATTCAGACGGAGGGGCGGTCGCGCTCACGTACGCGCTTGCCTTCCCGAAGCGGGTGAGCCATCTCATCCTCGTATCCACGGCGACTCGATCGACATCGCCCAGCCCCTTGGGCTCGGAGGGCCCGATGCCTACCACGGAAGAGGCGATGCGCGAGCGCGTTCGGGTGTCGACCGCCCGCGCCGTCCGGCACCCCGGTCGTTTCGACCGCGCGATGGACGAGCTCCTGCCTCGGATGCGCTTCTCTCCCGAGCGGCTCCGGTGGGCATCGGCTCGCGCGCCGGACGCCGACGCCCTCCGTTCGAGGCTGGCGGAGATTCGCGTGCCCGTCCTAATCGTCCACGGCCGCGAGGATCGACTCGTCCCGCGTGCGGAGGCGCAGGCGCTTCACGCGGCCATTCATGCTTCCACCCTCGTCGTCCTCGAGGACTGCGGCCACTGGCCCCACGTGGAGAAGCGGACCGAGTTCGTCTCCGCGGTGAAGCGCTTCCTGGGTCTGGACGAGCGCATCCTCCGGAGCTTTTAGGCGGTCGTCCGCGATTCCCCAACGTGGGGAAGCCATGCCGAAACGTCGGGTCCCGCGACCGTTCAACCTGCACTGGGGCAGAGGCATCGTTGCGGAGGAGGCCTCCGTCGCGACGCCGTATCACGAGCCGACGATCCAACTCCTCGTCTTCGACGACGGCGCCCGCTCGCTCCGGTTCTGCGCCTACCACGGCAGGTCCTTCGGCCGGATGCCCCTCATCGTGTCGGAGGAGCACATCGAAGCCCTCGCGATGGAGGTGCGGAAGAGGCCGGAGATCCGGGAACTCCTGAGGAAGTTGGTCGGCTGAGCCTCAGACCCGTTCGACCTCGATCCCGACCTTCTTGAAGAGCTCGAGGCCTTCGTCGCTCCGGTACGCGGAACGATAATAGATCTTGGACGCGCCCGAGTTGATGATGAGCTTCGCGCAGGTGACGCACGGCTGGCCGGTGACGAAGACGACCTTCTCCGGATCGTTCACGCGCACCTTGATCAGCGCGTTCTGTTCCGCGTGGACGCAGCCGCAGAGTCCTGGTTGGTCGACCTTGCAGTCGTCGTGGGAGAAGCCCCTCGCGGTCCCGTTGTACCCGAAGCCGTAGATCTGGGTCATGTCCCTGGACGTGATCACGCAGCTGAACTGCGCGCGCTTGCACGTGGCGCGGCGCGTGAGGGACATCGCAAAGTCCATGATCAGGCTCTCGAGGCTCGGTCGTTCGATCTTCCCCATCTCGGAACCCCTTGGAGTTGCGGCGGACAAATCCAGTCGCGAAGATAAGGCTTCGGGATGTGGCATAGGTTTCCGGAGGACCCCCGCGAATCTATTTCTAGCCGGAAAGGCTCGTCTCCGCCCATGGGCGGCCCAGACGATGTCGCGTGCACCGCCGCCTTCACGTGGCCCCGAGTCCACGCCTTCCGAACGGCCCGCCACCACCTCCTCCGGCCTGCGCCCCGGGGCCAGCTCGTGCGGGTCGCGGGGGCCATCTGTGGCATCCAGGCGCAGGTGATGTCTGCCGCGGAACTCGCCCTTCGCGCCCGGGTACGCGGCCTCCGACGGCAGGACGTGCGGGATGCGCTCTGGCGGGACCGGTCCCTCGTGAAGACCTGGTGCATGCGAGGGGCCGTTCACCTGATTCCCTCGTCGGACCTGTCCATGTTCCTCGGGGCTCTCCGCCAGCCCGAGGCGCGTGCGGTTTCCTGGATCGTGCGGGACGGCCTCTCCGCTAAGGGGATTGACGAGGCCGTCCGCGCGATCGAGCGGGCCTTGGGGGACGGTCCGTTGCGCCGCCGTGAACTCGCGGATCGAGTCGGGCAGGAGGCGGGAGCCGCCGCCCGGCGGTGGGTGTCCCATTCGTGGGGTGGCGTAGTGAAGGTCGCGTGCGCCCGTGGTCTCGTGTGCTTCGGTCCCGACGAGGAGAATGAAGTGACCTTCGTGCGGATGGAAGACTGGCTCCCAGGTGTGGAGGGCCTGCCCGTGTCGGATGCGAAGGTTCGGCTCCTTCGGCGGTACCTGAAAGCTTACGGCCCGGCCGCGGGCCCCGACTACACCCTATGGACCGGCCTCACCGCGCCCGGCGTGAGGGAGACCTGGGGAGCAATCGGAAGCGAAATCCATCTTGTTGACGTGGGTGGTCGCCGCGCGTGGATCCTTCGGGAGGACCTGGCGTCCTTGCGACACAGCCGCGGCTCGGAACACGTCGTTAATCTCCTCCCCAGCTTCGATGCCCTGCTGCTGGGGCACAAGGACAAGGGCCATCTCGTGGACGCCGCTCACTACAAGCGCGTGTACCGCAAGGCCGGGTGGCTGTCCCCCGTCGTCCTCGTGGACGGGCGCGTGTTCGGCGTGTGGTCCTACCACCGAAGGGGGGAGCATCTGGACATCGCGCTGCAGTCATTTCAGACCGTGACGAGGGCCGTCAGGGAGGGAATCGAGGCGGAGGCCGAGGATCTTCGGCGGTTCCTCGAGGTCCGACACGTCCGGATCGGGATGGGGTAGATGGCCGGCCGTCATGTGGACGGCGTCGCAGCCTTCATCTTCGCAAGTTCGCGCTCCCGCAGCTCCCGCCGCAGGACCTTGCCCACCATCGTCTTCGGCAGCTCCTTCACGAACTCGACCTGTTTGGGGACCTTGAAGGGCGCGAGCTTTTCCTTGCAGAAGGCGATGATCTCCTCTCCCGTCGCGGTCGCCCCGGACTTGAGGATGACGAAGGCCTTCACGGTCTCGCCGCGGTAGGGGTCGGGGACGCCGATCGCCGCGCCCTCCTGGACCGCGGGATGCATGAACAGGACCTCCTCGACCTCCCGCGGGTACACGTTGTACCCGGAGCAGAGGATCATGTCCTTCTTGCGGTCCACAATGAAGAAGTACCCGTCCTCGTCCATCTTCGCGATGTCCCCGGTGAGGAGCCAGCCGTCCCGGAGGACGAGGCGCGTCTCCTCGGGCTTGTTCCAGTAGCCCTTCATCACCTGGGGCCCGCGAACCGCGAGCTCGCCGACCTGCCCTTGCGGAAGGTCCTTCGCCGGATCCTCGATGTCCACGATCTTCGAGTCCGTGTCCGGGAAGGGGATGCCGATTCCCTCCTTGATCGTCCCGACGAGCGGGTTCCCGTGGGTCACGGGCGAGGCTTCCGTGAGGCCGTAGCCCTCGACGAGCTTGCCGCCGGTCACGGCGTCGAACTCCCGGCGCACCTCGTTCGGCAGAGGCGCGGACCCGGAGATGCACGCCTTGATCGACTTGAGATCGTACTTCGATACTCTGGGGTGGCGGAGGATCGCGATGTACATCGTCGGCACGCCAGGGAAGACCGTGGGCTTCCGCTTGTTGATCAGCTTGAGGATGGCCTTGGTTTCCCGCGGGTTCGGGTGGAGCACAATCTCGGCTCCGATCGCGACGGGGCCCGTCAGGGCCGTCGTGAGGCCGTAGACGTGGAACAGGGGGATCGCCGCGAGGAACCGCTCCTGCTCCGTCCCCTTCGTCGGAAGCCAGGCGACCGACTGGAGGGCATTCGCCACGAGGTTGCGGTGGGTGAGCATCGCGCCCTTGGGCACTCCGGTGGTCCCCCCCGTGTACTGGAGCACCGCCACGTCCTCCGCGGGGTTGATTGTCGGCGCGAAGCCCGGGTCCGGAGGCGACTCGAGGAGTTCAGGGAAGCGGTGGGCCCACGCCTCCTCCGGGACGTCGATGGGCCAGTGACCCAGCTTCTTGAGGTCCCGCCGCTTCTTGATCGGGTAGAGCTGTCGCAGGGGCGACGGGAGGAATTCCTTCACGTCGCACACGACCACGTGCTTCACCGGGGTTCGCGCCCGCGCCTTCGCCAGATTGTGCCAGAAGAGGTCGAGCACGACGGCGATCGTCACGCCCGCGTCGGTGTACTGGTTCTCGAGCTCCCGGGCCGTGTAGAGCGGGTTCGTCTGGACGACAATGCCGCCGGCCCGGAGGACGCCGAAGAAGGCGATCAGGAAGTGAGGCGTGTTCGGAAGGAGGAGCGAGACGCGGTCGCCCCTCTTCAGGCCGAGTTTCCGGAGGCCGGCCGCGAAACGGTCCGCCTTCTCGTCGAGTTCGCGGTAGGGGATCCGCCGCCCGTAGAAGGACGCCGCGGGCCAATCCGGATGGGCCTTCGTCGTCCGGCGCAGGATCTCCTGGACCGGGATGTCCGGATAGTCGATCGTCTTCGGGATGCCCTCGGGCCAGTGTTCGAGCCAGGGCCGATCCACCGCGATCTCCCCTTGCATGGTCCCCCTTCGTCGCCGCAATGGTGTACCACGGAATTAAACGTACTCCCCGTGCGCCGTCCGCTCGCGTCTCGAAACGGTTATCCCCGTCGAATCCTCTCGGTTCCTCGAGGTGGTCCCGTGCCTCCGGAGTCCCGGATCGACGTCTCCCGCGACGGAGCCGTGACGCTGCTCGTCCTCCGCAACGCCCCCGACAACCGCCTGACCCGTGCGATCGTGGCGGAACTGGCCGCGCGGGTCGCCGATCTCGAGAAGGACGACGCCACCCGGGCGGTCGTCCTCGCGGGCCAGGGGGATTTCTGCGGGGGCCTCGACCTCTTGGAATGGGGTGCGCTCTCGCCGAAGGAGGCCCAGGAGGAGATTCAGCGGGGCTTCGAAGCGTTCTGGGCCTTGGAGCACATGACGAAGCCCACGGTTGCCGCGATCTCAGGACGCTGCGAGGGCGCGGGGCTGGAGCTCGCGCTCGCGTGCGACCTGCGGGTGGCATCGGAGAATGCGGTGTTTCGTCTCCCCCAGGTGGACCTCGCGTTCATGCCGAGCCACGGGGGGACGGCCCGTCTGCCCCGCGTGGTCGGGCGGTCCCGGGCTCTGGAGATCCTCCTCACGGGTAAGGCCGTGAGGGCCATCGACGCGCTGCGGTGGGGCCTCGTCGACCATCTGGCCGCGCCGGGCGAGGCGCTCACGGAGGCGAAGGCCTTCGCAGCCACGTTCGCGTCGAAGCCGCGGTCTGCGGTCCGGGCCATCAAGCGGGCCCTGACGGAAGGCGAGGAGAAGCCCTACCGCAACCGCTTCCTCCTGGAGTCTCAGTATGCGGTCCAGTTGCTCCACACGGAGGAATACCGGCGCGCCCTTCCAAAGGGGACCGGGAAACGCGAGTGACCCCGGTGCGGCGGTTTCGTGCCAGGGCAAAGTCCATGAGGTCCGCACGCCCTCTCGCGCCCATGGCGGGGAAGCGGGGCAAGGACGTCGATGCGTACGTGAAGAACCTGCCGAAGGAACAGCAGCCGATTGTGGAGGGCTTGAGAGACTTCGTCTTCGCGAGCGCGCCGCACCTGATGGAGAAGCTCAAGTGGGGCAATCCCACGTACATCGGGAAGTCGAACGTGTGCTGGATCATCTCCTACCGGGACCACGTGGACTTCGGGTTCTTCCGCGGGACCGAGCTCCCGGACCCGAACGGGATCCTCGAGGGCACCGGGAAGGGCCTGCGGCACGTGAAGATCTACCGCAGGGACGACATCCCGGAGAAGCCGCTCCGGCCCCTTCTCGTGGCCGCGCTGAAGCTCGACGGGGCGTGAGTCCGTCACCGGCGCTTCAGAATGGACTCCTTCGGCCCCCATCGCTTGAGTTCGACGTCCAGGCCCACGTCCGTCGCGACGAAGGTGCCCTCCTTGAGCCCGGCGTCGCGGACGACCTTGCGGCGGGTGGCCTCGTCCTCGAAGGCGAGGGTGGCGCGGAACAGGCCGAAGTCGATCTCCACGGTGTCGTCGAGATGGACCTCGCCCACGATGCGGCCCCCGCTCGCCAGCACATCCCTGGGGATCCCGAGCTGCTTCGCCCAGACCTTCTTCAGGTACCCGAACGCGACGACGCGCCCCTCGGCCCACTCCCCCGCGCGGACCTTCGCGTACGTCCCCCGAGGATCGTACGCGTGCAGGTCCACGTACGTCGCCCCGTCCCCAGGATCGTAGTCCCATCCCTTCGCCGGGTCGCGCGCGATGCGGAGGCGGATCTCGCCCTCCTTCTCGCACTCGCACAGGATCGCCTGCATGACCCGGCCCTTCACCGGGAACGCGGCCTCGAACTCCGGACCCGACCGGATGGGCTTGGGCACCTCGGCCTCATGGGGCCGCGGCTCGATAAACCCGCGGGAGGGCGCGCGCCCTCTGTCACGTCCTGACACGTGAGTTATAAGCCGCGACCTGCCGTTAGTCTCCCCGGGAAGCGGCTCCTCAGGAGCGTTGGTATCGGGGACGAAGGCCTCGTCCGCAACTACCTCGTCGAGAACAGCCTGGCCTCCCGCCTCCCGCGGAAGATTCTGTTCTGGGACGAGACGATGCGGGACGGGGAGCAGACCCCGGGTGTGGTGTTCACACCCGAGGAGAAGCTCCAGATCGCGACCCAGCTCGACGAGATGGGCGTGCCCATCATGGACGTGGGCATCCCCGTGGTCTCAAAGGAGGAGGCCCGGGGCGTGAAGCTGGTCGCGAACGCGGGCCTCGATGCGTCGATCATGGCCGCGGCCCGGGCGGTCCGGCGCGACGTCGAGGCGTGCATCGATTGCGGCGTCGACGAGATTGGCCTCTTCATCGCCTGCTCGGACCTGCACCTGAAATACAAACTGAACATGAGCCGCGACGAGGTCCGGGAGGCCGCGGTCCGGGAGGTCGAGTTCGCCGTGGATCACGGCCTCCGCGTCTCCTTCGTCACCGAAGACACGTTTCGCGCGGACCTGGACTACGTCGTGGAGCTGTACAACGCGTGCATCGACGCGGGCGCGACCCGCGCGGTGATTTGCGACACGGTCGGCGTGATGACGCCCACGGGGATCCACTGGTTCGTCGGAGCGGTGAAGCCCCGCCTCCGCGACGTCCAGCTTTCATTCCACGGCCACAACGACTTCGGCCTTGCGGTCGCGAACACCCTCGCCGCGCTCGAGACGGGCGTCGAGGTGCCTCACACCTGCGTCAACGGCCTCGGCGAACGGTCCGGGAACGCGAGCTTCGAGGAGCTCGTGATGACCCTCGAGTCCCTGTACGGGATCGACACGGGCATCGACACCTCGCGCCTCTACGAGGTCTCCCTCCTCGTGGAGAAGCTCAGCGGCGTGCCCATCGGGGTGCACAAACCGATCGTCGGGCACAACGCGTTCAGCCATGAGTCGGGCATCCACGCGGACGGCGTGATCAAGCACACCCTCACGTACGAACCGATCCAGCCGGAGTCAATCGGCCGGCAGCGGCAGTTCATCTTCGGGAAGCACACGGGGTCGACTGTGGTCGAGGAGAAGCTCCGCTCCTGCCGCGTCGAGGCCACGAAGGAGCAGGTCCAAGCCCTCGTCGGGCTTATCAAGCAGTTCTCGGAAGGCAAGTCCAAGGTGGATCCCCAGGCCTTCGTCGAGCTGTTCCACGAGCGGGAGGATCGCCGCCGTGGAGTGACGGATGATGAGTTCTGGGCCCTCGCTTCGAAGGTGGGCATCCGGCCCCCGCCGTCGCTGAGCGGATGAAGGTCAGCGATTGGACTCCGGGACGCTCGCGCTCTCTTGGGATCGAGCGCGGCGGGTCCACGCCCCGAGGCGGCGCGTGCCCGAGAGGTAGATGCCGAGGATGACAACGCCGGAGCCGACGATGTCGAGGGGCTGGAACCCCTCGTTCGCGACGGCCGCCCCCAGGAACAGGGCGACAATCGGGGTGATCATCGTGACGAAGGACATCGACGTCGCCGAGACGGTGCGGAGCATCGAGTTCCAGGCGACGAAGGCCACGACGGACCCGGCGAGGCTGAGGTAGAGGACCGCCCCCAGGCCTGCGGGCCAGGGCGGAACGGACCACGGCTCTCCCGTCACGAGGGAGATCGAGGCGAGACACGTGGCGCCGATCGTCATGGCGACGACGTTGAAGCCGATCGGGTCGACGTCCCGTCCCCATCGCCGCTCCGCCGCAGTCACGACGCCCGCACACGTGGCGGACAGGAGGACCGCGAGCATCGGGAGGAAGAGGCCCCATCCCGACAGGGAGAGCTGCGTGCGGAAGATCAGGAGGATGCCCGCGAAGCCGAGCCCGATCCCGGCCATCTTCTGCCGGGTGAAGGGCTCCTCCTCGATGAGCGCGTGCGCCGCAATCGCGGTCTGGAGGGGCATCGTCGCGAAGAGAACCGCGGTCAGGCCGCTCGGCACGCCGTTCCCTTCGGCCCAGTAGATGAGGCCGTAGTCCGCGGTGAAGAGGACGATCCCCGCGAACACGGCGAGGCTCCATTCCGCCCGCGTGCGCGGGAGGCGCGCGCCGAGGGCGAGCACGAGGACCCCGAGGACCGCGGCGGCGAGGGCGAACCGGAGGGAGGCTGCGAAGAAGACCGGCGTCGACTCGAGTCCGACCTTGATCGCGAACCAGGTCGAACCCCAGATCGTGCACAGGAGCGCGTAGCTGGCTCCCTGGACGACGTTTCGCCGCACGGCCCCGCGAAACGTCCGAGGTTCCTAAGCCTTGACCCGGCCCTCGACGGGGATGTTTATAGCCCGACCCGCCTTGTCAAGGAGCGAACGGTTCCATGGCCGGGCACACGATGACGGAGAAGATCCTCGCACGGGCGAGCCGGAACGAGGTCGTCCATGCGGGGCAGATCGTGGACGGCTACGTCGACCTGCTCTACATGCACGAAATGCTGGCCCTCGCCCTGAAGCCCTTCGACGAGATCGGCATCGAGAAGGTCTGGGACCCCTCCCGGTGCGTGGTCACGATCGACCATTGGGTCCCGCCGCCCACCCTGGAGGTCGCGAAGATGCACCAGGCGATCCGGGAGTTCTGCTGGGCCCAGGGGATCCAGCGCTTCCACGACGTTGGGGACCACGGGATCGTCCATCAGCTCGTCGTGGAGCGCGGCTACGTCCATCCCGGCGAGCTCGTGATCGCGTGCGACTCCCACACGAACATGGCCGGCGCCATGGGCGCCTTCGCCGCGGGGATCGGTGCCACGGAGACCGCGGCGGTGATGGCGACGGGCAAGCTCTGGCTCAAGGTCCCCGAGACCTTGAACGTCACCGTGCACGGGAAGCTCGCGCGCCGGACGGGCGCGAAGGACGTGATCCTGAAGGTGATCCAGACCACGGGCGACGACGGCGCCGCCTACAAAGCGGTGGAGTTCCGCGGGGCCACGATCCAGGCGTTCCCGATGAACGAGCGCTTCGTCCTTTCCAACATGACGACGGAGATGGGCGCGAAGGCGGGGATGATCCCCTCGGACGGGACGACGAAGGCCTACCTGGAGGCCGCGGGAGCGGGGGCCGCGTACCGGCCGCTCGATGCGGACCCGGACGCCCCCTACCTCCGGACCTTCGACCTCGACGTCGAGGGCATGGGGCCGCAGGTTGCCTGCCCGGACAACCCCGCCAACGTGAAGCCGATCGAGGAGGTCGCGGGCACGAAGATCGACATGGCCTTCCTGGGATCGTGCACGAATGCTCGGATTCAGGACCTGCGGGCCGCCGCAGAGATCCTGAAGGGCGAGCGCGTGGCCTCCCACGTCCGGATGATCGTGACTCCGGCGTCCCAGGCGATCTATCGGCAGGCCGTGAAGGAGGGCCTCGCGGAGATCTTCCTCGAGGCGGGTGCGACCTTCACGTCGTCCACATGTGGGCCGTGCTTCGGCGGGCACATGGGCGTCCTCGCGCCGAAGGAGGTGTGCATCTCCTCGACGAACCGGAACTATCCGGGCCGCATGGGGAGCCCGGAGGCGCAGGTGTATCTCGCGTCGCCGTACACCGTCGCGGCTTCGGCGCTGTACGGGCGCATCACGGATCCTCGGGGGGCCTGAGCATGCAGACCCGGTTCACGGGCCGCGTTTGGACGTTCGGCGAAGACATCTCCACGGACCACATCATCGCGGGCCGCTACCTGACGTCGACGGACCCGAAGGTCCTCTCCGAGCATGCGATGGAGAACGTCGATTCCCAGTTCGCGAAGAGGGTGACGCCGGGAGACGTCATCGTCGCCGGGACGAACTTCGGGTGTGGGTCGAGCCGCGAACAGGCGCCGATGGCCCTGAAGGCCGCCGGCGTCTCGTGCGTCGTCGCGAACACGTTCGCGCGCATCTTCTTCCGGAACTCGATCAACATCGGATTCCCCGTCGTCGAGTGTCCGGGCCTGCGCGAGAAGGTGCAGGAAGGTGAGACGGTCACGGTCGACTTGGCCGCGGGCCATGTCCTGCTCGCGAGCGGCGAGCGCGTCCGGTTCCAGCCGCTGCCCCCGAACCTCCTCGAGATCCTGAACGCGGGCGGCCTCGTCCCGAAGCTGCGAGCCGAGCTCGCGGCGAAGGCCCCGTAGATCGATGGCGGCTCTCCGTACCCGATTCCATCCGGGCTGGTCACGCGTTAACCTCGTTCAAGGTTAACGAAGGCGACGCCTTGCGCCTATCCGGGTTGTTCCACACCAAGCCTTATGTGGGCCAGCGGATTCGGCGGCGCGATGGCGTACACGATCGCCCTCCTCCCGGGGGACGGCACGGGCCCCGAGGTCATGCGGGAGGCGGTGAAGGTCCTGACGTCCGTGGAGGACGCCTTCGGGGTTTCGTTCGACCGCGTGCCCTATCCCGCGGGCGGCCGGTACTACCTCGACACCGGCGCGGAGTGGCCGGACGGCGCGTACGAGTCGTGCAAGGCCGCGGACGCGATCCTCCTCGGGGCCGTCGGTCTGCCCGAGGCGGTCCTGCCGAACGGCGACCTCGCGGGAATCGGTGTCCTCTTCGGCCTCCGCTTCGGGCTCGACCTCTACGCGAACGTCCGCCCGACGAAGCTCTACCCGAACGTGCGCCACAAGGTCCACGACGGGTTCAAGCAGGTCTGGGATCCGGGGAAGGTCGACTTCGTGATCGTCCGGGAGAATACGGAGGGCCTGTACACGCCGACGCGGGGGTACCTGGACCGCGGCGGAGTCAAGGAGCTCGCGATCGACAGCCGCGTGATCACGCGCAAGGGGGCGGAGCGCGTGATCCGCTTCGCCTTCGAGCTCGCGAAGACCCGCAAGGGCGCGCCGGGGGACGCGGAGCACCGGGTGACGTGCGTGGACAAGTCGAACGTCACCGCCGGGTGCCGCCTCTTCCGCGCGGTCTACGACGAGGTCGCGGCGGGCTATCCCGCGATTCGCAGGGACTACGCCTACATCGACGCGTTCCTCCAGTGGCTCGTCCGGTCGCCCGAGTCCTACGACGTCGCCGTGACGTCGAACATGTTCGGGGACATCGCCACGGACCTGGCCGCGGTCCTCCAGGGAGGCCTGGGCATGGCCGCCGGGGGAAATGTGGGCGCCGAGCACGGGATGTTCGAACCCATCCACGGGAGCGCGCCCAAGCACGCGGGCAAGGATGTCGTGAACCCGATCGCGATGGTCCTCGCGGCCCAGATGATGCTCGATTGGCTCGGGCGGAAGCGAGGAGACCGGACGCTGCTGCAGGCCGCGGACGTCGTCGAGCGGGCCGTGGAGAGCGTGCTCGCGGAGGGCCGGGTCCTGACGTACGACCTCGGCGGCCCGGCGAAATGCAGCGACGCGGGGAGCGCGATCGCGAACGCGGTCACGAGGCTTGCGAAGAAATCTCCCTGAGCGGCGGGGCGGTCAGTAGCGGAGGTACACCCGTCGGCAGTCGAGGCACCGGTACCCGTCGATGTAGACGTTCCCGAACCCGTCGGGCTTCACGAGGACCTCGCCCCCTAGGGCGAGCTTCGTCTTCTCCCGCGTCCACTTCGCGCCTTCAACGAAGCTCTCGGCGACGAGGAACCCCTTCATCATCGGTTTCCCGCAGGAGGGGCACACGCCGTCGTCCATCGACGGCCGAACCGGGCTTCCTGTCCATAAGGATTGCCGTGGGATTTCGCAGTGTGGAATTACAGAGGGAACTTGTCGAGGACCTCGGGCCGTCGGCGCTCCCCGCTCTTGAGGTACTCCTCCATCTGCTCCCGGAGGGCGGGCGTCATCTCCTCGAAGACGTCCTCGAAGAGGCTCTCGAGGGGCGGAGGCGGTGCGCGCTCGACCTCCTTGATCGTGTCCGTGATCAGGTCGTCGAGCTCCTTGCGCAGGGCCTCCTCCGCGGCCTTCGTCCACAGGCCTTTGAGTTCGAGGTACCGGCGTAGCCTCTCGATCGGGTCCCGCCCCTGGGCCTCCTCCACCTCCTGCTTGGACCGGTACCGCGTCGGGTCGTCGCTCGAGGAATGCGGCCCCATCCGGTACGTCAGGGCCTCGACCATCGTCGGCCCGCCGCCCGCGCGGGCCTTGTCCACCGCGGCCTTCGTCGCCGAGTACACCGCGAGGAGGTCGTTGCCGTCCACGCGCACGCCCTCGAAGCCGTACGCGAGGGCCTTCTGCGCGAGCGTCTTCGCGGCGGTCTGCCGGGACACCGGGACGGAAATCGCGTACTGGTTGTTCTTGCAGAAGAACACGGTCGGCGTCCTGAACACGCCCGCGAAGTTCATCCCCGCATGGAAGTCGCCCTGGCTCGTCGCCCCGTCGCCGAAGTACGCGAGGGTCACGATGGGATCCCCGCGGATCTTCGCGGCCCACGCGGCCCCGACCGCATGGGGGATCTGCGTGCCCACCGGGCTCGAGGCGGAGACGTAGTTGATCTCCCGCCATCCGAAGTGGCTCGGCATCTGGCGGCCCTTGTTCTTGTCCAGGGAGTTCCCGTAGGCCTGGGCGACCATGAGCTTCAGCGGGATCCCGCGCCAGAGCGCGCACCCCGGCTCCCGGTACGCCGGGAAGACCCAGTCCCTCGCCTCGAGGGCCATCGCGCTGCCGACCTGGCAGGCTTCCTCGCCGAGGCTCGGCACGTAGAAGCCGATCCGGCCCTGGCGCTGCAGGCTCAGCATGCGCGTGTCGAGGAGGCGGACGAGGAGGAGCTGGCGGTACGCCCTCGTCAGGGCGTCGGGGGAGAGCACGGGCTCCCGCTTCGAATCGTACGTGCCGTCCACGTCGATCACCCGGAGGAGCTGCTCGTCGGTCACCGTCTCACCCCGCCGCAGGCGCTCGCCGTTCCCGGATGACCCGCTCCAGGAAGAACTCGCCGGCGCGATAGGACGACCGCACGAGGGGGCCGGCGGCTACGTAGAGGAAGCCCATCGCCTCGCCGGCCTCGCGGAACTCGTCGAAGGTCTCCGGCGCGACGTACTCGTGGACGGGGAGATGCCACTCGCTCGGACGCAGGTACTGGCCCAGGGTCAGCAGGTCGACCTCGTTCGCGCGGAGGTCCCGCATCGTCGTCAGGATTTCCTCCCGCGTCTCGCCGAGGCCGAGCATGATCGACGACTTCGTGACGAGGTCCGCGCGCATGGCCTTCGCGCCCTTCAGGACCGCGAGGCTCTGCGCGTAGGTCGCCCGCGGGTCCCGCGCGACGCTCTGGAGACGCCGGACGGTCTCGATGTTATGGTCCAGGACGTCCGGGCGGGCCTCCACGACGGTGCGGACCGCCTCGAGGTCCCCCTGGAAGTCCGGGATGAGGGCCTCCACGAGGATGTCCGAATCGCGGGCCTTGATCTCGTGTATCGTCGCGGCGAAGTGGGCCGCGCCGCCGTCGGGAAGGTCGTCCCGGTCCACGGACGTCAGGACGACGTAGGAGAGGCCGAGGTCCGCGACGGCGGCCGCGACCTTCCCCGGCTCCCCCCCGTCCACGAGACCGTGCGGGTTGCCCGACCGGACGGCGCAGAAGCGGCAGCCCCGCGTGCACAAATCCCCGAGGAGCATGATCGTGGCGGTGCCCCCGCCCCAGCACTCCGCGACGTTCGGGCAGTGGGCCTCCGCACACACGGTGTGCAGGCCGAGGTCTCGGAGGAGCGTCTTCACGTGGGCGTAGTTCTCGCCGGCGGGCGGCCTGACCCGGAGCCACTCGGGCTTCCTCTCCGCCAGCATCGACTCCCTCGAAGGCTCGGCGGCTCATAAGCTCTCCCGCTTTCCCGGAGTGCGCCGTCCGCCGACCGGATCGGCTCGACTCAGGGAGGCGGGAGGGGCGGCGGTCCCGGCGGCATTTCCGGGCTCTCGGGGGAACATCGTCGCCTGGGGCGGGAGTGTTTTCACCCGAAGCGGAACTGTACACCGTAGGACCCGCGCGGGTACGACCACCGGATCGCGCCCTTCCCGATGTGCTGGCACACGATCGCGCAGGCGCCGAGCTCGATGCAGCCCTCCGTGTTGTAGACGAGTTCCCCCTTCTCGACGCGGTAGACCTTCGTGGGGCACACGTACAGGCAGGGCTTCCCCTCGCACGTCCGGCAAAGGTCCGTCTCCACGGTGATGAAGGGCTCCTCGTCGAACTCGAACTTGTCCAGGCCCACCCGGTCGTCGACGGTGAGGAGCTTCGAGGCGTCCGGCTTCGGCGGTTCCGGCATCCGTTCGGGGCGCGGAAGTGGGCGCCGGGTACTAAACCGTTGGTGTCTCCCGGCCTCCTGGGCGGCCTGCACGTTATCAGGGAGTGAAACGGAGGGACAACCCTTCTATAGCCGCCTCCGCGGTGGCCTCCTGTCCCGCCGGCCGAACGGCCGCTTGCCTTGGGACCCCGTCCATGCCCGAGACCCCGCTCAAACGCCCCCTGCTCCGGCCCGACGAGGACCTCGAGGCCTTCGAACCGAACGAGGCCCGGGACTTCATCGCGAAGTACATGGAGCCCGACCCGAAGACGGGCCGACTCACCCTGTTCGATCACCGCTACCTCCTCGCGCGTCCGGAGACTCTCGTGAACATCCAGAAGCAGCTCGAGCAGACCGTCGGGCAGAGCACGAAGGGGTTCCTCTACCTCGCGGGCGAGAAGAGCGCCCAGGAAGGCCTCCATCTCGTCGAACGTCTCACGGAAGGCATCGACACGCGGTCGATGAACGTGCAGGGACTGAAGCGGATGATCGACGTCCTCGCCCTCCTGGGCTGGGGCCGCTTCGAGATCACGGAACTCGACGTCGACACCCGCCGGTACGGCCTGTCGTTGTCGAACAGTCCGCTCGCCGAGGCCTACGGTCCGTCGAAGCGGCCGGTCTGTCACCTGCTCGCGGGCCTCCTGGCGGGGATCGGGCTCGATATCCTCGGCCAGAGTCTTCTCTGCGAGGAGACCGCCTGCAAGGCCCAGGGCAAGCCCCGGTGCGAGTTCTGCCTCCAGCCGATGCCGTTCGCGTGACCATCGGCCAGCCCCGCACGTCCATTCGCGCCTGTGGACCGCGAAGGGCGTGACGACTTCCGGAACCCTCGGAATCCGACCCGGCGCCTCCCGGTTCCCAAGGGGCGGCACAAAGGCTTTTACCCGCCCCGCTTTTCCGACGCGGGTTAAGGTACGATGGCGGAGCGTTTTGACGCAGTCGTCGTCGGGGCCGGCCCGGCCGGCTCCGCCGCGGCCTTGACGCTCGCCCGGAAGGGGTTCTCGACCCTGCTCGTGGAACGGGGACGGGCCCCCGGGGCGAAGAACATGTTCGGAGGGCGGATCTACGCCTGGCCGCTCTTCGAGATCCTCCCCGACTGGACGAAGGACTGCCCCGTCGAGCGCCTCGTGACGAAGGAGAGCATGGCCTTCCTCACGGAGGACGCATCCCTGGGGATCGCCTTCGAGTCCCCGAAGCTCTCCGAGGGGAAGGCGGCCTCCTTCACCGCGCTGCGACCGAAGTTCGATGCGTGGCTCGCGAAGAAGGCGGAGGAGGCGGGGGCCATGCTCGTCATGGGCATCCGCGTGGACGATCTCTGGCGGGAGGATGGCCGGGTCAAGGGCGTCTTCGTCGCGCCGGACGACCGCGTGGCCGCAGACGTCGTCGTGATCGCGGAGGGGGCGACCTCCGGCCTCGTGCGGCAGGCGGGCCTGAAGGCCGATCTCGAACCGCGCGAGGTGAGCGTGGGCGTGAAGGAGACGATCGAGCTGCCGGAGAAGGACCTCCAGGACCGCTTCGGCCTCGGGGACCGGGAGGGCGCCGCCATCGTGTACGCCGGCTACGCCTCCCTCGGCCTACGGGGTGGCGGCTTCCTCTACACGAACAAGTCGTCCGTGTCCCTCGGACTCGTCGTGTCCTCCGAGGACCTGGCGCGCAAGAAGGTCGAAATCCAGGACGTCCAGACGAAGTTCCGCATGCACCCCGCGATCCAGAAGCTCCTCAAGGGAGGGAAGGTCGTGGAGTACAGCGCGCACCTCGTGCCCGAGCTGGGCCGCAACATGATGCCGCGCCTCTACGCGGACGGCGTCCTCGTCGCGGGGGACAGCGCGGGCTTCCTGATCAACAACGGCTACACGTTCCGGGGCGTCGACCTCGCGATCGCGTCGGGGATCGCCGCGGGCGAGGCCGCGGACGCGGCCCGCAAGGCCGGCGGCATGACGGCGGCCAACCTGGCCGCCTACGAGCGTTCCCTCCGTGCCCGGAACGTCCTCCAGGACCTGGAGGCGTTCTCCCGCACCCCCCTCTACCTGAAGAACGAGCGGCTCTTCGACGTCTATCCGCGGCTCGTGATCGACCTGGCGGAGCGGATCTACCGGGTCGACGGGACCGCGCGGGGCCGGCTCGTGGACACCGTGCTCAGGGAGGTAAACGCGTCCGGGGTGTCGAAGGTCACCCTGCTCATGGACCTCCTCCGGGGAGCGCGATCGATGTGACCTCGGCCGAAGGAAAGCGGGGGCTGCGGATCGTCGTCTGCATCAAGCAGGTCCCCAAGGCCCAGGAGCTCTCCGTGGATCCGGTGACGAAGACCCTCAAGCGGGTCGGGGTGCCCAGCGAGATCAACCCCCCCGACCAGAATGCCCTCGAGCTCGCCCTCCGCCTGCGGGAGAAGCACGGCGGCGAGATCGTGGTCCTCTCCATGGGCCCGACCTCGTTCGACGAGAGCCTCGAGCGCGCGATCGCGATGGGGGCGGATCGCGCCGTCCTGGTCACGGACCGCAACCTCGGCGGCTCGGACACGGTCCCGACCGCCCTCACCCTCGAGCATGCGATCGAGAAGATCGGGGGCGTGGACCTCATCCTGTGCGGTGAGGAGACCACGGACGCCTCCACGGGTCACGTCGGCCCGGGGATCGCGGGGCACATGGACATCCCGCAGATCACGTACTGCTCCGAGGTCGAGATCCTGGACGGTAAGGTCCGCGGGACCCGGATGATCGAGGACGGCGCGGAGACCTGGGAGGCGCCGCTCCCCTGCCTCGTCACCGTGGACTTCGGCTGCAACAAGCCCCGCCAGCCCACCCTGACGGGCAAGATCCGGGTGAAGCGGGGCGGGCTCGTCGTGCACTGGAGCGCCGCGGACATCGGCCTCGAGCCGTCCCAGATCGGCCTTCGCGGCTCGCCGACGATCGTCGCGAAGGTGGACACGGTCCAGCTCCCCGCGCGAGGCGGCAGGATCTTCCAGGAGGAGCCCGTGATCGCGGTCTCCCTCCTGCTCGATGCGCTCCGGAAGGACAAGGTGATCCCGTGAGCGAGGCGCATCCCACGCCGCCGCCGATGGAGGCCCACCGAGACGTGTGGGTGTTCCTCGAGGCGCGGAACGGCGCGCTGCGGGATGTCAGCATCCAGCTCATCGGCGAGGCGCGCCGGATCGCGGACAAGCGCGCGGCCCGCCTCTGCGGCGTGCTCCCGGGGTGGAAGGTCGAGCCCCTCGCCCACGAGGCGATTCAACACGGCGTGAACCGCGTGTACCTCGTGGAGGACCCGCGGCTGGAGACCTACACGTCGCGCCCGTACACGAAGGTGCTCGCCGCGCTGCGGTGGAAGCACAATCCCGAGGTGATCCTCTTCGGGGCCACGAAGAACGGGCGGGACCTGGGCGGACGCCTCCATGCGGCGATCGACACCGGCCTCGCGGCGGACTGCGTACGCTTCGACGTGACGGAGGAAGGGTTCCTCGACATGATCCGGCCCGCGTTCGGCGGGAAGAGCCTGGCCCACATCCACTGCGAGAAGCACCGGCCCCAGATGGCGTCCGCCCGGCTGAACGTGTTCCTGCCGCCGCCCCGCGACCCGGGCCGCGCGGGGGAGATCGTGCGGGAGACCGTCGAGATCACGGATGCGGACATGGACACGAAGGTCGTCGGGTTCCGGCCCACGGTGACCCACGAGACGAAAAAGATCGACGACGCGAAGATCCTCGTGTCGGGCGGCTTCGGGATGGCGGACCCGAAGAACTTCGCGATGCTCGAGGAGCTCGCAGCCCTGATGGGCGCGGCCGTGTCCGCCTCGAGGAAGCCCGTGGACAGCGGCTGGGTGCCCAAGGCCCTCCAGGTCGGCCAGACGGGAAAGACCGTGCGCCCGGAGCTGTACGTGGCCGTCGGAATCAGCGGCGCCGTCCAGCATCTTGCGGGGATGCAGGAGAGCGCGAAGATCGTCGCGATCAACATCGACCCGAAGGCGCCCATCTTCGAGGTCGCGGACTACGGGATCGTGGGCGACCTCTTCCAGATCGTCCCGGAGATGATCCGCCAGCTCAGGGCGTTCCGGGGCCAGCGCGAGGCGCCCCCGCCCCTTCCGGCAGCAGTTCCGCAAGGCTGACCCGGCGCAGGACCACGCCGAACACGTCCTGGAAGTGCACGATCACGGACGCCTTCACGTCCTCCAAGTCGACGCCCCGGCCCAGCTCCTTCTCCATGGAGGTCATGATCGTCCCCTCGTGGCCGCAGGGGCGGATCTTGAGGAAGTACGTCAGGTCCGTGGTCACGTTGTGGGCGAAGCCGTGGAAGCTGACGCCCTTGTGGACCGCCAACCCGATCGAGGCGATCTTCCGATCCTTCACCCAGACGCCCCGCTCCGGGCCCTCGCGCGTCGACTCGATGCCGAAGTCCGCGCACGTCCGGATCAGGACCTCCTCGAGGTCCGTGACGAGGCGCTTCACCTCGAGGCGGTCGGGGAGCCGCAGGATCGGGTAGCCCGCGAGCTGGCCGGGCCCGTGGTACGTCGCCTCGCCCCCGCGCTCGACCTCGAACAACGGGAGACCGGGTTCGAGGACGTCCGCGGACGTGCCCCGGCGCCCGAGGGTGACGACATGGTCGTGCTCGACGAGGACCAGGCCGTCCGCGATCGCGTCCTCCGCGCGGCGGGCCACGAGGGCCTTCTGAAGGGACCAGGCCTCCCCGTAGGGCATGCGTCCCAGGTCGAGGAGCCACGCCTCCCTGCGGACGACGTAGGTCGGTTCCGCGGTCTCCGCCGTCGTGATCATGGGGTCCACGTCATCGGTTGAGCACGTGGATCGCCTGGCCCAGGGCCGCCTCCGCGCTCTCCATGATCCCCTCCGGGAGCGTCGGGTGCGGGTGGACCGTGAGCGCGATGTCCGCGACCGTCGCCCCCATCTCGATCGCGAGGGCGAGCTCGCTGATCAGGTTGCTCGCCTCCGGACCGACGATCTGCGCGCCAAGGAGGGCCTTCGCGTCCGCGTCGGCGACGAGCTTGACGAACCCATCCGCCTCGCCCGTGGTCAAGGCGCGCCCGATCGCGGCGAAGGGGACCTTGCCGATCTTCACGGCACGGCCCGCCGCCGCGGCCTGGCCCTCCTGGAGGCCGACCGTCGCGATCTCCGGGTCCGTGAAGATCGCGGACGGCATCGCACGGTAGTCGACCTCGACCGCATGGCCGGCGATCACCTCCGCCGCGATGAGCCCCTCCTTCGTCGCCTTGTGCGCCAGGAAGGGCTGCCCGATCACGTCGCCGACCGCGGAGACGTGGGGGTTCGAGGTGCGGAGCTGCTTGTCCACGATCACGTATCCTTTCGGGTCCATCCGGACGCCGGCCTTCTCTGCCTCGAGGCCGTCCGTGTTCGGCCTCCGGCCCACGGTGACGAGGACCACGTCCGCCCGCACGACGAGGGGGCCCTCCGGGGTCACGGCGTCCACGAGCATGACGCCCGCCGCCTCGCGCCACGCCTTCGCCTGCGACCGGACGTGGTACTCGACGCCGAGCTTGCGCAGGTGCCGCTCCACCACGCGGACGACCTCGGGGTCCATGCCCGGGAGGAGCTGCTCGAGGAGCTCGATCACGACGACCTTGCTCCCGAGCTTCGCGTAGAGCGTGCCGATCTCGAGGCCAGAGACGCCGCCGCCGATCACGAGGAGCGTCTTCGGCACGGCGGGAAGCTCGAGGGCCTCCTTCGTGCTGATCACCCGCTTCCCGTCAAAGCGGAAGGCGGGCAGGTCCGTCGGCCGGCCGCCCGTGGCGATGATCGCGTCCGCGAACTCGACCTCCTCGCTCCCGCCGTCGGCCCTCCGGATCGAGAGCGCCTGCGGTCCGGTGAAGGACGCTTCGCCGAACACGGTCTCGACGCGGTTCCCCTTGAGGAGCTGGCCCACGCCGCCGACGAGCTTGTCCACGACGGAGGCCTTCCAGGTCTGGAGCTTCCCCACGTCCACCTTCACGGGCCCGGTGGTGATGCCCCATTCCTCGGCCCGGGGGATCGTGGACACGAGGTTGCCGGCGTGGATGAGGGCCTTGCTCGGGATGCAGCCGTAGTTCAGGCATTCGCCCCCGAGCTTGTGCCGCTCGACGAGGAGGACCTGCTTGCCGAGCTGAGCCGCGCGGATCGCGGCGGGATACCCGCCCGGGCCGCCTCCGATGACGACGACGTCCCCGTGGCGCGTCACGGCCCCGTCGAAGGGGCCGCCCCCGCTTATGCCTTTGCGTCTAGGGGGCGGGTGGAGGCGGGATCGGCGGAGCCGTTCGCCGTCCGCGTCGGCGCACGAGGACGAACGCGGCCACCGCGACCGCGGCGATCACCAGGAGCAGGATGCCCCAGTATGGCGCGGCCACGAAGAAGTCCACGACCGCGTTCCCCGGGGCCGGCGGGAAGGGGTTGTAGTTGTTCTCCGTCTGCTGCAGGTGATCCTGCGCCGCGGCCGGCGGGACGGGCTTGAGCTCGAACAGGGGCGGGAGGCTCGTCGAGCAGTCCAAGTACGTCTGATAGCCAACGATCATCCCGTCGTCCACGCTGTACACGGCGTACAGGGTCGGGAGGCAGAAGCCCGGGTCCTGGTACGTCGAGATCAGGAAGACCTCGTGGATGTTCCCGTCCGCAAGGGTCATGTTCGACTCCCTTGCCTGGAGATGCTCCTCGATCGGGTACGTCGTGTCGTGGAGGATCCCACCCTGCAGGTAGTTCACCCCGCCCACGGTCACCGTGATCTGGGCGAGATCGATCGGGAAGTGGTCCAGGCCCGTGACCGCGAGGCCGGGCACGCTCTGGAACGCGGCGGTCAGGTTCTCGAAGAAGGCCTGCTCGTCCGCGGCGCTCAGGCCGACGACGTTGACCGTGCCGGAGACGTTCGCTCCGACGGTCGCCGTGGCGTTGGCCCACCAGTCCTCGTCCGGGTTGATCGGGAAGTCGAACACGTCCAGGGCGGGAGAGAAGAGAGCCCGCACCACCTCGTGCGTGTTCACCGAGATGCTGAGGTCCCGGTCTTCATACGTGATCGTCTCCTGGCAGGCGGTCAGGTTCAGGTCGGCCATGGGCAGGCCCTTGAGGACCGCGCGGGCGGAGGTCTGCGCGGTCCCGTCGTCCGTGGACTGCATGAGGGCCACCTCCGAGATCGACCAGCGCGAGGTGCCCGAGGTCGAGACGAGGGACGTCAGGTCCAGGGCCACCTCGATCGTGCGCGTCGTCTCCGGCACGTTTCCGTCGAAGAAGCCGTACGTGCAGTTCCCCGTGTACGTCCCCGGGGCGGGGAGGTTGTCGAAGGTAGCCTTCAGGACGAAGTGGATCCGGAGCCCCTCCGCCGTCTCCGTCGCGAGGACGTAGTACGTATCCGTCTTCGACTGGACCTCCTGGCGCACCCAGGCGTCCAGGCTGCCCGTGAAGTTCAGTTGCTGGATCGACGTGATGTTGTAGCTGGCGTAGTTCGTCTGGAGCTGCTGCAGGAACGGTGCCGCGAGGGCGGTCAGGTCGAGGTTCGTGCCGTATCCGACCGCGTTCCCTACGGTCCAAGTCGGAAGCGGAGCGGGCTGCGCGGCCGCGGGGACGGCGAGGACGGCGAGGGCGATCAGGGCGACGAGGCCCAGCGGGAGAAATCGACGACGAAGAGACATGGCATCCACCCGGTACGGCGCTCCGATTCGGGGGTCGGTATATATGGGTATTGGTACGATTCCGGGAGGTCCGGAAACGGTCACTCGAGCCCGACGAAGAGCATCGCGGGATGCTCGAGGTAGTTCTTCACGGACTGCACGAAGGCCGCTCCCACGTGTCCGTCGATCACGCGGTGGTCGAAGGAGCACGACAGGTACATCATCTCGCGGATCACGACGTGGTCGTCCCGGACCACGGGCCGTTTCTCGATCTTGTGCACGCCGAGGATCGCCACCTCAGGCCAGTTGATGATCGGCGTGGCGAGGATGCCGCCTTCCTTCCCCAGGGACGTGATCGTGAAGGTGGAGCCCTGGACCTCGTTCAGGGTGAGCTTCCGCTCCCGCGCGGCGGACCCGAGCCGCTCGACCTCCTTCGCCAGGTCCCACAGCCCCAGGCCATCCGCGTCGTGGATCACGGCGACGGTCAGGCCCTCGTCCGTCGCGGTCGCGACACCCACGTTCATGTAGCGCTTGACCACAATCTCCTGGCGCTCGTCGTCCACGCTCGCATTGAGGGTAGGATGCTCCTTGAGGGCGGCGATCGTCGCCTTGATGATGAACGGGAGGAACGTGAGCTTGGCCTTCTTCAGCTCCGCCCGCTCCTTCAGATGGTCCCTCAGGCCGACGAGCTGGGTCATGTCCACCTCTTCGACGTAGGTGAAGTGGGCCGCCGTCGCCCTGGACTTCGCCATCTTGTCGTAGATCCGCTTTCGGAGCCCGTGGATCGGGATCCGCTCCTCCCCGCCCACGGGCGGCGCGGAGACCGCGGGCGTCGACCGCGGGGCCGCTTCGGTCGCGGGAGCCGCCTTCGCCCTCCGGACATCGTCCTCGAGGATCCGCCCGCCCGGACCGGTCCCGCGGACCTTCGCGAGGTCCACGCCCTGCTCCTTCGCGAGCCGACGCACGGCGGGGGCCGCGAGGACGTCTCCGGACGCGGTGGCGGCTGGAACGGGTGCCGAAGGCTTCGGGACCGCGGCCGTCGCCGGCGCCGCGGGAGCCGGAGCCGCCGCAGGCACGGATTCGCCCGCCTCTCCGAAGACGACGAGGACCGCGCCGACCTTCACGACCTCGCCCTCCTTCGCGCGGAGCTGAAGGATCTTGCCCGTGACGGGGGAGGGGATCTGGACCGTGACCTTGTCCGTCATCACCTCGACGACGGGCTCGTTCTCCGAGATCGCATCGCCCTCCTTGACGAACCACTTCGTGACTTCGCCCTCGTGGACGCCCTCGCCGATGTCGGGGAGCTTGAACTCGCGGGCCATGCGGTCGTCCTCGTCCGTTCTGCGGACGTCTAGAACCGCACTTGTTATAATGATTTGCACGAAGCCATCCGGGCCGCCCCGCATCTCGGGCGCCGTCACGATGGGAACGATTTTATGGACCCTGCCCCATCCCGTGGCGGGGAGGAGTAGGGTCGTGGAGGAGTGGCACAGACCGGTGGGCGTGATTTGTGCCGGGCGCGTCGGCGCCGAAGGACCCCCGGGCCTCGCTTCCGCGGTCCAACCGGACCGGGGAGCGGCGTTCTCCCGGTGAGTTCCGCCGCGCGTCCGAAGATTCCGCACCTGCTCCTCCTTTCCCCGAGAACCGTCGTCCCAGGAGAGTCGTCCCCATGCCCCGTCCCTTCGGCATCACGGTCCTCGGCGTGCTCATCGTCCTCGCGTCCGTGGCCGTCGGCCTGATCGGGTTCGCGGGGATCCTCGTCGGCCTCGCGGGCTTCCTCCCCGGCGTGGGCTTGAACGAGACGGCCCTCCTCCTCGGCGGGCTCCTGTACCTGGTGCTCGCGACGATCCTCGGCGTCTCGGGCCTCGGCCTGCTCCGTCTGCGCCCGTGGGCGTGGTGTCTCGCGCTCCTTGCGACCCTCTTCGCGATCGGGTACAGCGGCCTCCAGGTGTACACCGATCCCCGGGACATCCGCCTGGGGACGCTGATCACCCTCGTGGTGGCGGCGGTGATCTTCGCGTACCTGCTCACGGTGTACCGTTCGTTCCGGAGACCTGTCGCCGCGATGTGAGTCGCGTCGGCGTCAGAAGGCCATGACCATGTCGATCCCCGCGAGGACGCGGTCCGCGTTGGGCAGGTAGACGTCCTCCAGGCTGTACGGGAAGGGAGTGTCGAAGCCCGTCACGCGGACGATGGGCCCGCGCAGGTACTCGATCGCCTTCTCCGCGAGGAGCGCGCTGATCTCCCCGCCGTAGCCGCCCGTGCGGGGCGCCTCGTAGACGATGACCGCGCGCCCTGTCTTCTTCACGGATGCGAGGATCGCCTCGAGGTCCAGCGGCACGAGGGTCCGCAGATCCACGACCTCGGCCTCCACGCCCTTCTCCGCCGCCTTCTGGGCCGCCTCCAGGCACACGTGCGCCATGTACCCGTAGGCGAGGAGGGAGACGTCCTTCCCCTCGCGGCGCACGAGGGCCTTGCCCAGGGGCACCGTGTGCTCCCCTTCGGGCACCTCCTCGCGGAACGCGCGGTAGAGCTTCTTTGGCTCGAGGAAGATCACAGGGTCCGGGTCGCGGACGGAGGACGTCAGGAGTCCTTTCGCGTCCGCGGGTGAGGAGGGCACGACGACCTTGAGCCCGGCGGTGTGGCAGAAGTACGCCTCGCCGGACTGGGAGTGGTAGTGGCCTCCGCGGATGCCTCCCCCGAAGGGCGTGCGGATCGTCATCGGGACGCTGTACTGACCGCCGGAGCGGTAGCGCATCTTCGCGGCCTCGGAGACGATCTGGTCGAAGGCCGGGTAGATGAAGTCCTGGAACTGGATCTCGGGGACGGGCCGCAGCCCGTAGAGGGCCATGCCGATCGCGCTGCCGATGATCCCCGCCTCCGAGAGGGGCGTGTCGAACACGCGGTCCGGGAACTCGTCGATCAGGCCCTCTGTGCACCGGAAGACGCCGCCGTTCTTCCCGACGTCCTCCCCGAGGATCACGACGCGATCGTCCCGCCGCATCTCCTCCCGGAGGGCGTTGTTGATCGCCTGCACCATCGTGAGCTGCGCCATGCCCGTTCACGACCCCGTCGCGTAGTACTCCGAGTAGGGATCCCCGCTCGGTCCGTGGCCCGGAAGTCGGTCCTGGAGGTCCGGGTCGTCCTTCAACGTTCGCAGATCCGGATCCTCGTCGAGACGGTCCAGGTAGTCGCCCTGGAGCTCCACGGCCTTCACGAAGTGCTCGATGGCCCGCGGCTTGTCCCCCATGCGCGCCGCGATCCGCGCGACGTTGAAGTGGCTCGAGGCCCGGTCGGGCTCCAGCTCGATCGCCCGCACGTACGCCTCGAGGGCCCCGGCCAGGTCGCCCGCGTTGAGGAGGTCGAAGCCGAGGCTGTTCCAGCCCTGGGGGTTCCCGGGGCTCGCGTCGCAGAGGAGCCGGTCCACGCTCGCGGCCTCCTCGTACTTCCCCTCCGCGCCGAGGCAGGCGGCCAGGAGGGCCGCGGCCTCGGGGTCGGGGTCCTTGCGCTGGCACAGGGGCCTCAGGAGCGAGGTCGCCTCGTTCGTGCGTCCCTGTTTGAAGAGCTCATGGGCCCGGGCCATCGCGGATCCTCCGGCCGGGGGCGGCGCCACGGGTGCGGCAGGTCCCTTCTTCGTCGCGGGCTCACCTCCCCCGGGTCGCGCGGAGGTCCTCCAGCTCTTCCTGGAGGTTCCAGGGCATCTCCTCATACACGTCGGTGAAGAGCCACTCCACGGGGGTCGGCGGCGCCTTCTCCGCCTCGGCCACCGCGGCGCTGATCGCGTCCCCGATCTCCTGCTCGAGGGCGGCCTCCCGCCCGTCGTCCCAGCCCTGGGCATGCTCGAGGTACTTCCGGAACCGGAGCAAGGGGTCCTTCGCCCGCCACGCCGCCACCTCCTTCTCGTCGCGGTACCGGGAGGGATCGTCGCTCGAGGAGTGCGGCCCCATCCGATAGGTGACAGCCTCCACGAGGGTGGGACCCTCGCCCGATCGCGCGGACTCCGCCGCGTCCCGCGTCGCGCGGTACACCGCGAGCGCGTCCATGCCGTCCACGCGGACGCCGGCGAAGCCGTAGGCCTGGGCCTTCTCCGCCAGGGTGGCGGACGCGGTCTGCCGGGACACGGGCAGGGAGATGGCCCACTGGTTGTTATTGCAGAGGAACACGCAGGGGACGTGGAAGACGCCCGCGAAGTTCATCGCCGCGTGGAAGTCCGACGTGCTCGTGGCCCCGTCCCCGAAGTACGCCAGGACGGCCGTGCGCGCGCCGCGGAGTTTCATCGCCCAGGCGATCCCCGTGGCGTGGGGCAGCTGTGTCCCCACGGGCGAGGAGATGGAGAGGTAGTTCCCCTGGCGGTAGACGTAGTGGCAGGGCATCTGGCGGCCCTTCGCCGGATCCGCCGCGTTGCCGATGAACTGGCTGATCAGCTCCGCGAGCGGCATCCCGCGGATCAGCGCGGCCCCGGGCTCCCGGTACTGGGGGACGATCCAGTCGTCCGGGTGCATCGCCATCGCGGCCCCCACGATCGCGGCTTCCTGTCCGATTGCTGGGCCGTAGAATCCGATGCGCCCCTGACGCTGGAGGGCGAGCATCCGGTTGTCCAGGATGCGCTCGAGCATCATTCCCCGGTAGAGCCGGAGCGCGTCGTCCTCGGAGAGGGAGGGGTCCGTCTTCGGATCGACGGAACCGTCATCGCGGATCACACTCAGGGCTTCGCCCATGGAACCCTCGCTCCACCGGAGGATGCGTCGCGAAAGCATCTCGCGGAGCGCACTTAAGTCTGTCGTATGACATCATCTCTTTAACGCGAAGTCGCGTTCCGCGTGCCGTGCCGTCGGGGGACCGCAACCGGTTGTCCGGGTACCTCGCGGTCTCCGTGGCCGCGGTGCTTTTCGGCATGTGGGCCACGGTGGCGAAGCTCGTGCTGGCTCAGGTGAACGAGCTCACGATCGTCCTGTACACGCAGCTGATACCCGGACTGATCTTCCTCCCGTGGCTCGTGAAGTACCGGTTCCCGCGGCGGGACCTGAAGTTCCTCCTGGGCATCACGTTCCTCGCCACGGTCGTCGCGCCGATCCTGTACTTCTTCGGTCTGGGGAAGACCACCTCGGCCAATGCCGCCCTGCTCTCCGACACGGAGAGCCTCTTCACGATCACCTTCGCCTTCGTGTTCCTCGGGGAGCGACTCCGGCCGCGCGGCTACCTGGCGATCGTGGGCATCGCCTTGGGCGCGTTCCTCGTGGCCACGCAGCTCGATTTCACGAACGTCGCGTTCCTCGCGTACCTGGAGGGCAACCTCTTCCTGATGGCGGCCGCGTGCTTCTGGGGGATGAACAACACGGGCATCACCGTGCTGAGCCGCCAGAATCCCCGGAGCCTGCCGATGATCTCCCTGCAGCTCCTCATCGGCGCGGGCCTCATGGTCCCGATCAACCTCGCCATGGGCGCGCCCTTCACGATGTCGCCAATCGCCGCCGCGGGGGTCGTGTTCCTCGGCCTCACGGGGGTCGGCACCTTCACGGTGCTCTTCTACTTCGGCTTCCGCACGATCGGCGCGATGCGCACCGGTGCCGTCCTGTCGACGTCGGCCCTGTGGGGCGTGCTGATCGCCCTCCTCGTCTTCCCGGAGCAGAGCCTCGGATTCTGGCAGACCGCCGGCGGCGCCCTCCTTGTCGGAGCGACGGTCGTCTTGTACGTCTTCGGAGAGGGCCGCGCGAAGTCGGCTCCCGCCACCGGCGAAACCTTGAAACCCGCGGGGTCGGATAGTCCACGGTCGCCGTGACCGCCCCTGCCGGAGGCACTCCGTTCTCGTCCCTCGTGGCCCTCGTGCGCGCCCTCGAGGGCACCTCGAAGCGCCTCGCGAAGCGCGCCTTCCTCGCGCAGTTCCTCCGGTCCCTGCGCAGGGACGAGGTCCCTCCGGCCGTCCACCTGGTCGTCGGCCGGATCTTCGCCGAGGCGGACGAGCGCGCGCTGAACGTGGGCTGGGCGACCGTTCGGAAGGCCCTCTCCGGGACGCGGCAGTCCGCCCTGGTCTCCGAGCCGCTCACGATCCTCGAGGTGAGCCAGGCCTTCGCGGCGATCGCGGAGACCCACGGGACCGATTCCGTGAACGCCCGGCGCCGGCTCCTCGAATCCCTCCTGGGCCGCGCCTCCCCGGAGGAACGGGAGATCCTGTTCCGCGAGATCTCGGGAGAGATGCGGATCGGCGTGAGCGAGGGCGTCATGCTCGAGGGGATCGCGGACGCCGCGGGCGCGGACGTCGAGAGTGTCCGCACGGCCCACATGTTCCTGGGAGACCTGGGCGAGGTCGCGGGGATCGCCCTCTTCGAGGGTGTGACCGCCCTGCGGACCCGGAGCCTCCGTCTCCTGTCTCCCGTGAAGCCCATGCTCGCGGAGATTGCGGAGGGCCCGGAGGAGGTCCTCGCGGAGCACGGCGGGAGCACCGCGATCGAGTTCAAGCTCGACGGTGCGCGCATCCAGATTCACCGCAAGGGGGACGCGGTGAGGATCTTCAGCCGCCGGCTGAGCGACGTGACGGAGAGCCTGCCGGAAGTCGTCGGCTTCGCGCGCCGCCTGCCGTCGGAGGAGTTCCTCCTCGAAGGGGAGGTCGTCGCGGTGGACCGGGAAGGGAAGCCGCTGCCCTTCCAGGACCTGATGCGCCGCTTCCGCCGGATCCATGACCTGGACGCGGCCCAGAGGGAGGTCCCGCTCAAGCTCTTCCTGTTCGACCTCCTCGCTCTCGATGGCCGCTCGAGGATCAACGAGCCCTACCGCGCGAGGTGGGAAGCGCTGGAGAGGTTCGTGCCGCCGCAGGTGCTCACGCCCCGCCGGATCGCGCACACGAAGGAGGAAATCGAGTCCTTCCTCGCGGAGGCTCTGGCCCAGGGTCACGAGGGCCTGATGGCCAAGAGCCTCGAGTCGACCTACTCCGTCGGGAAACGGGGGAAGAAGTGGTTCAAGATCAAGTCCGCGGACCACTTGGACCTGGCGATCATCGCAGCGGAGTGGGGGAGCGGCCGGCGGGAGGGCTGGCTGTCGAACTACTGGCTCGCGGTGCGGGACGAGGCCACGGGCGGGTTCCAGATGATCGGGAAGACGTTCAAGGGCCTCACGGACGCCGAGTTTGAGTCGATGACCGGGCGCCTCAAGGACCTCGCGCTCTCGGAGGAGCCGTGGGGATTCCACGTCCGGCCGGAGATCGTCGTCGAGGTCGCTCACAACGAGATCCAGAGGAGCCCTCATTATCCGAGCGGCTTCGCGCTCCGGTTCGCTCGCATCGTCCGCATCCGCGAGGACAAGGGGCCGCAGGACATCGACACGTACGCCCACCTCAAGGAGTTCTATGCGAAGCAGTTCGAGCGGAAGGGGCACAGGCCCGAGGACTTGTGAGTTCCGACGGGCTCCGCTGGCGATCGTATTGCGTGGGAAGGCCTGAGCAGTCCGTCCAGAATCCGCCCGGGACTGCGACGGTGAGGACCCGGAGCGAGCCTATCCCGTCGACTCGAGCCCGTCGAAAATCCGGTTCGCATCGCTGTCCGCGCTCCACGGCTTGATCGCGAACCCGTCGGACGCGAGGTTTACCTCCCCGCTGTCATTGAGCCCGTCCCGGTCCATGTCCGGATGCGTCAGGCCCGTCATCAGTATCGCCGAACTCACGGCCCACGCCGGACCGCCGCCCGCGATCGTCATGGGGTCCGAGTAGGTCCAGCGCTGGTCCCCCACGGGAGTGCGCTTCGGCGTCTTCACGCTTGTCACGAAGAGCTCCTGGCCGTCCGCGAGGCCGTCGAAGTCCGTGTCCGTGGCGTTCGGGTTAAGACCAATCACGAAGCGTCTACCCTCCAGCGACAGCCTCGAAGCGCTCCTTCGGGATGACGACGTCCTCTCCCCGAGCGGCCC
>Ga0209341_10000506_pt1 | contig 40285 bp, 31 predicted proteins | sample RifCSP13_2_FD_184020 | JGI IMG/M metagenome (GOLD analysis project Ga0209341, IMG submission 184020) | Soil microbial communities from Rifle, Colorado - Rifle CSP2_sed 13_2 (SPAdes) (version 2) | ecosystem: Environmental > Terrestrial > Deep subsurface > Rock core/Sediment | place: Rifle...
GGTGTAGACAATCTCGGTGCCTAATACCGGACCATTGTCTACACCTTCGTCCGGAACCAAATGGACCATGACCCCAGTGTGATCGATTTCGCCCCGCTGGAAAGCATTAAAGGCGCGCTGGATGGCATGCGTGCCAGGGAACATTCCGGGAAGAGCGGGGTGCAAATTGATAACGCGGTTGGGAAAAAGAGATAGAAAGTCGTTGGAGAGAAGGTGCATCCAACCCGCCAGGATGATGTAGTCAGGCTGTTTTGCGGAAATGTATTCTGCCAATCGAACATCGTATGCGCGGCGAGTTTCGTTTTTCTCTTTGGCAAGAAAGATAGCTTCAATGCCGGCATCGCGCGCCCGAGTCAAGCCCTGGGCATTGCCTTTATTCGATATGACAGCCACAACTGTTGCAACAAGTTCCCCAGACTCGCAAGCATCCAGAACGGCCTGCAGGTTGGAGCCATTGCCGGAGATGAGGACGACAAGCCGAGCTGGAGCGGGCATCAATGATCGGCAAAGAGTTAATGATGGAAGAGGCGCACGCCGCTGAAGATCATGGTCATGCCATATTCGTTGGCGGCCTGGATGACGTCTTCGTCGCGCAGAGAGCCGCCCGGCTCAAGAACATATTTCACGCCGCTCTGGCTGGACCGGTCGATGCTGTCTCGGAAAGGGAAGAATGCGTCGGAACCAAGGGTGACGCCATCCAATTTGGAGAGCCAGTTACGTTTTTCCCCGGGAGACAGTTGATTAGGAATACTTGTGAAAAGTTTGGGCCAACCCCTTTTTTCATTGGGGGTCACATCTTCGCGCAAGAACTGGTCGATGGCATTATCTCGGTCAGGACGCTTGATCCCGGGCTTGAAAGGTAAATTCAATACGGATGGATGTTGGCGCAAAAACCATAAATCCGCTTTTTGGCCAGCCAGGCGGACGCAATGGATACGCGACTGCTGGCCCGCCCCCACGCCAATGGTCTGACCATCCAGGACAAAGCAAACCGAATTGGACTGGGTGTACTTGAGAGTGATCCAGGCGAGGGTGAGGTCACGCACGGCCGCAGGAGGGAGGCTTCGGCTTTCGGTGACAATGTTGGCGAAATCGGATTGAGCGACGAGACGATCGTGACGGCGTTGTTCAAAGGTTACGCCAAAGACATCACGGTTTTCAATGGGTGGCGGTTCATAGGACGGGTCGATTTGCAGGATGGCATACTTGCCCCCTTTTTTGTTTTTGAGAATCACGAGCGCTTCCGGCGCGTAAGCGGGCGCGATCACGCCGTCGGAGACTTCGCGGGCAATCAACTTTGCCGTGGTGGTGTCCACGGGTTCAGATAGCGCAATGAAATCCCCAAAGGAACACAGGCGGTCGGCGCCGCGGGCGCGAGCATAGGCTGTGGCGAGTGGTGAAAGTTCAAGGCCATCGACCAGATAACTTTTCTTGAGCGAGTCTGAAAGCGGCACCGCAACCGCCGTTCCAGCGGGGCTGACATGCTTGAAGGATGCTGCTGCGGGGAGATGCAGGGCTTCCCCAAGTTCCTTGACCAGTTGCCAGGCGTTGAGCGCATCAAGCAGATTAATGTAGCCTGGCGATCCCCCGAGGACGGCGAGGGGCAGGTCAGCGTTATTTTTCATGAAGACGCGGGCTGGCGCCTGTTGGGGGTTAATTCCATAACGGAGCGAGAGAGATGACGGCATGAGTTTTCCTATTCCACGGATTGCAGAATTTCCTGTTTTGCGAACAAAACCCTTCGCTCCCCCTCAAGCAGCTCACCAATGATGAACGTCGCATCAGAGATGCTTTCCTGAAACTCAGCCGCGTAAGATTTATCTATAATGGCGATCATTCCGATGCCCAAATTGAAGACGCGGAACATTTCCTCGGGATGAACCTTCCCTTTCTGCTGAATAAGATTCCACAAAGGCGGCACGGGCCACGAGCCGGGATGGATCATGGCGTCAAGATTCTCTGGCAAAACGCGCGGAATGTTTTCTACAAAACCCCCGCCAGTGATATGTGCCAGGGCTTTAATATTAGGAAGCAGAGGATAGAGGGCGGATAAATACGAGCGATGCGGCGCCAGAAGGGCGTCTGTCAGTGAACAGCCGAGTTCTGGGTAAACAGTATTGAGGGGTGTGTCTGCAAACGCTTTGCGGATCAGCGAGTAGCCGTTGGTGTGCGGTCCACTAGATGTGAGGCCAATCAACACGTCGCCTGCATGGATATTTGGGCGCGGCATTATTGCATCCCGTTCAACGATACCCACGATGGTGGCTGCCACATCAAATTCCTCGGCGCAGTAGACACCCGGCATTTCCGCCGTCTCGCCGCCGAGGAGCGCCATGCCGGCCTCGTTGCAGGCTTCGGCGATGCCCGTCACCACTTCGGCCACTTGCTCCGGGTCAAGCTTCGATGCTGCAAAATAGTCCATGAAGAAGAGTGGACGTCCACCCTGCACCAGGATGTCGTTGACGCAATGGTTGACGATGTCATGGCCAATGCCGCGGTAGCGGCCGACGGCGGCCGCAAGCTTGACTTTCGTGCCTACGCCATCTGTCGACGCGACCAACACAGGGGATGTCATCGCCTTTAATATGGAGGCGTCAAAAAGCCCGCTAAACGAACCGATGCCGGCAAGCACGTCTGGGCTGTGGGTGGATTGGACTGCGCTTTTCATCCGGTTCACGGCGCGATTGCCTGCGTCAATTGAGACTCCGGATTCAGCATAGGCCGATTGCAAAGCGCGTTGGCCAATATCGCGCCGATATTGCATGCCATCAAAGGAGACTTGATTGATGCTGGTATAAACCTGTTTCACTGCAGCATCGAGCGTATCTGCCCAGCCGGTCAGTCCCAAGGCGCGTCCGCCGGAAGTAATGATCTTCCGACCTTCGGCCCTGGTTCCAGCATGAAAACAAATTGTATTCGCCGGCAATGCGTCTATCCTCACTTCGTTGCCTGTTGCCGCCTTTTCCGGATACCCCTCGCTCGCCAGCACCACGCAAACTGATGCACCATTAAGCCAATTAACGTCAAGGTCCTTCAGCTTTCCGTCTACGCAGGCCTCGGCGATCTCCAGCAAATCCGTTTCCAGCAACGGAAGCACGGCCTGGGTCTCTGGGTCTCCAAAGCGGCAGTTAAATTCTAGGACACGAAGTCCACTCGATGTCAGGATAAGACCTGCATACAGCACGCCAACGAATGGGTTTCCCTCTTCGCACATTCCCTGAATGGCGGGTTTTAGGATCATTTCGACCGCTTCAGTCATTAAACTCGCAGTGAAGGACGGAACCGGCGCATACGCACCCATGCCGCCCGTATTGGGCCCGCGATCGCCCTCCAGCAAACGTTTATGATCCTGCGCCGCAGGCATCTGGACAATGGTCTGGCCATCGGTGAACGCCATCAACGAGACTTCCTCTCCACTAAGACGTTCCTCAATCAGGATTTCTCTCCCCGCAGCACCAAATGTTTTATTGAGTAGCATAGATTCGAGGGTTGCCTTGGCTTCGTCAAACGTTTCGGGCAGGACCACGCCTTTACCCGCTGCGAGGCCGGAAGCTTTGAGCACGATCGGGTGTTCCAATTTTTTAAGATAGGTTAGGGCTTCCTCAAACTGAGCGAACGTCGCATAACGCGCAGTGGGGATTAGATGTCGTGCCATGAAATTTTTAGCGAAAACTTTGGATGCCTCTATCTGCGCTGCGGCTCGCTTTGGCCCGAAGCACCGGACTCCTGCCGCCGATAACGAATCGGGCAACCCAGCGGCGAGCGGCCCTTCGGGCCCGACCAGCACTATGTCGATTTGTTTCTCTTTACAAAATTGAATGATTGCGGCATGGTCATCTGAATTCAAGTCAACATTTTCACCGCATGTCATCGTCCCGGTGTTGCCAGGCGCGATATAAAGCCTGGACAATCTCGGCGATTGCATCACCTTCCATGCCAGGGCATGCTCTCGCCCGCCCGAACCTATGATTAAAACGTTCATCTACACCCTATTTCAGGCTTTGCTCAAAGCCAGTCTTGATGCTTTCAACGTTCACGGGAATTGGATACATTCCCGTGAAACACGCCTGGCAGTACCCTTCGCTGCGTCCCACCGCCCGCATCATCCCTTCCAGTGAAAGGTAATTCAGCGAATCGGCATTGACGATGCTGCGAATCTCATCAATGCTGTGCCGGTAAGCAATTAGATCTTCGGGGCGGCCAAAATCCACGCCCATGTAACATGGATGCAAGATCGGCGGGCAGGTGATGGCCACGTGCACTTCCTTCGCTCCCGCGTCGCGCAGCAGTTTGATTATCGGCCCCATGGTGTTGCCGCGTACGATGCTGTCATCGATGAGCACCACACGCTTGTTCAGCACATTTTCATTAATGACATTCAGTTTCATTCCCACACTGCGCTTGCGCAGCAAATCGGTCGGCTGGATGAATGTCCGGCCGACAAAACGATTTTTGACAAAACCGTCGTTATACGGAATGCGGCTCACCCGCGAAAATCCGATCGCGGCAGGGACGGATGTGTCTGGAACAGGGATGACGACATCCGCTTCCACGTTCACTTCACGCGCCAATTCCTCACCTAATCGTTGGCGTACATGATGAACGCTTTGCCCATCCCAAACCTGGTCGGGCCGTGAAAAGTAAATGTTCTCGAATACACAGCGGGCCAGCGGCTGATGTGCGGGTAGGGCCTGAAACACTGCCAGCGCCTGATCGGACAAGGTCACTACCTCGCCAGGTTTCACCTCGCGAATGGCCTCGCATCCCAGCATATGCAATGCCCCGGTTTCCGATGCGACCGCATGGCCGCCGCCGGGCAACGCCCCTACGCACAAAGGGCGGAAACCCCAAGGGTCTCGAACCGCATAAACACAATCCCGCGTCAGAATAACCAATGAATAGGCGCCAATCCATTCCTTCATACAGGATTGGATGCGTTCGTTCCACGTTGCCCCCTTGGCGCGCGCCAACATCATGGTCATGACCTCTGTATCAGAGGAAGACGATAACCCAATCCCATCTTCCAGCAGGTTCTGACGCAACTCAGCTGAGTTCACTAGGTTGCCGTTGTGCCCCAACGCCAAAGGTCCATACATGGTTTCAACCATGAACGGCTGCGCATTTCGCGCCGCGGGCGAGCCGGTCGTCGAATAGCGCGTATGGCCGATGGCGTAATGTCCTTTCAAGTCATCCAGTGTATGCGGGCCGAACACCTGCGAGATAAGACCTACATTTTTGTAAATAGACATCGTCCGCCCGTCGGCCACGGCGATCCCCGCGGCCTCCTGGCCGCGATGCTGGAGTGCGAACAATCCGAAGAACGCCATACGGGCCACATCTTCATTCGAGGCAAACACCCCGACTACGCCGCATTCCTCGCGCGGACGGTCTTCATCTGGTTGGAGCATCATTCATCCTCTTGGGAAAGTTTTGCGTCATCACCGATTGTTTTTTCCTGAGCTCGCTTCTGATTCGCTTGGACCTCATCCCGCACCTTTGCATCTACCAGCCCCATGATTTTTGCCGCCAAAAGCGCCGCGTTGGCAGGCTCCAGCACCACCGCCGGGGCGATGCCCGAAGGCATTCGCAACGATGAAAAGATGTCTACGCGCGCCAAGAGATCGGAGTCAGGCGGGCAAGCAATGACGGGGGCGCTCACTGCACCATCCGCAAACCCGCTCAAGGCGTTGCTGCGGCCGGCGACGGTGATGTAAACCTTTGGGCGCGGGTCTGCTTCGTAGCCGCGCAGAATTGCCAGTGTGTGTTCCGCCGTTTTATGGGCCGACCCCATGCGCATGGCAATCTCGAGCCCGAACTGGTGGCAGGCCTCTGCGATTTTCGTGGAATGTTCCAAATCGGCTTTGGAACCCATCAGAATGACAACCAAAGGTTTCGACATCGATCAGATGACTCCAGTATTGGTTAGATTTTTTAGCAGTCTAGGCTCAACAGGGTATGCACCCGGGGAAAAACTCTTCCCGGTCAACATCTCAAAAATCCTGATGTAACGCCCGCTGACAGCAGCCCAAAGAGCCTCGGGCATTAGGGGAATCTCGCCATCGCCGCGATACCCTTGTTCTGTGTAGGCGATGCGCACGAATTCCTTGTCGAAGTTCTCGGGCTCGAGCCCGCTGGCGAAACGCTCGGCGTATGTTTGACCGAGCCAGAAGCGGGACGAGTCCGGGGTATGGACTTCATCGATGAGCATCACCCGTCCTTCCTCCGTCATTCCGAATTCATATTTGGTGTCCACCAAAATCAGCCCAGATTTCCGCGCCACTATTTGTCCTTCTTGGAAGATCGCCAACGCGGCGCTTTGAATTTGGTCCCACGTAATTGCGTCGAGGAGACCTTTGCTCACAACTTCCGCACAGGTCAGGCGCTCGTCATGACCGGTCGGTCCGCCCTTGGTCGTGGGCGTGATGATGGGTTTAGGCAGCTCTTGATTTTTGTGCAACCCTTCAGCAAAGGTGTAACCATAGATCATGCGCTCCCCGCGCGCGTAGCGGTACCAAAGTGCTGTGGAGGTAACGCCGGTGATGTAGCCGCGCACCACGACTTCCACTGGGATGGGCGTCACGCGCCAAACAACCGCAGCATTGGGGTCTGGGATGGAAATAAGATGATTGGGAATAATGACTTCTGTTTGTTTGAACCACCACGCTGAAAGTTCATTCAGTACTTGTCCCTTGTATGGCACACAGGCCAGGTTGCGATCAAACGCAGACAGGCGATCGGTGGTGACAATAAGCCGCTTGCCATTAGGCAGATCGTACCAATCCCGTACTTTTCCGGATTGCTTCCCATCAACAGGGAGGTTGGTTTCGTTGAATGCGAGAGGTGTCAACTGAAATAACTCATCTTGCGAAATCATAGTTTTGTCCTGCTCCACGGTTTACATTTTCCTCGCGTACCTGACGCCATTTTCGAATAGTTTCAATCCGCTTTTGCCAACCTCGCCGCGTGTATGGCGAGGATGCTGCCAGGCATAAATATGATTTTCGGGGTGCGGCATGAGACCCAGGACATTGCCCTGGTAGTTGCAGATGCCGGCAGTATCGAGCAGTGAGCCGTTTGGGTTGGCAGGGTATTCACCGTTGGCAGGTGTTCCATCCGAGCGGGTGTAAGTGAGGGCGATTTGTTCTTCAAGGTCCGAGGGATTCTGTTCGCTGCTAACTTGATAATTGCCTTCACCATGTGCAACGGGGCAGGCGATCTCGTCGATTAAATCCTGGGTCCAAATGCATCTCTGCGAAACCGGTTTGATCGTCACCCAGCGACATTCGAAATGTCCCTGCGCATTGAAAGTCAATGTCATGGATGGGAACGAACCATTTCCATTTTTCCGTGAAAACACCCCTGCCTTGATCAACGCTTGAAATCCGTTGCAAATTCCGATCACGGGCTTGCCTGCCTCCACGAAGGATGCGATTTCATCAGCAAAATAAGAACTTAGATCAATGGCGAGTAATTTACCGGCGCCGAGCGCGTCTGCGTACGAGAAACCGCCTGGAATAACGAGCAGCTGAAAGCTGCTGAAAAGCGCTGTACGAGTTCGCAGTTCATTGAGCGGCACCCCGACAGGATTCGCGCCCGCAAGGGTCAAAGCCTCCATCACATCCAAATCACGGTTCGATCCGCGCGCTTGAAGGACCAATGCTTTTGGTTTCATGTCCTTGTGTTCCATGCGGTGATCAAATCCACTAGTGCTACGTCCAAAACATTGGAGCCGTGAATAAGCACGGTCAAGTGGCTCTTTTGGGTAACCGTGCCAATCCATTCCAGCGGGAGCCCGTCAAACAGCGAGAGGAACTCTTCCTTGTCCTGCTTGCGGATTTCTGCGAGCAAAGTCCCTGTGCTTTCACCAAACAAAACACGAGGTGGGTCCTCCCATACGTTGCTTTCAAGGTTTAAGCCCAGTCGACCGCCGATGCACATCTCCGTCGCCGCAACTGCCAACCCGCCTTCCGAGAGATCGTGGGCGGAACGGATCAAATTCAATTTCACCGCTTGATGGAATGCCTTATAAACTTCAGGTGTGATCTTGTGGAGGTCAGGCACAGGTTCATGCATGGCAGTGGAGGTAATTTTTGAAAAATGCGAACCGCCAAACACGGGCTGGAATTTTCCGATGAGGTAGATCTCATTACCCACTTTTTTCGAATCGGTCGTGACCGCTTTATGGATATCATCGATCAGGCCAATAGCAGAAATTAGCAATGTGGGTGGAATGGCATGACGTCGGCCATCTGTGCCAAGGTATACGTTGTTGAGCGAATCTTTGCCGCTGATAAATGGTGTGTCGAACAACCGCGCGGCCTCATGGCACCCGCGAGCCGCCTCCACCAGGGTGCCCAATGTTTCAGCTACAAGTGGATCTCCCCAGCAAAAATTGTCGAGCAGGGCAATCCGTTCGGGGTTCGCGCCGGCGACGACTGCGTTGCGTATGGCTTCATCCACAACAGCCCTTGCCATTCGCCAGGCATCGCGCTTGCCATATTCGGGGTTAATTCCGTTGGACAACACAATGCCTTTAGTCCCTTTGGTTCCGATCGGTTTCAAAACGGCGGCATCCGATGGTGCATCCGCGTTGACACCCGTCAAAGGCCTGACCACCGTTCCTCCTTGAACCTCGTGATCGTAGATGCGGATGACTGGAGCTTTGCTGGCGATGTTGGGGTGGGCAAGAAGCTTGAACAAGATTTCCTTGGCGTTGAAATCTGTCAGTTGAGATTCAATCTGCTGGGAAGGTGTTGGCTTAATGATTGCTTTCAATCGTCGCTGCGGGACACCCCTATGCAGGAATTCATTATCCAGATCCAGCACTGCATGTTGGTCGTATCTAACCACCAAACGAGATGAACCGGTGAATTCACCAATAACGGTCAGCTCGGTATCAAAATCGTCACATAATTCTTGCAGCGCGGTCAGGTTTTCCGGCGGGACGGCCAGCACCATGCGCTCCTGCGCCTCGGAGAGCCAGATTTCCCAAGGAGCCAGTCCGGGATATTTGAGCCTCACTTTGGAGAGCTCGATCTCCGCGCCGATGCTGGATGCCATTTCGCCCACCGCGGAGGAAAGCCCGCCAGCACCGCAATCGGTGATGGCGTGATAGAGCGAAAGGTCGCGGGCGCGGGTAATGACATCGATCAGTCCCTTTTCTGTAATCGGGTCACCGATCTGCACCGATGCGCCGGCCACCTCACCAGTTTGCGCGTCCATTCTCATTGAAGAAAAGGTTGCGCCGCGCAAGCCATCGCGCCCGGTTCGCCCGCCGAGCACGATGACTAGATCCGCGACCTGAGGTGCTTTGCGATGTTTGCCTTTGGGAGCAATGCCAACGCAGCCACAAAAGACTAAGGGGTTGGCGATGTAGCCTTTATCGTAATGGATTCCACCGTTGACGGTCGGAATGCCTATCTTGTTGCCGTAATCTTGCACGCCGGATACCACACCGGATTGAATACGACGCGGATGCAGTACTCCCTCGGGAAGCGAACCGGCATCTGTATTCTTCGGACCAAAGCAGAGGACATCGGTATTGGCAATCGGCTTTGCGCTGACTCCCAGCACGTCGCGGATGACGCCACCGACGCCGGTATTTGCGCCGCCGAACGGTTCGATAGCCGAGGGGTGATTATGGGTCTCAACTTTGAATGAAATTTCAAATTCATCGTCAAAGTCAATGATGCCGGCATTATCTGTAAACGCGGAAATGACCCAGGGCGCGTTGATCTTGTTGGTGGCGGATTGGAGGTAGCTGGCGATCAACGAATCGATCTGAACTTCCGAATCATCTGCGCTTACCTCTATTTTGGCCTTGAACGTTTTGTGAAAGCAATGTTCGCTCCAGGTCTGCGCAATGGTTTCAAATTCCACATCTGTGGGATCACGCCCCTCATTGATGAAATAATTCTGAATTGCCTGCATCTCCCCCAAATCCAAAGCGGCGCGGCGCTCCTTGGAAAGGGCAAGCAGTTCATTAGGGTTCAACCTTCTAACGGAAATGACCTCCACCTCTCCGCTCGATCCATTCTCTTGAGGGAAAGACGGAGTGATTTCGCCAACCATCCAATGATGAATGACATGATTGGCAAGCAAACGCTCGGCCAGTTCTCCAGCCCCTGCTCGGTCTACGCCTTCGATGAAAAAACGTAACCCGGTCGCCGCTCGGTGAAGGCTGTCAATGCCCAGTTCATGCCCTGCTCGGACGATTTGGTCGGCAACAGGATCCATCACGCCTGGGCGCAGGACAACTTCGAGGATTAAGCAATCGGAATCCAACTCGGCAGGTGAGGCTGGCAACTCCGTCCAAGTCACCGACTGTGACACGGGATCCGTTAAAAGATTGAGGGCCAACTGCTTACAATTTTCCTGCGACAGTTGGCCCTCAATAAAGTACAAATCCTGGCATGTAATGCGCCGGAGGTTGTTGAACCCTAGTGCCCGGGCATCCGCCAAATAGACCTCTGCACGCGGGTCTGAAAATCTGAATTGGGTGATGAAACGGTAGAGAGCCAATTTGGCGAAATCCAGCGAGGCAATGATTTGTAGGGGCCTCAGGCCAACACCATAGGTAGGGGGGCGAGGGCCTGTACCCACATTATATGGTGGGTGTCTTGTCTAGGCAAGACTATAATGTAGCCTTGAAGAATATGGCCGACGAGCTTGTTGCGCTATCGCCTTTGGATGGTCGCTATGCAAACGAAACCGAATCCCTGCGCGATTTCTTTTCAGAATTTGCGACGATCCGCGGACGTGTAGCCATTGAGCTGGAGTATCTAATCGCCCTCTCAAAACAAGGGGGGCTTATCCGTCCGCTTACCTCGCAGGAAATCGATCTGCTGCGTTCCCTCGCGGGGCAGTTCTCGCTGAAGGATGCGCAGGAGATCAAAGAGCTTGAGCGGGTTACTCGCCACGATGTAAAAGCCGTGGAGGGCTTTCTGCGATCAAAGCTGGCGCCCACCTCTCTTTCTGATTTGGTGGAGTTTCTGCATTTCGGGTTGACATCTGAAGACGTGAGCAATATCGCTCAGGCAATCCTATTACGCGATGGCCGCGACCGGGTGCTGCTTCCTGCGTTGGACCGCATCATTGACCAGCTGAAGGCAATAGCCAATGCCCATAAATCCACACCGATGTTGGGGCGCACTCACGGCCAGCCAGCCGTGCCAACCACATTCGGCAAGGAAATGGCTGTCTTCTTGACGAGACTGCAGCAAGGGTACAGGTCATTGGCCACGCACCGCTTCAAGGCGAAGCTCAATGGAGCAGTGGGTAATTTCAACGCACTGGCTTTTAGCGCGCCGCAGGTCGATTGGCCGACCTTCAGCGAACAATTCATCCGTGGCTTTGGCCTGGAGATTGAGGCTGCCACCACGCAAGTCTTGCCATACGACAATTGGATCCAATTTTTTGGCGTGCTGCAAAGGATCAATTCTATTTTGATCGGGCTGGCACAAGATGTTTGGCACTACCTAAGCAATGAGTCTCTGAATTTGGTCGCAAAGCCAGGTGAAGTCGGCTCCAGCACCATGCCCCAGAAGGTCAACCCTATCGACTTTGAAAATGCAGAGGGCAATCTTGGGATTGCTAATGCCCTGCTGGAACATTACGCGCGCAAGCTGCCCATTACAAGACTCCAAAGGGATCTTTCCGATTCGACCGTTCGCCGGACATTTGGGGAGGTGTTCGGGCATGCACTGGTCGCGTACAGCAGTTTTGCGCGCGGACTGGGGCGTCTCGAGGTGAACCAGGCCGCGATGAGAAGTGAACTCGAAGCGCACTGGGAGATCATTGCGGAGGGAGCGCAAACAATCCTGCGACTGGCCGGCGTTGCCAATCCCTATGAACTATTAAAGGAACTGACCCGCGGTAAAGGGCTAACCGAGGATTCTTACAAGCAGTGGGTCGACGAGTTGGAAGTAGATGAGGGGGTCAGGGCCAAGCTGAGGTCGCTCACGCTGCTCAATTACGTTGGCCTGGCTGAGCAGATTACAGAAGCGTCTTTGAAGGATTAGTCGGCGTGAATATCGACTTTAGAAAGTGAGGAATGATGAGCGTCACCGTCGTCCTTGGCACGCAATGGGGAGATGAAGGCAAGGGCAAGGCCATAGATACTTTCGCCGGCGGCTTTGACTATGTTGCCCGTTACAACGGAGGCAATAACGCCGGCCATACCATCATCAACGAATTCGGCACGTTCAAGATCCACCTGGTGCCATCCGGCATCTTCTATCCAAACACAAAGTGCCTGATCGGCGGCGGTGTGGTCATCGATCCGGGGGTGCTCATCGATGAGATGAACGCGCTGAGGGACGCGGGCGTAAAACTCGAGAAGCGATTTTTCATCTCTCCCAGAGCGCATGTGATCATGCCCTATCATAAGATACTGGATGGACTGTACGAGGAAGCGAAGGGGTCTGGTGCCACCGGCACCACCCGCCGTGGCATAGGTCCGACGTATGCCGATAAGATTAGTTACAACGGGTTGCGCTGGAGTGATTTCACCGATCTCGATCTCCTGTCGCGTAAACTAAGTATCCAGATCGAGCTGAAGAACAAGATCATCTCTGCTTTGGGAGGCGATCCGTTGGATTTCGACAAGGTCCGTGACGAATACAGGCGATATTATGCAGAAATCCGGCCTTTCATTGCAGAGCTGTTTCCCATGGTTCAGGAGGGATTAAAGTCGGGCAAGAAATTTTTGCTGGAACAAGCTATGGGAACTTGCCTCGACCCCGACTGGGGTACGTATCCATTTGTCACTGGCTCGACAACTCTTGCCTCGGCGGCGACAGGCGGGCTGGGGATTCCCCCGAGAGCCATCAGTCGGGTTATCGGCGTCACCAAGGTATACACAACGCGCGTCGGCGCCGGACCCATGCCAACCGAGATCCACATTGGGAGCGCACGCATTCCGGAGGCCGATCAGCGCGCGTTGGACGCGTTCCGTGAGGTCGCAGCAACCACCGGGAGACCGCGGCGAACGGGCTGGTTCGACGCGGAGTTGACTGCTTTTGCAGCTAAGGTCAATGGGATTGCCCAGATTTTCCTGACCAAGCTGGACGTGCTAAGCGACCTTGAGGAAATAAGGGTTTGTACCGGTTACGAGATTAATGGAAAGCGAGTGCATTATTACGATGTAGATTCTTATGGGCTGGAGAGCGTCAAGCCCATTTATCGCAGCTTGCGAGGTTGGAAACAGGGAATCCGCGGCATCCGCAGGTACACAGATCTGCCGGCGAGAGCCCGAGCCTATGTGGAAACCATCGAGAAATTGATCGGCGTACCGGTCGGCTGGGTTTCCAATGGGCCCGAGCGCGGGGCAGTTATCAGGAAGAGACGCTGATCAGTCTGGTTTACATACTGCAGATCCGGCCGTTGTGATCAACCGACTAATCGAGCTCGGCGTAACCGAGGTCCACTGGGACAAGCGGCCCTTACAGGAAAAAGTTGTGGCTGGTTCTAAGCCACTTTTAAATCATTGAATCGAGCAGTGTGCGGTCCCAAGTATGGGCCAAAGTATCCCGTTTCCGCGCTCCAGCGCACGTCGGCCAAGGCGTCGAGCACGTTGCCGATCAATTGCCCGCCCTTGAATGGCTTCGGCGTTCCATTGCTAACCAAATACCCTAAGCGGATCTCTGTGGCGAAGTTGCCGGTAATCGGGTCTGGGTTGAACCAGGAGAATTGGCTGATCTCCACATAGGGTTCGCTTAGCAGGTTGGCTGCTGGCGTGCGGCCAGGCGGCAGCTCCACAGCACCGAAATCGCCAGTAGGCGGGATGTGGAGGTAGTCGGCGTAGCGTTGAGAAGCCACAAAAGCAACCAATTTGTTATCTCGAATAAGCTCCACGCGCTGGGCTGGCAAGCCTTCATCATCAAAGCCGTTCGATTCGCTGCCAAGTGGAACAGCGCGATTCGCCCAAGCTGTCAGCGGATCGCCTTTGACGTCCTCGCGAAAAACAGATTTACCGATTTCCCAGGGCGAGATCTTCGCGTATTTTGAAGCCGCGGATCCAAGCGACTTCAGTATGCCGGGGTACAAGTCGTCGCCGGCCATGAAGTTGGCTAGCGCATCATCGCGTAACACGACTGGTCCTTGCCATTTGGAAGGGGCAGTCGCCTCCAACACGTCGATCGTATAGCGTGCGCGGCGCCCAACATCTGCATCTATATTCAGGTCGGCGGCCCGCCTGCTGGTCAGTGCGCGCTGCATCTCGGAATGCCGCTCGCCTTTGTGCGCCTGGAGCACGTATTCGATATCGATCTGGGTTGCTTCTTGCTGCGCATCGATGCCCCGGCTGTTTATTAAATGCACGGTTTGTATTTCCCCAAAGCATTCTGCCGATGTCAGCCGGACCCCGTTATTCTTGGAGGCTGCGCTGCGCAGCTCTGACATCACTTCGCCCAGGCTGTGCTGCATGTGGTTTGCAATTCTCGGGTCAACCAATTCGAGCTCTGGGATGCGGGCAGGCGCGGGGATCGAGTGTACTGGGTTGGTCATCAAGCCAGCTATCAGCGCAGCGCGGTCAATGGCCGCATCAATGTCGCCGCCTGGCAGCAAGGTTGCCCGCCCGCTGCCCACCGCGTCCGAACCGTCTACGGTTTTCGTGTGGCGCAGTATCTCGATTTTGTATTCTTCTTCCGCCACTCTGCGGGCCGCTTCCATTTGGTGCGGCACAGCGTAGGTCTGTGCGGCCCGTTTCGTGATGTGGCGCACAGACCAGGCGGCCAGGTCGGCCCGATCCTTTAGGGCTTTAAGAAGTTTGGATAACATCAAGCTAACGGAGCCTTGAATAACAAATGCGGGCCCCCGGAGGCTACGAGTACATATTCTTTGTTCCCTTTGCCGCACATGCCGGCATCCAGGATCATTGATTTCCCGACTGCTGTAACGCTGTCCAGCACATCTGGAACGTAGCCCGAAATGCCCACCGGGGCAAAGACTCGCTCCGTGATCTTGCCGCTTTTTATCTCGTGACCGTAATGGCAGGTCACCTGAATCCCCCAACCCTGCGGATCTTCCATGCCGGAGGACCACTGGTCGAGATAAATGCCGTGATCGACTTGCGCCAGCATGTCTTCCAGGCTCGATGTTCCCGCGCTGAAAAAGGTATTGCTCATGCGCGCATAGGCCTTGCGCGTGTAATCCTGGCGGCGACCGTTTGCTGAGCGCTCCAACCCCAGGGCATGCGCTGAATATAAATCGGTGATGCCGCGGCGGAATATGCCATTTTCGACGATTTGTGTTGGGGCAGCCAGTTGGCCTTCATCATCAAAAAAATACGAACCCCATCCATTCGGCCAACTTGGGTCGTCCTGTATGTTTACCAAAGCAGAGCCAACCGGTTTCCCAATATAGTGAGCGGCTTTGGCGCGCTCTTTTAAAAACATGTCAGTCTCCACGCCATGCCCGAAAGACTCATGGCAAAGAGTGCCGCTTACTCCAGGAGCGGTGATTACCTGATATTCTCCCGGCTCAATGCGTTCCGCGCCAAGCAGCGAAAGAGCGTTCTTCAGCAGATTTTGAATTTCCTCATCGCTAAAGTTAATCTGTTCCCAGCCGCCAGTTGCCCCCTTGCTATCCCAATCGTAATACACCCGTCCATCTGGACCGGAGACAAACAAAATCACAATCAAGCGCACACGCTGTACTCGCTGGGCCAGGTCTGACCAGGCGTTGGCAAAGACCGACGCCTCATTTCTTTCAATGTAAACCACCCGCGCATTGACGATGCGTGCATCCAACCCTTTGACGCGCCGGTGTAGCCGGCGGCAGCGCTCCAGTTTTTCCTGGGTGCTGATTTGTTGAGGGTCTTCATCCATTGGAGTGAAGAAATCACCGCGCCGTTGGCTTTGGGAATCGGGCTTGTACGCGTTGCTAAAGTTGTTCCCGTCCACCAATTCGCTCGCCGCTTTTTGCACCTCTTGGGCGGTGAAACCGCCAACGGCGCGCTCGAAATTGGTAACGCCATCGAATGCAGTGAGCACGGTGCCTGCGGTGGGCGGCGGTTCCTCGGTAATTTGCTCTTCTTGGTTGTCAATGGAAATGCGCAATCCCTGCTGGGAGGAGAGCAGGATGGCAAAGTAAGGCGCCTTCTTCTGCCCATAATTGATAACTTCCGGCAGGGTAGGCCGCAAAGCGGCCATGGGTTCGGGCAAGTTGAGATCGGGCATTAGACTAGTCACAGCATTATAAAACTTTCCTTCCAACCTGTTTCGCTTGACGCTGATTCCTCGATATGCTAGTATCGCGCATAATCTCGAATAGATGTTCCATCCCCTTATGAGTAAGCGAATTCAATTTCTTCTGCTGGTCCTTGCAGCCTTACTGGTCACCGCCTGCACGCGCTCGGTTACCTCGGCGTCTGATTCGACCCCTACCGAAGACCCCCTCGATTCGATCTTCAACACCATTGCGACGCAAACCGCACTGGCAGCTGGACCCAAGGATCCTGACCTTACGGCTTCTCCCGTTGCCAGCGCGACTTCGATCTTTGGGGCCACGGCAACATTGGCGTCTTCTCCCACAACGGCGCCGACAGCCACCACTACGCCCGCCCCGATCACAGAACTGGATGTGCCCAACCAGTACACACTTCACCTTGGAGAGTGGCCGTATTGTCTGGCGCGCCGTTTTGACATCGACATTGAATACATCCTGGCGGCCAATAATTTGACCAGCAGCCAGGCCAACAATTTAAGCGTAGGTTATAAGCTGGCTATTCCAGTCAATTATGTCGGCACGTTTGGTGGGGACCGGTCGCTGCGCGCACATCCCACCACTTACGTTGCCAGCGGCAATGATACGTTCTATAGCATCGCTTGCGCTTTTGGCGACGTCTGGCCGGAACATATCTCTGAAGCCAACGGCATGGATATTGACGAACAGCTACAGGGCGGCGCGCAATTGCATATTCCCTAATTTAATTAATGACAAACGAAATCCTTAGTAGCGAAACCGTGTTTCGCGGACGCGCCTTTAAAATCCAACAGGATCGAGTCCAGCGCCCTAATGGCCCTCAAACCTACGACACCGTCCACCATATCGGTGCGGTTGCCATGGTGCCCGTAGATTCGGACGGGCGGATACTTTTCGTGAGCCAGTATCGCCACGCCGCGCGTCATCGCTTGCTGGAACTGCCCGCAGGCACTCTGGAGGAAGACGAACCCGTCGAGGAAACTGCCCAACGCGAACTGCGCGAAGAAGTCGGCATGGCGCCTGGGCGCCTGACCAAGCTGGCCGATTTCTTCCTGGCGCCAGGTTACTCCACGGAGCGTATGCACATCTATCTGGCTGAAGATTTGCGACCCGATAGCCTGGCTGGCGATGAAGATGAAGAATTGGAGACAAAGCGCCTGACCCTCGACGAAGCCTTCGCCGCCATCCATTCCGGCGAAATCGAGGATGCGAAGACCATGCTTGGCCTTTTCTTATTCAAGGAGTATCTAACCAAGAAGGAGCTTGGATCAGCTTAGAGCTTGCAGCTTGTGGCTTAAAGCGGAACGTTGATACCTGAAAGCGACAGCTTGGTTGAACTTGCCATCCCCGCCAATATCGGCTATAATGGGCTAGATTTCCCCGGACTTTTCGCACAATCTGATTCACTAGCCCTCTAACGTTTCGACGCGAATGAACCCGCCTGGGGTGCGGGTGATGCACCAGTACGCTTTTTCCTATCCTTTCGTTTGAACAAAGGGACCTCCCATGGATGATTTGCTGACTTTAGAAAAAAACACCCTAGCCGATCTGCGCAGGCAGGCCAAAGAACTTGGCGTTGACCGCGCCAATCGCCTCAAGAAAGAAGACCTGCTGGTTCATATCCGCCAGGCCGAAGCCCAAAAGCAAGGGCGCGAAGTGCGCGGCGGTATCCTAGAGATCATGAACGAAGGCGTTGGTTTCCTACGCTCAGATCATTACCAAGGCGGCCCGGGCGATGTGTATGTCTCCCAGACTCAAGTGCGCCGCTATGGATTGCGCAACGGAGATCTCATCATTGGCGAGGCGCGCCCGCCGCGTGAATCCGAAAAACACTTTGGCCTAGTAAAAGTCGAATCGGTCAATGGTCTTGATCCAGAAGAAGCCAAGACCCGTGCTCGTTTCGAAAACTTGACCCCTATTTTCCCTGAAGCACGTTTTGATTTAGAAACTGATAAGCGCGGCTTGGCCATGCGCATGATCAACCTGGTAGCCCCAGTTGGGCGCGGCCAGCGCGGTTTGATCGTCTCCCCGCCGAAATCCGGCAAGACCACAATTCTAAAAGAGATGGCTAACTCCATCTCGACTAAATATAAAGACGTTCACCTCATGGTGGCGCTCATCGGTGAGCGACCTGAAGAAGTAACGGACATGGATCGCTCCGTGGATGCTGAAGTGATCTCATCCACTTTCGATGAGCCGGTCACCTCGCATGTGCGTGCCGCCGAAATGGTCATTGAGCGCGCCAAGCGCTTGGTCGAGATGAAGCGCGATGTGGTTATTCTGATGGATTCACTGACTCGTCTGGCACGCGCCTATAACCTGGTGGTTACTCCTTCCGGGCGCACCCTGTCCGGCGGTATCGATCCATCTGCACTTTATCCCCCTAAGCGGTTCTTTGGCGCAGCGCGCAATATCGAGGAGGGCGGCTCGCTCACCATCATCGCAACTTGCCTGGTCGATACAGGCTCGCGCATGGACGACGTTGTCTACGAAGAGTTCAAAGGCACCGGCAACATGGAACTCCATCTTTCACGCAAATTGCAGGAGCGCCGCATCTTCCCTGCTATCGATGTAGAGCGCTCGTCTACCCGTAGAGAAGAAATGTTGCTGGGCCCTGACATCACTCAGTATGTCTGGCTCCTGCGCCGCATGTACAGCACCATGATCGCTGAACCGCCGCACGGCGCGGGCATGGACATGAGCAACGCCATGGAGGCTTTGCTGCAACGCATGTCGAAGACGGACAGCAACCAGGAATTCCTCGAAGGCTTGAAAGACCAAGCTTAGAGCCTATCCATTGGTGATGGATCAGACAGCATTCACCACGGAGACACAGAAGGCATGGAGTTTAATAAAATAGTGGCTTCTCTGTGTTTCCGTGTCTCCATGGTTTGATTTACTTCCAGTCGATAAGGGATATTGGAATGAACACGCAGGGATGGCGCCTGATTTCCGCCAGCCTGCTTTTTATTTTTGCGAGCTGCTCACCTTCGCCGGCGGCAACCGCCACCGGGTTGCCCACCGCGCAGGTTCTTCAAACCAGTCCGACTCCAACCATAGCATTCGGTCAAGCCAATCCATCAACTTCACGAACAGAGATCGAAACGTACACGGTTGTCGAAGGCGACACAATAGGCAGCGTCGCTTCAGCCTTTAATCTAAAACCTGAAACCGTACTTTGGGCCAACTACGGTTTGCTGCTGGACGATCCTGATTATCTGCTCACCGGCATGCAACTGACCATCCTTCCCGTGGATGGGGTTTACCACCAGGCTGGCACGGGTGACAGTGTCCAAAGCCTGGCCGCATTTTTCGCGGCCGATGCCCAGCACATCATTGATTGGCCAGAGAATAAGATCGACCCAGGCAATCCTTCGATCTTTATCGGACAATGGGTGCTGGTGCCTGGCGGACAGCGCGCCTTGCGCCGTCGCTTCATGCCCAATTTACCCAGCTATGCCATGGCGGTAGATCCGTTTGAATTCGGCATCGGCGCCTGCCCTGAAAATGTCAGCTTCGATGCGAGTGGCGATGGCGTGTACGCCTGGCCCGTAGACAACCCTGTCGTCCGCGGCGATGGCTTCTGGTCGGCGCACCTTGGACTGGATTTGGCCGTTGAAATTGGTGGAGATGTTCGCGCAGCTGACGATGGGGTAGTGGTATTTTCGGGGTGGTCGAACCTTGGCTATGGCTACACCATCATGATCGAGCACGGCAACGGCGACTTTACCCTTTACGGTGGATTGAATGCGGTCGTTGCCACCTGTGGCAGCGTGGTGGAGCAGGGCGATGTAATCGGCGCGGGCGGAATGACCGGCCATCCAGCGGAGCCATTTGTACACTTCGAGCTCCGCCGAGGGCAAGATTTTCTCGACCCTCTGGCTGTGCTTCCTAGCCAATAAGCCGGACGGGGCGCTGCAGGAAGCCCTGGTATTTCGCTGCAGCATTTGCGATCAGTTTTCTTTCGGCGGGACCAAAGATTTTCAAAGGGCGTAACTGGATCTCGACTTCTTTTTTTATACGGATGCGCCGCCAGGAGCCGGCAAGTAGCCCATTAATAACAATAAGGTGAGAGTAGGCATAGTCGAATAATTGCTCCCGGCGTTCTTTGTCTAGAGAAAATCCGTGGTCTTTGTATGACATGCCATATTCGTCGAAATTCGGCAACAGGTACGCGGTGGGCGGGGTTTTACGGGGCGCGACATCTTGCTCCGAATACCAATATGTTTTCCCATCTTTTTCTAAGCGGTTCAAGTTTCCCTTAACCTTATCAATAGCTGCATTGGCATCAGCAACTGTCAAACCGGACCAATAAGAAAAGTCTTGCGCTGTGGCCGGGCCGCGGGCTGTGATAAACCGCTGAACAAATCTTGTCGCTGCATCCTGGCGATCAAATCTCGCAATCTGATCAGGGGAGCGTTCGTCCAGCAAAGCGTAGGTGAATTGCTTCCCCCGCCTGGGTCCGCTGCAGATTAAACCTTCCAATTCCGCGTGCATCATGATGTAGGCCATGCTTAGGTTGGTTGTTGCAATTCCCCTTTTCGCCAGGTGAGTCTTTAGCTCGTTGCGCGTGAGTGTCTTATGTGCACCCAGAGCCTTTTCAATTGCAGCATGAGCTCGCTTAAATGTCTTTGCATCCAAATCGTTCTGCCTGTACATATGGGCATTCTGGGCATGCACCCGCGGCGCAGTAAGCTTCAACAGCCAGCGGATATCTTCTCGGGATACAAAGTGCCAGGTCGGGCGCAGGACATGCGTGCGAAGGATCTGTCCCTTGGCGAAGGCGGCTTCGATTTGGGGTTCTGTTGCGTCGCGTAACCGCAATCCGACCGCCCACAGTGCCCCGGAGAAGTCCTGGGCTTGTATCGCCACCAAATGTTTGACCACATCCTCTGGCTTTCCTGAGAATGGCCTGATAAGAAGTTGATTATGTAACCGCAATCTGACGATATCGAGTGGTATGGCCACAGCCCCGCAGTATAGCGCAGCCATTGTCTGAAAATTGGCCCGTTCCTTGCACTTTGATCCTTGTCATGGGTGTGGTCATTCCTTCGATTCCCTACAAGTCCCAGTATGACCCGGACGCCAGTGAGTTCCGCAACGATTGCGGCCCGGCCTGTCTGGCGATGCTACTGAACGCGTTCGGATTCAACGCCTCGACGAATGCGGTCTACGCCAAAACAGGGGCTAAGCCAAACAATTACGTCAGCGTGGCGCAGCTAATGCGCGTCGCATTGAGTTATGCTGTCCCTTTTGATTACTTTGGCCGCTGGACACTGTCGCAGCTTCTCGAAGCTATCCACACAGGTAAAGGCATTATTGCTCTTGTTCACTATGGCGCCTGGTCGCAGATCAATCCGGGCATCTCGACGCAGAATACCTTCGAAGGACCGCATTTTGTCGTGGTCGTTGGCGCCGATGACCAACACATCTTTGTCAATGACCCATTATGGAAAGAAAGCCGCCGCAGCCAGGGCTTCCGCAAAGCCTGGACCCATAGCCAGTTCATGGAGGCCTGGAGTCGTAACCAGGAAGACGGCAACACACCATGCTGCGGCCTGATTACCCAGCAATCTCTACCCACTGCGCCTTACGGCAGCGGAGTCTGGGCGCCGAATATCGAGTTCACCCTAGATACCCAGACCTTGAGCCGCATCCGGGCCTGGGCATTTTTCAATAACGCTCCCCAACCGAACCTTGATAATCCGGCCACGGTAAATGCCTACTTGACCGTTATGGGCGGCTGGGGCACCAAGATGGCTCGCCACAGCGTTGGCGAGGACGACGACTTACGCACCCTTGCCTTACGCTATTATGGCGATCCGCTTAAATGGCGGGCGATCCTCGAATTCAATGGACTGACCTCTGGCGATACCGTCTCCGATGGAGACGTTCTACTGATCCCGCAGCCCCTGGAAAGCCCAGTCGACATTTCCCCCTTAGTGAGGCCAAGCGGTGGGACCTACCAGCAGTTTGCCTGGATCCAGAAACAAGAGGCAAAGAATACTCTGCAAGCAGTCAACTCTCAGACTAACTGAGACCCAGGAGCTAACCAAACGGGAACTTTCTGCGCGATAATTCGTTAAATGACCAGAAAGCAGGCAGACTCGCCTGCAAACTTTGTTTTCAGAATGGAGATGGTATGTTGAAGAAAAGCTTGGTTCTCTTGGTTTTAGCTGCGTCAGCACTCATCTTGGCTGCTTGCAGCGGAACCACAACCGTTATTCCCAGCTACGGCGGCACAAGTGCGGCTGGGCTTTCGGTAAATGGTCATGGCGAGGTAGTGCTCCCGCCCGATGTGGCCTATGTGACTATCGGCGTTCACACCGAAGCCACGGATGTTTCGCAGGCTGTGTCCGATAATGCCAATCAGGTCGAAGCTGTAATGGCTTCCTTGTCCCAGGCTGGCGTTGCTGCCGAGGACATGCAGACCTCGAACTTCAGTGTGTACACGATGGATAATTACGACCCCCTGACCGGCATTGTCAACGGAAAGAAGTACTCTGTCGATAACACGGTAAACGTGACCGCCCGCGATCTAGCTGGCCTGGGTAACCTTTTGGACAACGCAGTGACCGCAGGCGCCAACTCGATTTGGGGTGTAACGTTTGATCTCGAAGATAAGGATGCGGCGCAGGCCCAGGCTCGCGATTTGGCCGTTGAGGATGCTAAGGCCGAAGCCCAAGCGCTGGCAGGCGCCACCGGAGTTTCCCTTGGCGAGATCATCATCGTAAGCTACACAAGTTCCAACTACAATTACTATCCCTATTATGGGTTAGGTGGCGGAGGGGGCGGTGAAGCTGGAGCCGCCACTAGCATTGTGCCTGGCCAGATCACCATCAGCGCCGATGTCTACATTACTTACGCTATCCAATAGCAAATAGCCCGAACAAAAAATGAACCCCACAGATTGGGGTTCATTTTGTTTTAACTGCCTGCCCCTCTCTGTTACCATGAGTAAATATGCGCGAGCTGTTTGCTCTTTTTCTCCGCTTAGGTTTCACCGCCTTTGGTGGACCCGCCGCACATATCGCCATGATGCGCGATGAGGTTGTGACAAGGCGCAAGTGGTTGACCGAACAGGAATTCCTTGATCTTCTTGGGGTCACCAATCTGATCCCTGGTCCAAATTCAACGGAGTTGGCAATCCACATCGGGTACCTGCATAGTGGTTGGAGCGGCCTATTGGTGGCTGGCGTATGTTTCATCGCACCGGCGATGCTAATCGTGATAGCCCTGGCTTATTTATATGTCCAGTATGGATCCCTCCCCGAAGCTACAGCTTTATTTTATGGCGTCAAACCGGTGGTCATTGCCATCATCGTCCAAGCCCTGTGGTTTCTAGGCCGTCAAGCCATGAAGACCTCCCGGTTGATTGTTTTGGGTGTCCTGGTGCTGACCCTGTATTTCATGGGTCTAAATGAGATCGCGTTACTTTTAGGGTCCGGGTTGTTATTGCTGATGTTAAAGCTCATCCATCAATCCCGTGGAATAAAATCAGTCGGATTATTGATTCCCTTCACGTTTTCCTCGCTGGCAGTAGCCGCCCAGCCCTTCACTCTTGGCATCCTATTCCTTACCTTTTTGAAGATCGGCTCTGTTTTGTATGGCAGTGGATACGTGTTGTTCGCCTTCCTGCGCGCCGACTTTGTCGAGCGACTAGGTTGGCTCACGGACCGCCAGCTACTCGACGCAATCGCCATTGGGCAATTTACGCCGGGTCCGTTGTTTACTACCGCAACGTTCATCGGGTACATCCTTGGAGGGATCCCTGCGGCTTTGCTGGCTACGCTGGGAATCTTCCTCCCCTCTTTTATTTTCGTGTTAGTCAGCAACCCCTGGGTTTCTCGTTTGCGAAATTCGGTAGTGGCTTCTGCCTTCCTGGATGGCGTGAACGCGGCTGCCCTTGCCCTGATGGCCGCAGTTACCTGGCAGTTGGGGTTCGCCTCCCTAGTGGACCTGCCCACAATGCTTTTGGCTGTCCTGGCCCTAATCTTGTTGATTCGGTTTAGAGTAAATTCTGCCTGGCTCGTGTTGGGTGGGGCAGCCGCTGGCCTGCTTTTATACCCGCTTGGTTAGCGCTGGTTCGCTGAGATCGGTGATGGTAATGATGTTGCGGCTGGTTTCCACTTCTCCGCTCAGATCATAAGGCATGGCGCCGGTGATTTTCACTGGAACGATTTCTCCGATTGGCGGAGATCCTTCGACGAATACCAGTCCATCGATCTCTGGCGCGTCCCGATAGCTGCGTCCAACCGCCATCGGTTCCTCTGATTCTTCGTATTGCCCGTGTCCCTCAATTAGGACATCCAACGCCCTGCCCACCCATTCGTGGTTCTTTTCCAATGAGATGCGCTGCTGCAGCGTCATCAGCCGATCCATGCGCTCCTCTTTCACCTCCTGGGGAATGGGGTCGCCCAGGGGTTCGCTTGTCGTTCCGGGCTCGAAGGAAAAGGTAAACACCCCAAGGCGGTCAAATCGGATTTCTTCTATGAAGTCCAAAAGCGTCTGGAATTCTTCCTCTGTTTCGCCTGGATAGCCAACGATGAATGTAGAACGTAAGGCAAGACCTGGCAGGGCAATGCGCATCTTTTCCAGCGTGCGGGTTACCCAATCCATGTTTGCAGGTCTGCGCATCCGCCGCAGTGTTGCAGGATGCGCATGCTGCAAAGGCATATCGACATAAGGAATGAGTTGTTTATGCGTGGCCATCGTTTCGATCTGGCGATCAGTGACCGAGCCAGGGAAGTTGTACAGGATTCGGATCCAGTCAATCTCTGGCACCTCGCGCACCAAGGCGTCTAGCAAAGTTGACAAGCCTTCGCGCTGCCCGAGTTCGTAACCCCAATCCGTGATGTCTTGTGCAATCAGAATGATCTCGCGCACCCCGGCATCCTGCATGGCGCGCGCCTCTGTGAGGATATTCTCCATCGGGCGGCTGACTAGCGTTCCCTTGATCAGCGGAATAGCGCAAAATGCGCAGGGACGCCGGCAGCCGTCAGCAATCTTGAGATAGGCGCTGTAGCCTTGTTTCGAAATCCGCAACACGCCGCCTTCATCGCGGCCAACGGCTGTTGCAGACTCGGGAAGGTGATATAGCGGTTCTGGATGGCGGCGATTGCGCAGCTTGCCTACCAAATCAACGATATCCATCCAGCGCCGCGTCCCGAGCAGCCCATCAACTCCGGGCACTCGCTGGATCACCTCGGCGCCGTAACGCTGGCTGAGGCAACCGGCCGCGATCAACCATTGGTCCGGGCGCTTTTGTGTTGCCAACTCGTTCAACACCTGATAAGACTCTTCGCGCGCCGGTCCAATGAACCCGCAGGTGTTGACGATCAACACTTGCGCCTGGCTGGGATCGGCGCTCGCCTGGTACCCATCTCGCGCCAGCAACTTGGCCATCGATTCGGAATCGACCGTGTTCTTTGCGCAGCCAAGGGACACTAGGTGGAAGGACTTGGATCGAACCATTTAGAAAGGATTCTAAGGTGCGAGTGTGGGTTCTGGACTCGGGGTCGCCGTTGCGGACGGCGTCGCGCTGGGGGTCAGTAGAACATTCGCGGTTGCGGTCAGGATCCCCGGATCGATGGTCGGCGTTGGCGATAACGTGGGTGTGGCCGCACCCTCCCTGGAGAAGACGACTTCCATAACCTGGCCATAGAGCCCCATAATCCCCAGGTCTTGCTCATTCAAAAAGGCGCGTAGTGCAGATCCGTTGCCAGTAAGCAGCACGATCTGATTGGCTGCAGTATATGTGTAACTGCCGCCGGGAAGTGTCCGCCCCTCGAACTCGACCCGCCCATCTACAGTGATGCGCATCCATGTGCGCTGTGTGGAAATTAACCGCAAGGCGATATTGCCGAAGGCGCCGGCTTGTATTGTGGCTTCGCCCAGCAACCCGGGCGTGGGCGTTCCCTGGTCTAACAGGTTAATGGGCTCTATTGTCCCGGCCGGCGGGGTTCCGGTCGCTGCGGCGCTTTCACTGGGAAGCAGTATTCCGATCAATGGCGGCGCAGTCGGTTCTGGTGTTTGCCCTGCGGCAGCCGCCGCGACGCGGCCGATGCTCCAGACCACGAAGATCAATAGAAATAACCCCGCGACTCCGCCGAACAGGATATCCCGCGAAAGAAGGGGAGTAAGCCACTCCGGCATTCGAAGCACCAGCTTGGCCGGTTGGCCTTTTGGTTTGATCGGCTTTATGGACTGCTTTGCCAGAAAGCGCTGTTGCACAGCCTCGGCGTACCGCGCCAGAACCCCTTCGCTCTCAAGTCCTAAAAACTCCGCATACGATCCCAGCATGCCGCGAGCCTGGGACGGTGAGGGGAATTTATCGAACTCCCCATGTTCCAGCCGGTCTAAATAATGCACAGGCAGGTGCGTGCCGGATTCAACTTCTTCCAAGGTAAGTTGCAGCCGCTCGCGAATTGCCCTTAGTTCGGCGCCGATACTTGCAAACGTTGCCTGGACTTGATCCTCGACCGGGGGAAGGCCGATGGGAGCAGTCGCTGGCTCTTGTTCAGAAGTTTCCTGTTTTTGTGGGGTGAGTATTTCGAAAAGTTCTTGCGGGTCAAGCTCTAAGAATTCCGCGTAAGTGCGCAGAAAGCCGCGCACCTGCGCCGGCGCGGGCAGAGCGCCGAAGTCACCCTCCTCCAGGGCTCGTAAATAATGGCTGCGAATGCGCGTTGCCTTGGCGACTTCTGCCAACTCAAGCCGGCGAGATTCACGGGCTTGTTTCAGCCTTAGGCCGACATCTTTGGAACTCATATTTGTTGGGAATTGTATCGGAGAAAGAAATCAGCCTGCGGGCTGGGCAGGCCGATCATTCATCTTAATTACCGGTAACCAAATAACCGAACTCTAGTCTCTAATCTCCTAATTATGATTTACTCTCCTCACCCTCTGCTTCAGTCATCTCTTGGGGGGCGGCCTCCGGTTGCTTGGCTTCTGCTGCCTTTGGTTGCTGTGGGGCTTCAGCGGCAGCGGCCAGCTCTTCGGCCGCCACCATATAGTTTTCGGGGTTTTCGCCTTCGCGGTAAACCACTGCTTCGAACTGCGGGATGATATCTACTGTCAGACGAACCCCAACTTTATGCAGACCTAGCAAGCGCAGGGGTTGCCCATGGATCTGCCGCTTGTCGACCTTTAACCCGATTTTTTCACTAATCGAATCGGCAAGCGTTTGGGTCGTCACGGAACCATAAAGTTTTCCGGTTTCTCCGGCCTTGGCGGGGAAGAGCAACTGCAGACCGGTAAACTTATCGGCCACGGCACTCATCTCGGCGTTCATCGAGTCGCGCTTCTTATCTGCCTCGGCCGCGATCCTTTCGGCTTGTTGCAGGGCTGCCTTGGTTGCGCGTGAAGCCAGGCCTTGAGGGATCAGGAAATTGCGACCGTAACCGTTGGCCACCTTCTTTACCTGGCCGGCACGGCCCAGTTTGTACACATCCTCTAAAAGTAATACTTGCATTGGTACCTTCTTTAAGAATAAATGGGACTTGTATTCTGTCCCATGACGGGCGTTATTTTACCAGATGAAAGAGTCGCGTCAACGCTCCATTTGCGCACGCTACGGCTGTGGCGTGGCTGTGGAAACCAGCCTTTGCAGGATCCAACCATACTCATCCCGATTCGGCATATAGACGTGCAGCCACAGCACGCCTCCGGCTTCCACCGCTGGCTCATTCAACAAATGCACGACCGTGCCATTCAACAGAGTTGTGATTGCTTCGCCGGCCGGCTCCTTGCGCACAAAGGCCCCCGTACCTTCATCGGCATCGATCACTGCAATGATCGGCGCGGGTGATGGCGATGGGGTCCTCGTCTGCGTAGAAGTCGCGCTGGGGCTGGGGGATGGCGTGTGGCTGGCGGTGGGTGTCGATGTTGGCGGGGGCGTCGCGGTCGGTGTCCGCGTTGGCAGCCCAACGCGCGCCCCGAAAACCGCTCCCGCGCCGGAGAAGCCGACAAAAACCAAAATGCCGGCCAGCAATATAGCCGCGCCCAGGGAATATCCAAATGGAGTTGGTGGGCGGAAACCAAGCATGGCAAGGGTGATAGCTCCACACAACGTTGCCCAGGCCAAATAAATGGCGAATAACACCAAACCGTCCGGCCAAAGAAATGGGATTCGGCTTCCCAGACCAAAACCTGAAACGCTCAAGGGGACGAACAACCCGATGCTTAGCAGGTAACTGGGCAGTTCGGGGTTTTGGCCCCCACGAATGAGCGAGGCGGCAGTCAGTGCGCCGGCAAGTGTTAACAGAACCAAGGCGGGCCACTGGAATTGCGCGTAGATATGTGCCTGGATAGATTGGGTATTGGCGCTGTACTGCGCGGCTTGCCCCGCGAGCCAGCCGGATGCAAATACCAGTAGCGCGCTAACCAGTAGCGCTACACCGCTGCGAACAAAATGGCGCGCCGATCCCAGAGCAACGCCCAACGCGACGCCTACGACGGGCGTCATCACCGGTGCAATGAAGGCCCCGACCAAGATCAAAAATGGAGAATCCAGCAGCAGGGCTAGCCCTATCACAGATCCTGCAAAAAGAGAGTACAGAAAAAAATCAACATTCGGCGCAGCCCTTCGCACTACGCTCTCGAGCGCCTGGCTGCGTTCGTCAACCGTCAGAGGACCGAACAGGCCGCGTTCAATCTGCCGGCGCCGCGCCGCCGGAAGCTGCGGATCATCGTCGGGCTGGGTGTGATTTGAAGGTAGAGTCATGGGATGATGGAACGTGTTTGCGCGGTATTATACAGGACGGCTTTTAAGGTTTTCGACCCGGACCCTATCAATTTTTGCAATGACAAGAACTAAAATCACTGCCGTTATCCTTTGCGCGTTCATACTTGGCGGCTGCGCCCAGCAACCTGCGACAGCAACTCCTACATCCTTACCCGAATCATCGCTTACACCGTCTGTTCCATTGATAGCCCTGTTGGCCCCCCCGGATAGTGACCCTAGCCTGGTCGCGGTCGCCTCGGAAGTTGCTACTGCATATGCCTCAGCAAATAATATGCAATTCGAACAACGCGCGCTGCTGAATCCGGCTGATCTGCCTCCTTCTCTATCCAAGCTCATTGTGTTGCCGCCAGACCCGGGCGCGTCCGCTTTGGCCGCCGCGGCTCCGAATGCACAAGTAATTGCCGTTGGCATTGCTTCAGAAGGCAGCCCGGCGAATCTAACAACCCTAGCTCTTGGCGGCAACGATGATGCCCAAATCGCTTTTGTTGCCGGATACATTGCTGCCTTGTCTGCCGAAGATTGGCGCGCTGGAATCATGTACACGGGGACGAGTGCTTCAAATGTGAACGACTTTGTCGCAGGTGTGGAATATTTCTGCGGCTCTTGCGCCCCCTTTTCCCCGCCGTTAAGCGAATACCCTGTCGCTGCGCAGGCTGCCGATCCCCAAAATTGGCAATCAGCCGCCGATCAATTACTGGCACAATTCGTGAACGTGGTTTACCTAACGCCAGAGCTGGAAGCGAGTGGCGCTGCCCAATATTTGGTGAACTCTCGCGTCTTGATCATTGGCAATGGAACGCCCCCCGAAGAGTTGTCCAACTCCTGGATCGTTTCCGTCAGCGCCAATCCCGCCGAGGCTTTGCGGCAGCTTTTGCCACTCGCCCTCAACGGCCAACCGGCTGAATCAGTTAATTCCCTTTCATTGGCCCACGCCAATGCCAACTTGTTCAGTGAAAGCCGCCAGGCTGATGTTCAGAAGGTAATCGAGGATCTTTTGTCCGGCTACATCCAGCTCCCGGCTGATTAAAATGATCAATTGCTATACCGGGAACTGCTAACCACTAACCAATTGCCAATCTCTTATCTCCAGTCTCTAATCTCAACCTCGGTTTCTCACCTTAAAAGATTCAAACACTTTCTTGATTAGCCTTCTTGTTCATGTTAGACTCTTATACCCTTAATTTTGGGCGCTCCCGCCCAACTCACTTGTGGCAATGCGCCCCAACCCCAACCTTCTTAGGAGGAAGAGAATTATGAGCAAGAAACTGTATTCTTTGCTCGCCCTGCTGGTGGCAGCTGCATTCATCTTGGCTGCCTGCGGCCCGGCGCCCACCCCAACAGAGGCCCCTGAAGAGCCCGAGATGACCGAAGCCCCCACAGAGGCGCCAACGGCGGAACCGGTCGCCTTCAAGGCCTGCCAGGTGACCGACGTCGGCGGCATCGATGACAAGTCCTTCAACGCTACCGCGTGGAAGGGCATCGAAGATGCCATTCCCCAATTGGGCATCGAAGGCCAGTACCTTGAGTCCCAGGAGCAGGCTGACTACGAAACCAATATCAATGCCTTCATTGAAGATGATTGCAATTTAATCATCACCGTAGGCTTCTTGCTTGGCGACGCCACGGCTGCTGCGGCCAACGCCAATCCCGATCAACAGTTCGGCATCATCGACTTTGCTTATGACCCGGCGATCCCGAACGTCACGGGCCATGTGTTTGCCACCGACCAGGCTGCATTCCTGGCAGGTTATGTGGCTGCTGCCACCACCCAGACGGGAACCGTCGGTACCTTCGGCGGCCTACAAATTCCGCCTGTTACTGTGTTCATGGATGGCTTCTGGTACGGTGTTCAGTATTACAACGAACAGAAGGGAACCAGTGTGCAGGTGCTTGGCTGGGATCCGGCCACCCAAACCGGTCTCTTCACCGGAAACTTTGAATCTACTGATGATGGCGCCTCCTTCGGCAACAATTTGATGGACGAAGGCGCGGACATCATCATGCCTGTGGCTGGGCCCGTTGGTCTGGGCACTGCTGCCGCTGCTCAATCACGTGGCGGTGTTTGGATCATTGGCGTGGATAGCGACTGGACTCAGACTGCCCCCGATTACGTTGACATTATCTTGACCTCCGTCTTGAAGAAGATGGATGCCACCGTGTTTCAGATGATTGAGATGATGTTGAACGGTGAAGCCCCTGGCAACCTGATTGTGGGTACGCTCGAAAGTGGCGGAGTGGGAGTTGCAGGCACTTTCGATGCGGAACTGCAGGCTGAACTGGATGCCATCACTGCCGGCATCATCGCTGGTGAAATTCAGACTGCTCCGTAAGTTTGTTTAAGTTTTGTGATTACAAGTGGCCCGGCTGAACCGGGCCACTTTGTTTTTCAGGTCGTTTAGTTTGGCATGGTAGAATGCCGCAGATCCTTTGGTCTGAGGTGAGATGGCGCTGGTCCTTGAGCTACGTGGAATCACCAAACGTTTTCCAGGAGTGCTTGCAAACGATCACATTGACTTGAGCCTCGAAAAAGGGGAAATCCATGCTTTGTTGGGGGAAAACGGAGCGGGAAAGACCACGCTGATGAATATCCTCTATGGCCTTTATCAACCCGATGAAGGTAAGATTTTTGTCAAAGGGAAAACCTTAATCGTTCGATCTCCCACCGATGCGATCAATGCCGGTATTGGAATGGTCCACCAGCATTTTATGCTGATACCGGTTTTCACTGTCACCGAAAATGTGATGCTCGGAGACGAAATAACGAGGGCAGCTGGCGTGCTTGACCGTGCCGCAGCTACAAAACGTGTAAAGCAAATCTCGGAGAAATATCAGCTCGCCGTCCGTCCGGATGCCCTTATCTCTGAATTGCCCGTCGGCGTCCAGCAGCGCGTAGAGATCATCAAACTCCTGTACCGCGAAGCGGACATACTTATACTGGATGAGCCGACTGCGGTGCTCACCCCGCAGGAAGCCGACGAGTTGTTCAAGATTATGCGCGCCCTCACCGAGCAGGGAAAATCTATCATCTTTATTACCCACAAATTGCGTGAGGTGCTGCGCGCAGCTGATCGAATCACTGTAATTCGATTGGGTAAGGTGGTAGGCTCGACCACTCCAAAGAAAGCCACCGAGAGCAAATTAGCATCCATGATGGTTGGACGAGACGTGTTGCTGCGTGTGGATAAAAAAACGGCCAAAGCTGGGCGTGCCATCTTGGAGGTAAACGACTTAAAAGTCACTGATGACCGAAAGCACCTTACCGTAGAAGGGGTGAGTTTCGATGTGCACGCCGGCGAGATCGTAGGCGTGGCTGGCGTTCAAGGCAATGGTCAGACCGAGCTGGTGGAGGTTCTTACCGGACTGCGGCCGCCTTTGTCGGGCAAGATTAAGTTATTAGGCAAGGACATAACCGGTGCCCATCCCCGTAAAATCACGGAGCTGGGCGTTGCCCATATCCCGGAGGATCGCCAAAGAGATGGCTTGGTTCTCAGTTATCCGGTGGCTGATAATTTGGTATTGAATAGTTACTACCATGAGCCGTATGCTAAGGGCGTTATTCTTCAAGAGAAGAAGATCGTTTCCGACGCAAAATCTATTATCAGGGATTTCGATGTCAGAACCCCAAGCGCCATGACCACGGTTGGCTCCCTTTCAGGCGGCAATCAGCAAAAGGTGATCGTGGCGCGGGAGCTCTCCCGCCCTGTAAAATTGGTCATTGCCTCCCAGCCCACGCGTGGCTTGGACGTGGGCTCGATCGAATATATTCACAAGCAACTGGTCGCCCGCCGCGACCGGGGCGCGGCAGTACTTTTGGTATCTTCCGAATTGGATGAGATCATGCAATTGTCAGATCGCATCGCAGTAATGTTCCGTGGCAAGATCGTGGATATTCTGGAGGCAAAGAAAGTAAGCCGGCGCGAAGTAGGCTTGCTGATGGCAGGCGCCGCTAAGTCAAATAGATCGAATATTAAAAAAGGCCGCTCAATGAAGAGGAAGAAGAGATGACAGTTAGAACTGGCAAGAAAGAACCCTCTGGCCGCCCTGCGCAACGTAAAAGCGCCCTGGCGATCTTCCTCGACGAGGTATCGCGTGCTCCCATTACCGTCCCAATTCTCGCCATCCTCAGCGGCCTTATTCTTGGCGGCCTCATCGTCGCCGTGACCACTGAAGAAGTATACGCAGCCTGGAGCCGTTCGCCTTTGGAGGCCATCCAGGTGGGTTTCAACGCTGCCTGGAGTTCATATTCTGCGCTGTTCAACGGCTCCATTGGCAACCCTGCTCGCATTTTGAATGCGATTTCCAGCGGCGATGGTGCGGAAATCCGCCGGGCCTTCAACCCTTTTTTTGAGAGTTTGACAAAATCCATCCCGTACATGTTTGCCGGGCTCGCCGTGGCATTGGGTTTCCGCGCCGGTTTATTCAACATCGGCGCCGAAGGCCAATTGTTCATGGGCGCCGTATTTGCCGTCACTGTGGGTTTCGCCCTTACCGGGTTGCCCGCCATCATCCACATCCCGTTAGCGTTGCTTGCGGGGGCGCTCGGAGGTGCGCTGTGGGGTTTCATCCCTGGCTTCTTGAAGGCCAAGACGGGGGGACACGAGGTCATCAACACTATCATGATGAACTATATTGCCTTCCGCCTAAGCGAATATTTGCTGCGCGGCCCTTTACAGCGCCCGGACTCCTTCAACCCCGTCAGCCCCTTCATTCAAGACAGCGCAAAACTTCCGCGTTTCTTTGGCGACCCCATTCGCTTCCATCTGGGCTTTTTCATCGCTTTAGGCGTGGCCTACTTGGTTTATTGGCTTTTATTCAAAACCAAATGGGGCTTCGATCTTCGCACGGTTGGCGCCAACCCGAACGCAGCTCGATACGCGGGTATGAACATCGTTGTTGTCACGATCGCCGCAATGAGTATTTCCGGCGCGTTGGCCGGCCTGGCCGGTGCCAATGAAGTGCTCGGCCTCAACTACAATCTAGCGGTCGCTTTTTCTTCGGGCTATGGCTTCGACAGTATCGCCCTGGCTTTATTGGGCAAAAGCCATCCGCTGGGTGTAGTATTGGCCGCTCTCCTTTTCGGCACCTTGCGCAACGGCGCTTTGCAAATGCAAGTGTCCGCGGGCATCCCGATTGATATTATCTCTGTAATGCAGGCTATGATCCTTGCTTTTATCGCCGCGCCGGCGATTATTCGTACGATTTATCGTCTCCGCGTCCCAACCGTGGTTGAAGAAGAAGTCCATGTTCGCGGTTGGGGAGGTTAATAATGGCAACTACTGCAACCACCCTTCAGCAAAAGACTGTTGAGATTGTTTCCCCGGCCCGCCGCATTGGAATGGGGTTGGTCTTTCTCGCCCTTGCGGTGGTCATTTTCTTAGTGTTTTCCGGTAGCGTGGATTCCGGGGCCGAAACCCGCTTTGTATTGAACCCAGGGGGTACGGAGTTTGCCATTCCTGATTGGATCTTCAATAGTGCTAATGTCTTGAATATTCTGTCCGGCGTGTGCGCCGTAGCCGCGGGTTTCCAACTGGCGCGCGGGTTTGGTAAGCGAACGAATCTTGTCCTCGGCCTCATTTCCGGCGCATTCATCTTTGGTTTCCTTGCCTGGGCGGCCTCGGGGCAATCGCTGAATATGGCCGGTTTGCTCAAATCGACTTTGCAGCGCGCTGTGCCAATAACCCTCGGAGCGCTTTCCGGAGTGCTCTGCGAGCGTTCCGGTGTGGTGAATATTGCCATCGAGGGCATGATGCTGACCGGCGCCATGGTGGGTGCTTTGGTTGGCAGCCTCACAAATCTTTGGATCGGCTTAATTGCCGCCATTCTGGCTGGCGCATTGCTCGCCGCGATCCATGCCGTCCTGTCGATTAAGTACAAGACCGACCAAATCGTCTCGGGAACAGTCATCAACATCTTTGCCATCGGGATCACTTCGTTCATTTCGTCCAAATTCCTTCAACGCTATCAGGACCTGAATAATTCCGGTGTCTTTCCCAGTTGGGAGGTCCCAATACTTTCAAAGATCCCATTCATCGGCCCGATTTTCTTCGATCACAACATCTTCATGTATGGGCTGTTCGTTCTGCTAATCCTTCTGCATGTTGGTCTCTTCTATACCCGCTGGGGGCTGCGCGTCCGTTCGGTGGGTGAGCACCCTAAGGCAGCTGACACGTTGGGGATCAATGTATTCCGGACTCGCTATATGTCTGTGATCCTGGGTGGCATGGTCGCCGGGTTTGGCGGCGCTTATTTCACCCTAGGTTCTGTGGGTCGCTTCGACGAAGTCATGACTGCCGGCCGTGGTTTCATTGGCCTGGCTGCCATGATCTTTGGCAACTGGCGCCCGTTTGGCGCCTTTGGCGCCGGCCTGCTTTTTGGCTTCGCCGACATGCTCGCCTCCAAATTGGCTATCCTCGGCGTGCGCATTCCTTCTGAATTCCTGCTTATGGCGCCCTATATCGCGACTATGATCGTTCTCGCCGGAGTGGTGGGGCGCAGCCAGGTACCTGCCGCCGACGGCAAGCCGTACGAAAAAGAGTAAGCTTCAGGGTACGTACAAGGAGACGCTGGAAAAGCGCCTCCTTTTATTTAATATGGTACCGGTTGCCAAAATCAAGCAAGGACAAGGCAGGCTTAGCCTTCCGCAGTTGCAAGGAGGTCAAAGCCGACGAAGCAATCCCAGAGATGCCAACTATATACTAGATAAATGCCATAATTTTTATGGGTCAAATGTCCATTGGGAAACAGCAAACATGCAAATATATTCATTTATAACTTTCACTTCTGATTCGTCAGAAGTCGTAGATGAGGTGATTTCATGAAGAACAAGGCTCCAATCCTGATCGCTTTGGCCGTGGTGGCTTTATCGGCTTTGGCGTGCATCGAATCAACCGAGGTAACCAGCCTCCAGGCCACGGTTTCCGCCCTGCAGACGCAAGTGGGCGCTGACGGGGAGGGTGCAACCGCACCTGATGCCAATATCGATCTTGGCCCCGCTGATGTCGAATTCACCCTCAAAACCGGTGGGGACGGGCATAGCCTGTTGTTCATTGGCGTCGGCGGCGACATCGATGGGGTGGCCAACCCCGCGCTGATGGTCGATCCCGGCGATGTGGTTCAGATCACACTGATCAATGGCCAGGCTGTCGAACACGACCTGGTTATCGATGAATTCGGCGTGGCAACGGGTTCTGTGACCCAACTGAACGAAGAACGCGTCATCACGTTCGTAGCCGACCAGGAAGGTACCTTCGAGTATTACTGCGCCGTCCCAGGCCATCGCGCCGCCGGCATGGCAGGTACGCTGCAAGTCGGTGAGCCATCCGAGGCTGCGAGCGGGGAATCGATAATCAAGAACCCCACAGATCTGCCCGGCCCTATTGGTGCACGCGGGCCGCAGCTCGTACAGGCTGAATTGGTTGCCCAGGAAGTTGAAGGCAAGTTGGCCGATGGTACGACCTATCCTTACTTTACCTTCAACGGCACTATTCCCGGACCCTTCATCCGCGCTCGTGTCGGAGACACTGTTGAAGTCACTATGAGCAACGAGACGGACAGCGCCTTCACCCACTCGGTCGATCTGCACGCTGTGAATGGCCCCGGCGGCGGCGCGGTGTACACGCAAGTGTTGCCCGGTGAGACCAAGGTCGTTACCTTTGAGGCACTGAATCCCGGCATTTATGTCTATCACTGCGCGACGCCCAGCGTAGCTCACCACATTGCGGGCGGTATGTACGGCCTGATCCTCATTGAGCCTGAGGGCGGCCTGCCGCGTGTCGATCGCGAATTCTATGTAATGCAGGGTGAGATCTACACCGAGGAAAATTTTGGCGCCAAGGGTCTGCTTACCTTCAGCATGGATAAGATGCTCGCGGAAGACCCGGAGTACATTGTCTTCAATGGAGCCGCTGGCGCTCTGGCCGCAGATCCGAACTGGCTGACTGCTAATGTCGGCGAAACCGTGCGCATCTACTTTGGCGTCGGTGGTCCCAACTTCACCTCGTCCTTCCACGTCATTGGAGAAATCTTCGACAGGGTGTACCCGTTCGGATCCATTACCTCAGAAGTCTTGACTGACGTGCAGACCATAACCGTTGCCCCGGGCGGCGCCTGGATCGTTGAATTCACTCTCGATGTACCCGGTGATTACATCCTGGTGGATCACGCGTTGAGCCGCCTCGAGCGCGGTGCGGTAGGTATTTTGCATGTTGAAGGCGAGGGTGACCCCGCAATATTCCACGAGGGATCTGCAAGCGAATAAGCTATTCAATTCCAGACACCTAATCTGGGAGAGTCAATTGACTCTCCCAGATTTGATTCTCGGGCCTTTATAATGTTGTGCTCGAGAGGACGAACCATGAGGACCTTACTGAAGCTGGAAGAAATTGCAATCTTTGTTGGCACCCTGTTGGCGTTTTATGGGTCTATTCCATTCCCAAGGTGGTTGTTTATTATTTTGCTGTTCGCGCCTGATTTCGGCGCATTGGGTTATTTAGCTGGGCCTCGGGTTGGTGCATTCACCTAACGTGTTGCATCATCGTGGTATCGCTGTGGTGCTTTATTTCCTTGGAATCTATCTGGAACAGCCAATGGTGATCTGGGCTGGCTTGATTATTTTCCTGCACTCGACACTCGATCGTGCTCTAGGGGTTTCGGACTCAAGTATCCAGACTCGTTCCAAAATACTCACCTTGGGGCCATTGGCCGCGCGGCCTCGAAAAGCTAGGAGTTCAATATTATTGCTTACAGCCTGGACCGGGTAACTGTTAGCTACAACGCCCAGCCCATCTTCAAAGATCTCTCCTGGGATATCCACAATGATCGCTGTGTTGGCTTGGTCGGCCCTAATGGCGCGGGCAAAAGCACCTTACTGCGCCTGGTCGGTGGTGAGCTGAAGAGCGAAAGCGGCTTTGCCAACGCGCGCGGCAAGCTGACCATCGGAAGCCTGCACCAGGAACCGCGCCTCGATCCCACTCGCACCGTAATCGATGAAGCGCTCACCGCTTCTACGCAGGTGCCCGCTTTGCGGAAGGCGATCGCCAGGGCCGAAGCGGACCTTGGCGATCCATTGGTCTACAGCAACGAAGGCAGGCTGGCGCGCAAAATCGAGGAACACGCCAGCCTCCTCGAAGAGCACACTCGCATGGGAGGTCCCGGCTATGAAGGGCAGGTTCGGGCGACGCTCATTAGCCTGGGGTTCTCCGATACCGAACTTGGCCTTCCTGTCGCGGCATTGAGCGGCGGTCAAAAGAAATTGGTTGGCCTGGCTAAATTGTTGGTCACTCGCCCCAATCTCTTGCTGCTCGACGAACCTGACAACCACCTGGATTTATCCGGCAAAGAATTTTTGGAGACTTACATTCGCTCGTATCCTGGTGGTGTAGTCATTGTCTCCCACGACCGTTACCTGCTGGACGTGGTAGCGGACGAGATCGCTGAGCTCGAAGATGGCAAGCTTACCGTACACCCCGGAAACTATTCAGAATACGCTGCTGAAAAGCAAAGCAGACTTTTCCATCAGCAGCATGATTTCAAAGTGCAGCAGAACGAGATCAATCGCCTGGAGAAATCTGCTAAACGCATGCTGATCTGGGGGCGCGCCCACGATAACCCGAAACTGATCCGCCGGGCCAAATCGATGATGAAACGCATTGAGCGTATGGATAAGGTCGATCAGCCGAACCTCGAACGTAAGTCGATGGATCTGCAGCTCACCGGTTGGCGCGGAAGCAATAAGGTTTTGGAGCTATCCGGGTTGAGCAAAGGTTTTGAGACCTCGGATAAGGAATGGGTCCAGATCCTGAATAAACTCGACCTTACTCTCTGGCACGGAGAACGCGTTGGCCTTGTCGGTCCGAATGGCGCGGGGAAATCCTTGCTTTTCAAGCTCTTACTGGGCAAGGAGAATGCAGATGCGGGAGAAATCAAGATGGGCCCTAGCATCCAGGTTGGCTACTACGCTCAGGAGCACGAGACTCTGGACGGCGCGGTGAGCTTGCTCGACACCGTGCGCCGCGCAGCAAACTGCGGAGAGCCCGCGGCGATGAAGCTGCTGAGCAAATTTCTCTTCGCCTACGAACAGATGCGTAATCCCGTTGGCACGCTCTCGGGTGGGGAGCGCAGCCGGCTTCAGTTGATCCTCATCATGCTGACCGGCGCGAATTTCTTGCTTTTGGACGAACCCACCAATAACCTGGATATCCAGTCAGCCGAAGTGCTGGAAGACACCCTCAGTGAGTTTCAGGGCACCGTATTTGTGATTTCACACGATCGCTATTTCCTCGACCGGGTTGCCACGCGCATCGTTGAATTGGATAACGGCAAGTTCAACGCGTATGCAGGCAGCTACAGCGATTATCAGGCTGGCAAAGAACGAATTGAGTTGAGTTCGGCTTAGCGATTTATTATCTGGCGACCTGGCTGCCCAGGCGCAGGAAGGTTTTCAGTTCAGGGAGGATGAAAAACATGACCGCCAGCAAACCTACGGCCATGCCGCCCGTTGCTGCAAAGAGCGCCGGTACCGGCGCCCAGGTGACCGCCGCGTATACGAAAGCAGCGCTCACCAACGTGGCCAGCCCGACTCGCTTCAGGGTATCCATGCTGGCCGGGAGCCCCGGGAAGCGGCGCCCCAGCAGCCACAGCAGGAGCAGCGCCTCGGCAGTGAATGCAATGCTGCCCGCCAGGGCGATACCACCGGCGCCCATTATGGCGGTCAATCCTATTGCCAACAAAATGAACGCAACGGAATTGAGCGCAGCAGCAAAGAAGGGCACCACGGCGTTCTGTTGAGCATAGAAAGAGCGCGAGGCAATTTCCAGCAGGGCATGGCCCATGAGCCCGGCGAGATATAAACGAGTGACCCACACAACAAGTTCAACTTCATTGGGATCGAACGCAGGGAAGGCGCGTGCAACTACTGGGCGCAGACCGACTGCCAGCAGTACCGCAGCGGGAATGGTAAGAGCCAGCAGAACGCGCACCGCGCCGTTTACTGTTTCCTTGAATTTCTCGCTTTCACCGCGAGCGAAGATCTCCGAGATGCTGGGCAGCAGCGCGATGGCAATCGCGCTGCCTAGCAGTGTCTCCGGCACCTGCATGATGAACCAGCCCAGGTTGAGCGCGGTGATGGATCCTTCGCCAAGACCCGATGCCAGGTTGTCGCGTGCCACGAAATAGATGTGGATGAAGAGCATGGTTAGCACACGCGGACCCATGAGAACTAGCACTTTCTGCACACCGGGCGTTCGCAACCCGATAATTGGTTGCCAGCGGAACCCGTATCGCAGCAAGCCGGGCGCTTGGATCAGCAGGTGCAACAAGGAGCCAATGATGACACCGTACACT
>Ga0209341_10000508_pt1 | contig 40259 bp, 47 predicted proteins | sample RifCSP13_2_FD_184020 | JGI IMG/M metagenome (GOLD analysis project Ga0209341, IMG submission 184020) | Soil microbial communities from Rifle, Colorado - Rifle CSP2_sed 13_2 (SPAdes) (version 2) | ecosystem: Environmental > Terrestrial > Deep subsurface > Rock core/Sediment | place: Rifle...
CCCGACTCGGCCGTCTTCATGTACTCCATCGCCAAGCGCGCCCGCAAGTACTACCTCGGCCTGACCACTATCACCCAGGACGTGGCGGACTTCCTCCGTTCCGATTACGGCAAGGCGATCGTGACTAACTCTTCACTCCAAATTCTCCTCAAACAGCACCCGGCGGCGATCGACGAGATCACCAAAGTCTTCTATCTGTCGGAGGGGGAGAAGCGAATCCTCCTGGCGGCGAACGTCGGGGAGGGGCTCTTCTTTGCCGGGCCGAATCACGTCGCGATGCAGGTGGTCGCCTCGCCCGACGAGCATCCGTTAGCAACTTCCTCGCCGAAGGAAATCCTGGCGATCAGGGAGAAGCTGGAGCAGGAAGCGAAGGAGAGAGGACTGCCGACCGAGGTTCCTCCCGCCGCACCGGCCATTCCGCCCGGATCTATCGTCCCCACCGCCTAGCCGATGGCTTTTGAACAGCTCGGCCAATCTCTGGAACATCTCACTCGCCGCAGTCCAATTCGTTCCGCCGTCACCGCTCTAAAAGTGGAACAGGAAGCCAAAAAGCACCTCCCGTCCTGGGCGAGAATGATTTCCTTTCGCGAAGGGCGCCTGCTCATCGGCACACCCTCACCGGCCCATTCCCAAGAAATTTTCTTGCAATCCCGAGAATTGAAGAGAAAAATAAATGAAGGGTTGGGAGGGAAGGTGGTCGAAGAAATTAAATACAGAGCGACTAATAAATAAAACCAACGCCCCACATAGTATATGGTTTTAAGCGATATACTATAACAATCTGCTAAGAAATCTAATTCTAATTACTAATCACAAAATACTTAACTAAAGCTCCTAATCCTGCAGCCGCACCGGCATAATCACGTGCCGGTAGTTTTTGTCTTTGGGAGAAGTCAGCAGAACCGGATCCAGGCTGGAGTTCATCGCGAGCGTCACATCCTCATCCAACAGCGCACTCAAGGCATCACTCACGTAGTGGGAGTTGAAAGCGATAGTCCCTTTCTTCCCTTCGCCGCTGATCGGAATCTCCAAGCGCGCTTCACCCTGCTGGGCTTCCTGGGAAGAGACCTCCAAAATTTTCTTCTGCGGGTCAAAATTGAAGACAATAATCGTGGTACCGGAGTCTGAGAAAACCGAGGTCAACTGGACGGCCTTGACCATCTCCTCCTTGGAGAAGGAGATCCTGGTCTCAAAATTTCCCGGAATGATCTGTTCGTATTCGGGGAATTCCCCTTCCAGCACTTGGGAAAGAACCAGAAAATCAGGGGCGTTAAAGAAGAGCTGGCCCTCCTCGGCCAGGCCGATCTCAACCTCTCCCTCGACCAAGCGGGAGACCTCTCCCAGCGAACGGGCCGGCACAACTGCCGTCAGCCCTTCCCCGACGATGGGGATTTTCTTCTCCCCCAAGCGGAAACCGTCCACCCCGGCCAACACCAGCGTTCCCCCTCCCAGCTTCAACATAATTCCGGTCAGGATTGGCCGGGATTCATCTTGCGCCGCCGCAAAAGAAACCTGGGTAACCGCTTCCTTAAAGTCCTTCGCCGGAATTTTGAAGAGAACTTTACCGGGAGAGGCCAGATTCGGAAATTCGGCGGCCGGCATCCCATTGATCTTGGAAGAAAAACTCTCCGCCGAAATGGTCAGAATATCTTTCTCGGCTTTGAGCGTCACCTTTCCCGGAGGGAGATTGGTGATCAGGGATACCAGCAAACGAGCGGGGACCGTGATCGCCCCCTCGGTGGAAACCTTGGCACCTACTTTCGTCTTGATCCCGGTCTCCAGATCGGTGGCGGCGAGGTGAAGGACCGCTTTTTCCGCCGTCAGAAGGACATTCTCCAGGATCGGTAGAGCCGACTTCGCCGAAGCCACTCGCGCCACTGCGGTCAGGCGGGGAAGCAAATTTTCTTGAAGAACGGTAACTTCCATGATTTCTTTTTGTGGAATTGCAACTCGCCTTGGGCGAGGCAGCACTTCCATTTACTTTTGGTTATCGACGGCGGGCTTTTCTCCAGGTACCACGACCACGTGCCGTTCTCGGTCCTCCCCCCGGCTCTCGGTAAAGACTCCCTTCTCATCTTGGAGAGTGATATGGACAACCCTTCTTTCCACGGCCGGCATCGCCGGAAAGGCCACTTCCTTGAGCAGAAAACGAGCCTTGTCCGCAGCTTCGAGCGCGCGGCGGCGTAGCTCCTCTTCCCGCTGCTGGCGGTAGCCACCGGCCTCCAGAGAAAATGGCTGAAACTCCCCGACTTTGCGCATCAGCATCACGCCCAGAACCGCTTGGAGAGCATTCAAAGTCTGGCCGTGGAAACCGATCAGAAAGGAGCTATCGTCGGGGTCTTCCGGCTTGAGGTCAATCAAAAGCCGCCCTTCTTCTTCCTTAACCTGAATCTGGGAAGGGATTCCCATCTTTGTTAAAAGCTCTTCACTTGTTTCGGTAAGAAATTTTTGCGCTTTCATTTTCGTCTCTTTGGAAATGCTAGGTCGTTTCTCCGGCCGTTAAATTTCCGAAGAGCAGAAATTTCTAGGTCGTTTCCTCGGCCGTCCATCGGGGTCGCTTCCAATCTAACACACCACACAGATAGTAGTCAGTAGTCAGGAGTCACAAGCGGGTCGCCAGGGGCGCGCAGGGGAGATACCTTTGAGGAACATCCCGCAGGGCAACGAGGGAGAAGCGGCCGGTTTAGCAAACAGGAACGCTGTTTCCGAAAAGGCACTCCCCGAGCCCCCACACCATTAGGACTTCGAATGCGAACGCATGGCCACCCACTGCTGGGGGATCTGCAAAAGGGTGGAGACAAACCAGTAAAGCATCAATCCCGCCGGGAACTGCAGCCCCAAGAACAGGGTCAAAATCGGGAAGAGGAAAAGATTCTGCCGCTGCAGGGCGGAGGCGAAATCTTCCTTTTTGTCCTTGGCCTCATGAGCAACCTTGTGCTCCTGCGAAACCGCCGGCAACATCATTTTGGAAAGCACAAACTGAGAGACCGCGGCCAGAGCCGGAAGGATAAAGAACGGATCCTTCACGGAGAGATCCCAGAAGAGAAATTGGTGGTTGAGCCCCCCATCTTTTAGATTGGAAATGAAAACCTGATAGAGCGCAATCAGGATCACGAGCTGCAGCAGCTGGGGAAGGCAGCCGGCCAGGGGATTTACTCCTTTCTGCTTGAAAAGATCCATCTGAGCCGTTGCCAATTTCTGGCGGTCGCCTTTGTATTTCTCTTTTAAACGATCCAGCTCGGGCTTGATGTCCCGCTGGATCCGCATTGATTTCAAGGAAGGAAGGGTGAGCGGAAAGAGCAAAAGACGCAGAGCAACCGTGAGCGCGATGATCGCCAGACCCAGATTCGCACCCAAGATCTGATAGAAGAAGTGGAGGGCCGTGGTCAGGGGCGTGATGAGAAGAACATCCCAAATATTCATGATTTGACAATCTTAGCATCTCGCGCCTTTCCAAGATCAGGAACGGGATCAAAACCGCCTTTTGCGAAAGGATGACAGCGCAGAATGCGCTTAAATCCGAGGAACAGGCCGCGCCCCGCCCCGTACCTCTCCACCGCCTCGTGGGTGTATTCGGAACAGGTGGGTTGAAAGCGGCAGGCGCCCCCGAAGGCCAGCTGTCCCCAAGCGCCGTGGTCCGGAGAGAGAGTGCGCTGGTAGAACCGGATCAGTTTGAGCAAAAGTGTTTTCATTTTTGTTTCTCCAAAAATGCTAGGTCGTTTCTCCGGCCGTCCATTATCTCCTCATAATACCCCCGCTCTCTTTAGGGTCTGAGCGACCGCCTGGCGCAGGACCGGAGGATCCACTCGCAGAGCGGGCTCCCGCAACCAGAAAGCCCCCCAGGTGCCGCTCCTGATTGCCGGCAGAAATTCTTCTATCTGCGCCCGCAGAATTCGCTTCAGCCGATTGCGGCGGGTCGCCAACTTGCTGACATGGGTGGAAACGACAAAGCCAAACCGCACCGGGTCTTTCTGATTGGAGAGGAGAAAGAGATTGAAGAAAGGAGTTCCGTAGCGCTGGCCGTCCCTCTTTAACCGGCGAAAATCAAACTCGGCCAAGAGGCGATTCTCCCGAGGGAGCATTAGACGGGGACGATGGCGCGACGCCCTTTGAGACGACGGCGCTTCAAAACCGCTCGGCCGCCGGCGGTCTTCACCCGCCGCCGCCAGCCGTGAGTCGTGATTCTTTTGTTTTTGTTGGGCTGATATGTTCTTTTTGGCATGAGTAATTTTGCTACTCTTTATATTATAAGCCGCAAGTCTGTCTTTTGGTTCTCTCTGGGGCCACCGCAGAAATCTCGGCTCAACTATAGCACACCCCAAATTTCTTCTTCACCCCCTTGACACACCCCTGCGACTTAACCTAGTTATTAACTTACACATCTTCCCTGCCTCTCTTCGTTGTTCGACCACCTGCCACCCGCCTGCGGCTATCTAGCATTTTGAAGAACAAAATGAATTATAGAGAAACATGGCAAAACGTGCTTACCTTCCTCGAAAGGGACCTCTCCAAAGGGGTAATCTCCACTTTTTTTGGGACCGCTGAACTGGCCGAACTCGGTGAGGGAAGAGCGCGAATTCTCTGCCCAAATAGAATGGCGCTAGAACAGCTGCGCGCTCACCAATCCCAACTGGCAGAGGCCTTTCGAACGGTATGCGGCGGGGACCATCGGTTCTCTTTTGAGATAAAACCACTGGTGAGCACCGTCCCCCAGGACCCCGGAACGCTCTTCCATCACGCTCCCCCCAACGGACTGGCGGACTCCTACAGTTTCGAGAATTTTGTGGTCGGCATCTCCAACCAATTGGCGGTAGGTGTCGCCCAAGCCGTCGCGGAACAGCCAGGGGCGCTCCACAACCCATTCTTTGTTTATTCGGGGGTGGGCCTCGGAAAAACGCACCTCCTTCACGCCGTGGGAAACTCCATCAAGGAGAGGGTTCCGGACGCGCGCATCATCTATGCCTCCGCCGAACGATTCACGACCGAATTCATCCGTTCCATCCAGAGTCAGCAGACGGCGGCGAGCTTTCGGAGAAAATATCGGAGCGTGGACGCCCTGCTGATCGATGACGTTCAGTTTCTGGCCTCCCGCACCGCTTCCCAGGAAGAATTCTTCAACACCTTCAATGAACTCTATCTCGCCGGAAAACAAATTGTGATCGCTTCCGACCGCCATCCCGCCGAGATCCGCGATGTGCAGCAGCGGCTGGTTTCCCGGTTCGCGGGCGGAATGATTACCGACATTCAAGAACCGGACTTGGAGATGCGCCTACAAATTCTCAGAAGAAAGGCCGCCGACCAGCAGGCCCAAGTTTCGGAGGAAGTTCTTCTCTCCTTGGCGCAGAAGATTGAGGGCAGCATTCGCCAACTCGAGGGGGCCCTCCACCAACTGGTAGCGGTGGCCCGCGCCCAGCAGGCGGCGCCGACGGAGGAGCTGTTGAATGCCGTGATCAAAACAACCCCGCCGGTCAAACCCTTCGTAACTCCTCCGGATATTATCGACAGTGTTTGCCGCGCCTACCGCATCACGGCCGAACAACTCTGTTCTCCCAAACGCTCCCGGGAGGTGGTTCTTCCTCGCCAGGTGGCGGCGCATCTTTTGCACCAGATCAGCAAGGCCTCCTCAAACCAGATCGGGGAGCTTCTGGGAGGAAAGGACCACTCCACCATCCTGCATGGCTTGGGGAAGATTGAAAAACAATTGGCGACGGATGAAATCCTCAAGAATCAGGTAGAATCGATCCGTGGGGAAATTTTGGGGAAGAATCGTTGAAAAAGTAAAGAAGTCCCGCCGTTCTCTTGTTTTCCCCAAATCAATCTCTATTTATCCACAAGTTTTCCCCAAGATAAATTTTCATAATATCTGGATTAAATTGGACTTTTCCACAGGTAAACTGCCTCCTATACTGGTACTATTATTCTCTTTTATTATTCTCCTATTTCCAAACAACCTCGCCAAACACTTTGTCCTACCGCAGAGCTACGTGCTAGGTCTATTGATCGACTACCTATCTCCGGCCATTTACCTCACCGAAATTCTGGTGGCCCTACTGCTGCTCTTGAGCCTGCGGCGATTTCTCAAACATAAGCTCGATCAGCCCCGAAAGACCTTTCTGGTTCTGGCGGGAATTTTTTTGGTGACTCTTCTGCCTTCGGTTTGGCATGGTTCGACTTCGCTCACCGCCGATGGGGGGTTTTCTTTAATCTCCCTCTGGCGCTGGTTGGAGGTAGCACTCTGGTTATGTTTTGGATTTTGGGTGGCAACCTTCATTTCGGAGAAAGGAAGAAAAATCCTTTTTCTGCTCCTCGCTATGGCTATCGGTTGGGTTTCCCTGTTAGCCCTCGGCCAATTTCTCACCCAGCACTCTCTTCTGGGTTATTGGTTTCTGGGGGAGCCAAGTTTGAACCCTTCTCTGGGGGGAGTGGCACTAGGCTCTTGGGGAGGAAGAGAGGTTCTTCGGGCCTACGGAACTTTTCCGCATCCCAATGTTTTGGGCGGAGTCCTGAGCGTGATTCTGGTTTGGCTGGCGGCGCGAAAGCACTGGCTGGGATTTGGGATGGGCCTGGCGGCTGTGGTCACCTCTCTGTCCCGGACGGCTTGGGTATCCTTGGCCGGAGGATTAACCACTCTGCTGGCCGGGTTTCACTCCTTTGTCCTCTGGAGTGATCTCTCTTTCAGCCGGCGGTGGGAGCTTCTGGGGAGCGCTTGGGAAATGGTCAAGAGCTCGCCGCTGTTCGGGTTAGGGCTAGGGCAGTTTACTAGTGTTCTGCCCGATTTCGGCCTCCCTTCCGGTCTCTCTCTGTTCATTCAGCCGGTCCACAATATTTTTGCCCTGATCGCGGCAGAGAGCGGGATTCTGGCTCTGCTGGCTTTCATTCTCCTGCTCACCGCCGCCTTCCGCCAGACCATTCGGCAGAAGGAACGGCTGATGACGCTTGCCCTGCTTCAGCTGGTTTTCCTAGGGCTCTTTGACCACTACCTATACACCTCGCCCCAGGGCCTCTTTCTTTTTTCCTTGATTATGGGACTTTCCTTTAGTTATTCTGATAACTAATGGAAGACTTTCCTGCTTCGCCGCCTGTCGGCTCGCCGCCGGTTCCCGTTCCTCCTCCCGGTCCTGCTCCGGTGCTTCCTCCTGTGGCACCGCCTCCTCCGCCACCTCCACCCCCGCCGCCTCTGCCAACCCCGCTTCCTTCCCCAATCGCGGCTCCTCTCCCACCCCCGCCGCCTCCGGTGCCCAAGCCGAGTATTCCGCTCCCCTCCGCCTCGCCCTTTCCGTTAGCAGGGGGACCAAAACCGTTCGGGCCACCTCCACCTCCACCTCCACCGCCTCCCACCGCGCCCCCGGTGCCTTTAGCAGAGGAAGCCCCGGCCGGAAACCTGATTGAGAAGCTGCGCGGGCTGATCCGGCCGCTGGTGATTTTGATGGTCGTGATTATCCTGGGAATAGCCGTCGCCAGCTTTGCCAGTTTGGACCTCTCCCGCTTGCCGCTAATTGGAGGATTGTTCCAGGGAGGAGAAGTAACTCTGACCTATTGGGGACTCTGGGAGAGTCCTGACGTTATCAATCCGCTTATTACCTCTTTCATTGACGAGTACAAGAAAGAAAATCCGAGAGTGAACCTCACCATCAATTACGAAAAACGTTCCTTCGGCACGCTCGAGCAGTACAAAGAAACCCTGCTGACGCGCCTTCAGCAAGGGACCGGCCCGGACATTTTCCGCCTCCACAACTCTTGGGTGGGGAATTTTTCCACGGAGATCGCTCCTCTGCCGGCGGATGTGCTCTCGGAGCAGGACTACGCTCTTCGCTTCTATCCGGCGGCACTCGCCGCCGCCAAGGTCGGGACGGAGCTCTATACCATCCCGTTGGAATATGACGGATTGGTCCTCTTCTACAATAAAGCCCTTCTTAAGGGAGTGGCCGTGCCGGAGAAAATCAAGACCTGGGAGGATTTTCGCCGCGAGGCGGTCCGACTCACCACCTGGAAAAACAACGACGCCAACAAAGGAGCGATCCTCAAATCCGGCGCCGCTTTCGGGACGGCTAACAACATCTCCCACTCCGCCGACATTCTCTCTCTGCTGTTGGCCCAGAGCGGCGTTGATTCGCTGACGGAGCTCAATACCCAGGCGGCGGCCGATGCTCTTACCTTCTATACGAACTTTTCAAAGGTGGATCGGGTTTGGGACGAGACTCTGCCTTTTTCGATCAACGCCTTTGCCAACGGTCAGGTGGCGATGCTCATCGCCCCGTCCTGGCGGGCGCTCGATATTGCCGCGCTGAATCCCGATCTCGAATTCGCCGCCTCGGCTGTTCCCCAGCTCCCGGCCGCAACAGAGGGGGGCGTGCACTGGGGAACCTTCTGGACGGAGAGCGTCAGCGCCGACACGGAGCGCAACGAGGTCGCCTGGGCGTTCCTGGAATACCTCACCCGTGAGGACCAGCAGCGGGCCCTCTACGCCGCCGAGGCGCAGACCCGGCCCTTTGGGGAGCCCTACGCGGTGCGGTCGCTCGCCGCCAGCCTGGCCGAGCACGAGATTCTCGGTCCTCTTCTCGAAACCGCCCCGGAGGCCGTCTCCGCCAAGACGGTGGACCTCTCCGGCAACCAGACATACGCGGATGCGCTGCACAAAGCGGTCTCGGATGTTTTGGGAACGGTTAAATCCGCCGACGCCTTGAAAACCGCTCAGGCCACGATTGATCAACTCGAAGGCAAAGCCCCATCCGAGGAATAGAGGCAGTGCTGCCTATCGCTAGCGCTCAAGTTGCACAAATTATTCGCTGACGCTGCGTCATTTGTAGCCTTCAGGTAGACTGAACTTATGGAATTGGTACCAATTCGACCAGTGCCCAAGCGCCAGTTTGACCAATTTGGTGTGACCGAAGAGACGCTAGCGGCCCGCGTCAATCTTTTAGGGGAGAGGGGTTTTCTGATTGATTCCAAGATCCTCTTTCTCGGCGACTATGATCTCACTTCCCTAGCGGCCCAGCCGCGAGGGAAGAACACCGAGATCTGGGCGTTGGACATTGACCAGGATGTCTTGGAGGTGCTCAAGCGAGAGAGCGGCAACGCCATTTTCACCGCCCATCACAACCTGACTTTTCCCCTGCCGAAACGGCTCCTGGCTTCTTTCGATGCCGTTTTTACCGATCCCCCTTATACGCCGGAAGGCGTATCGTTGTTCCTGTCTCGATCGTTGGAGGCCTTGGTCAAAGGAGTCCGCGGCCGCATCTTTCTCTCCTACGGTTCCCTCGATCCGGTGCGGTTGCTGGCGGTGCAGGAAAAAATCCTGGCCCACGGAGTTTTGATAGAGGAGCTGCGGCCGAGATTCAACGAATACCTCAATGCCAAGACAATCGGGGATGCTTCGGATCTTTATCTACTTCGGCCGACGGCCAAAGCGCGGCCCACGATTAAAGGCGAGTATTCCGGAAGGATCTACACCAACGAATGAAATGAGATGGTGCTTGAACCGCCTTCGGTGGTCGTCCACCAACGAATAAAATAAGAAAGGTGTTACTCTTTTTCCAGGATGGAAAAGACATTTAATTCTACCGCGGTCGAAAGCAAAATCTACGAAAAATGGGAACGATCCGGCTCCTTCACTCCCAAGATCGACCCCAAAAAGAAACCCTTCACCATCATCATGCCTCCGCCCAATGCTAGTGACCCGCTGCACATAGGCCATGCGAGGTTTGTCGCGATTGAAGATATTCTCACCCGCTACCACCGGATGAAGGGCGAGCCAACCCTCTGGCTTCCGGGAGCCGATCACGCCGGAATCGAAACGCAGTTTGTATTTGAACGAAAACTCAAGGAAAAAGGGAAAAGCAGGTTCGATTACGATCGCGAAACTCTCTACCAAATGATTTGGGATGACGTCGCCGCCAACAAAAAAATTATGGAAGCCCAGCTCAAAAAACTTGGCGCCTCCTGCGATTGGACCCGCAACAAGTTTACGCTTGACCCCGCCATCATCAAGATCGTCTATCGAACTTTTAAAAAACTTTTCGAGGAAGGGTTGGTCTATCGGGGGAACCGGTTGGTCAACTACTGCACCCACTGCGGAACGGCCTACTCCAATCTGGAAGTAGATCACATGGAGAGGACGGACCCGCTCTATTTCATGAAGTACGGTCCTTTTACTCTGGCGACGGTGCGGCCGGAAACAAAATTCGGCGACACCGCGGTGGCGGTTCACCCTAAAGACAAACGCTACGTCGAATGGGTGGGTAAGGAGATCGAGGTGAAGGGTCTGCTGGGCAAGTTTAAGATCAAGGTGATTGCCGATGAAGCAGTGAATCCGGAGTTTGGGACGGGGGTGGTCAAAGTCACGCCGGCCCACGACCCGGTGGACTGGGAAATGGGCCGCCGCCATAATCTGGAGGTCAAGCAGGTGATTGGCCTGGATGGCTGCCTGAACGAGAAGACCGGCCGGTACCAGGGGCTGACCGTTAAGGAGGCGCGGCGGGTGGTGGTTGAGGATCTCCAGAAGGTGGGATTGCTGGAGAAGGTGGATGAGAATTACCGACACGCGGTTGCCGTCTGCTACCGCTGCAAGTCGGTGATCGAGCCTCTGCCGATGGAGCAATGGTTCCTGAAGGTGGCGCCGTTGGTGAAAAAGGCCCTGGCCGCAATGGACAAGGGAGAGGTAAAGTTCACCGCCAAGCGTTTTGACAAGATCGCCCGCCATTGGTATGCCAATCTCTACGACTGGAATATCAGCCGGCAAATCGTCTGGGGAATGCGGATTCCCGCCTGGCGGTGCGAAAAGTGCGGCGAGTGGACGATTACCGACGGCCCTGCGCCCGCAAAATGCCCGCATTGTTCGGGTACTAAACTTACCCAGGATTCGGACACCTTTGATACCTGGTTCTCGTCCGGCCAGTGGCCGTTCGCCACCTTTCAGACCGCCCAAAAGGGTGACTTCGAGTACTTCTACCCGACCGCGGTGATGGAAACCGCCCACGACATCATCCCGTTTTGGGTGATTCGGATGATTATGCTTGGGCTCTACGAAACCGGAGAGGTTCCGTTCCGGGAGGTCCTGATTCACGGATTGGTACGGGACAAAGAGGGGAAGAAAATCAGCAAGTCCAAGGGGAACGTGATTGACCCCCTCGTGATGGTGGAGCGCTACGGGGCGGACGCTCTCCGGATGGGAATCGTCTGGGGGGCTCTAGTCGAGAACGACATTTCCCTCTCCGAGGATAATATTCGCGGCCAGCGCAACTTCGCTAACAAAATTTGGAACGTTGCCAGATTTATCTCCGACTTTACAACCGGAAGAACTTATGCTGGTCACAGAGCGTCTCCCAAAGTTAAATCCGATGAGGACGAATGGATTAAAAAGGAACTGCGAGAAACAACTAAAAGGGTTACAAAAGCGCTGGACAATTATCACCTTAACGAAGCAGTCGAGGAGCTCTACGAATTCGTTTGGCATAAATTTGCGGATATTTACATTGAGAAAGTAAAACACAGAAATATTGAGGCGAGACCTATCCTAGAGGAAGTCTTAAAAACAAGCCTAAAGCTGCTCCATCCCTTTATGCCTTTTGTGACCGAAGCAATTTGGGAGGAGTTGGGGGAAAAAGAGATGCTGATTATCTCCCCTTGGCCTAAATCTTAACCCCGATGCTGAACGGATTTACCAGCCCCGAAATATTTTTGTTCTTAATCTTTGCCTTCCTGGCCGAGGTGGTGGGAACATTGGCGGGATTTGGCTCCTCGATGATTCTAGTGCCGCTCACCGCCCTTTTTGTTGATGTCAAAACCACCATTGCCGTGGTCGGCCTTTTCCATTTCTTTGGGCAGGTGGTAGACCTCTTCCTCTGGGGACGCTACATCAACTGGCGAATCACGGCCCTGTTCGCCGGCCTAGGAATTATTTTCTCCTTTCTGGGCGCGGCGCTGATTACGATCCTTCCCTCCCAAACAGTGCTTTTGATTTTGGGAGTGTTTCTAGCGGTCTACGCCCTCGCTTCGCTGTTGGGCAAGAAACTGGTTTTGCCAAAGACCAATCTTTCAATTCTTTCAATGGGTGGGGCAGTGGGGTTCTTAGCCGGATTGACCGGAACCGCCGGAGCGATGCGCACCGCCTTTCTCTCGACCTTGGGGCTTGCCAAAGCGAATTTCCTCGGGACTTCCAACGCGATTGCATTTTTCGTCGATTTCACTCGGGTTGCGGTTTATGCCGGCAGCGGCATCCTCAAATTTGACCTCCCGTTTTGGCTAGCGGTTTTGGGAGTATCGATTTTTGGGAGCTTGGTCGGCCGGAAGCTGGTCCTGCGGATCAATGAAAAAACTTTCTATCGGATCGTCTATGCGGCTCTTTTGCTGGCGGGAATTAAATTTATCTTTAGCTAAAATCTCAAGGGGAGACTAATATAGTATATATCTTTAAACCATATACTATAAAGGAACTACTTTAAGGGAGATTATTTTTCTGACGATTTTTCCGGCTTCTCTTCCTTAGGAGATTCTTTAGAGGATTCTTGGGGAGTTGTCTTGGTCTTGTCCTCGCCTTCACCCTCGATGGCTTCGCCCTCCTCACCCTCCGGTTTCTCCGCGATGGCCTCTACTCCGGCGATAGCCTCCGCCTCGGTCACCGGTACCTCCTCGACCTCTTCCGCTTGCGGGAAGTCGAGCTTTACCGCCAGCTCTTCCAGCTCGTGGCCGACGATCGTGACTTTGGCGAGGTCAATCGGGAGATCCTTGATGGCGATACCGGTCCCGACCTCATTCATTCCTGAGATATCCACGGTGATTTTCTGCGGCAGATCCTGGGGGAAACACTCCACCTCGAGTTCGTCCAGGAGCGTCAGCAGGACGCCTTCGCCTGACCGTACCGGAATGGACTCGCCCACAACCTCCACCGGGACGGTGGCGGTAATCTTTTCCCCGGCCGCAACGCGGCGCAGGTCGGCGTGAAGAAGTTTGCCAAGCGGATCGCGCTGGACATCCGCGATCAGAATTTTCTCTTTCTTCCCGCCCAGATCCAGGTCCAAAAGGGTGGACTCGCCGGCTTCTTCGTAGACTCGGCGAAAGGTATTCAGGTCCAGTTCAACGGGGGTGGAGCCCTCATCTCCGCCGAAGAGAATTGCCGGCAGGACCCCGCCGCGGCGAAGCGAGCGCACTTTTTTCCCCAAAACTTTTCTTTTCTCGGCCTTTAGTTCCATCGTCTAAAAATTCTACCACGGCTCACTCAATAAAAAAGCTCCGAGGGAGGGTCGGAGCCTATTCGAGATTCTTCTTCACGGCGGCGAGAATTTGGGCAAAAACCTCCTCTTCACTCTTTTCGCCGTCGATCCGGGCATGCGCAACCCGTTCTTTGAGGAAATTCAAGGCCGGTTGGGTTAGCTCCTCAAATTCTCGGACGCGTGTTCCGTCAACCATCCCTTCGTACTTCCACTTCTCCTCATCTTGCTGCTCTTGCGGGAGAGGAGTCCCGCACTCCGGACATGGTTTTCCTCTCTGTTCGAGAGTAGCTCCATACCGGCAAATCTTGTTTTCGCAGGTAATCCGTGTGCGACTGCGTTCCGTTGCGGTTTCAAGAGAAACTGTTACTTCCAAGACCAGGATGCGATCCTTTCCGTAGCATTCTTCCAGAAGCGGCAGCACGATCTGCGCCTCGATAACCGTTCGAGGTGATCCAGAAAAGATTACACCCTTTCCTTCCCCCGAGTAATAACGGATGCGCTCCGAAACCATGGCCGCAACCCATTCCTTAGTATTGAGCACCTTGCCGAAGTAACGCTTCTTTTCCCTTTGCACGATGGGATCGTCAGCGAAGGCCGGGTCGGTGATCCGCCGGAAGATCTCGCCGCCGGTATCGAAGTGCACAAAATCGGGAAACTGTTTGGCGAGCCGGAATGCCTGGGTTCCCTTTCCAGCGCCCGGTAGACCCATCAGCAGGATTGCGCCTGGTTTCATATCATCTCTCCTTGAGATTGATCTCAAACTTCAGATCTTGGGTTAAGCTCCCTTCAAAAATAAGCTTATTGTCTACTCTTTGCAAGCCGGTGCTGGTGGCTGTGTATCCGAACGGTTCCTCGAATTCGAAGTGGAAAGCATCGCCGACTGTACCCGGTTGTTTCTGGATTAGCAGGGTGTAATCGCCTTGGCCGTTGATGCTCTTGGGCAAATCATAAATGAGGGTTAAGGTTTGTTCACTTTGGGGGGCTACCGTGATGTAGGTACTTACTTTATAGGGAGTATTAAAAAGAGTTTTTCCATTGGAGGTGCCGGTCGAAAAATTGCTTAAGACATTTTCCTTTCCCCGGTGGGCTTCAATAAGTATTGAACCCTGGGGGACCATTACCGAAGTTTTATTAAGATAGTCTCCTCCCGGCCAGGCATCGGTGCCCTCGTTCTTCCAAGTGACTATTAGTTCGGCCCGCATTGTCCCTTCGCGGGTAGTATTAAAAATTCGGTAAGCGATCGTACGTTTGACCCAAACTGTTCCTTTTGTGCCTGCGTGATGGTCATAGGGGTAAAGGAAGTCGCCCTCTGCTTCGCGGATCCTCCCGGCAAAGTTGCTTTCCAAAGCGGCCAGATAAACGTCGGGATTATCAAAATAAAGTAAGAGTTCCTTACCCTTTAAGCTTTCCCAAGCCAGTTGAGCGACTTTAGGATATTCGTCACGGCCGACGCTAAAAAGCTGGTTTAGAACCCCTTCTCCCAGGGCCTGAATAAATCTTTTCTTTTTATCCGTTCCGGGGAAGAAGTCGGTTTCCACTTCGCGGGTGGTGACTTCGAAAAAGTTTTCGGCGGTGATTTCTTGATTATCAAAATCGGTGAGGGTAAACGGGCCGGTAATATCGAGGAGATCCTGGGCGAAGTGCAAATCAACTCCGACCACTCCTTGAACCGTTTTTCCTTCCCCCTGTTGGAAAGTGTCGGCGATTGCCTGGGCGTTATCCTTAAAATCTGGTCGCAGAGAGAACGCGCCCGAAGTGGTTCTTGCTCCCAATGTGGATTGAATATGGAGAAAATCGCTCTCGTTGTAAAACTTTAATTCCTTGATCGCCCCGTTCTGGAGCTGGAGATAAGCAAACGTTCCCATCCTCCCGCCGCCGGGATGGATTTCGGCCGAGTTTTGGAAGAGAATGAGGTAGTTCCGTTCTCCCTTGTACCCCAAAAGCTCCGGCAATCCCAGAGCGAGCCCCTCGCCGAAGCGCACGGCTCGCAGTCCCTCCTCGAAGACCGGTTCCAGCGCGGTGCGGAGCGGCCGCCAGAGCCGGGAATCATCCTGCCGGATATCCAGCCAGGCGAAGGTGAGCTGTTCCTCCGCCAGGGAAAAAGCGGCGGCGAGGTCACGGAATTCCGCCGCGCCCTGCGGTGTGACCGGTTCTCCCCGTCGGCTCCTAACGAGATTATCCAGGGCGGTGGTGAGGGTCTGGGCTTGATCACCGATCTCGGCCGCGGCGCCCACTGCCTCAGCCAGGGGCCGGGCGGGCGGGATAATTTTTCCGAATCTCTCCAGGCTGCCGGCCGCGACGGAGACAGCGGTGGCCGCCGCCGCAAAGTCGCCTCGGCCCAGTAGCGTCTTGGCGCGTTGGAGTTGGATCACTCCCAAGGAAGCATTCCCGCCGAGATAGATGACTGGAGACAGAACGACCATAATTCCCGCCAGAGCAATGCCAACCCGCCTCGAGATCCGGGGGAGCGTAATCTTTAATTTTCGAATTTTGAGGAGGGGCGCCCGCAGGTGCGGCAGCTGCCAACCCATCGCGCGAGGAACGGCCGGAGCGGTTTTGAGGATCGCCACAATCCCGTCGTGGAAGGGGGTTTTAATCCTGAATTCCGGCAGGGGTTTGCCAATCACTTCCTTTTTTTCCTCCACCGCCGCCAGGCCGCGGTGGAAGACGATCTCGTGCCGGCCGCCGCCCAGGTCGTGGAGCAGGTGGGCGGCTGCTTCGGAGGTGATCGGAATTGAGGGAGCGAGGGCATAGGTCTCACCGCTCTTGGCCTGTTCCAACGCCAGCACCAATCCCTCGACCGCATCATCCAGGTAGAGATAATGATCGCTGTCCTTCCCCTCGCCATAGAGGGTGAGGATGTTTCCTTCGGAGAACTCGCTGACCAGATGACCGAGCGCGCCAGAATCCGAGGAAGGAACTCCCGGTCCAAAGAGCCGTCCCAGGTTGAGGGTTACCGTGTCGATTCCTCCCTGCTTCTCGGCCTCTTCAACAAACGTGCGGGCGAAGTGGAAGGCCTCATCGTAGAGGTGATCATCGGTTCGCCAACCGACCAGAAACAAACGGCTCTGGTCCTTCCGCACTTTGTTCAACAGCAGCCGGGTTCCTTCGGCGGTTTGGGCGGGATCATGAGCGAGTTGGAAGATGAGGTCGTAGCGGGCTTTGGGAGGATCTCCCTCGGGTAGAATGGCCGTCTGGTGGCCTTGCTTCGTCAAGGCCGCTTTGAGCTTCTTCATAAAATTTACTTCCCCGTAGGCCAGTAGGATGTGCATCGGTATTCTCCTTAAGCCCATTTTAACTGATATATAATCGGACTACGATGCGTTTCTTTCTTTTCACCGACGGCGCCTCTCGCGGCAACCCCGGGCCGGCGGCGGCCGGGGCAATTCTTAAAAATGAAAAAGGCCAAGTTATTCTGAAGGGATCCCAGTTTCTAGGGCGGATGACCAACAACGAAGCCGAATACCGGGCGCTTCTTTTTGGCCTAAACAAGGCCCAGACTCAAGCGCGGGGTGGCGAGTTGGTAATTCTCATGGACTCCGAGCTCGTGATCTCCCAGCTGCGGGGGGTCTACAAGATAAAAGCCCCCCACCTCCGAGAGCTTCTCATGGAGGTAAAAATAAAAGAGCGCGCTTTTCCTAAAGTTTTCTACAAGCTGATTCCGCGAGAGAAGAACGCCCAAGCGGATGCTCTGGCCAATGAAGCGTTGGACAGGACTCTATGAACGATCTGGAGACGGCCGTTCTTAAAACCCTCTGTTACCGGGATCTCTTTGACTATCCGCTTTCGGGCGGGGAGGTGGCCGAGTTTTTGGTTGAGGATGACGCCCACCCTTCTCAGGTGGAGCGGGTCTTGGCTCAGCTGACCGCGGAAGGAAAGATCGGCCAGGCTCAGGGTTTCTACTTTCTGCCGGGGCGAGAAAAGATCGCTGCCGTTCGGCGCCAGCGAGAGCTGATCAGCGAACGCAAGTATGCCCGGGCGCTGAAGCTATCCCAGATTTTACGCCATTTTCCCTGGGTGCGGGCGGTTTTTATCACCGGCGCTCTCGCCGCCGGCAACGCCGAGAAGGCGGCCGATCTGGATTTTCTGGTAGTGACCCGCCGCAACCGGGTTTGGCTGACTCGACTGGGGGCCTATTTACTTTTTTCAGTGCTGGGGTGGAAACGGCCGCGGGGAGTAGAGGAGGCGCCTGACCGCGTTTGCCTGAATATGTTCCTGGCGGAGGACGAGCTGGCGGTGCCGGATGAGGAGCAGAATCTTTTCACCGCCCATGAAGTGGCTCTGGCCCATCCGCTCTGGGCAAAGGATTTTCTCCACCAGCGTTTTTTGGGGGTGAATCCTTGGGTAAAAAATTTCCTCCCCAATCTGGAATTGCCTGAGGTAAAGATCCCCGCCCCCGAGCCGTTCGGTCGCCCCACTGCTATCGTCCGGGGAGTGACTTCGTTCGTCTTTGATCTCGCCGATTGGGTTTCTTACCAGCTCCAGCTCCTCTACATGCGCGGCCGGCGCACTCGAGAGGTGGTCGAGCGGAACCGAATCCTCTTTCACCCGATCGATCTATCCAAAGATATTTTGTCCGCCTACCGAGTGAAGCTGTATGCTCAACTGCATCGAAACCCTAACTACAAATGACGCAGTGCCAGCGAGTAATTTGTGCAACCTGAACGCTAGTTAAGGGCAGCACGCCCAGCTCCACCGGAACCCTAAGTATGGTGTTAAACTGCCGTAAGAATGGTTAAGATTTTGCACGGCCGCCGCAACTTTTCCCAGCACCGAACCTTTCGGGTTCGGGTTCCCCTGGTGCGGGTTCTACTTCTTCTGGCAATCGCCGCGGTCTTGGGATTGGCCGGCGCCTGGGGCCTCTGGAAAAAACAGAGCTACGTCGTCGCTGTTCCCCAGATTGAAACTCTTTTTCCTTTGAGCGGGGCGGTGGGAACTGAAGTTACGATCACTGGTTCCGGCTTCGCCAGGACCGAGAATGCCGTACTGTTCGCCCCCCAAGACGGCATGCCCGGTTTTATCTCCGATCTAAAATCCGGAAACGGAAAGACCCTGAAATTCACGGTTCCCGAAGGGCTGAACCTTTGCGCCCCTAACGCCGAAGAGAGAGGTATTCCTTGTCCACTGGTTTATCCCCAGGTAGGGGCAGGAGAATATGAAGTTAGTGTTCAGAATTCCGCCGGCGAAAGTGACTCCGCCACCTTTACCGTCACGGAATGATTGGGAATTTGCTCCCTTGAACTTCCCGTGTTAACTTTTAGCTAACCCAAAGAAAGAGAGGAGTGAGCGATGCCCAAGATTCGGCTCGACCTGGACCGCTTGGAGTCTTACGCCCTTTTGGTGATGACGGAGACCATTCGCCGGCGTTTTTTCGCCAACGACGAAGGGATCCCGTTTATCGCTGCGATGTGGACGGAAACGGAGAACCGCGAGTACACCCAGGTGAACTACCTCTTCGAGGCTTCCCAGTCGGATTGGAGGGCGGAGGTGCAGGTTAACGCCGGCGACATCTGGCCGAAGAGCGGGAATGTTTTGCTCACGCGCGTGGACGTCGGCGCCGTCCCCTCCCGCCTGACCTTTCGGTTGGCCGGCCGGCCGGATTGTCCGAGGTTCGAGATCACCAGTGTGGTGGGGGATGTCTGATGCCCGAATCGGAGACCTACAAGGAGATCCGCTGCGAGCTTCTTTTGACCCACGACATCCTTTCCGGTTGCCACTCCAAGATCGAACGGTTCAAGACCGGGGACGGCGACGAAAGCGACAACGGCTTGTCCAAGGTTGGTTGGCGAATCAAATCGGCGATGGACCCCATCGCCGAAGCCATCGGAGTTTTGGAGATGTGGCAACGGTCACGGGGCGGCGATGAGATCGACATCGATTCGGTCGATTCCGATGATCTACCGGAAGAGAGTTGAGAGACCCCCTCCAAATTAGTTCTCCCGCTTGGGTTTCTACCTAGGCGGGTTTTTTCATCTGTTTCGACACCCCAACTTTTCTCTATTCCTACTCTCTATTAACTAGTTTTATAAGTCTTGGAAAATGACGCAGCACCAGCGAGTAATTATTGCAACCGAGCGAAGTGAGGGAAGCACATTAGTTATAAACCCTTGTTTCACGTCAAAGTGTGAACAAATAGGCGCCTCGCTTTGCTTCGGATGCCTATTGACAAGTTGGGAGGGTCCACTTACAATGGCGTAGGCCCCTGCCCAAAGCCCTGCCTGTGAGAGGGCCTTTCACTTTTTAGCGGTAGCTAAAAAGCTAGCGATTTTAAGATCGCGTCTTTTCAAGAGATACATAAGATGACCAAAATCAGCATCCGACCCTTACTCGATAACGTTCTAATCGAACCGATGGAACGGGGGCAGCAGCTTCCGTCCGGGATCGTGATTCCCGACACCGCCAAGGAAAAACCCCAGGAGGGGAAGGTCGTTGCGGTCGGTCCCGGCAAGAGCGACCACGGTGAGATGGTAAAGCCCGACATCAAAGTCGGCGACCACGTTCTCTACAAGCGTTACGGTGGGGACGAGATCAAGGATATGGAAGGAAAAGAGTACCTGATGGTTTCGGCGGATGACATCCTGGCGGTAATCGAATAATGGCAAAACAGATCGTTTACGCGGAAGAAGCCCGCGAAAAAATGAAGGTCGGGATCGACAAACTCGCGAGAGCAGTTGTGACCACCCTGGGACCGAAGGGCCGGAATGTCGCTCTCGATAAAAAGTGGGGCGCGCCCAACGTCGTCCACGACGGCGTGACCGTCGCGAAAGAAATTGAACTCGAGGACCCGTTCGAAAACATGGGCGCCCAGCTGGTGCAGGAAGCCGCCTCCAAAACCAACGACGTTGCCGGTGACGGCACCACCACCGCGACTCTTCTCGCTCAGCAGATCGTGACCGAGGGAATGAAGGCGATCGCCGCCGGGGCGAATCCGATGCTCCTCAAGCGTGGGATCGAAGAGGCCGCCAGCTTGGTCGTCGACCAGGTCAAAAAGATGGCGAAGCCGATCAAGACCAAAGAGGAGAAAGCCCAGATCGCCACCATCAGCGCCCAGGACCAGACCATCGGTACCATGATTGCCGAGGCCTTCGAAAAGGTCGGCGACGATGGGGTGGTGACGGTCGAGGAGGGCAAGGGGATGGAGACGAGCGTCGAGTACAAGGACGGTATGGTTCTCGACAAGGGCTACGCCTCTCCCTATTTCATCACCGATCCCGAACGGTTGGAGGCGGTGGTTGAGAATCCCCACATCCTCGTGACCGACGCCAAACTGTCCTCAATGAACGACCTGCTCCCGCTGCTGGAAGGGGTCGTGAAGGTCTCCAAGGACCTGGTCTTTATCTCCGACGACATCGACGGGGAGGCGCTGGCGACCCTGATCGTGAACAAACTCCGCGGTACGATCAACGTGATCGCCATCAAGGCTCCTGGCTTCGGCGACCGCCGCAAGGAGATGCTGCAGGACATCGCGGTTCTGACCGGTGCCAACTTCATTTCCGAAGAGACCGGCCGTAAGCTGGATTCGGTGACGGTCGAAGACCTTGGTTCGGCCGATCGAGTCATCGCCGGCAAAGAAGAATCGCTCATCATCGGCGGGCACGGTAGGAAGGGTGAAATCGCTGATCGAGTGGAATCACTCAAGAAGCAGATCGAGAAAATAACCTCCGACTACGACAAGGAGAAGCTGGAAGAGAGGTTGGCAAAACTCTCCGGCGGGGTCGCCGTGGTTTCGGTTGGGGCCGCCACCGAAGTCGAAATGAAAGAGAAGAAACACCGCGTCACCGATGCCTATGAGGCGACCCGGGCTGCGTTGGAAGAAGGAGTGGTCGTTGGCGGAGGCGTCGCGCTCCTGCGCGCCCGAAAAGTTCTTGACGTCAAGAAACATGATGGCGACTTGGCGACGGGTTACAAGATTGTGCACGACGCTCTCAACAAGCCGATCCGAGCGATCGCCGCCAACGCTGGGAGTGATGCGGGTTGGGTCGTGGCCGAGGTGGAGAAGAAGACCGGTGAAAACGCCGCGACCTACGGTTGGGATGCGCTAATCGGTGAGTTCGGTGATCTCGTCAAAAAAGGAATCATTGATCCTGCTAAAGTGACTCGCTCCGCCCTCCAGAACGCCGCTTCCGTGGCGGTGATGGTCCTCACCACCGAAGCCCTCATCACCGATCTCCCCGAAAAAGACAAGCCCGCTAATCCCGCCATGCCCCCCGGCGGAATGGACGGGTTTTGATTTATCCCCCAGTGTTATCATTTAGTCACAAAATCTGAAAGAGGAGAGATACCCGTAGGCAAATCGGAATCGAACGCGCTTTTTGTCAAGAAGATCAACGAGCTCAACGAGCGTGATCCAGTGAGAGGACGTCTGCTGGAGAAAGAGATTGCGGTACGGACTTCAATGGCTCCGGCGGCTGACAGCGACTCCATCTGGGACGTGCTGTACTCTCAGATCCGGTCGATCGCGACGCGCCGGAAGATATCCGAGGAGCAGGTCATCAACGAGCTGTTCGATCCGAAATCCGGTCACAGTTTCATTGTGCTTGTTCAATCGGATTGAGTTCGCCAGAGTCCGTTTCCCCAACGGACTCTTTTTATTTATTCTCCCGTTCCGTTAATTTCCGCCGCTCCCAAAATGCTAATCTGAAATCGTGAAGAAGTGGATTATTATTCTTTTGGTTTTGGTCGCGGGAGCCGGGGCGGTCTGGTACTTTTTCCTGCGCAATCCGTCGCCTGAGGATCAGGCGAGCGAGGGCACTTGGGAAACCGGGGGCCTAGCGGCCGCCGGCAATTTTGCCGACGCCGATGTAATCGATTTAGGCGACGGGCGGTACCGCCTCTACTATTCGCTGGAGCCGGAGGTGGCCGGATTCAACGGGCAGGTTTACTCCGCGCTTTCCACGGATGGTAAAGAATGGGTCGAGGAGGATGGTACGAGGATAGAACAAGCGACTTTCCCCTCCGTTCTCGAGCTTCCGGACGGAAGATTCCGGATGTACTACCAAAACTCGGGCACGATCAAGAGCGCCGTTTCCTCGGATGGCCTTTCCTGGAGCAAGGAGCCCGGAACGAGAATCGATATCGCTAATCCTGCGGGACTTTCCTTAACGAACGTGGGCGCTCCCACGGTGGAAAAAATAGGGGAGGAGTACGTGATGGTTTACTTCGGCGCAATCAACGAGAAGTATACTGGTGCCGGACTGGTTCCCAATAATGAGACACACCCCCTTCTTTGGGCCACCTCGGCGGATGGCCTCACCTTTGAAAAGAAGGGAATCGCGCTGGACAGCCGAAACGGCGAGCTAAAGGGGTGGATGGACGGGCCGGAACTAGTGGCTTGGGAAGGCGGCGAGATTCGCCTCTACTTCTGGGGATATATCGGAATTTATTACTCCATCTTCGCCGCCGGGGAGTTTGGCGCGCCGGTCCTGACTTTTCCGGCTCCAAACCCCGATAACTCCCTGTTTCCCGCCAAGCCCCCTGCTGATCCCACCCTCGTTAGGATCGGCGAGACCTGGTTCATGTATTATGGCGGCCACACGGAAGGAATTTACTACGCGACCCTTAAAGATTAATTTAAAATCGGCCCGCTTTCGCCAAAAAATCGTAGAATAAGACAGTGAAGCAAAAGATCGCGTTGATTATTCCCGTCTTTATTCTTCTTCTGGGCGCCGGGTGGGTGGCGTGGCAGCTGTGGCTTTCCCCCGATCCGGTGGCCTGCACCGAAGAAGCCAAGCTTTGCGCCGACGGTTCCGCCGTCGGCCGCACTGGTCCCAACTGCGAATTCGCTCTCTGTCCGGGGGAGACCGGCACCGTCACCGGTATGGTATCCGTCGGCCCGCTTTGTCCGGTTGAGCCCTGCGATTCTGATCCCTTGGATCTCTCTTCCAACCAAATCATCTTGGAATCCCAGTCCGGTCAAAAAACCACCGATGACCTCTCCTCCGACGGGAGTTTCTCGGCCGCCGGTCTCGCTCCCGGGACCTACCAGGCCACTCTCAAGAACTGTGATTGGTTGGGATGCGCTAGCGAGTTGCCGCAGACGGTCATCGTGAGGGCCGGGGAAATCACCGAGCTAACGATCAATATCGATACCGGTATCCGCTAAAGTATAGATGGCTCAAGCGAAAAGAAGGAAGATGTGGTCGGCGGAAGCGGCCCGGCGCAGCAACGCCTTGGATTTGGAACCGGGAGTTTTTACGTGGGACAATCCCAAAAAGATTGCCCTTTCCCTAAAGAGATCGGCGGAATCCAGTTTGCGGAGAAAGGTTCTGCCTTTCCAATCGGCGATGTCGATGCTCAACTTCTACATCAACCGCGCCGGCAAAAACCTTCCTCGGGAGCGGCGCGCCGTTCTCGACCGCACCAAATCGGAGCTGCGAAAATCCTTTGGCCGTTAGGAAACTACTTCTCTTATCTCTGTCGTTTTCTCCCGCAGGTCTCGATAGAGCGCGATCTGGCCCCGAGCCCGAGCGAGATTGTGGGCGCGGCGACTTTGATAGCGTTTTTTATCCCAACCGAAGTAGCTGTCACTAAAGTAGTCCGTCAGGAACCGGGTGGCGAGCTCCAGCGTGATTGTGCCCAACGCCTGGGGAAGGTACCCACTTTCGTGGGTGGTAAGGAAATCCTTTGCTCCTTTGGAGTATCCCTTCCAAGCGGTGCGGAACAGGTCGAGGCGAAACTCGTTCTTCGGATCGTCCTCCTCCCCGCCGCACCAGCTCCGAAAAGCATCGCCCAGTTCTCCAAGCAGCGATTGGCGATTGCAGTTATCGAGATCCACAATCGCTTTCGCCTTTCCGCCCGGACCAAAGAGAATGTTGGTGATCTTGGGATCGCCATGGATCACGCGCAGTGGTAGGTCGTGAGGTAGGAACAGTTTCGGCAACTCTTCAGCCAAAAAATCCGCTTCCGGTGCGGCTTTTTTGAGTAGGCCCGTTCCAGAGTATCTCTCCACCGCTTGCTGAAAAGATGCGTAGCACTCTTCGGTATTGTGCAGGATTACCGGTGCGAGAAACCGGTGCCTGATTTCGGCGAGGGTTCGGTGCAGGCGGGAGAAGATTAATCCCGCCTCAAAAGCGATCGCAGGAGAATCAACCGTGTCGTAGGTTTTTCCCGGAATGAATGTCTGCACCCGCCAGACATGCCCGCCGGCCTCCGTGAGAACTCCTCCGTCTCTATTCAGCACACACTCCGGTGCCGGGAACCGGTTCTTTTTGAGGAACAGCGTCACCGCCAAAAAATCCTGCGCCGCCGCCTCGGAGGCCAGAACTGGGTGCAGCCGCTGGAGAATAAAGGTTCCTCGCTCCGTCCGGATTTTGGAGGTTTGGTGGATCAATCCGGTGGGGACAAGTTTGGTGGCGAGAATTCGACCGAGGCCGTAAGCCGAGATAACTTTTGGAGGAATGGTGGTCATACGGTATGAATTCTAACAGCCGTTGGTGATGATCTTCGCTAGAATTAAGCTAATGGTTCCAGCAAGAAGCGAAATCAAAATCGGCCAGCGGGTTTGGGCAATCGAGAAACGCAACTACGGAACCGATGACTTGACCGAGGGCGTGGTCAAACGAATTCTGACCGGAGCGCCCGTTCACTCCCGGGGGATTAAAGTAATGTTTGAGGACGGGACCGTTGCCCGCGTCCAGCGACTAACGCCGCCGGAGGCAACTTCGTCAAAAGCGGAACCTCCGGTTGATTTTGATACCGAAGGTGAGCTTCGTTAGCGAACAGAAATAACCTCAACCCTTTCGGGGTGGTTAAATCTGGATCGAATGATCTTAAGAGGAGTAAGGGGTTACCAGCGACCGCCCCCACCGCCACCGCGGTTATCAAACCGGGGGCGCTCTTCTCGAGGACGTGCCACGTTCACGACAATCTTTCTTCCATCAACCTCCGTGTCGTTTAACTTCTTGATCGCCTCATCGGCGTCTGCATCCTTCTCGAATTCGACAAAACCGAAACCTTTGCTCTGTCCGGTTTCCCGGTCGGTAATCACAGTTGCCGAAGACACAATTCCTACCTCAGAAAACATCTGCTCCAACTTAGAATTGTCAACGCTGTAAGGAAGTCCTCCTACAAATAATCTTTTAGCCATTTAATATCACCTCCATTCTTTGGATATGATAGCACGATTATCTGAAGAATCCAGGGGATCTATTTTTCGCAGGAAATGGTGGTGGTATCATGTTAATCTCCTAGGTAGTACAAAACCCAATATCGAGAAGAGAGGAGATGGATCCGTTGCGAAACCTTCTCAGCGCCGTTTTCGGGGCATTTTTGGTGATTTCTCCATTGAATTCGTTCGATGCCACGGGGGGAAGTGGGGTTTTGGATCTCGTTCCGGACCTTCCCTCTGCCACCGCCTTCTGGCCGCTGACGGGATTGCCGGAGGAGATTCGCGGTTATCGCCACCTGCAGGAGACATTCGACGCGCAGCGCCAGCCCGACGGCGGGAGGCATCTGGGAACCGACTTCAACATTGGTGAGGGAGACGAAGACCTGGGCGCTCCTGCCTATCTGATCCTGGATTGCTTCGCGGTTTTCACCGGCGCCGACCTTTCTCGGGAACTGGGGAAGATTGCGATCTTCTCCTGCAAAATCCCGGATGGCAGCCTGGTTTATCCCCGCTACGCCCACCTTTTGGATTGGACGGTGGTTCCGGGCGAATTCTATCCCGCCGGAACGCTGGTCGGTCACGTGGGGAAAAGCGGTTGGGATTTTGGTTCATCACATCTCCACCTTGATGTTGCCACTCGTCTCATCTTTGAGGAGAATTACACCGGATTGTTCGCCGACCCGTGGTGGTATCCCCATTACGCGCCGCGGTGGTATCAGGCGCAACGCTATCTCGACCCGGTCGATCTGCTCGCCAACTATCCGGCGGTTTCACCGGAATCCGTCGCCGCTGATTGGTTGGTTCAAGGCCAGGAGAGGCCTCTCGACTCCCTGCCGGTCTTCTGGACCAGAAATGCCCCGGTGCGGATCGAGCAGCTGACACGGGGAGGCAATCCGATCGACGAGACGGTCTTTTCGGTGAATGAGCAGTTCGCTCCGGTATGGATGGTACTCTCCGACATGCCGTTGGATATTCTTCCCCCGATCCACCCCGAACCCGGTCTTCAAGTCCCGAGCGAGTTTCGGCCGCTGGGGCCCGTTCCCTGGGTGGCGGACGTCCCGCACGTTACCGGACTCCAACCGACGTTGATGAAGGTGGTAGTCGGTTACGGTGAATACGGCCAGCCTCCCTCCTACTGGAACGGGGTACTGATGGGTAAACCGGCCGCGGGAATTATCGCGACCTACGCCTTCACCGACAGAACCAGGATCTACCCGAGCAAGATCTACAACATCCTAACAGCGCTGGCCGAAATCTCGCGCTGGCAGGAGGAGAGCGGACCGCTGTTGCCGGGGGAGACCTACTCCTACCTCGAGATGACCGGGATCGCCGACCGGAATTCGGAGGAGTTTCTGACCGGCGGTTACCTGCTCGCGGGTGGGGTCTGCGCCTCGGTTTCGACGCTCTCCAAAACCGTCTTTCTGGCAGAGTCGCTGGGTTACACCGATGTGGTGATGCGGTTTCTTCACGAACCTGACATCCAGTACGCGGAGAACCTGCTCGATCCGGCGATCACGAAATTGAACTCCGACGCGACGGTCGGTTTCGTTCTCGGCCGTCCGGCCGATTACTTCGAAAACGCCGATTATCGCTTCCGAGTGACGGAGGGCTCGCCTCCGCTCTACCTCTCCTTCAGCGCGGCGGTGATCCCGGACGAGAAACCGATCGATTCGGCCGCCCCGTCGCGGCATCGGAGACAACCGGCGGACGCTCGTTTGGTCTTCACCATCTCGTTGGTGACGAACCCGCCGGATTTCGCGGTGGAGCAGACGCAGTTGCTCTCTCTTCGAGACAGCTACGCCGAGTTCCATAACTTCAACGACGATTTTGTGGGTGGTTTCAAAAAATAACCCTAGTACTTCTGTACTAGGGTTTTTATTTATTCCTCCCATTCTCCGCCGGTGAGAACGCTGTTCTCGGCGAAGTCGTAGAGGCGCGGGAAGGACTCGAACCTCCGTACGACGGGTTGCACCCCGCCGGCCTCTCCCCTCGGCCACCGCGCCAACCCATTCTACCTCAAGAGATTTGGCGCAGGTGTTCCTGAGCCCGGCGGATCATTCCGGCGGCCTTCCCAAACTCGTGCAACCGGATCCACTTTTGGGCGCGGCGGACGGAGCGCTGGGCCTTTTTGCGGGCGACGACTAAGTAGGGCCTCTCCGCGAGAACGTCCAGGCCGTCGACAAAACCATCCAGGTAGCGAAGCAGACCCCCGACATTTTTGAGCCGCCCCGGGTGTTCGAGCGTGTTCCGCACGTTCTCGAGGTTGATTTCACGGACCCGCTCGGCATCGGCGCGGCGAACGCGTTCCAGTGCGGCCGCCGCTCGAGCTCGGCCGACGATGTGGGGACGGATCACGCTCTCAAAAAATACGGTGTGTTCGCGGTCCCAGAGGATGTGGCTCTGCTGGCGAGTGAGGTGGTTGAGGCTCTCCACCTGCTGGTAGATCAGGATCAAGTCCATTCCGCGGTGGTGGATCAGTCCGTGCTCGCCCCTGTCCTCTTTACTGAGGTGCTCCAGCTTTTCCAGGTCGCCAGCGGGGGCGGGGATCCAGCGCGGCACCAGGAAGATCCCCTGCGATAGAGTGGTGCGGTGGTGCGGTGTCAGTCGCACCCGCACAGACTCCCTTACCACCAGGATGGGAGTGTCTCCCAGTTGGTCAGCCTTGAGAATTCCGTGCTTCAACCAGCGGGCAACCTGGTGGCCTCGCAGGGACGGGTGGCGCCGATCGCGCTTGGCCATCTCTCCTCCTTATGCAGTTGTTGGTTCTATTATAAACGACCGCTACTCTGACCGTCTCTTGAGGTATTTTTTCCCCTTGATTTTTTCCGGCAGGAGGCTCTCTTTCGGGTATTTTTCGTACCCTTTTCCGTAGCCTAGTTCTTTCATCAGTTTGGTTGGGGCGTTACGGATTTGGAGCGGAACCGGCAAGTTGCCGTACTTTTTAACATCGCTTAAAGCCTCCATGTAGGCGTCGTAAGCGGAGCGGTCCTTTTTCGCGAGGGCGAGATAAACGACGCCGTGAGCGAGATTCTCCTGGCACTCGGGGTAGCCGATGGTTTCGCAGGCCCGAAAGACCCCGTTCGCCACGACTAGCGCCGTCGGTTGGGCCATGCCGATGTCCTCGGAAGCAAAGACCACCATCCGGCGGGCGATGAAGAGCGGGTCCTCGCCGGCGGCCACCATTCGGGCGAGATAGTAGAGAGCGGCGTCGGGGTCGCTCGCCCGCATCGATTTGATGAAAGCGCTGATGGTGTTGTAGTGTTCCTCGCCGAGCTGGTCGTAGCGGAGGAACTTGCTCTGTAGGGCGCTCTTGAGGTTGGCGAGACTGACCTCCTTATAGAGGTGCATCGTCGCTTCGAGGAGGTTCAGGGCCTGGCGGGCATCCCCGTTGGCGAATTGAACCAGAAAATCTTCGGCGTCTTTGGCCAAGTGAGTAATCTTGAGTTCTTTCAATCCTCGTCGGATTACTTCCCGCAGATTTTCCTCGGTTAGCGGTTCCAAGACAAAAACCTGACAGCGCGAGAGAAGTGGAGAAATCACTTCGAAGCTGGGATTTTCGGTGGTGGCGCCGATGAGAGTGAGGGTGCCGTCTTCGACGTAGGGGAGCAGATAATCCTGCTGGGCTTTGTTGAAGCGATGTATCTCGTCGAGGAAGAGGATCGTCTTTCCGGGCGGAAGGGTCCGGGCGGTTGTCACGATCTTCCGCACGTCGTCTTTGCCGGCGGAGACGGCGGAGAGGCCGAAGAACTGACCGCCGATCTCGTTGGCGATGATGCGGGCGATGGTAGTTTTGCCGCAGCCGGGCGGGCCCCAGAGAATCATCGAGTGGATCCGGCCTTCCTTAACCGCCAGAGCGATCGGCTTGTTTTGGCCGACGAGGTGTTCTTGACCGATGAATTCTTTCAGGATTTGAGGGCGGATCAGCTCCGCCAACGGTTTTGCCATCTTATCCAGAAAAAGTTTAACACTCGAATAAGAAAGCCCGGCGGTGAGGCGCGGGCTTTAAGTTAAAGTACCTGTCCCTTTTTCCAGTTGCGAAAGCCACGAAGGGCGTTGGTGACCATGAAGACGTTCAACACCGCGAGCGGGACCGAATGCGCCCATCAGATCGCGTAGGCCATCCAGAGCAGATTGGCAATTCCGGAAAGAAGCCAACCGTACCGCCATTTCTGGGAGAGCAGGTAAGATCCGACTCCCGTGAGGATCGCCGCAATCCAATCCATCTCCACCTCCCTAAGCGGACTTGGCCGGGCCGGTTCCCCAGTTGCGGAAGCCGCGCACTGAGGTGACAATCAAGACCACATTCAGGATCACGATTGGAATGGAGTGGGCGATCCAAATCGCGTAGGCCATCCAGACCAAGCAGGCGACCCAGTTAACGGCCCAGCCCCATCGGCTCTTCCTGGCGAGTAGGTAAGTGCTCACAAAAGTCAGCGTCATTCCGAGCCAATCCACTTTTACTCCTCCTTCCGATTGCTCTAATTATAATCGGTGGCTTTATTCCGTCAATTTTGAGGCTTTCTTTGTTATCCTTAAATTGATGCGCAATTTTATTCGCGGCTTGGTCTTGATATTGGTTCTGAGCGGGTTGGTTCTTGGCGGTTACCAGCTTTTCCTTTTCCTCAAGAATCGACAAAACTCATCACCTCCCGCAAACGAGCAGCCGGTTCAGCGTTGCAATTTCCGCACCGAAACCTGCGAACCGATAACCGCCAACGCCGAAACCGGCGTCCTGAAAGTTACCACTACCGTTGATGGGCAGGTTGGAAAGGGAATTGAGATTGATCTTTTCTCTCGACCCCAGCCGGAAGAGGCGGTTAATTTCGACGCTTACGTGAAAATTTCCAATCGCGATGGCATTGCATTATTTGAGGCAGTTCCTGCCGGAACCTACTATATTTTCTTCAACAACACCGGTTTTCCGAAAGAGTTTGGCGAGCCGGAAGGCTTGGGTCCGGTCGGACAAAAGGTTGTGGTAGTAAAGGGACAAACTAAAGAAGCTAATCTTGACCTAAGCCGATCACAATAGTTGAAACAGTAATGGATGACTTAGCTGATCTAAAATGCGTTCCCTGCCAAGGCGGTGTGCCGCCGTTAAAGGGCGAAGAGATCAAAAAATTGTTTGATCGGCTGGACAATGGTTGGGAGGTGGTGGAGGAGCACCATCTCAAAAAGCGCTTCAAATTCCCGGACTTCGAAACCGCGCTCGCGTTCGTTAACCGGGTGGGGGAGATCGCCGAGGAGGTGAGGCACCATCCCGAAATAAATTTTGGTTGGGGATTTGCCGAAGTTCGAATCTACACCCACAAAATCAATGGCCTCCACGAGGCCGACTTTGTCTTCGCCGCGAAGGTGGACCGTTTAACTCTTGACTGATTTCTCGAGATTCAACGAGACGCAATTTATGCAGTATCTCCTCCCTGTTGGTTTTGGGCCGTCGTCGAAAACATGCCCGAGATGGCTGCCGCACCGGGCGCAGAGCACCTCGGTCCGAACCATTCCCAGACTGTGGTCTTCTCGCAGTTTCACCGCTCCTGGAATCGCATCATAAAAACTGGGCCAGCCGGTGCCGGATTCAAATTTGGTTTCGGAGGAGAAAATTGGATTTCCGCAACCTTTGCAGAGGTACATTCCTTTGTCCTTTGTGTAAACGTATTCACCCGAAAAAGGCGCTTCGGTTCCGCCCCGGCGCAGGATCGTATACTGCTCCGGCGTCAGTTTTTTCTTCCACTCTTCTTCGGTCTTAGTTACTTTTGATTTCTTCATGGTAGAGTCTTTCCACTTTCTCTACTTTCGGTTTGATTACGATTTGGCAGTAGGGAGCGTGGGGATTTTTTGCGAAATAATCTTGGTGGTGCTCCTCGGCCGGGAAGAAATTTTTGAAGGGAAGGATCTGGGTCATAATGGGTTGGTCTAGCTCTCCGGAGATCCTGGTTTTGGATTCTTCGGCGAGTTTCCTTTGCCAGTTGTTGTGGTAAAAGATTGCTGCCTGGTACTGCGGTCCCGAATCGGGTCCCTGGCGATTGGCCTCGGTGGGGTCGTGGGTGTGCCAGAAGACTTCTAGGAGTTCCGGGTAAGAAATTTCGGTGGGATCGAATTCGATCTGGACAGCTTCCACGTGCCCGGTCTTTCCGGAGGAAACCTCCTCGTAGGTTGGGTTATCCTTCTCCCCACCGGCGTAACCCGCGGTAACGCTTTTTACTCCCTTCAGCATCCGGAAAACGGCGTCCGCGCACCAGAAGCACCCGCCGGCGAAGGTTGCTCTCTCAAGTTCAGCCATTGTTGCCATCAATTGTACTCAAAATCAACCTCGTAGAGATTCAGCTGGCCCTTAACTGGGAAGGGTTTGATCCGGCGAATATTCTTTAATACCCAGGATTGCGCCTTTGGATAGACCTCACACATCGCGGCCCTCTCGTCGGCCTTAACCATCGGTCGACAATCAACCAGCTCGACGACCGCCAGCGCCTGACCGGCCGGAGGGATGTTCGGAGATTTGGAGGAGACAATGAGCAAATCCCCGCGGTACTTGGTCGACCACTTGCGGGTTTCGATGGTTTTTTCTCCGGAGGCAATGTGGTTTGCCCAGGGCTGTTTGAGGGAGATGGCTTTCATTCCCCCTCCACCGGGATGGTGGATTTCTTTTCCTTCGCTCCGGCCTTGAGCGGAACGCGGACCCTCAGGATCCCGTCCTCCATTTTCGCCCGAGCCTGTTTTTCTTCGACCTCCTTTGGAAGAGTCGTGGAGTAGTGGAATTCGGTCATTCGCTGAGCGCGATATACCGCGGTTTTCTCTTTTTTGTCTTCTTCTGTTTCCTGATGAACGGCGTCGATCTTGATCATGCCGTCGGCGACCTCCACGGTGACCTCGTCCTTCTTTACTCCCGGAACGGGAGCCTCCACCACCAGTTCACCCTTGGTTTCGTAGATACTGAGGCCGGCCGAAGAGGCCCGCGGCAAGTCTTCCTCGCCGCCGTAGCCAAAGAGCCGAAAAATTGATGGTAAATCGAAATCGTAGTAAGCCATGTTTCACCCCCTCTCGTGGAGGTGCGAGGGGGAGTCGAACCCCCTTGAGACGCTCTGCAGGCGCCTGCCTAACCGTTCGGCCATCGCACCATCTTCGCTCGGAGATCTAATTTTTCGGAAACGGCATAGCCGGGTGCTCCCGTCTTGCCTCGCCCTCGCCGCCGATGCTTCTGCGGGATGTTCCTTAAAATTAATCTCCTCGCTTTTACCAGCCTTAATTTTAACACCCGAACCCGCTCCCTTCTGATAAACTTAAAACGTGCTGAGGAAATTCCGCGGTTTAATTATTTTCGGGATCGTTGCGGTCCTGGTTTTTGCCGTTTTCTTGAGCGGAGCGGTTGGCAAGAAAGCCGCCCTCTCGGTCTCCTCCGACCCCGCCGGCCAAAAAGTTCTTCTCAATAACCAGGAAGTGGGCACAACTCCCTACCTCTCTGACCAGTTGGAATCCGGTAATCCGGTCTTGAATTTCGGCAACTTCACCCAAAAGATCCGTCTCACCGCCGGAGCCCTCACGGTCGTGGATTGGATTTTGGGCCCATCGGAAACTTTTTCAGCCGGGCAGGTGGCCTGGTTTTCGGAATCCTCAACCGGGAGCGAGCTGGTGGTGATCACTCGGCCGGTGGCGGAGGTTTTTCTGAATGGAGAGTCTCTCGGAGATTCCCCTCTCTCGAAACCGCTCTCGGAGGGGGAGTATGATCTGGAACTCAAGAAGGACGGCTACTTCCCTCGAAAAATTAAGATTGCGGTTAAGGAAGGCTTTCGGCTTAACGTTTCCGTTAATCTGGCGATTAATCCTTTTCCGGCCGACCCCAAGAAGCTGACCTCCCCCAATCCAAATCTGACGGTCCTGGACCTCTCTTCCTCCTCCTCGCTGTTGGCGGCTGATCCGGTTTCTTGGGTGGCGGGGGCGGTTTTTTGGATGGCGCGGGGGGATGACCCCACCACCTACAATTTCTTCCTCACGGCGGAGGGGAAGCTCTACGACTCTACCGGTTCGGAGGTATCACTGAGTTCTCTCTCCCAGATCTCCGAAAAGCGGACGCTGGGCTACCTGGGAGAAACGTCCGGTTCTCTAAGCTCGGCGGCCTCTTCCTCCCTGGCGGCCCTCTCCGCCCGACTCTACCCCGCGGCGCCCAAGGTGCTGATTCTGGATACCGGTATCGGCTATCTCAAAGTGCGCTCGGGCCCGGGAAAAAACTACGGCCAGATCGGTCAGGCCACCGTCGGGAGCAGGTATACCTATCTGGGCGAACAGGGCGATTGGTATAAAATAGACTTTCAGGGCAAGGAAGGCTGGGTCTCCAAGGATTACGCCCGAAAGCTTTAAATAATGTAGAGGATGATGAAACTGGCAAGGACCCAGGCGACTACCGTTCCCAGGATCGGCAGATCCGTCAGAATTACTTTTTCCGGCGATTCCCCCTCTTTCTTCTCGTAGATAATATAAAGGTAGCGAGCAACTCCGTAGATCACCAGCGGAACCGTGAGGAGGGCCCATTTTGGTGAAGAAAGTGTTTCCGGCAAAAGATCGGTGAGAAACTTTGATCCGGCCGTTCCGAAAGTGAAAATCGAGTAGGCCAGCGTGGTGTAGGTCGCCGACATCGCAATCATCGAATCCAAAAGCGTGTCGGGATAGTGGCGAAGAGTGGCGCGAGTGAGCAGACGCTGGTGGAGCTTGGAAAGCAGGGTGCGCTCGCTTCTTCTTTTCCCAAAAGCCAGCAGCAGGGAGAGTCCGATGGTGGACAGCACCAGCCAGGCAGAGATCGAGGTCGGCAGGATAAAGGCGCCGGCGTAGACCCGCAGGACAAAAGCCGCCGCCACCAAGAGCGCATCGACGATGATGACGTCTCTGATCCAGAGGCTGTAGCTCAGCTGGAGGGCAACGAAAGCAATTGCGGTCCCCAGGAAGTATTGATTGAAGTTCGCAGCGACGAAGAAGAGGGTGGCGATCGCCAGGACCGCCGCCGTGGTGCGGGCCGCCAAAGGTGAGAAGCGGCCGGAGGCGATCGGCCGGTTCTTCTTGATCGGGTGCCGGCGGTCTTTTTCTACGTCAATCACATCATTGAAAATGTAGGCGGACGAGGAGAGCAGCGAGAAGACCACAAAAGCAGTGAACAGTCGCGGCAGGACTCCGGCGTTCAGGATCTCCGCCCCAAAGAAGGGAGCCGCAAAGAGAGCCAGGTTCTTGAGCCACTGCCGGGGGCGCGCGCTTTCGATTACATTTCTGAGGAAACGATAAAGCATTTTTATCCTTGTTTGGCAGGTGTCTTTAACATTATAATACTCCCGTGCTGTTGACTCCTCATATCGCCGTCGGGATCGCCCTGGGGGCGACTCTCCCCAACCCCGTTATTTCGGTTCCCTTGGCATTTCTTTCTCACTTCGCGCTTGACATGGTTCCGCACTGGGATGACCTGGGATTGGGAGACTTTAAGGATGTTTCCCAGCCTCTCAAAAACCATTCCTTTCAACTGATCCTGCTGGACGGGTTGCTCTCCCTTTCCCTACTTCTTTTCTTTCTCTACTGGGCGATGCCCGATTACGGGGTGGGAATTACGATCGCGGCCTGTGCCGCCGCCGCCGCCCTGCCGGATCTCTTCTACCTACCGTTGATTTTTAGCCGAAAGAGGTGGGGGTGGGTAGTCTGGTTGGCCCGAATGCAGGCGAGGGTTCAGGTCAACTCGAGAGCGCCGATGGCGTTTGGTCTTTTGACCCAGCTCTTCGCAATAGCTGTCGGTTTACTAATAGCGCGGCAAGAAATACTAATCCAACTGCCGCAAATTTGGCGGATCCTCTAAGGAAAACCGCCGCCACCGCCAGCGCTGCCACGATCATCCATTCCAAAAGAACGATCTTCGGGTGACTGATTCCAGCCTGCAGCAGGCGGTGGTGCAAGTGCTGTTGGTCTCCTAGAAACGGAGATTTTCCCGCCCGCAAGCGCGAGAAGATCACCAAAAAAGAATCGATGATGGGGATTGCCAGGACCAGCATCGCTGTTCCGGTTTTGGCACCGGAAAATACCGAAAGCACCGCCAGGAAGTAACCGAGAAGAAAGGCTCCGCCTCCCAGATAGATTTTCGCGGGATAGTAGTTGAAGGGCAAAAATCCCAGCAGTGCGCCGGCCAAAATGATTCCCAATAGGGCGGTGGCCGGTGTGCCCAGGATGATGGAGGTTACCAGAATAGTGATGGCGGAAATTGTGCCGATCCCCGCGGCCAGGCCGTCGAGACCGTCGAGCCAATCCACCACATTGATGAGCGCGAAAATCCAGCCGACGGTGATCAATTCGCTCAGGTAGGGGATGGTTTCAAACTGCAGATACCGGGGGGAGAGATAGGGCCAAACCGGGTTGCCAATGTAGTCTATTTTTATTCCTCCCCAAACCACGGCGACGCCGGCGGCCAGAAGATGGCCTAGACCCTGTACCCAGAACGGGAGAGGGCGAAGATCATCAATGATCTGGATGAGAGTGATGATTCCCCCGCCCAGAAGCAATCCTTTGAGAGCCGGGCTGAGAGGGAAGAAGATAAAGGCGGCGACGCTGAAGGCGAAAAAGAGCGGAATTGTTCCCAGCCGGGGAATGGGACGAACCCTTGGATAAGGGCCGTGAGGCCGGTCAAAGAGTTTTAAGCGGCGAGCCAGAAACAGCGCCGCCAGTGTGCCAATGATTCCCAGAACAATCGCTCCGCCGAAGGGCAGGAGCAGGGGATAGAGGGTCTCCTCCAGTGGAGTGCTGGGCAGAGGAAAGATGCGAATGATCCTTATCAGGGAGCCCGTCAGGAGGGCCGAAACCAGAACCGCTAGAAAGGCGGGGAAGAGAGCGGCGGCCTCCTCGCGCCTTCTCAACAGAAATTCAGAAACGGCGGCGTTCACGATCAGGAAGAGAATTGCCAGGACGGGCACGACTGCGAGCAGAGCCTTGCCGGCGAGACCTCTCTCGGCGGTGAATAGGAGAGGAATCTGCGGGGGTAGCGCCTGGTAAGAAAAGATGAGCGCAAATGCTCCCACCGCCACCAGAAATGCGGCGACTCCCCAAGAAACCGAAAAGAGGGGCTTGGTGGGGAGAATCAGATTTTTCTCCGAAAGCCAATTTTTAAGCGACATTTTTGGACCGCATCTTGGGAGTTGGCCAGAATTCCAGCCTCTTTCCAAACATCAAGCGGGTTTGGGCGTCCAGGTACGGCAGGAAATTGTAGACCAAGAGGTTCACGATGATCAGCGGTCCCTCCAGCCAAACGATCAGTTTTTTCCACCAGGGCCAATTGCGGGGCGGGGGAAGAGTGATCTTGAGACGGTAGATGGTCAGTGGCAGAAGCAGAATAACGGCCGAGGTTAACACCGCGCCCGATATTCTTGGCAGGAGATACCCCAGAGTCGTGAGTTTGATATCGGGGTTAATTGCGGATAACAGGGGGAATCCAAAGGTAACCGAGAACACGAGGGTGTACCAAATCGCGAATTTTTCAATCAGGTTGTAGGTTTTGGAGAGTTTTAGGCTCAGCGGGATCTTGGTCGTGAGGAATCCTTTCATTGCGATGGGGAAGATAATGATTCCCCAGCCCCAGCGCAGGAGTTGTTTGTATTGGGCGATATGGGTTTTGAGAAGTCCAGCATCCTGAACCGCATCCGCGTAAACAGGGATATAGAAATGCGATCCCTCGAATTTACCTTCCTTTTTGAGAAAGGCACTCCAATAGAAAGTGGTGTCGTCTACTCCGATCGCCGGGTTCCAGAATCCGGCTTCGATCAGGGTGGGAAGGGCGACTGAATAACAGGACCAGGTGTCCTTGTGCTGGGGCTCGGCGACCCAGGAGGCCAGTACCGCCAGGGAAATTGAATTAGCTTGAATGCGCATCAGCAGGGGCACCTCCCAGAGATTGTTGTCGAAGAGGTAGGCCGCGGTTTGGAAGAACTTGTTGAGACGATCTGGTTCGGTGAGGAAAGCATAGGCCAAGCGCGGCAGGTATTGAGAATGCAGGCGCATATCCGCATCTAAGGTGGTGATGACAAAATCGTTGGTGTCCAATCCCAACTCCTTGATCTCCTTGAGAGCGTTTTTGGCCGCCCAGGTCCGATTGGCGGCGGCGCCGACGGCTTCTCCGGGTAGGCCGTAGGGGTGAGAAGTGGTCCAGACCGTTCCCAACTTCCTTCCGAATTTTTTCTTGATTCTTTCGATGTCATTAAGAACGCGCTTAGAGTATTTCTCCTCCGCTGAGAAGGAAATGAAAACCCGGTCCTTGGGGAACTTTTGGGCGGCGAGAGAAGCGAACGACTCTTCTAAGACTTCATATGGTTCGTTAACGCTGGGGATGACAATAAGGTGTTTGAGCCGGCCGTATCCCCAGAGGTCAAGGGATTTCTTGGACCAGTCGATCTTAAGCTCGTTTTGGTAGCGGCGATATCCCACGGCGACGCCGATCAGGTGAATGACGGCGCGATAGACCCAGTAGACCACCAAAAAGGTGATAAAGAACGCCACCGCTAGCGGGGCGATTCTTCCCAGCCAGATCGGGGAAAGCAGAACAGCCCAGGTGATTACCCCGGGAGTGATCTCGAATAATCGTTGGAAAAATCGATCGTGTTCCTCGACAAACTTTTTCATTTTTGTTTTTCGCTACCTATTTTACCCTAGGCGGGGAAACAGGGGACTGGCGGGTTTAATTTTTCCGGAAAATTGCTTCTTGATCTTCTCCGCGGTCTCGGGGAGGAAGGGCTCTAGCTTTGTGTTCATATATCTGATCGCATCCACGGCGGGTTGCATTACATCTAACAACTCCTGTCCCTTGAGTTTCCATGGTTGTTGATCAGCGATAACATGGTCGATGACTTTGATCTCTTCCCATAGAAGTTTTAGTGCCTCGTCGAATCTGTAATTTTCTATTGCTTTTGAATACAGGGTTGGTATTGTTCCAGTCGTTGTGTGAAGTTCTGTTACGATTTTATTAGTCTTAGTACTATCTGAAATTGTTATGTTTTCACACAACTTAGCAACCCGAGAAACTAGATTTCCTAAACCATTGGCGAGATCGGCGTTGTAGGTTTCCTTTATTTTTCCCAGACTTAAATCCGCATCTTCTCTCTGTGGACCAAATTTAATGAGATAGTAGCGGATCGGGTCGACCCCGAATTTCTCCACCAACTCTGTGGGTCTGATGACATTTCCCAAGGTTTTACTAATCTTCTTTCCTTCGAGGGAAAGAAATCCGTGGGCGTAGATTGTTTTGGGCAACTCATATCCCGCGGATTTGAGCATCGCCGGCCAGAGGAGAGCGTGCCAACGGAGGTTGTCTTTTCCGAGGATGTGGGCGTCTGCTGGCCAGAAATCCTGGGCGCCGCTAATGTAATTGATGAGGGCGTCAAACCAGACGTAGATGACCTGGCCGGGATCTCCGGGAACGGGGATTCCCCAGCTGACCTTCTCCTTGTTTCGTGAAATAGTGATGTCTTCCAGACCTTGATCCAAAAAAGCAAGGATTTCTTTCCGCCGCCCCTCCGGCTGAATGAATTCAGGATTTTTCTTGATGTGTTCTTTTAGAAAGGGCTCATATTTTTTCCATTTAAAGAAATAATTTTCTTCAGTGACTTTTTCCAACTCTTTGGTTGGGTGGGTAGCGCAGTGGCCGTCAATGATTTCGCTCTCCGTTTTGTAGGATTCGCAGCTGACACAGTAAAGCCCACTATACTTACCCTTATAGATGTCCCCATTCTTTTGGACTTTTCGATAAAATTCTTCGACGATCTTGATATGGTCTGGATCAGTGGTGCGGATAAAGCGATCGTAGCTGATGTTTAGAGAATCTACCTGCTCTTTATCTTTTTTTGAAATTTCATCGACAAATTCTTTGGGCTCTTTTCCGGCTCTCTTGGCGGCCTGTTCAGAGGAGGATCCATGCTCGTCCGTTCCAGTCAGAAAGAAAGTTTCGTCACCGACCAAACGATGATATCGAGCCAAAACATCCGCGACCACCTTTTGGTAGGCGTGACCGATGTGAATGACATCGTTGGTATAGTCGATTGCGGTTGTGACATAGAACCTATTTTTCTCCATTACTGTTAACTATGGACTATCAACGAGTCGATTTCCAGATTTCCGTCAGAAGCAGGATCAGTGCCAGGAGCCCGGCATTCACCCAACTGAAGATCCCGATCAGTTTCATCAGCGCAGCGGCGAGAAAGAAGAGGCTCACGAAGAGTGCCCGCCGGGCCGCCGGGTAAAAAACCACCTCCGCCGCTTTTCCGGTCGCGATTTTTCCCAGCTGATAGAAGAGAAACAGCGCCGTGAAAAAGAACGCCGCTACGATGGCCAGGACGAAAAAGACCCGATTGGTGAGTTCGTTCGGGTCCCGGTTGAAGAGGAGATAGGCCCAGGCGCCCCAAGCGGCGTAGGCCAGAAAACCAATCAAATAGATTATCTTGGGGGACGTGTCGCGATTAATTCTCCGCTCGGGCAAAGTTTTGCGCATATTTACTCCTTTATGTTACCCTGTTTTTGAGATGGAAGAACGCTACGACCACAAGCTGCCTTTCGATATCGACATGCTTGTACCCCGCTTCCCTTACCGTCCCCACTCCAGCTGGGTTCAGCTCGTCTTTGCGATCATTGTCGGCTCTATTTTGGGAGGAATTCTCGTCACCGCTTACTTTTTGCTGTTCTAAGCAAAAAACTAGGTCGCCTAAGGCGACCGTCCCTTTCTCCTCTTCTGATAAACTCGAATCGTGGAAGTTTTTCTTGCTATCCTGATAGTTTTTCTGGTTCTGGCGGTTCTGGGAGTCTTAATTTTCCTGTTCCAGCATCTGCGCCAATTGGAATCCTCTCTGCGCGGGGAGGAGATTCTTCAGCGCTTGGAGTTGCACAAGGGCGAGCTCGGGGCGAGCCTGCGTTCGCTGGACGAGCGTCTACACTCGGTCACGACCGAGATT
>Ga0209341_10000509_pt1 | contig 40256 bp, 29 predicted proteins | sample RifCSP13_2_FD_184020 | JGI IMG/M metagenome (GOLD analysis project Ga0209341, IMG submission 184020) | Soil microbial communities from Rifle, Colorado - Rifle CSP2_sed 13_2 (SPAdes) (version 2) | ecosystem: Environmental > Terrestrial > Deep subsurface > Rock core/Sediment | place: Rifle...
CATCTCTGCATTCACAGTGCAGTGTGTTGACCAATTACACCAAGGCCACAGCAAACTTTTGGCGGCGTCGGAGAGACTCGAACTCTCTAGGGTTAGTTTGAAAAGCTAACTGCGCGACTCTTTGCATTCGACGCCCCGGAAAATGTTGGTGCGCGTGGAGAGATTCGAACTCATCACAAAGCTGGTCTTAAGTCAGCCGCCTCTTCCAATTGGGCTACACGCGCAAGTGATTTGAATTGGTACTCGCGAGAGGATTCGAACCTCTAAGACGGAAGGTTTGAGCTTCCGATGTCTGCCGAATTGCATCACGCGAGCAGATGTTTGGTGCTGCCGGAAGGACTTGAACCTTCAACTACACGGCGGCTCTCGACCGTGCGCGTCTGCCAATTGCGCCACGACAGCAAGGAATTATGATTTGGTACCGGCGGAGGGATTCGAACCCACACTGTCTAGTTCCTAAGACTAGCGCCTCCTCCCGATTGGGCTACGCCGGCATGTCACAATCCCGCAATAATCTGGTGGACCTGGCACGATTTGAACGTGCGACCTCGACCTTCGCAGAGTCGCGCTCTCATTCCGCTGAGCTACAGGTTCGAAAGATTGGCGGAGGCGACAGGACTTGAACCTGCACGCGCATTGCGCGGCGATTTAGCAAACCGCTGCCATACCGTTAGGCGACGCCTCCAGAATTGTTTCGGTCAGGAAGAAGTTTTGGAGGAAGGGACAGGAGTCGAACCTGCAAGCGACGAAACGCGCGGTAGTTTTCGGGACTACTGCCTTACCAGTTAGGCTACCCTTCCAAACATTTTTAATTGCCGATTTGCGATTGCCAATTGATTATTGCAAGCGACGGGAGCAGCCAATCGAAAATCGGCAATTGGCAATCGACAATGATTTGGTGCATGTGGTAGGACTCGCACCCACGAAGGACAATTGAAGTCCGCCTGATTTACAGTCAGGTGCTTTTGCTGCTCAGCCACACATGCGCGCAGGAATTTCAGATTTCAAATCTCGATGAAGAAGACTTCAAATATGAGATTCGCTATGCTAAAAAAATAGATGAAGGCAGAGAGAACAATGCCGCGAACACACTTCGAGGCACACTTCTCCTGAGGATGGCGATCTCGCGGACTCTCGCAAGGACCGAGAGCGTCATCCGTTGAAGGCTCCTTGCCTTCATCTCTCGCAAATAGGTACTTCGATTGTCAAAAAACTAAAGGAGCGGGCTTTAAGCCTCCCAGGGAAGCTGCCCGCTCCTTCAATTCTCGCGAATTTTGCTTTGAGATTTGGGAGCGGGAGTCCGCTCCCGCTGATTATTGCCTGATATGACGGCTATCTATGGCCGTCGCTTGTCCGAGTCTGGCGCCGAAATAATTGACGGATGACAAGCTCAGACCGCCTGCTAAACACACCGCGCGCATCTCGACACGGGTCGACCATTTCGCCGTATGTTCTTTGTATGTCCTGCTCGTCATCATTGAAAGTTTCTTCCTCGCAGTGTGCGACACGGTGATCGCGCGAACTGACTTGTATAAAGTATCAATAGCGATCGTGTCAAGATCTCTTATGGGGAAAATGATCGCCGCTGCTTCGATTAACTACGAGTGGCAGGAGGTTGCCTCTGATGTATCACCGGTCGTAGTGGGTCGCGTATAACGGTAATAACTCACGATGGTGGTAATAAAGGTGGTCGTAACGAGCGATTGATCTCGGTCATAGCATTCCTCTTATCACATAGGTCATGGCTTGCTCTTGCGACTCCCCTTGCGCGTCGGCTTCTGAGAGCGATAGAGGCGAACATCCAAGGCAAAGGGTTCAACTGAAACGATCTCAATGCGCCGCGTTACTTCGTGTCCCGGATTTATCAAGTAGTTAAGCTCAGTGGGAATGACAACCGATGGCACTGAAAGAACCGCCGTCTTTGCTTCGCGCACCCAATCGGTTCCGATGTCCTTCAGTTCCTCAATTGCCGGAAAGGCGCGCCAGTTATCGGGCAAGTCGTCAATGGAAATTTCAGTTAGCGGCGGATCGTCGGGGATCTGAAGCTGGACCGAGATAAGATCGTCGGGCAAATCGCTCATGGGAAGATTGACGAGATATTCAAGGGCGGCAAGAGAGAGCGATTCCGAGGTGTAAACGACAGCGGTCCCTGCATGGTTCCAACGGCCGCCGTAACGACGCGCGCCGTCGCTGCTCAAAGGTCATCGTGAAAGCCCGCCAGCGTGTCACCGCATTGGCCCCCAATGCTGCCGAATTCAGTCATGGTTTCTGACGTGCAAAAGACGGGATTTGTCACGAGCGGCTGGTGTCGTAAGCACTTGCCCGTGGTTTACGATACTATTCGCCGCGACCTTATCGGATTGGTTAAAATGCGTCTCATTAAGCCATCAGGGCGCGGTTGAGGCGCTCGCTATGTTTTGAAGGAAAACCCATAATTGATCTACCGATAATCTACCGATTTTCTGCAGGAATCTACCGATCTTGGAAAGTGCGTTTAGAACTCATTGAATCGATACTGCCATTAGTGCAAAATTTGCTCAGAAAAGTTGGCGCTAAGATGGCGCGCTGATGGAAGAGAACCTACCGTTACCTCGATGACTTTTGATGGCTGCGCACTCGGTTTTTATTGGTAAATCCGTTGACGTAGGGTCAGGTCAAGCCCTGTTTGAGGTCTTGAAAACCGCCGCCCGCAGGGGCTTGGTTCGAGTCCCCTCCGCCACTTCCCTTTCAAAAAGCTTCAGGATCCATCACCATCCCACTCAAGCTAAGAAAGACTTCAGGTAGGGAAGGGTGGTTTACCCGCTCAAGATCCATCTCATCAAACTCCAGTTGTTCATCCAGCTCAGCAAATTTGTAAATCTGAATAATCTGAATTATTGATTCGGATGGACACTTTTCTTGTGGTCAGTCCTGATCATCATACCGATCAAGGAATTCCTGAAATCGCTCAAACAGTCTGTCTAACCGTTGGCGCAGCTTTTTATCGGGAGTGTGATTGGCCTCGGCGGCGACGTGCCCCTGAATGTCCTCGATATCATCAAGTGACAGATACAGACGCAGCCGCTTGCCTTCGACCATCGCCTCTCGGCCAAAGTCATTGCCAATCATCAAGCATTCACGAATATCTTTCAGTTCGCTATCAGTAAAAGTCACCGGTAACCGCGTCCCCGGTGCAATGCGCTTTTTCTTCATGGCATTTGTTGAGTTGTGTCGTCCATGACTTTTCCTCTGTGCCCCTCAGTGTTCTCGGTGTCTTCTTAGTTGAGATCCCGCGAGAAATGGCACCACAGAGACACAGAGCCTCCAGAGATTCCACAGAGAGAAGAGTCATATTAAGGGCCTACGTGGTTAATTCTTAAAGAATTCGCTTTCATGAGGTTGGCGAATATTCGCTTACAGATTTCTCTGCACTGAAATATCATGGCCCAAACAAAAATCAACGCAGTTCCCGTCAAAGATAAGGCCAAAGCAAAAAACGAGAAAGGCTGTGACTACTGATCTCTGCCTCGCTTTCCGAAGCTTGCGGCGTGAGGTGGAATTAGGTAATAACTAGTCAATTGGGTACTCAATTGGGTAATTCAATGATTTACTGAGAACTTGGCTCTCTGTTCTCGTGCCCAACTTTGGTTGGTGGCAATAATATGACCGGGAAAATTGGCAGAAACGATCCATGCGCCTGCGGGAGTGGACGAAAGTACAAAAAGTGCTGTCAGGCGAGCGCGGACGAAAAGGATTTTCAATACAGGCGCTGGCGGCAGGTCGAGGCCGGCTTGATCCCGGAGCTACTCGCTTACGCTCTCGAAACACTGGGTCCCGAGGCAATTGAAGATGCCTGGAGTGAATTCCACAACCACGAGTCAGCTGGGGACTACGACCCCGAATCACCCATGAACATGGTTTTCATGCCGTGGTTTTTGTTCAACTGGATTCATGAGACGATACCGCCCGGCTCTGAGCACTTCTCAGCGACGACCATCGCTGCATCCTTTCTCACCGAACATAGCCTCAGCCCTGACGAAGAGAAGCTCATCGTTAACGCTATTCAAACTCCCTACACCTTGTGCGAAGTGGTGGAGTTGACGCCGGGAGTTGGTATGACTCTTTTCGATCTTCTTCGCCGCGTCACATACGAAGTGATTGAGCGCTCGGCCTCGCAAACTCTCAAGAGAGGCGAGATCATCTATTGCGCAACCACGCACCTGGACGGTATCTCCTCAAACATAGGCACCAGCCCATACGCGCTGCGGCCAACAGCCAAGCGAGACATTCTGGAACTGCGAAAGTGGATGATTGATGAAAGCGGCGGAGTGGAGCTCTCAGAAGATCATCTGGTTGAATTCGAGTCCGACATCCGCGGTCTCTATCTCGATACAGTGAGGGCGATGTTCCGACCGCCACAGCTAATGAATACCGACAACGATCCACTGTTACCGCAAAAGGTTCATTTCGACATTGCGTCGGCCGACGCAGCTTTTCAAGCTTTGAAAGGCCTCGCAGCAGGCGTCTCGGAAGATGAGTTGCGCGCAGATGCGACATTGACAGACGGTCTGGTTGAGACAGCTGAGATTCCATGGCTTGGTGGCACCGAGGAAGCGCGCAAGCGGCTCGGTGGTCCGGTGCTGCTCGGCACGATCAACATCGAACATTGCAGGTTGATAGTGAGTGTTAATTCAACTAAGCGGGCGGAGACTATACGCCGTCTAGTCAAAAAACGATTGGGCAAAGACGCTGTCTACAAGACAACTCTAATTGAGTCGATCGAGTCGGAAGTTGAGAGGGCGTGGGCAGCAGCGGCCGGTGGTCCATCAAGCTTATCCCCAGCCAACTGGGCTGAAAGAACCGAACGGACTGGTGTGATTTCGCTGACGGATGCGCCTCCGGAGTTGCGTTTGAAGCTGGAAGAAACCGCACGCCAACACTGGGTCACGTGGTTGGATCTGCCTGTTCCCGCGCTCAACAATATGAGTCCACGAGAAGCCGCAAAGACGGAAGAAGGGCGCGACCTGCTTCAAAGTTTACTGTTGTATTACGAAAGTCATGATGATGACCGTGGTTCTCTCTCCAAGTTCAAGGTGGTTCAAAGTCTCTGTGGTTAAAAATGTCAGTGGGTTTTTCAACCACAGAGGGCACAGAGACACAGAGACCAGAGTCATATGAAATAATCTCTGTGCTCCTCTGTGTCCCCTTTCTGTGTCCTCTGTGGTCCCAACCTACGATTGTTGCAACAGTCTGAGAAATACCACGTAATACCCGCACTTCTTATCACGCTTAAACCACATGAACAAGTTCATTGGGTGCCAGGTAAGCTTGGAACCGACCGCGTGATAGTGCCGGTGCAGATACTCGGCGACCACGACGGCACGTGTGGACAAAATGGCCTAGAAAGACGCCTTTTACGGTAATCCCCTCACGGGCTTTACTGCTGGACCGTAAACGACGCTGGAACTAAACGCTGCTACCTGCGGGCCGCGACTCGTCCGGCGGCTGAGGAACGGTCCGCATAGCTTTGCGCGCAAGACTTATGAGAATTAGTGCGAGCGCTATAGTAGACGCAGTTAACACCAGATAGATCAACCAGGGGACGCGCTCAGTAAGAGGCAGCGGTTCCGGCTTATAGACCGGATTCGAAACAACTTCACCCACCGCAATGCGAGTTGGTTGCACCGAAAGCCTGGCCCACAGCTCTTTTTCAAAGTCGTAGTGTGGCTGTGGGATCTTTAAATTTCCGAAGAAAAGCTGAAGTGGAAGCGTGGGTTCCTGTTTTAGTTCAAACACCAACTGTCGTGCCGGCGCACTCGCCCTGATGGAGTTGATCGAAAGCGTTTGATTGCTGTGGTCCGTAACTAACAGTCGAAGCCTCTGCACGTATTGCTCAGCGGCAAAAGTTATCATTAACGGTTTGATCTCTTCACCGGTCCGCCTGATTAGCTCTCCGGAAGAGAGCAAGCGTGAGTTTTGAAGGTCGTCAATCGCTTCAAGCTGAAACGGCCGCGAGAACGATAGCTCTGCGATATCGAGCGCAAGCCGATCGCAGGGAACGCGACCGCCAAGATCAATGATCCAGGCTGAAGCAGGTGCACCCTGATTACGCAGCAATTGGTAAGAAGGCACGGGAACGTTCCAGCTTGTAAACTCTCCTTCTTGTTGAACAGTCCGCGTGGTTTTTATCTCTGCTATCTCCGGCACTCTAGAGTCGGAAAGCTCGTCTGCCGAGACGCGCACTCGCAAATACCGGTACCTGCTGGGTGAATATCTCACGCGATTGGACTCCACTGCGTGGTCTCGAGACTCAAAGCGAAAAATCACTCCGTCGGATGTGAGACTTCGCCAATCCCTGGTTGAGTCACTGCCTTCAATGCTGACCCGCCGGCGGAAGTCCGACCCCAGCGTCTGAATCTCAATTTCATTGTGTTCCCCGGGGTTCTCGCCGAGATCGACGGATACTTCGCTCGCTAACGAGCCCACCGTTGCCCGGTTAAAGATTACACCGCCAACTTCAGTTCTATTGTCCACTTGTCGACGGATCCGCAGAGCGTAGGGAATCTCGCGATTGGCGGAATCGAAAAGTCGGAGGTCCCCGAGGTCTTCACGCGCCTTGTCCATCACCTGAAGTGGAACGACCAAATCGTACATCCCCGTCTTATCTGAGCTTACGTTCAACTCCGCACGGAACGGCCACGCGGAAATAGGGGTCTGCGCCACAACCGAACTGAGCATTGCCAACAACATCGTCGAAGGCACGAGAAAGCGAAAGTTCTTCATGTGGACGCCTCCTTCGAGTAGAACGCTTTGTGGTATCCCCAGGCAACCAGCAGTAACAACACGCCAAGTACAAAGAAAACTATGATTCGGTACAGTTGCTGTAGTGAAGCTATGTCTACCAACATTGCCTTGACTACTGTTAATGCGAAAAGTACCAGCGCTGCCCACCGGAGTCCGGGTGATCGCCGTATAAACCCGACTGCTGCCAGCACTGCCGCGAAGACTGCCCAAACAACCGATAGTGCCATCTGTCCCAACCAACTTTGCCGGTTTGCTTCCTCGGTCAGAATCTCAGACGCAGCCTTTGCTTCGAAGAAGGTGTGGGTTTCCACAGAAGCGACGAACCAAAGCATGGTAACGGCGATCAGCACTATGACGAGTTTCAGCTTAGGCGCAGACAGCTGTCGTCGTTTGGCTGCCCTTTCGTAGAGTGCGGCGGCGGCAAATAAGCATCCGATAACGAAGACGGACGAAAGAAAGTAGCGGTTCAGGATGGGGGTGAAAGTTGGCCGGTAAACGAACGGAGTATCCCAGAATAGCAATCTGCCGATAGACAAAATAAACAGAGCAGCAGCGAGCAGTCGTAACCTGGACGACTGTGTCTCCATTGAAACCCAGAGCATGACCAGGGCTTCGACCGCCCAGGCGATTGTTATCCAATTCGACCGCAGCTGAATAGGAATTGCGATAGTGACGAACGTAAGAGCGACGGCAACCAGAATCAGCAACTCGCTGCGACTGGTCGGCCGTTGGTCGAGAAGAATCTTGGCTGAACCGGCGTACAGAAGCGCCATGCCGATTGCGAACGCACCCATCCAATCGTGATGTTCAGGGTTAAGCAAGTGATAGGCGGTAGCAAAAAAGACGAAGGGATTCACCACTACGAGCGAAAGATCTTCCCAGGTCGATGGGATGCGTCGGAAAATCTGCTTCCCCAAGTGGGCCAGTAAGAAGAGCAAAAATACAACGACTTGAAACACCAGCACGTCGAGTAGTTTTCGCGGATGGTATCTCTCGTTATACCAGAGCCAAAACAGCAGGTGAGTGCCGAAAAATGCGAGTGAGCTGAGTCCCGGCCAGTGCTTTAGTAAGGCGAGGGCCCCGATATCCAGGGCGGCTATATAGGCAAAGAGCGCCCGGTACTGATCACGCTCTGAGTGGAGTAGCAGTGGTGTAAGAAAGCCGCCGACCAGAGCCATGATTGCAATTGCCGGAGCATTATAGAGAAGCGCCAGACCCGCGGCTTCCGCGATTAATACTGCCAGGAAGACAAAAGACACGTTCTGCGGGACAAGGCGGTAATACCCGAAGGCCGCATACGCCGAAACGTACAGAAGAACGATTCCCCCCGCTGTGAGAATCTGAGAAAAGACCCGCCACTTTCGCTGGTGGTATCTGAAACCGAGCAGGCTCATCGCGATCCCACAAAAGATGCCGATCGCGACGCGGCCTAATTCACCGATCCAGCGATTATCAAACGCGTACTTGAGAAAGAAGGCCGCAGCAAAGAGTATCAATCCGACCGCAGCCCAACCCAGCCATCGCCGACCGATCATTGATTCAAGTTCATCGGTGCGAACAGGCCGAGCTTCAGCAGCGGGAGGCGTCGCTTGAGCCACGGAAGGTAACGGCTCAGCTTCCGTGGAAGGCGTAGGGGGCGGCGCGATCACTATCGTCGGTGGTTCTTTCTTCTCTGCTGTCTGATCTGCGGTGGGCGCAGGTCCTTCTGTAGCAAGCTGGTCAAGTCGCTCCCTCGGATGGCTGATCTGGCTTGCGAGAGAAGTCTCGACCAGCGCAAGTCGGTGGCGATAGTCCTTAAGTTGGCGTTTGGCTTGAATTGAGAAGACAAGCGCAATTACTGGCATCACGATTGCGCCCACGAGGAGCGCAACGATCAGGATGAAGATCGTAATGAGCAGTTGGTCCATTTACGACGGGGGAAACAAATCGCAAAAAGTTAGTTCAACATGAAACGGAAAAGATCGATGGAGCTGCCTTACTTTCAATGGGGTAAAAGTAACGCTCACGGTGCGGAAAGTCTAGATTTAGGGCTTAGTCCTATGGCGATCCACGGGCTCGACTTGCGATTCCTGTAAGCGCAGCTACCGATTCAGACGTCGATCTTGTTACCAGGACATTGCTTGATGCGGCAGATGGTGTTGAGAGGGTGCTCAGGGAACCGCCGCCAAACGTTCAATTTCTGGAATTTGGTGAGTACTCGTTGAACTTTCGCTTGTTGGTGTGGACGGCCGATGCGAATCGTTACCCACAGATCAGGAGTGATATCAACTATCGGATTGCGAGTTTGTTTCGTGAGCGAGGAATCACCGGCCCAAATGAGAAATGGAAAATGAGAAATGAAAAATGGAAAATTGGTCATTGGTCATGTAATTTTCCATTTCTCATTTCTCATTTGCCATTTTTCATTTCGTCCTCTCTGCGTCTCTCGTTACCTTTGATGTACTCTGTGGTTTAACGATTTCTTCTGCGCGAGATTCACCACGAAGACGTGGAGAAAGAAAATGATAAATGGAAAATTTATATGACCAATGGACCAATGACCGAATGACCGAATGACCAATGACCAATGACCGAATGAGCAATGACCAATGACCGAATGAGCAATGACCAATGACCGAATGACCAATGAGCAATGACCAATGACCGAATGAGCAATGACCAATGACCGAATGAGCAATGACCAATGACCGAATGACCAATGAGCAATGACCGAATGACCAATGAGCAATGATCAGAGGTCAGCGGTCAGCCTCCCCTCTTACCCTTTTCCCCTCTTGCCCACTTCCCCCCCTTCTCTGTCAATCGTCACTATCCAATCCTTTCCCTCCGTCGATTGCGAAACTTTGTCTGGCTACGCTAAAGTCTAATGAGTGAGGATTCATTCATCAGCTTATGCGCAGTGCAAGTTCACTAAATACCCTCAAGCCACCGATCGCGGACAAGCGGAGCGCGATCCTAAAAGCAGCAACCACTGTCTTTGCAAATAACGGCTATTTTAATTCCAAAGTAGCCGATATCGCCCGGGCCGCTGGTGTTGCGGACGGCACAGTCTATCTTTACTTCAAGAGTAAAGAGGAGATACTGCATTCCATCTTCAACCAGAGCGTCGGCGAAGCAATTGCCGAGGGCAAACAGCAGCTTCAGCAGATATCAGATCCGCGCGAGAAGTTGCGTCGCATTGCACTACTGCACCTGGAAAGGCTCGGCGCAGACCGAGATCTCGCAGTTGTCTTTCAAGTAGAGCTTCGTGGCTCGACGAAGTTCATGGAAGAGTTCTCGGCCGCAGGATTTGCCGAGTATCTCGAGCTAATCCGGTCTACATTTGAGGAAGGACAACGCGCAGGCGTCTTTAAGCAGGAACTCAATCCGAAAGTGGTCGCGAAGGTTCTGTTTGGTGCGTTGGACGAGATGGCCACAAACTGGATTCTCTCGAAGCGTCGCTACAAGCTGGCGCCTATGGCAGATCAGGTGCTCGATATCTTCCTTAACGGAGTAAACGCCCGGTGAACTCAACGATTCGGACTCAGCCTCGCGCAGCCCCCGTGGAGCGACTACCTTTGTCACCTGATGAACCTCGCACACTGGTCGAGGTGTTTGAGTACATCGGTCGTGTTCACCCTCGGCGCGATACTCTGAACTACAAACGAGCCGGCCAGTGGCACTCGATCTCTTCAGAAGACCTTCTGATGAGGGCCAGGCGGATTGCGGCTGGTCTTGTAAGCCTTGGTGTAAAGAACGGTGATCGCGTGGCGCTCCTCTCCGAAAGTCGAGCCGAATGGACGCTCGCAGATGCCGGCTGTATGTTCGCAGGCGCCATCGACGTGCCGATATATCCAACTCTCACGCCTCCGCAAGTCAGTTACATACTTCGCGATTCGGGGGCCAAGGCGCTGTTGGTCAGTAGCTGGGCCAAGTTGGATCAGATTGGGGAAGTACTGTCGGCGGTTCCCACCGTGGAGCAGGTGATCGTCTTCGATGAACCTGAAAGATCAGAAGACGCACTTACGCTTTCTCAACTCGAAAAACTTGGCGCCGGGAAATTAGAACAGGAGCCCGAGCTCTTGACCGAGTTGGGTTATCAAATTCAGGCGGAAGACCTGGCCACAATTATCTATACTTCCGGCACCACCGGTGAGCCGAAGGGCGTGATGCTAACGCATTCAAATCTCGTCTCTAATCTGATTGATAGTGCTGGTTACTTCTCGTTTGACAAAGAGGACTGTGTACTTTCGGTGCTGCCGCTGTCGCACATCTTTGAGCGCACCGCGATGTACATGTACCTGTACAATGGCATGGCCGTTTACTACGCAGAGTCGTTGGAAACGATCGGACCCAACCTGCGCGAGGTAAAGCCCACAATACTGGTTGGAGTGCCACGAATCTTCGAGAAAATTCTGGCGCGTGTAAGAGAGAAGTCCGCAGAAAAGGGTAAGCTCAACGTCACGCTACTGAACTGGGCCCTCAGTGTCGCTAAGGAATGTGGCAAGCACATCGTTAATCGCCGGCCCCTGCCTTCCCTGCTTCTGGCACAGCACAAATTCGCCGATGCGGTGATCTTCAAGAAATTGCGGGATGCGATGGGCGGTCGAATTCGCCTGCTCATTTCCGGTGGTGCGGCTTTGCCAGAAGATTTGGGCTACATGTATCTCGGCGCCGGATTACCAATTGTGCAAGGGTACGGGTTAACAGAGACTTCGCCGGTAATTACCGCCGGGCAGCTCGATGACAATCGCATTGGCACTGTTGGGAAACCTATTCCGAATGTCGAAGTACGGATAGCAGCTGATGGTGAGATTGAGACGCGCGGACCAAACGTCATGCGTGGTTATTACAACAAACCGGCAGAAACCGCTGCTGTCTTTACGGATGACGGCTGGTTTAGAACTGGTGACATCGGTACGTTAGATAGTGATGGTTACTTGCGAATTACCGACAGAAAGAAAGAGTTGTTTAAGACGTCGGGTGGCAAGTACATCGCACCACAGGTTATTGAACAGCTGATCAAGGGTTCGAGGTTCGTAAATCAAGTTGTTCTCGTCGGCAATGGTCGAAAGTTTCCAGCGGCCTTGATTGTACCGGACTGGGAGAGGATTGAGTCTTACGTTGCTCTAAAAGGGATTAACGCAACCAGCAGGGCCGAGCTCCTCACGCATCCGCGAATCATCGACTTGTTCGAAAGACAGATAGCGGCCTTGACGATTGATCTCGCGCAGTATGAGAAGGTTAAGAAGATTGCCCTGCTCGAAAACGAGTTGACGATTGAAGGCGGTGAACTGACGCCGACAATGAAAGTAAAAAGACGTGTGGTTGATGAAAAGTACAAAGACGTCATCGACCGCATGTATGCGGAGGCGGAACAGTCCGGGAGGCGGTCATTGACTGACTGATGCTTCTTGTGCTTTAGGGAAGGCTTAGGGAGTTGTTGGTCTACCGGCGGGAAGGCTCAAGGCTTCCAGGATGCGCTCAGCAGCATCCTGTGCAGCCATCTTCAAAAGATATTCAGCTTGCAGCTCCGACGTGCGGCCGGTCGTAGTCGGTCCTAGAATGATGTTGCCTTTGCGTGCTGCTCTTTGATACGCCCGGCCTGAGGTGATCTGTTTTGCGGTTCGGGGTTCCAGTAGAGTGTAATCTATTAGTAATTCCCCATAATCATTAAGGCGATGATCAGCGCGATATCGGTCAGTGCGCAGCTGCAGCCACACGACATAACTCTCATTGCCACTCTTGGCGCCGCGAACTGCATCTCCGCGATTCATATCGCGATGCACCGCAACAACTTTTACCGAGGCAGACTTTTCTAGACGGTTGACGCAGGCGTCGAGTGCCGTTTGGTAAAAGCGGAATGGCGCGCCAATGAATCCGCTCTCCCGGTCCATCCCCACCACCAACGCGAACGCGTACTTTTGTTTCTCCGGCGTGGGGGCAGGAGTCGGTTCAGGTTCCGGAGTGGGCACTGGGACAGATTTCGAGTTTGGGAGCCGTCTTCCGGATTGCGCGAAGGTTGAGACGAGGCTGAGGAGCAGGACGATGCTGGCTGCAGCGAACCACCATTTCGGAAGTCGAGAGACGTTTGGCATCTGACTTTGCTCCAGTCAACGGGAGGGAGCGCATTGTAACACTCGGTTGGTTTGCACGACAGGTCAGGACGGTTATGCCTTCATTAGTAATAACCAACGTCCAGGAGCAGGCACGCGAGACTCGTTCTTTTGATCTAATGCCTGAGGGTGCTCGTAACAATCACGGCGTGAACTTCGTGCCAGGGCAGGTCGCAGTACTATCTGTGCCAGGCGAAGCCCCAGCGTATTTTGCTTTCGCCGGTGCTCCAGAGGACCCCGAACTCGAAGTACTTGTAAAGCGAAAGGTTGGCGCCAGCACGCGGATCTTCGACATGGGGCCAGGGGAGCGTGTCGAGCTTCTACAAGTTGCTGGTCGGGGTTTTCCATTGGATGAAAGTCGCGGAAAGGACCTTGTGTTCGTTGCGATGGGCACGGGTGTGGCGCCCCTTCGATCTGCACTTCGGCATGTGCTCAGACGCAAACAAGACTTTGGACAGTTAGTCGTCCTGTATGGTGCGCGCACGCCTGACGATTTTTGTTACAGCTATGAGATAGACAGCTGGGAAGATGCTGGTGTTGAGTTGCGTCAGGTTATTTCCCGACCAGGCGATCACGACTGGTCGGGTCCAACCGGGTACGTCCAGACATTGCTTGACCACGTGCTTCCCGATCTGAGTTCACCGGTGGCGCTAATCTGCGGCTCTCGGGAAATGATCGAACAAACACGCGACCGATTGATGCAGATGGGCTTTGCTACCCATAACATACTTACAAACTACTAAGGTAATACACCGACTATTCGCCTTGACGAGTTGTCGATAACAGCTTAGGAGACCCACAAATGCGATCTGTGTTTCGTTCATTAATCTGTTTCTTTGCTCTGGCAGCAGTTTTCCATCAACTACCTGCGTATCTCTTCATGGCCGGAGCGCAGACGGCAAGCAAGACGCCCATAACACATGAACTGATGTGGATGTTGAAACGAGTGGGACCAGCCGCTCCCAGCCCTGACGGGAAATGGGTGTTTTTTTCGTTGACTGAGCCGGCCTACGACGAAAAGGACCAGGTTTCGGATCTTTGGATCGTGCCCGCCGACGGCAGTTCGAGGCCACGAAGGCTGACTTCCACAAAGAGCGGAGAGAGTGGTGTCGCGTGGAGTCCTGATAGCCGAATGATCGCTTTCTCTGCCAAACGAGAAGGCGACGAAGTGAATCAGATCTACCTACTTGACGTCGTCGGTGGAGGTGAGGCGGTACGCGTGACGTCTCTGTCCACGGCCGTGCGCTCGCCACAGTGGCGACCCGATGGCAAAGCTCTGCTCTTCGTCAGTTCGGTTTTTCCAGGCGCGAGAGATGATGACGCGAACAAGAAGATCGCTGCCGCGCGCAAAGCACAAAAGTACCGCGCTCGCGTTTACGAGCAGTTTCCGATTCGCAATTGGGACAAGTGGTTGGATGACACTAAGGCCCACCTGTTTGTTCAGGATGCCCAGCCGGGCGCCAAAGCCAGGGATCTTTTAGCTGCAACCAAACTAGCAAGCGAACGTGGTTTTGGCGGACGGTTGACTGATTCGGGAGAAGAGCTCGATGCGGTCTGGGCGCCGGAAGGGGACGCCATAGTTTTTGTTGCAACCACGAACAGGGACGCTGCAGCTCATTCATGGACAAACAACTCGCTCTTTAAGGTAGCAATCAGTGGCGGGGAGCCTGTACGACTGAACCCCAGCAACGACAGTTTTGGTCGTCCGACCTTTAGCCCCGATGGCAAGGCCTTGTACGCCGTCCACAACGTCGTCGGGAACGGCAAGGTTTACAACCTCTCGCGTCTGGCAATGATCCGCTGGCCTGACAACGGCGAACCGACAATCATCACCGCCAACTTCGATCGCTCGGTAGGGAGTTTTGCTCTTACGCCTGACAGCAAAACCATCTACTTCACCGCGGAGGAAGCAGGACACGAAAAGGTATTTTCAGTAGGGGCTGCGGGCGGTGAAGTGCGGCCTGCACTCGATCTGACGCAGGGCGTTTACACCAATCTGAAAATCCCTCGGAATGCGGCCACGCCGATTCTAATCACTAGTTGGGAAAGTGCGATGAACCCACCCGAGATCTTTCGCTTAGACCTTTCCGCGAAAACTCACCGCCCATTGACGAGCTTCAATGCTGACCAGGTGAAGAGAATTGACTGGCAACCGCTAAGGCATTTCTGGTTTACCAGCAAGACGGGTAAACGCCTTCATAATATGGTTGCGCTGCCGCCGAATTTTGACGACAGCAAGAAGTATCCGCTGTTGGTGTTGATGCATGGTGGACCACACGGGATGTGGCGCGACAATTGGGGACTGCGCTGGAATTATCACCTTCTGGCTAAACCCGGTTACGTTGTGCTGCTCACTAATTATTCAGGCTCAACCGGATTCGGCGAAACCTTTGCGCAGAGCATTCAAGGGGATCCACTCCGGGGACCTGCGAATGAGATTAACGAGGCAGCTGATGAAGCCATTCGACTTTACAGCTTTGTCGATGGGGCCCGGCAGGCCGCAGCGGGAGCCAGTTATGGTGGTCATTTGGCCAATTGGCTGCAGGCCACAACGACCCGCTACAAAGCTCTAATCAGCCACGCAGGACTGATCAACCTGGAGTCGCAGTGGGGCACGAGCGATATCATTTACCATCGTGAAGTAGGTTCAGGCGGTCCGGTTTGGGAGCAAGGACAGGTATGGCGGGAACAGAACCCGATTCGTTACGCGAAGAACTTTAGCACCCCGATCATGTTATCGATTGGCGAGAACGACTTTCGCGTACCGCTTAATCAAACGCTGGAGAACTGGAGCGTTCTGCAACGGTTGCGCATACCCAGCAAGTTGATAGTTTGGCCAGATGAGAATCACTGGATCTTGAAGGGCGAGAACAGTCGCTTCTTTTACCAGGAAGTACATGCCTGGTTAGGGAAGTATCTCGGAGAAGTTCGATAAGTTTAAGCTGGGCCAGTTTCATTACGTTTTCTCTGTGCTAACGCTGCATCCGCTGTGGCTTGCTCGGTGGTTGATTTGTCCCACGAATATAACCACAGAGTTCACGGAGAAACAGAGGTCGCACAGAGAAAACAATGTGGGTTCGGTCATAAAGTGAAATCGACTCATCAATGGAATCAACAACTTACGCGGACGATCCCGTCATTAAATGAATTTCTTTTCCGGCATAACGTGAAATTCCGCACCAATGCGCAAGGTCTCTGATTCGAGTTGAACAATCCGTGAATCTACCAGACCACATTCGACGGACTCTATTGATTTCAACTCTTCAGCTCGTGCGATGGTGAATCAGAAGCTATCAGGAACGATGTAAGCCCGAAGAGTCTATAGGGAATTATTAGTGGATCAACTCTTTAAGAAGCGAGGTATACTACTCGCAAATTGGAGCGACCGGTCCCTTACAGACCTCGTCAATCCTAGGGGTGTAACTTAACAAGTTCCGACTTAACATCGTGCTGCGTTATCGCATCAAAACGTGATGGAAGAAAAAGCCGATTGGGTGGAGTTACTCGATCTCAGCAACCGAGGCCCTCACGAGTTCTTCCGTAGTCTTGACGAGATCAATTCTGCTTACCCGATTCCGCTTCATGTACACGCAATGCGTCGGGCGTGGAGGGAAATGGAATTGGACGGGATACTTTGCATTGAAAGAGTTCCTGTTGTCTATTTTAAGGAGATACGACAACCCAGCCAGACTCAGCTGTGCAAGCTTCAACGTCAGCTATGGAATCAAAGTATAGCACCCATTCTTGTCGTTATCACTTTGACGGAGATACTTGTCTATTCAGGCCTTGCGCTTCCCGCCAAGGATGATGAAAACGTCGATGACAATAACCGACTAGTCGAAACATTTAACAAGTTAGCTGACGCGCTAAAGATTCGGCAGTTCGTGAGAGGCGTGGAACTGGGTGAATTCTTCAGGACAAATCCGGAATCTTTCAATCCGGAACACAAGGTCGATTATTACCTGCTAGAGAACCTCGACGCCGCTCGTGATATGTTGGAAAAGCAGATTCCTGGGCAGATCGATACTGCAACAGTTCATGCCTTGCTAGGACGGACTATTTTTACTTGCTATCTAATCGATCGAGGGATAATAAATGGAGCCTATTTTAAGAAGGTTGACGCTAATGGATCTAAAGCGCTTCTTGACGTTTTCAACGGGTTTCCTTCAGATCAAGCCAAGACAATCTTATTCAAACTGTTCAGGGAACTTAGAAGCGATTTCAACGGAGATGTGTTCGAAGGGGATCTAGACAGGGAGGAGCTTTTACTCCAACCTGCGCACATTGAGCTACTCGGTCGCTTTCTTAAGGGAGACAATGTTGTCAATGCACAGCGATCGCTAGGTTTTTGGGCCTATGACTTTGAATTCATTCCCATTGAAACCATAAGTGGTATCTACGAGAGTTTTCTAGTTGCCGAGTCCCCGGAGAAAAAGCGTGAATCAGGCGCCTACTACACGCCACGGTTCTTGGCGGAGCTTGTTTTGGACATTGCGCTCGAAGGTAATTCGTCGTTGCTTGAAAAGCGTTGTCTCGATCCCGCTTGTGGTTCTGGTATTTTTCTAGTCGGTTTATTTAACCAAATGGCTGAGGAGTGGCGTCGCAGGAATCCGCGAGCTAGCTATGATGCGCATGCAAATGCCTTAATTGACATTCTCCTTCAGAATCTCTTTGGCGTTGACCAAAGCTTGATTGCCTGTCGCATCGCTGCTTTTAGTCTTTACATTGCTCTGCTCGATCAACTCTCTCCTAGTGACATTCAGAGGTTGCAAAACAAAGGGAAGTTTCTCCCGCATCTTGTAGCGCTCCATGATGGTGACAAGAATCAGAACTCTGGCACAAATCTTTTTCAGGGTGATTTTTTTGACGAGTCCTTGTTTATCCCTAGTGATGGTTTCAATCTAATTATAGGGAATCCACCATGGACCCGGCCGAAGAAAGGCCCGAAAACTAAGTCTGAGCGATGGTGCGAGAGCAAAGGTCTCCCTATTCCTCAGAGACAAGTAGCAGCCGGGTTCGTGTGGAAAGCTCCTCGTCATCTCCGCGATGAGGGAGTGGTATGTTTTCTTCTGCCAGCTCCATTACTTTTCAGTTACGGCAAGGGCATAGACTTTCAGAGTAAATGGCTGTCTGAGCACGCAGTCGAGAAAGTAGTTAATTTGGCGGACATGCGCTTCTATCTGTTTCCAGGGTCGATCCATCCTGCTCTTATAGTTAAGTACAAGAAAAGCCAACCCGACAAACTCGAGCATTACATCGAATATCTTACTCCTAAGACCGAACCAGAAACGTTGCGTGCAGACATCTTGGTCATTTCGCCGGAAGATAGAAAAGACCTTCGGCTTTTAGCGATACTTGATGTCCTCGATCGAAGGGAACCTGCCTTCGTGTGGAAAGAAGCATTCTGGGGAACTCCAAGAGACCGTAGATTTATTGATCGCTTGAACGAATATACAAAGCTAAGCGACTGGGGCGATAAGCATGACAAGGCCTGGAAGGTTGATGAGGGATTCAATAAAGGTGGTGATGGAGAGCCAAAGGACCGTGCAATCTTACACGAGATACCATTCCTTCCAGCGAAAGCGTTTTCAGCTTATGTAATTCTTGAATCCGAGCTATTGAAGAGACCTCCCACGTATGAGCCTCGACGTATGGCAAACGAGGCGATTTTCCGAAGCCCCCACGCAGTTTTCCCACACGGAGTTAGCCGGAAAGGCGAGCGAATCAAAGCGGCGTTCAGTTCTTTTGATTTTAGTTTCACTCAAACTATTCGAGGCATTCATGTGGATCAGGAAAACGAGGATGAGTTGCGGTTTCTGACTTGCGCCTTGGCTTCTCCGCTTGCCTTATATTTCTTTTTTCACACCTCTTTCAATTGGGCCATTGACCGCCCTCACCTTCTTGTCGCCGAATACGAGGCTTTTCCATTTCCAATGCCAGAGACAAAAAACGAAGGAGAAATAATTAGGTTGGTAGCGAAGCTGCACCGCAGCATTGAGTCAAAGGTCAGCAAAAACCCCAACGATTACAAGACGATTATAAAGGAGCATGAAACAGAATTAGATAAGCTCGTCCTTCGCTATTTCAACGTTGATTCTTGGGAAGAGGCGCTAATCGAGGATACTGTAAAGGTCTGGATTCCAAGCGCTACACCTCGCCGTGATGAAAAATCGATTCCAGCCCTGGAGCCGAGTAGTCCGACGCATCGCTCCAACTACATGAATCTGTTGCTTGAGGCGTTGAATACTTGGGCAAAAAGAAGTGATAAGCGAATTGAAGGGCGCTCAATCATCTCACGAGAGGCCAATCTTGGAGTCGTATCCTTACGCAAGGTTGATAGGCTTTCATCTCAGACGCAAGTCAGCGAATCAGAATCTTCGGAGAGTTTAGTTACGGCGCTTCGAAGATTGAGCCACCTCCTCCCGGAAGAGACGAAAAGTATGAGATTGTTGAGGAATCTCAAGATCTTTGATGGAAACAGACTCGATATCCTCAAGCCACTCGCTCGACGCTACTGGACCAAAACTGCTGCTCTCAACGATGCGGATGAGATTGCGGCAGCTGTTCTCACATCTTCTAGTAACGTAAAACGCTATGGCGCTAATCAAGGGTAACCCTGCTTACTGGTCCGACGTATTTCCTCAGGAATTAATTCCACAAATTCTCGAGATGGTTCTTTCCGTGTGGAATAGCCTACCTAAAGGCCCAAGCAGGGAGCTCGAAATTCGGACAACCAGGCGCTTCCTAAGGGCTCTTATACACGATAAGAACGCGCGCAAAGAAGTTCCAGTAAGAATCTCCCGTGAGTGCGTTGAAGACGATTTGCGAACCGGCAGACAACTAGGACGGATTGATCTTTGCTTCATCCCTCCGAACTCATGCCACGAACAGATTTATTTCGCTTTTGAATGTAAGCGTTTAAACGTTAGATACTCCCGACGAACAAGGTCTCTGGCTTCAGAATACGTAAAAGGCGGGATGCTTCGATTCATTAATTCTAAGTACGCCTCGATTCTTTATGAGGGTGGAATGATCGGCTATGTACTTGATGGCAAAACAAAAACCGCGATAGATGGGGTAGATAGAAATGCTAAGCGCCTGCGCATAAAACTCAAGATGAGAGCTCCGGGCGGATTAAGTAATTCTTCGATCCTGTCATCGGTAAGTGAAATAAAAGAAACCACGCACGATCTGGCTAGCAGAAAGTTCCTTATCCATCACGTTTTCCTTCCAAGATAAGTAACGCCGGGATTTCATTTTATGACCGAGAAATTTCATTTAATGCCGGAACCCACAAAAAACGACAAGCTAAAGCTTATCGAACATCTCCTTGCTGAATGAGGGCTCATTCAGTATCATGAGGGCCGTTTTCGTTGATCAACTTGGAAATAAAAACATGCGCATAGAAAAAGCGGCAGTGCTGGGTGCCGGGACGATGGGGGCGCAAATAGCTGCCCATCTCGCCAATGCCGGAATACCTACACTCTTACTCGACGTCGCACCGCGTGAACTAATTCCAGAGGAGCAGGCCAAAGGGCTGACCCTCGATTCGCCCCAGGTACGCAATCGTATCGCGCAGGCTGGCTTCGAGGCGGCAAAGAAGGCAAAGCCGGCAGCATTTTTCACGCCTGACTTCGCTTCGCGGGTCACGATCGGAAACTTCGAAGACGATCTGGCGAGGCTAAAGGACCGTGACCTGATCGTCGAGGCTGTAGTTGAAGACCGGGAGATCAAACGCAGTCTGTTCGAGCGGATAGAGCAATACCGGAAGCCAGGCGCAATAGTCGCATCAAACACCAGCGGAATTCCGATTCATCTCCTCGCCGAGGGTCGCTCTGATGACTTTCGTCAGCACTTTCTCGGCGTCCACTTCTTTAATCCGCCGCGTTACCTCCACCTGGTTGAGATTATTCGGACGGAATGGACCAAACCCGAAGTGTCCTGCTTCATGTTTGGCTTTTTGGACCAGCGGCTAGGTAAGGGCGTGGTGCCTGCCAAGGATCGTCCAAACTTCATTGCCAATCGCATCGGCACCTACGGCGCACTGCAGACAATCAAAACGATGCTCGAGGACGAGTATTCGATTGAAGAAGTTGACAAGATGACCGGCCCGGCCGTCGGTAGGCCGAAAACTGCGACGTTTCGCACCTTTGATCTTGTAGGGCTCGACGTGTTCTCGCATGTCATAAAGAACCTCTACGAGGCGCTTCCAGAGGATGAGGAGCGCGATATTTTTGTCGCACCTGAGTTTTTAAGCGCCATGGTTTCGAAAGGGCTGTTAGGAAACAAGACAAAAGGTGGCTTTTTCAAGAAGCAGAAAGGATCTGATGGTGAGAAACCGGAGATCTGGACGTTGGAGATAGCCTCACTCGAATATCGTCCCACGCAAAAGGTAAAGCTTCCTTCGCTCGAAATGGCGAAGAACATCGATGATACAGCCGGAAGAATAAAGACACTCGCATGGGGGAAGGATCGCGTGGGAAGTTTCTTGTGGAAGACTATCTCACGCACTCTTAATTACGCTGCGAACCGCATCCCGGAGATTGCAGATACCATAGTCGAAGTTGATCGTGCCATGCGCTGGGGTTTCAGCTGGGAACTCGGGCCATTTGAGATCTGGGACGCTATTGGACTGGAGAAATCCGTTGCCCGTTTGAAAGAAGAGGATCGGCCCATCCCGGCAAATGTACAGAAGCTTCTCGAAGCAGGGGCAAAGTCCTTCTACAAGAAGCACGATGGTCAAGAGTTCTATTTTGATTTTGCCTCCGAGCAGTATCTCCCGCTAAATCCCGTTCCTGGTACGATCATTCTCAAATCAATCAAGGATCGAGCTGGGGTCATCAAGAAAAACTCGGGAGCATCACTGATCGACATCGGAGATGGGGTTGCATGTCTGGAATTTCATTCCAAGATGAATGCCATTGGCGGCGACACGCTGCAGATGTTGAAGCAAGCTCTCACTGAAGTTGAGAAAAACTTTCTTGGGTTGGTCGTCGGAAACCAGGGGCAGAATTTCTGCGTTGGCGCCAATTTAATGCTGATGCTGATGGAGGCGCAGGAAGAAAACTGGGATGAGCTTGACATGATGGTCCGAGCCTTCCAGGCCTCGACGATGAGTTTGCGTTATTCGCCTAAGCCGGTGGTTGTTGCTCCTTTCAACATGGTATTTGGCGGTGGTTGTGAAATGGTCCTACACGGCGATCGGGTGCGTGCCGCTGCCGAGACGTATATCGGCCTGGTCGAAGTGGGTGTTGGCATTATTCCTGCCGGTGGCGGGACCAAGGAGATGCTCGTTCGCGCCATGGACTCCATTCCAAAGAACGTGGATGATGCCGATCCGTTTCCGTTCGTGAAGCAAGCTTTTCAGACCATCGGGATGGCCAAGGTTGCAACTTCGGCAGCAGAGGCGCGAACGTTCGGCTTCCTGAGCGAGGACGACAGTATCTCGATGAACGGCGATCGACTGATTGCTGATGCAAAGAAAGAAGTACTGGCTCTGGCGGCAACTGGCTATGTTCAACCGCAGCAGCGCACGGATATTCTCGCCCTCGGCATGTCTGCGTTATCGACATTGAAGCTCGGTATACACCAGATGAAGCGTGGGGGTTTTATCTCGGATTACGATGCCGAGATTGGAACGCAGTTAGCACGAATACTTACCGGTGGAGATTTGAACCACCCGACCCGTGTATCTGAACAGTACCTGCTAAATCTCGAGAGAGAGGCTTTTCTTTCGCTCGTGGGGAAGCACAAGACGCAAGAGCGAATAGCGCATATGTTGAAGACGGGGAAGCCGCTAAGAAACTGAAGACAGGAGACAGAAGACAGGAGACAGAAGACAGGAGACAGGAGACAGAAGGCAGGAGACAGAAGACAGAAGGCAGGAGACAGAAGACAGGAGACAGAAGACAGAAGGCAGGAGACAGGAGAAGGCAGGAGACAGGAGACAGAAGCCTAAATTTGACCGAAACAATTGAAAAGGAGACTGGAAATGGAGCGTCCACCCGCCCAAAGGTTTCAGGATTTAGTTGCCTGGCAGAAAGGACATCAGTTCGTGTTGGCTGTTTACAGGATGACTAAGAGCTTTCCTCGCGAGGAAATTTATGGATTGACCGCACAGTTCCGTCGAGCCGCTGTTTCTATTCCGGCTAACATAGCGGAAGGATTTAAGAAGCGTGGGAGGCTGGATAAGGCTCGTTTAATGAATGTAGCGCAAGGTTCATTGGAAGAGTGTCGTTATTACCTGATATTGAGTGGCGACCTTGGGTATGCTGACACCCGCTCTCTTCTTGTTGATATCGATGAAGTTGGGAAATTGCTTTCTAGTTATATCAGCGCGGTCTGTCATTCAGTGCGGTGACTACAGGAGACAGAAGACAGGAGACAGGAGACAGGAGACAGGAGACAGGAGACAGGAGACAGGAGACAGGAGACAGGAGACAGGAGACAGGAGACAGGAGACAGGAGACAGGAGACAGAAGACAGGAGACAGAAGACAGGAGCCTAAATTTGACCGAAACAATTGAAAAGGAGACTGGAAATGGAGCGTCCACCCGCCCAAAGGTTTCAGGATCTAGCTAGTTGCCTGGCAGAAAGATTCTGTCTCCTGTCTCCTGTCTTCTGCCTTCTGTCTTCTGCCTTCTAGAGGAGTTCTATGATTGACGCAGTAATCGTATCCGCAGTTCGCACCGCCGTAGGCAAGGCTCCAAAGGGTACCTTGCGGAATACGCGTCCCGATGAGATGGGCGCCGCAGTAATCAAAGAAGCGCTCGCACGGGTCCCAGGCCTCGAACCTGCCGAGGTCGAAGATGTGATCATGGGCTGTGCGATGCCCGAAGCAGAGCAGGGGATGAATGTCGCCCGGGCGGCCGCAATTCGTGCCGGATTGCCGGTTGAAACCAGCGCCATGACGATCAACCGCTTTTGCTCTTCGGGGCTCCAGTCAATTGCGATTGCCGCTGATCGCATTCGCACGGGCAGCGCGGAGGTGGCGATTGCTGGTGGACTCGAGACCATGTCCATGATTCCTATGGGCGGTCACATAATTCGTCCTAATCCATATCTGGTCGAACATTATCCGGACTTCTATTTAAACATGGGGCTGGCCACAGAGAATGTTGCTCGCAAGTACGAGGTTTCGCGAGAAGAGCAGGATGAGTTTGCCGTCAGATCACATCAACGAGCGGCGGCAGCGCTCGATGCCGATAAGTTCAAGGATGAAACGGTGCGACTAACGGTGACCCTGGAGGATCTGGATGCTAAGGGACGCAAGCAAAAGCAGGAAATAGTTTTTGACAAGGACGAGGGTGTCCGGCGTGACACATCTATGGAAGGCCTGGCGAAGTTGAAGCCGGCATTCCACGTGAAAGGAACAATCACAGCGGGTAATGCATCCCAGATGTCAGATGGTGCTGCAGCAGCGATTGTCATGTCAGCCGAAAAAGCCACAGCATTGGGTGCGACACCGTTGGCCCGCTTCGTTGCTTATGCCACGGCCGGTTGCCCGCCCGAGGAGATGGGGATCGGTCCGGTCTTCGCGATTCCGAAAGCCCTGAAGGTAGCCGGGCTTAGCCTGAACGATCTCGATCTGATTGAGTTGAACGAAGCATTTGCTGCGCAGTCGCTGGCCGTTATCAAGACGCTCGGTTTAGATATCGACAAAGTGAACGTAAATGGTGGCGCGATCGCGCTTGGTCATCCGCTTGGCTGTACTGGCGCCAAGCTGACGGCGTCAATTCTGCGCGAGCTTGAGCGCCGAAATGGCCGGTACGGAATGGTCACGATGTGTGTTGGTGGTGGAATGGGGGCCGCTGGAATTTTCGAACGATTAACATGATTTTGGAGCGCGGAAGCGCGTCGCTCGGACTCCTTGCCGCCGCACTCCAGAGAAGAAAGGACTATCGACATGTCAGCCGTAGCCGAACAAAAGAAACTCATCAAAGGTGGCTCGTTTCTGATCGAAGAACGGACGCCGGAGGAGATATTCACTCCCGAGGACTTTACCGAGGAACACTTGATGATTGCTGAAACCACGCGGCAGTTCATCGATAACGAAGTCCTACCGAATCTCGACCAGTTGGAGAAACACGATTGGGAATTGTCACGCCGGCTGATTAAGCAGGCAGCTGACTTGGGATTGATTGGCGCCAACATCCCGGAGGAATTCGGCGGTCTCGGCTTGGACCAAACCAGCGGCGGCTTGATTGGGGAGAACATTGGTCGTTCAGCCTCGTTTGCCACCACGTTGGGCGCGGAGAGCGGAATTGGGCTCTTGCCGATCGTCTACTTCGGTACCGAAGCGGCAAAACAGAAGTATCTGCCGAGAATCGCGGCTGGCGATTTGATCACCGCTTACGCGCTCACTGAAGCTGGTGCCGGTTCCGACGCAATGGCCGGTAAGGCGACAGCAAAACTCAGCGAAGACGGAACTGAGTACATTCTCAACGGCGAAAAGATGTGGATTACGAATGGAGGTTTCGCCGACATTTTCATAGTGTTTGCAAAAGTAGACGGTGATAAGTTCAGCGCATTCATCGTGGAACGACAGCCAGGCCTTACTTCCGGTGCTGAAGAACACAAGATGGGAATCAAAGGTTCCAGCACCACTGCCCTGGTCCTATCGGACGTGCGAACTCCAGTGGAAAACCTGCTTGGTGAGGTTGGCAAAGGACACAAGATCGCCTTCAACATTCTGAATATCGGCCGTTTCAAACTCGGTGCCATGTGCAGTGGCGGCATGAAATTGATGGTCCACGAATCGGTTCGCTATGCCAATGAACGCCAACAGTTTGGGAAGTCCATCTCTGCCTTTGGCGCGATAAAGTCAAAGCTTGGTGAGATGGCGATCCGCACCTGGGTGGGTGAGTCGATGGTCTACCGCACATTGGGCATGATCGAAACCGGTATTGGTGCGATTGCCGACAAAGCAGATACAGACGCTCGCCTGCGGGCGATCGAGGAGTACGCAGCTGAGTGCTCAATCATCAAGGTCGCGTTATCGGAATACTGCAACTACGTGGCGGACGAGATGGTGCAGATCTTTGGAGGCTACGGCTACTCCGCAGATTATCCCGCAGAACGGGCTTATCGCGACTCTCGTATCAACCGCATCTTCGAAGGCACCAATGAAATCAATCGCATGCTCGTACCAGGGCGTCTGATGAAGAGTGCGATGAGCGGCCAACTTGCGCTACTGCCTGCCGCACAGGCGTTGATGGACGAAATTCTGTCGCCCCAACTGCCAAGCTTCGAGGAGGACGAGGGTGTGCTGGTTGCGGAACGGAAGCTGGCGCAGAATGGCAAAAAGGTGGCCTTGATGCTCCTCGGAACAGCAGCACAGAAGTACATGATGGCACTTGCCGAGCAGCAGGAGATTCTGTTGGGCATAGCTGATGTGATCATTGAAACATTTGCAATGGAGTCGGCGATTCTTCGCGCGCAAAAGTTGGCTAGTGCAGAGGGCGAAGAAGCGGCCGCGCTTTATATCGACATGACGAGGGTTTTTGCGAATGACGCAGTTGAGAGAATCGATGCGATCGCAAAAAACACGTTGGCTGGCATGGCAGAAGGTGATGAATTGCGTACGTTATTGGCAGCCTTGCGGCGTTTCACAAAGCTGACGCCGGTAAACACAATCGCAGCACGTCAGCGGATTGCGAATGAAATGATCGAGGCAAATAAGTGGGTTTACTAGACAGGGCCAGAATGTCTGTAGTATTCGGACTTAGATCTTTGATCTTCGGTCTTTGATTTTAGGAGCCGACACGGTCTTCGGTTCTGAGCTTTAATTCGAGGATAGACACTCTTCGCATTAAGTTTGTGAACCGAAGACTAAGGCCAAAGACCAAAGATCTAAAATCGCAATAAATGCACATCACTCCCATCTCGGTTCCCACGCCGTTTTACATTGGTCCCGTTAATGTCTACCTGATCAAGGAAGATCCGGTGACACTTATCGACACTGGACCAAAAACCAAAGAAGCAGTTGAGGCACTCAGGGATGGGCTCAGACGCGAGCGTGTTCGTGTATCCGATATTCGTCGCTTAGTGCTAACCCATGCCCACGAAGATCATTGCGGATTGGCCCGGACTCTACGAGACGAAGCAAAAGATGCCGAAGTGCTGGTCCATGATTGGGAGACTGGCCATCGTACGGGACGCCTCGAGCACCAACACCATCGCGACCTCCTCGTGAGAGCCGGTGTGCCCGAGAACGAAATTGAGGCGATGCGCAGACTTTATGAACAGGTGCGCGTCTACGCCGACTCTTTAGATGAGCATGAGTACAGCTCTCTCAATGATGATGCGGAACTGGAGTTCACAAGCGGCTCCCTGAGAGTTGTTCATACCCCAGGTCACACTCCCGGCTCTTGCTCATTCATTCGTGAGGCCGACCGCACCGTAATTGCAGGCGACTGTGTGCTGAAACGCATAACACCGAACCCGGTGCTTTCGCCTGATCCGATCGACCCAACTAAACGGTTTCCCTCATTAGCCGAGTATCTCGTGAGCCTTGCCCGATTGCGATCCTTTGCGCCGACTTTCGTGTATGGAGGTCACGGTGAACCTATTCGGGACTACGAAGAGTTGTTCAACCGCTATCTCCGCGCGATTCGAGAGCGACAGGCTCTCGTGATGAAATTCCTGCCAGAATCAGGAGCGACGGCCTGGGAGATCGCTCAACAGTTGTTTCCCGAAACCGACGATGTTCATCGTTTTCTCGGCGTTTCTGAGGCCGTGGCCCATCTGGATTTTTGTCATTCCGAGGGAAAAATTGACATGGAGATGGCCGGAGAACGCGAAGTCTACAGGTCAGCGGGTTCTTAACCTCCCACCGGTTAGTTTCATTCTCAACATTCCGGGAACTTGGAAGGTTTTCTGGCGTGTAAAAGGCGTAAAAATCTTTCCGGAGGACTCTCCTTTTATGAGCTTCAGATTAAGAGTTGGTTTAATGGTTTCCATGCTGCTGATCGCGAGCGTAGTTTACGCGCAACAAACTGCGCCGGCGCCACCACCCGCACCGCCCGAGCCTCTAACACAGGCATTCTCGTTGTTTGTAAACGGTGGAGGGTTTCTCGGTGTGCATGCAGAGGATATCGACAAGGAAAAAGCCGCGCGCTACAACCTCCGCGAAGCTCGCGGAGTTGGTATCACGAACGTCGTTGCCGGTAGTCCGGCTGAAAAGGCGGGCCTGAGGAAGGACGATGTTATTCTTCGCCTGGATAATGACAATGTGACCAGCGTGCGCAAGCTGAACCGGTTGGTGTCAGAGATTGCGCCGGATCACACGGTGAGACTGCTGATTAGCCGTGGTGGTGCTGAACAAGAGGTTTCTGTCACTATCGGCGAGCGCAAGAATTTCGCCAATACGCTACAAGGCATGCGGGTAACACCCAGGGCGCGCGTGTGGGCTCCAGGCGATCTCAAGGGCAACATTTTTGAAGGCGGGTCCGGCTCATTCGTCTTCGCTTTCGGCGGGCACCGGCGCATCGGTGTCAGTACCACGCAGTTGACTAAGCAGTTGGCCGAGTACTTTGGTATTGCTGATGGTCAAGGGGTGCTGGTGACTGCTGTCACCGAAGATGGACCTGCGGCAAAAGCCGGAATCAAGGCGGGCGATGTAATAACAGCCGTGGATGGCGAAAAAGTTGGAGGCGCCGGTGAACTCGCTCGTGCGATCAACAAGAAAAAAGAGGGCGACATTTCGCTGACTATCGTGAGGGACCGCAACCAACGGACGATCACGGTGACGCCTAAGGAAAGTGAAACACAACGGATCTTGTCGCCTGGTCAAATGAGCCGGCGCGTGGTGTTGCCGCGGATTGAGTTGCCGACAATCCCAGCGGTGAACATCAACCTGCCGCGTATCGAGTTGCCGGTAATACCAGAGATCACAGTGGATGTTGGCGACACCGTTAGGCGAGTAGGAGGAGTTCGTCAGCCGATCTAGGTTTTGGCGTGCGGCGGCATGGGGCTCAGCAATTCGCCGCCGCTCTTGTTTTGTCTATTCGACAGTCGTGTAATCTAAGCGACATCACGGCTGCTCCAGGCGCCTCTTTCCTGCAACTGCTTCCCGGTAGGCGCCACCAGCTACTTCCCCAACCTTAATGGCCTGCTCAAACTCCTTGAGCGCCTCTGCAGTATTCTCCATGAAAGCATGGATTCTGCCCATTGCCTCATGTGCCCGGGAAATCAGAGCGCGGTCTGTATCTGTAGATGAGGCTTCGACGGCGAGACGGTAGTTGGTGAGTGCTTTCCTAAGTCGCTCTGACTGCACCTCTTCGTCAGTTGCGTCCTGTGCCGCGAGATTAGCAGTTTGGGCCAACGCGAAGAACACTCGTGATTCACCAGGATAGTCCGCAAACAGCTCCTTCAGCCGCACTTCGGCATTGTTATAGTCTTTTAGGCGCAGCAATTCTTCAACTTCCGATAGCTTTCTGACCAGACCGGCAGCTTTTGCTGCGGCACCTTCCGAGTAAACCGGAAGGTCGGCTTCGGCCTGGCTTGCACGAGCTTGCCTCTCCGCGAGAAACCGGTTACGGGCCTCGGTATATTCAGTTGGACGGCCAATTTCCTTCGCTGGATCAAGAGCTGCCAACATGTCCGGGAAGAAGTTCGCGATGTCAAAGCCTGAACTCTCTATCCCTTTCAATTGGTCAGCAAAATAGAAAACCAGCACCGAGCCACGTTCGTACTCGTCGGCCATGCGCGCTGTAGTTGCATCCTGGACAGACCTGAGACTGCGCTGCATCTCTTCCGCGATGGCAGCCCGAGAAGAACTATTCACTGCTCTTTCGATCTTGGTCCGTGCCTCGGCCGTAATCGCGTCAGTCCTCCTTACCTCCTCGAAGCGTGCATCCGCGGCGGCTACCAGGGATCGCGCGACCACGAGAAATACATCTGGGGTTATCTGTGCGCCCTCCTTTTCTCGAGCGGCAATAATCTGCTTGATTGGCTCGCGACGCTCCGATATTTCGCGGTTGAAACGCAGGATCAATGGGTCGATGACAAACTGCAGATAGGCGCGCCGAAGTTCGGAAGACGTGGGATCAATTCCGGGAGGAACTATCGCGTAATATTCGTCTCCGATAATCCTGAAGTTGATGGCGCCTGTAGGTGCGAGCAGATCGGGCAGAATCGAGAAGTGCCTCTCATGATCTCTCAAGGTGTATCTTTGTGGAGCCTTCTTTTTCTTACCTGATGTTGGCGCCGTAACGAGAACTCTTTCGGTAGCGATCGTGATCGGTCGGGTATGCAGGTATGTAAGTACCTGCCGGACCATCTCGGCCGTCGGCTGTCGGAGGCGGTCACCTTCGGCCTGATATGCCCGGGTATACGTAACAAGTCGATCTTCCATGCCGGACCGCCGATAGAACTCCCTTGCCAGCGGCGCAAAATCCAGTACTTCGAGTAGGCCAGCCGGCAGATCGAGTGACCGCTCGGGAGCATCAAGCGTCGGTGGCTGACCCAACGTCAGCGCGAGCGAAATATATCGCGAGGCCTGGTCGGCTGCTGTGGCAGGAGGTGGCAACCTATGCCTGTGATAGAAGGAGCGTAGACGCTCCCGGAGATCGGGATCTAAATCAGCGAGGTCCTTGCTAACCTGTGCGCGGAAGTTGGATATTTCTCGACCCGGTGGAGTCGGGTCAAATCCGGCAGCCTCGAGAGCCGCCATCATAGTGATTAGTCGAGAATCCGCCTGGAAAGTGATTCCGTATTCGGTTAGGTCAAAGCTCGCGGATTGACGCTGTTGTACTTGCCTGGGCGTTGTGCTTGAAGGGGTACTTTGAGGGGCCTGACCGCTCAACTCTGCACATAAGAACCATCCGATAGCAAGAATGAAAAAGACTCTGTTCATGACTAAATTTACGAAAATACTGAAAGGAAGTCAGGGAGAAAATCTAGAGATGCCGGATCGCGCCAAACAGATGCAGCCCGCCGTAGGACATTAATGCTCACCCCCCGGGTTTGATTCTTTGGCGAGTCCTAAGCAGGCGCAATGTTAGCGGATATGCAAGAACCGAACAAACCACCGAAAGCACCATGCCGCCGACCATAAACGCTTTCACGACGTGCCAGCTCTCAATGAATAGCCTCTGATAATAGTCGCGACTCAAAAGCTCTGGATCTCTAAGAAGTGCTACCCCCTCCTCTGGAATACTGAGCGGCATCCCGAGCAGCAGTGCCCCCACGGCGTATGAAATTGCGATGATTGGAACCAGCGTAATAAATGGGTTGTTTATAAACGTGCCGCTGTAAATTGCGATCTTATTGAAGCGAAAAACGAAGGCTATGAATGTCGCCATAATGGTATGGAGACCGAGAAACGGCGAGAATGCAATGAAGACTCCTATTGCAAACGCGAGTGCAGTGCGCTCAGGAGGATCGTCAATGGCCAGCAGACGGCGGACAGCGGCGCGAAACATAACTCCCGACCGGTTGCCACGTAACCTCACACTAGAGGCAAATCGTACTCAGTCGCAGGTCACGTGGTTTCCTGTGCGCTTACTTAAAACTGTTGAGGGCCTCTGCTTCGTTTTCGTATGCGTCGAACACGGTGAGAAGTTTGGTGATTACGAGTAGACTCTGAATCTTATCAGTGAGGTTCAGTAGTTTCAGTTCACCGCCGTTACGGCTTACTGAGGTGTAGTTGGCGATCAGCTCGCCCACGCCGCTCGAGTCCATATAATTGACGCCGCCGAGATTTAGCAGAACCTTCTTTTTCCCGTCACTGAGTAGCTTCCGCACCGCGTCGCGCAGAGTCACGCTGCCTTCACCGATGCGAACGGACCCACTCATGTCCAGAATAGTGACATCGCCTGCCTGTCGTTCCTTTACTTCGAGTTCTGCCATTTGGAATTCTCCAGTCGACTTTTTAACGTGACTTTATTTGAAACTGTTGAGGGCTTCTGATTCACTTTCATAGACGTCAAAGACGGTAAGCAGCTTCGTGATTGTAAGGAGATCCTGAAGCTTCTGAGTCAGGTTCAGAAGCTTTAATTGACCGCCTTCTTTGTTGATGGCGGTGTAGCTCGATACTAATTCGCCGATGCCGCTGGAGTCGATGTAGCCTACGCCTGCGAGGTTGAGCAGGATCTTCTTTTTTCCTTCTTCGAGCAGCCGGCGAATTCCGCTGCGCAGAGCAACGCTGCCCTCGCCGATAGTGATCTTGCCGCTCATGTCCAGGACGGTTACATCTCCGGCCTGGCGTTCCGAAATATTGAGTTCAGCCATTTGCAGAAATCTCCTTTGGAAAGATGGGTGGTATCAATGCTAACGAGTTCCGCTACATAGTACTCAAAACCTCTTAACCATTCGCACAGAGGTTCCCCCTGTGGGGCCTGACGACCATTCGACTTCATCCATGAATGTACGCATGAAAAAGATGCCTCGGCCCGAGGTTTTCAGGATATTCTCGGCTGCGGTTGGGTCTGGAACTTCCTCCGGTTTGAATCCCGAGCCTTGATCGGTAACCTGGATTTCAACGGCACTTTCGGACGCAGTGATCAGCACGTCCACTTTCTTTGCCACATCGAGCTTGTTCCCATGAAGCACGGCATTAGTAACGGCTTCACGAATGGACATATCAATGGCAAAGTTTACATCGTCGGGTGTTCCCAAGTCGTTCAGGGTCCGGGCAACTGAAGCGGCAGCTTCATTGACAGCCTCAATGCGGCTGGGAAAAGTAAATGCCGTTTGCGCTCCAGTCACAATTAAACGACTTGGCCCTTTCCAGAGCAACTGCGCTGGATTGGCTATTTCACGGAAAACATCCAAGAAATCGGAAGACCGAGGGTGTAGCACGCGGCCTGCCTTGGTGTCAAGAAATAGGGGGTATGACGCTGCCAGCTTCTTCATGCTCCAGGATCAAAGGTATCCGCAAAAGAGGCGAAATGTGATGCGTGTGATTAAATGTGATTCAGGCCTGAACCGTCCATAAGGAAGACTCACAATAAGGAATTAAGACGTACCAAAGAGACTTTGAAGATACAAGCTGCAAAATCTGTTCGGGGCCGAATTTCGGTTCCAGGAGATAAATCGATCTCTCATCGGGCCGCGATCATCGCCTCGTTGGCGGCGGGAACAAGCACCCTAAGTAACTTCTCCACGAGTGCCGACTGTGTTTCAACTCTCGAGTGTCTTCGGAACCTCGGGGTTCAAATAACAGTTCTCCACGACCGACTGAGGGTAAATGGTCTGGGTCTGGCCCGTTATTCCAAGCCACCAGTGTCGTTGGATTGTGGCAACAGCGGAACAACCATGCGAATGCTGACGGGAGCTCTGGCTGGCCAAAGCCTTACCTCAACTCTCATTGGTGATCACTCGCTCTCAAAGCGCCCGATGGACCGGTTGATTGAGCCGCTAGAGTTGATGGGGGCGACGATAAGCTCTAACCAGGGCAGACCTCCGCTCATAGTGACGGGTTCCGCTGAACTGCGCGCAATCGATTACACCCTGCCAGTCGCCAGTGCGCAGGTTAAGTCGGCAGTTCTGTTTGCGGGGCTTCATGCACACGGTTCCACCTCAGTCACCGAGCCGCAACCTACGCGCGATCATACAGAGAGAATGTTGCAGTTCTTTGGGGCGAAGATTCAGAGCGAACCTCGCGATGAAGAGGGTTCCGTGAAGATCTCTATAAGCGGTCGTGAAGGAGTGTCAGCTCGCGAGGTTTCGGTGCCTGGTGACATCTCCTCTGCAGCGTTCTTCATTGCAGCCGCAATTCTCCTTCAAGACTCAGCCGTTGAGATCTCGAATGTCGGGCTTAATCCCACGCGAACCCAATTTCTATCGGTGTTGCAGTCGTTAGGTTTGAACGTCTGTTACGAGGTTGAACGCGAAGAGAGTAATGAACCAGTTGGTTGGATCTTGGTCAAGAGTGGCCAGTTAACCACACGAACAATGAATGAGATTCCAACCGAATTGGTACCGCGGTTGATCGACGAACTACCTATTTTGGGTGTGATCGGCGCAACAATTCCGGGGGGCATCTCGGTTCGCGGAGCGAGTGAACTCAGGGTTAAGGAGACTGATCGAATCGCCGCCACGGTTTCAAATCTGAGGGCCATGGGAGTTGAAGTCGAGGAGTTCTTAGACGGTTTTGAGGTTCCGGGATCCCAGGTTCTTCGAGGGGCTCAATTGGAATCTTACGGCGACCACCGGATAGCAATGGCCTTTGCTGTGGCAGCATTGGCTGCGACTGAAGAATGCGAGCTCTCTGACGCTGATTGTGTTTGTGTTAGCTTTCCAGAATTCTTTAAGACTCTCGAGACGCTGGTTCTGCGATGAAGAGGCACCCAAGAATCGTTCTGACGGGCTTCATGGGTTCTGGCAAGTCCACTGTCGCACGGGCCATTTGTGAATTGCTGTCTTGCGAAGTCATCGATCTTGACGAACAGGTGACTGTGGAAACTGGACAAACTCCAAAATCTATAATCGAAACTGATGGCGAGACAGCGTTCCGCGATATCGAGTCGAGGGTCTTGCGTTTGGTACTCACGCGCGGCACTACATCGGTCATAGCATTAGGAGGGGGCACTTGGACCCTTTCAATCAACCGGGAACTTATCGCAGATGCAAAGGGACGTACTTTCTGGCTCGATGCTCCGTTCGAACTCTGCTGGAAGAGAATTGCCGAGGGAGGTGCAGAAAGGCCCTTGGCCGCAAACGAGGAGCAGTCACACACGCTCTACCATCAGAGGCAGCGCCTTTATGCTTTGGCCGATTTCAGAATTGGTGTGACCGAGCAACGTTCGCTGGAGGATATCGCGCGGGAGATTTGTGAACTAAGTCCGGATAGTTAGGGAGCTTGCTATAGCCAGTTCTGAAACTCTGTCCTCTGTGGCTTGGTGGTTAATTTGTCCCACGAATACATGACCACAGAGTTCACGGAGAAACAGAACTCGCACAGAGAAATCAACTTAAGACCCTACCGCAATTTTGGCTATCTTGAAAATATTGGCAAGGTTTGAGATCGGGTGCTAGAATTCGTCGATTTTCGCAAAAGCTTGAGCTGAAGAGTTCTTGGGTTCCCAATCAGCACTGCGCCATGACCCCCGATGTCAGCGCAGATTCTGGAGGAGGCACTCCCCCGGTGAGATCCCCTTTAATTGTCCTGACTGCTTCATCCACCGAAGCCAGTGAGTGGCACCACAGCATCTGGCAACAGATGATGTCGGCCACGGTTCCTTACAAGTTCAGCAACACATTCTTCAACAAGGTCTCATTCGAAAACGAGTCGTGGCCAGACGGTCGTGCCAAGTACGTTCCCAATGGCCTGCGCATGGTGGAGACTCTGTTGCTCCGTGAATACGAAGAAGCCGACGTTGTAACGTGCTACGTCGATAAGTTGGACCAGTTCGTCGGACCCGAGACCAGGGTTCTTGCTATCCATGCGCACAACCCCTTGGGAATCTCGTATGCGACGGATGTCTACGCCAAGATCTTCGGCGAAAATGTAATGCCGTTGAATGCTCACGAGTTCATCAAGATTGTCACCCATCCGGTCATTCAAAAGTTTAAACCGAAGATCGTCGTCGGTGGACCAGGGGCCTGGCAGTTGGAGAAAGCGAACCGCCTCGACGAATTCAAGATTGATTACTTGATCGATGGCGAAATCGAACGAGTTTTTAGCGACCTCTTTCGTCAGATCATGCAGGGCGATCCCAGTCTGCCGCGCGTAATCAAGATCCCCAAGGAGATGCAGGCTACGGTTGATGAGATCCCAGTGGTCAAACATCGCTCCACGTTCGGGGTAGTCGAGATCACTCGAGGTTGCGGTAGAGGTTGCCAGTTTTGTTCGCCGGCAACAAAGGTCGGTAGGTCTTTTCCTCTCGAACACATTCTGGAAAGCGCTCGAGTGAATGCGGGCGAAGGCGCCACGGAAGTGCTTGTTGCTTCAGAGGACATGTTTCTCTACGAGCAGCTGCCGAATTTCGAAACCAACATTCCCGCATTGGAGCAACTGTTCCAAGGTCTCATAAGCGTTCCTGGGATCGAAACGATACAAACCTCTCACATCACGATGGCGCCGGTGGTGAAGGACCCGAGCATCATTGAGAGGCTCACACCTTTGCTGGTGCCTTACTCGCACGTCCAACACCCCGAGTCGACGGACCCCAACCGTCGTGCTGCTGACCCAATCATCGGATTAGAGACCGGTAGTCCACGACTGTTCAACACCTATATGAAAGGGAAAGCGTATCCGTACAAGGCGCATCAATGGCGCGACGTGGTGTTGAAGGGCATGGAGATCCTTAACCGGCACAACTGGTTTCCGTTCTGCACGTTTATCATTGGCCTCCCCGGAGAGACTGAAGAAGACACGAAGCTATCGCTGGATCTGCTTTACGATTTGCGAGACGCGAAAGGTACCTTCGTTCCGACATGGTTTGTGCCGCTCGAAGATACCAGGATGAGCAAGAAGGACGGCGCGAAACTGATCGAGATGACAGATCTGCAGTGGGAGTTCTTCTTTACCTGCTGGAAATACAACCTTGAGTTTTGGAGTAGTGGCGCCAAGCTTAATACGAAGTTCACCGTAGGTGTGCCCATCTACTACAGCATGCTCGGCAAGAGGCTTTTCGGAACGGGAATAAAGTACCCGCTTTGGAGATTCGCCGGAGTACCGGATCGCCTAATCCGCCGGCACCTCTATCTGGACTTTACTGGGTTTAAACGAAATCTTAGCGGCATGCAGCCCTTTGAAAAAGAGTTGGTGCCTGGCTTCCAAAGCGTTCGTGAGTCCGGCCTCAACATGGTCGATGCAGCCCAACTCCATTCCATTCGCCACCCAATTGCCGCTGAACCGGTGCACGCCTCCGGTGACTAGGTGCTGAAAAGCCCAGCTGCTAAGTGCGGGGTTATTCGTTTACCACCGCTCCAAAAAACTACCGACAGTTTTGCACATCTCCTCAAAGGATTCGGCACAGTAAAGTCTCTTTTGGTAATGCGTGGGATCGTACGTATCGCTTGCAGCGCGTTCAAGATCTAACTGCACGACCTCTGCTTTATGTATTTCTTTTAGTTCCCCTGAAGATGAAAGTAGACCAGTACCGTAGGCCTTTACCTCGCCGTTTTCCTTTAAAACGCCGAACTCGATCGTAAACCAATAGATGCGTGACAAACGGTCTAAGTGCTCAGTCGATGAAGTGCGTTTAACAGCTTCACCGAACAGGCGGTTGAGGTGGGCGAGCCTCGCGTCTGCAAGTGTAATGGCGTGACCGATGATTTCATGCGCTACGTCTGGCTCTGGAGTGTAGAGCGGTGTTGACCAGTGCCGAATGTACTGCGTGCACAGAAACACACCATCTGCGAGCGACTCAAGAAAGACTTTGGGTTCTACGAGCCCCGCTACGGGCTCCAAACGAAATCCGCTCAGGGCATGGATCCTTTGACTGACCTCTCTTAATTGCGGAATCCTGGTTTTGTCGATCTGGAGAGTGTTCTCGGCTTTCAAGTATTCAGAACACGCGTGCGAGCGTTGAGCTGGAGTCAGCTCTTTCCAGATTTCTTGCCAGACGCGATGCTCTTCCAAAGAATAAGGCGCGTCAGGGATCGGCTGACCCGGCTTGTAGTTAAGGGCAAGCTTTGCAATTTGGTTCCGCCGTTCTCGATACGATTGGTCAAGAAAGCCCGGGTGGTCTGGATTTAACTCAACTATCAGGTTTCTGTCGGCAACGTGATCAAGCCCCTGGGCGACCAATCTCATGTCTACATGGTCGCCGAGCACCGAAGTTTCTTCTGTTTTCGATCTCATATTTGATTTTCTCGCGTTCAAAGAAAAACCACCGACCTCATGTATCGGAGGCCGGTGGCGGGGTTCGTTTCAATTAGTCTGGTGATGCTAAGGACTTTCGGCAGCACTGCGACCGTCTAAACCCCGTCGGTTCCTCCGAGCGAAGAGGACGCGGTAATAGCGGTAATAACGTGTTGGGGTCAGTTGCATATGCCGTTATGGGTCTGGACGAGGATAGGCCTGGACTTGTCGAGCGTCAAGGGCTCTTAACCCAGCTTCAAGGTCTGACGCTTCGCGAAGAAATCTTTCCATGGATCTCCCGCCTTCGACAAAAGTTCAGGGACATTTCGAAGTGTGAAGTCTGAGATTTTGACGCCTTGCTCAACTTGCTTCCATGACAACGGCATTGAGACCGTCCCTTTTGGTTTAGCACGTACCGTGTAGACTGACGCCAGGCTTTTGCCGCGCGCATTCTGCATCCAATCAACATACACCTGCTGCTTCTGTCGCTTGGCGAGGCTACGCTCTATCGTGGCTATCTGCGGGACACGGCGGGCGATCTCTCCGGCCAGCAGTCTTGCCACCTCAGCCACGTTGTCATAATCATTCGTCGGTTTGAGCGGCAGGTAGATGTGCATACCAGAAGAACCCGAAGTCTTGGGAAACGCCTGGAAACCTACTTCATCGCATACATCCTTTGCCACGAGCGCCACCTGCAATACGTTCTCCCAGGGTGCCTCTTTGGGGTCGAGATCAATCGCTATCCAGTCTGGTTTATCAAACCTCCGAGTCGTCGAATGCCAGGGGTGTTGTTCGATAGTGCCGAGATTGACGAAATGCAATAACGACGCTGTGTTGGTGTAGACAGCGTAATCGAGTTCGCGTCCCGACAGATTAGTTAGCCGAACTGTCTTTACAAACCGTGGAGCGCTCTCCAGATCTTGCTGGAAGAACATTGGCGCCTTAATACCCCGCGGCCAACGCTGCAAGATCGCAGGTCGATCTTTGAGAATCGGCAACAACCGGTCGCTTACGTGAATGTAATAACAGAGCAGCTGATATTTCGTGATCTTTTCGTCCGGCCAGTAGACACGTTCTAAGCTTGTCAGGGAGACATGCTCACGGTCGACGCTCAGCAACAGATCTCCTTTCGGATTCTTCAACGAAAGAAATTCGTTTAGCGTGATGGCTTGTCCTCGCTTAGGCGGGGTGCGCTTGACAGGAAGTTGTTTCTTACCCGAAGCCTTTGTTGATTCGCGATCTGCCGGCATAACAGGGTCCCCTTAACGATTGGTTCCAGGTTCGTTTTGAGTTACAGACAAATTATCATGGACGCGTCTCGGAAGCAGTAGCTCCAAAGGGGATTGCGGGCCGATTAAGGCTCAGATAAGGTCAGGCTAAACGCATGAAGGCCGCTCTTCTACATAAAGCTGCGCTGGTCGAAGACAAGCCCCTCGAGATCACAGACGTAGCGTGCCCGGAACCAGACGCTCACCAGTTGCTGATCCGGATCAATGTCTGTGGTATTTGCCGCACTGATCTTCATGTGGTTGAAGGGGAGTTGCCTCTTCCAAATCTACCCCAAATACCAGGCCATCAGATCGTTGGGACAGTGGCTGGAATTGGTGGCGATGTAAACGAGTTTATGGTGGGTGACCGGGTTGGCGTCGCCTGGCTGCATCACACCTGTGGCAGTTGCGGTTTCTGTCGCTCCGGTCGCGAAAACCTTTGCGAACGAGCGACGTTTACCGGGTGGACTGTTGCCGGCGGTTATGCCGAGTATGTGATTGCGGAAGCTGATTTCGTCTATCCAATCCCGAGCGGGTTTGATGATGTGCAGGCAGCGCCGTTACTTTGTGCGGGAATAATAGGTTACCGGGCGCTGCGGCTGACCGGAATCGACCCAGGCTCCTGGGCGGGGGCGCGCTTGGGGATTTATGGCTTTGGCGCGGCAGGACACGTGGTCATCCAGCTTGCCCGTGCTCGGGGCGCCGAAGTCTACGTTTTGACACGCGACCGCGCCCGTCACCAGAGTCTCGCAATCGAACTGGGTGCACAGTGGGTTGGAGATTCGTACGACTCGCCTCCTGTCAAACTTGATGCGTCAATAATCTTTGCGCCAGCTGGTGAGCTGGTCCCGGCAGCATTGGCAGTGCTGAACAAAGGAGCCGTTCTGGTGCTTGGTGGCATTCATATGAGTGCGATTCCGGAAATGAGTTACGACTTGCTTTACGGTGAACGTGTGATACGAAGCGTTGCTAACAACACACGCAGTGACGGGCGTCAGTTTTTGCAGGAGGCTGCAAGTATTCCAATACAGACGCACACACAGCAGTTCAGTTTGGCGGAGGCAAACGAAGCACTGCTCGCGTTGAAAAATGATGCAATTAAGGGTGCTGGGGTTTGGTGGTGTAACGCTGCAGGCTTGGAGCGGGTCAGCCAGCAACTCAGATCTGCCACACATGCGATCTGATGAACGGATATCTTATATCAGCTTCAGACTTAGGTATGGGCCACCTTGGGCTGTGCAGTCGGATTTGTGGGCGCAGGTTCCACGGGTGCATAAAAGAGGATCCGGTTGCAGTTATCGCACGTGATGACCTCTTCACCTTTTCTCACCTGGGCCCACAAATCCGACTGCACAG
>Ga0209341_10000513_pt1 | contig 40112 bp, 39 predicted proteins | sample RifCSP13_2_FD_184020 | JGI IMG/M metagenome (GOLD analysis project Ga0209341, IMG submission 184020) | Soil microbial communities from Rifle, Colorado - Rifle CSP2_sed 13_2 (SPAdes) (version 2) | ecosystem: Environmental > Terrestrial > Deep subsurface > Rock core/Sediment | place: Rifle...
CAGCAAAAATATGGAAAGCCAATCCAAAGCCACCGCGGAATTTTTCTTTAACAACCCAATTTCCAGGCGCATAGAAAAATGGGAAATGAAAAGGAAGATTCGAAAGTTATCGGATATGGCAAAAGACAACCACGAAACCCGTTTTTCTGCCGACCTGTGCAAGGGCCATTTTGATAGCCATAAGCACCACACCTTGCTGGCTTTTGAGCGCAGGATCCAGGATCTTGGACTAGTGCTGTGAGCGAAGTTCTTTTCGGTCAGTCATATTATCTGCGTTTCGACCCCAAACTATGGGATGCGATGCAGCCGTACCCGCCGTTGGGAACAATGATCGCAGCCAGTTATCTGCGGAGGCGAGGATTCGAGGTCGCGCTGTTCGACGCTATTCTGGCCGAATCAGAAGAAGCATGGGCTCAAGCGCTGGACCGCGAACGACCGAAATATGCCGTGCTTTATGAGGATAACTTCAATTACCTATCCAAGATGTGCTTGTTGCGCATGCGCGAGGCTGCCTACAAAATGCACAACAAGCACAAAGGGCGCGGATGCAAAGTGGTGGTCTGCGGCTCGGATGCCAGCGACCACATCGGCGAGTACCTTTCTAAGGGCGCGGATTATGTCCTAATTGGAGAAGGGGAATATACGCTTGGCGAGTTGATGGATCGGTTGTCGGGCAGGACCAATACCCCGTTAGAGACTATTATGGGGCTTGCCCACATTAAAGACGGGAAGCCAGTTGCCAATCCGCGGCGGCCCGACATCCAAGCAGTCGATGAGCTCCCGTTCCCAGCCTGGGATCTGGTCGATGTCGAGCGCTATAGACAAATATGGCTGGACAGACACGGCTACTACTCGATGAACATGGTCACCACGCGCGGCTGCCCCTTTCACTGCAACTGGTGCGCAAAGCCGATTTGGGGCCAGCGCTATAACGCCCGGAGCCCTGAGAATGTCGTCGCCGAAATGAAATGGCTGAAAGAAACGCACCAACCTGACCATATTTGGTTTGCCGATGACATCCTGGGACTGAGACCAGGCTGGCTGAAGCGGTTCGCTGAATGCGTAGAGATCGAAGATGCCAGCATTCCGTTCAAATGCCTGAACCGCGCCGATCTGCTCTTACGCGAGGGTGAGATAGGGGCGCTGAAGCGCGCCGGCTGCCAGATCGCCTGGATCGGCGCCGAATCCGGGTCCCAGAAGATCCTGGATGCGATGGAGAAAGGCACCGAGATCGAGCAAATTCACGAAGCGACAAAGCGCCTGCATAACGCCGGCATCCAGGTGGGTTTCTTCCTGCAATTCGGCTACCCGGGAGAAACATTGGAGGATATTGAAAGCACTTTGCAAATGGTTCGGGACTGCGAACCTGACGATATCGGCATGTCCGTTTCCTATCCCTTGCCTGGCACCAAATTCCATGCCATGGTTCGCGATCAAATGGGCGCCAAACAAAACTGGACCGATTCGAGCGACCTGGCCATGATGTACAACGGGCCTTTCGCCACCGATTTTTATAGACAGCTGCACATCGTGCTGCACAAAGAATTCCGTATGCGCAAAACAAGCAGGCAGCTTTTGGCGGGCAAGAAAGTGAGTTTGCGGAGACTGCTGGGATTGCCCTACGCGGCCGTCACTCTTCCCTTCGCTCGCCGCCAACTGATAGAGTACTCCCGGCTCCCACATCGCGGCATCCAGACACTGCCAATGGTAGCGGATCCGGCAGCCGCAGCCCGGCCAACGCAACAAAATTAGCCCAGAGTGAAAACGAGAAGGCTTTTCTCGCGCCAAATCGATGCCTTCGTTCTGTATTCGATTCTTCTCTTCGGTGGATTTGCCATACTTATCGCGCTCGCGGATAGGGCGCCGCTGGAACTGGAAACAGTGTCCCATGATGTTTTGATCAGCGAGCGATTTGTCTATTACTGGCAAGGTGTGGTCTTCCGCTTCTTTCCAGGCCCGTATGTATATCGCGTTCTCGTTCCCTATTTGGTATGGGGGATTAACCGGCTCACGTCAGCTGACCTCATAGTTATCGATCTAGTGCTCAAGACCTTGTTGATCTTTGTCTCACAACTTACACTGTTCGGCTACCTTTCCAATTTTTTCAGTAAACTACCGTCATTGCTCGGAGTATTTATTTTCGATACCGTACTGGGCTTTTTGCTGGCATTCATCAAAGGCCCGTCGATCATTGAAACCATCGACTTACTGAATTTCGCTATTCTCACCATTGGTCTTTTTGCGATCTACAAAAAGAATTTGCTGCTCCTGGGAGCAGTCCTCACACTGGGTTTATTGAATCGAGAAACACCTTTAATTCTGCTGCCGATCTATTTCCTTTATGAACGTATCCAAAATAGAAGGATTGGACCCGTGCTCCTTATGACGTTTATTGCCGTGGCAACTTATTTCCTACCGCGCCTGCTCATTCCTGTGTCCGGCGAGGCTGCCTGGCTTGGCCCGAATGAATTGCTCTCCAACCTTCCTCTTCCCGGCAACGGAAGCGCTCGTGAAGCTTTGGTCGCAAACTTGCGTCTGGCGATCTTGATCACGCCGCTGCTTTTTATCGGTCTTCATCGATTCAAGGAACAGCCGAAGTTCCTGAAGATTGCAGCCTACATGATCCCCGTGCTCGTTGCAATTCACTACGTAACAGGGCGAATTATCGAAACCCGCCTATGGATGCCAGTCTTTCCTTTGTTAATTCCCCTATGCATTCATAATATTTCCAGGGGCGCTAAAACCCAGGAAAAACGGACGAAGCATTAGGCGGGTCCAAATGGCACTCCACAGCCTTCGACGCGTGCAGGCGTCCGTCGTAATTTGCCACTACAATGATCGAATCGAATGGGCAAATATTCGCCGTGCTCCAATCCGCGGTTTGGACGAACGTGTTTTCTAGAGTCACGGAAAGGCAACCTTCGCTGTCGCGTTTCCAAATCTCCACGGGCAAGGGGCGCGCCAGACTGCCGGGAATGCCGATGATTTCACGATTGAGGTAGCTATCGAATGTCTCGACTGGATTGGCAATTCGCCAATTGGGATTCTCCGTGGCATAGATGGTCACATATAACCTTGAAACATCCAATTCGGCGCTACTGCATACCTTTAAATCCAGGCGGCCAGCTGGTCCAAATTCAGTTATATTCGTAGTAGAGATCGAAAAATCTTCCGATGTATATGTTTGGCAGCCAACCAGGAGCAGAACACAAAACAAAACGACTGGCAAACTTTTCATCAATAGGTATTTTACATAACTTCGCCTAAAACTTTAATGAAAAATCCAAGGTCAATAGACCAGCAAATCGCCGATGTTGCCGAGGCCTTTACGCGCCAATCGGTTGCTTACGATGAGTACGAGGTCGACAACGAGAACCTGAAGCGCGTCCGCGAGGAGATCCATGCGCATTTCTTAGGCTTGATTAAGCCTGGAGACAAGATCCTTGAGGTCAATGCCGGCACCGGCACGGATGCAGTCCACTTCGCCCAGCAGAGATTTCGGGTCCATGCGACCGACGTTGCCGAGGGCATGGTGCGCGAGATCCAAAAAAAGGCAAGGCAGAAGGACTTGGAAGGCTTGATAACCACTCAGGTCGCTTCGTTCACCTACCTTACTCCGGTAACCGGCGGTCCATACAGGGCTTGTTTTTCGAATATCGGCGGCTTGAATTGCATACCCGATTTGAAGGCGTTCGCCCAGCAGCTTCCATTGGTTTTGGATCCCGGTGGCATTGTGACGATTGTAGTGATGCCGCGCCTCTGCCCCTGGGAATGGCTGGAGATTTTTCGAGGCAGGTTTTCGGTGGCCACGCGCCGCTGGAGCAAGGGGGGTGCCGTCGTCAGTCCCAAAGGCGTCCCGTACCGAATTTACTATCACACCGCCAGCCATGTCGTTTCCTCCTTTCGGCCGCGTTTCCGGCTGATCAACCAGCAAAGCCTGTCGTTGTTTGCACCGCCGATGGATCGCAAGCAATTCTCCGGACGATACCCCCGCGTCTACAAATTTCTGGTAACCCTGGATAACCTGGTGACAAAGGCGTATCCATTCAACCAATTAGGCGATTTTTTAGTCTACTCGTTCCGTTATGAGCCCTGATCCTGGCGCAGGTTACATCGCAGAGCCGACGTTTACAGAAAATTCCATAGCCCGGACATCTCGTCTGGGCAGGAACGCGCTCTGGCTGCTACTGGGGCGAATCGCCAACCACCTGATCCTGATCCTGGTCACTATCTTGATCGCGCGAGGTATGGGTGACGTCGTCCTGGGGCAGTATGCATTTGTAACCTCCTTACTGTTTTTGTTTAACGGTATCTCAACCTTAGGCACGGATACTCTGCTGGTGCGCGAAATTGCAGCACGAAACAATTTCTCCGTCTTTTGGCCGTCTCTAACCATTCAACTGGGCATTTCGCTTCTCATTATTATTTTGGTGTACTGGTTTGGACCATTGTTTCAGTCACAAAGCGCCGATGGCGCCCTCGCGCTGAAAATCTACACGTGGTCGCTCTTCCCACTCGCCATTTTCACTGTAGTTGGCGCGGCACTGCGAGGCAAAGAGGAGATGGGCACATACAGCCTCATCTCAACTTCGTATGCCTTGCTGCAATTGATTGCGGTCGCCTTTCTGGTTTCGCGCAATGCCGGAATTGTGGGAATGGTGGCTGTTCTCCTCGGCATGAACTTGCTCGGCGCAATCGTTGCGGTTGTCGCCGCTATGACCAGGCTGCCATCATTGCGCGCCTTTTGGGAAATAAGGAGCCTTTCGATCCCAAGAGTACTTCGCGCCGGCGCAGCCATTGCCCTGTTTGGCATTCTGGCAACTGCGTACCAGCGGACCAGCTTGTACTTTGTGGGCTTCTTGCAGGATGCGGCATCCACCGGCTCGTTCGCGGCTGCCGCACGCATTGTAGAAGCGCCGAAATTCATACATGTAGCAGTGCTGAGCGCCCTGCTCCCGTCCATGTCCGCAACGTTTTCAAAGCCGAACATGGCTACTGCCGACAATAGGGCTGTGCGAACATATCGCATTTCATTAATTGGCTTAATTTTGTTTTCCACTGTCAGTTCAATGCTCATTTACGGCTTTGCCGATCCCCTTATTCGAATGCTTTTTGGCTATCAATTTACTCCAGCCGTTTTGCCTCTAAAAATTATTGCCTGGGCTCTAGTTCCCTTTGCGGTGAGCCAATATTTTGCCGTCCGTTTGCTGGCGGAAAAGAGAGAGAAACAAGTGATAATGGCTCTGGCTATTGGTATTGCTGCACTTTCTTTGCTCTGCTTCTTTTCGATCCCAATGTTTGGCATTACCGGTGCATCCTGGTCGGCATTGATCGCGGAAATAATCCTTGCGATAACTGTAGTCGGCTTTGCATTCGCCTCAAAGTAACCTATGCCATTACCCAACTTCCCTAATAAACATCGAGGCACCGTCTTGTTGACGGCCGAAGATGTGATCGCCCATCAGCGCAAATACGGGCATTTGAAAGAACCGCCGGAAATCGATGCGGGCATCATCTGCCTGAAGGCGGGATTGCCCGAAAGGATGAAACGGAAATTTCCGATCCGCAGGGCCGGCCACTACCTAGGCGACCTGTATCTGCTGAAGGGTCGAATCACAAAGATCGCAGTCTTGGCGAATTTTGGTTTCGGCGCGCCAGTGGTTGCTTCTCTCGCGGAAGAGCTGATCGCCCTTGGCGCCAAGCAGATCGTTTCAATCTCGCATGCAGGAAGTCTGCAGCAGGGGCTGAAATCCGGGAACCTTATCGTGTGCGATGAGGCGATTCGAGATGAGGGAACTTCGCATCATTACCTACCCCCGGATAAATCGGTCAAGAATGACTCTATGCTGAGTCTCCAAGTCCTCGAAAGGCTGGGCAAGGCGGCCACCAAAGGACCTGTTTGGTCAACCGACGCACCATTTCGAGAAACGCGTGAAGAAGTTGCCCAATATCAAAAAGAAGGGGTGCTCGCCGTTGATATGGAGGCGGCCGCCTTGATGGCCGTTGGCCAGGTTCGCGGTGTCGCAACGGCAATCATACTGGTGGTTGGCGACGACCTATCTCAATTCGAGTGGAAACCGCCAACCGATATGGAAGCCATCGAAGAAGCCTTTGAGATGGGATACTCGGCCGCAATTTCCGTACTGGATCAACCTACTACCTAGTTTTTCCCACCTGCTTTTTCAACAAGCGTAACTCACACAGAAAAAGGCCAATTGTTTGGCTTCTTCCAATACTAACCTGGGTCCGTCCTTTTCAGTCAATCTCCAAAACTGCCTCGCCATCGATGGCACTGGCTTTCATATCTTGCAGCGCCCGGTTAGCATCCGCCAACGGATACCCGGTTACCGCCGGCTTGATGGGAATCTCGGCAGCCAGCTTCAAGAAGTCCACACCATCCTGATACGTGGCGTTGGCCACTGAGCGCAAGGTCCTTTCGCCGTAAAGCAGGCGATATGGCATCTGCGGGATGTCGCTCATGTGGATGGCGTTCAGCGCCAGGGTTCCACCCGGGCGCAGCTTCTCCAGCGCAAGCGGCACGATCCAGCCGGCGGGCGCAAAGATGATGCCGCGGTCGATGAGCTTGGGCGGTCTTTCTTCGGCGCCGCCAACCCAAGCGGCGCCCAGATATTCGGCGTGGCGCTGATGACGATCGGAGCGGGTGAAGACGTAAACCTCGCAACCCCAATGGCGGGCCACCTGGATGGCGAGGTGGCCGGCGGCCCCGAAACCAAATAGTCCCAGGCGCTCCCCAGGCTGCAGGTCGGAAAGTCTTATCGACCGAAAGCCAACGATGCCCGCGCAAAGCAAAGGCGTGGCGTCCTGGTCGCTGATGGATTCAGGGATCGGCAGGACGTAGTTGGCCTCTGCAAGCAGATACTCGGCATAGCCGCCATCCACATGGAAGCCGGTGAAGCGGGCTTGCTCGCAAAGATTCTCAAGGCCGGAGCGGCAATAAAAGCAGACACCGCAAGCCGAGTGCAGCCAGGGAACGCCGACACGAAAACCGATCCCCACCCCAACCCTCCCCCTTGGAAAGGGGGAGGGAGTCTGATCCTCACCAATGGCATCAATGACGCCGACAACCTGGTGGCCGGGGGTGACGGGAAGGTGCGGAGGATGGATATCGCCTTCGGCGATGTGAAGGTCGGTGTGGCATACGCCGCAGTAGGAGACTTTGATGCGCACCTGGCCTCGGCCGGGCTGCGGAATCGGACAATCTTCCAGGGCCAGCGGGCTTTGGTCAATCTTGACAGGCGTGTACAGCCGTTGGCAACGCATAAACCCGTAGGAGTATACAGCCAGCAAAAGCATTTTTACTCAACTGTGTATAATTCCGTTACACGCGCCTGTAGCTCAATGGACAGAGCACTTGACTTCGGATCAAGGGGTTGCGGGTTCGACTCCTGCCAGGCGCGCTATCGAGGGCGTTTGAAGCTCTCTCCCTAATCGATGGGGGTAAACGCCCTCGATTCGGGTTTGCGCTCTGCTTCGCATAGCTGCAAACTCCAGCCCACTTTTCCAAGAGTTTAGAGTTTCGTGCTCGGCGGTAGCCGAAACATGCGGCTTTTGGCATGTAAGAAACATCCAACGCGAGGGGCAAAACCCTCTTGTTTGAGAAACAAGCCTAAACGCCCCCTCGCAAGGGTTAGACTCCTGCTAGGCGCGCTATCGAGGGCGTTTGAGGCTCCATCTCCTGTCGATGGAGATTGAACGCCCTCGATTCGGAGTTTGCGCTCTGCTTTGCATTAGCTACAAACTCCAGCCAACTTTTCTATGAGCTAGAGTTGCGTACCAGGCGGATCCGGGTAGCAACTCCAACGCGAGGGGCGAAAGCTTCCTGGTTGACAAACCAGCCACAACGCAGCTCGCAAGGGTTCGACTCCTGCCAGGCCTGCTGAACCCTCAAGACCAAAAGATTGTTTTTCTGAAAACAAAAAGCCGCCAAATGGCGGCTTTTTTTCGAGTGCGGGAAAATCCGAAGCCTTACGGTGACCAGGTCGGGTTATAGTCCTGGGCAGGGTCCCCGGTCAGCCGGGTCGCGTTGCTGCCATCGGCGTTCATCACGTAGATCTCCCAGTTACCATCGCGGTAAGAGGCGAAGGCGATGCGGGAGCCGTCGCGCGACCAGGCTGGACCGCTGTTGGCCGACTCGCTGGTCAGGGTGGTTTGGCCGCTGCCGTCTGCATTCATCACCACGATTTGCTGATCGGGCCAAGACCCGCGCGCGAACACAATCTGCGTGCCATCCGGAGACCATGAGGGGGCATCATCGTCAAGGAGATCGTTGGTGAGCTGCGTCACTCCTGTACCATCCGCATTCATGACATAGATGTCTCGATTGCCTGCGAGATCCGAGGTAAAGACGATCCTGCCGTCCGGCCCCCAGGACAGCCAATCATTGTCTGAGGGGTCGTCCGTGAGGCGAGTCTGCTGGCTGCCGTCCGCGTTCATTACATAGACTTCATAGTTTCCGTCACGATCGGAGGCAAAGGCGATCCTTGTGCCGTCTGATGACCACTCCGGGGATGTGTCGATTCCGGGCGAGTCCGTCAGGCGCGTCGGGTTACTGCCATCGGCATCCATCACGTAGATTTCGTAATCGCCATCGCGGTCCGAGGCGAACAGGATCCTTGCGCCATCCGGCGACCACTCCGGCGCAAAGTCGCCGAGGGGATCGGCGAGACGCACGAGTTCACTGCCGTCAGGATTCATCTGGAAAATCGCATTGTTCCCATCGCGCTTCGAGTCGAACAAGATTGTCTCTGGGCCAGCCGGCGTGGGCGTGGCTGGGCTGAGTGTTTCCTCCGCCGGCGTAGCTGCATCATCGGGCGGCTCCTGAAATGCACTGGTTGGTTCGGGTTGGTCGGTTGTTGTCACGGGTGCACAGGCGGCCATTATGAGCGTGAGTGTCAACACACGCGGGAAGAACCTTTTCATAAGCGAGTCTTCTTGGCTAATCCACATTTTCCTTTAGATTTTACGACGATTGGGGCCCGACAGCACCTGGAACACAGCAGAACAGGTTTCAGTAGGAGGCTGCCAGGTTAATTATCAAAAGTCGCCTCGCGGCGACTTTTTCAGGTAGCGGGGGCAGGACTCGAACCTGCGACCTTCGGGTTATGAGCCCGACGAGCTGCCACTGCTCCACCCCGCGGCGAACAAGGATAGTACCATGCCCGAGCAAGCAGCGTCAAGGCGAGTCGGAAAACAGCCACGTCATCCACGTGTTCCAATTACTGGAAGGCGTGGGAGTGGCCTGCGTAGATCCCTCGGGTTGCGGGGTGGTGCCCTGCGGCGCAAGCGGGATGACGGGGAAATCGCCTTCCCCGGCCCAGCGGGCGTCTTGCCGCGCCCATTCCTCAACGGCGACCTGGGATGTCGCATAAGCGATCTCGTCCTCTAGATAAGCTTGTGTGGCAGCCAATTCGGTGAGGCGGGCTTGTTCGCGCTCAAGCTGGCTGTTCAAGCGCAAATATTCTGCAATCCGTTGGCTGAAGGCAAAGAGGATAAGCAGCAATATGAAAACGCCAATGACTATGGGGAATCGTTTAATAAATAAAGCCAGGCGGGTCACAGACAAAGTCTACCTTGTGGAAATATAGGGTGCAAGTAAAGGGCCATGGGAAGTACACAAGCAAACAAGGCGTATCACTTGTGTACTTGTTTCCTTGTGTACTTGATTACTTTGCGATTGGCAGCGTAAACGAAAACGTGCTGCCTTTACCGAGGCCTTCGCTGGTAACCCAAAGGCGGCCGCCGTGTGCTTCGACAAGGCCCTTGGCAATGGTCAATCCGATGCCGCTGCCGCCACCTGAGCGCGAACGTGATTTGTCCACGCGATAGAAACGATTGAAGATCAGAGGTAGATGCTCGGCGGCGATGCCCATACCGTTGTCGGTAACTTCAACGCGCACTTCGCCATCAGCGCGAGCGGCGGATACCTGGACGCGGCCACCGGCGGGCGTGTATTGCATTGCATTGCCGAGCAGGTTAAGCAGGATTTGCATCAGACGGTCTTCATCCGCCAGGACATCGGGAAAATTTGGCGAGATTTCAAATCTCAGCGCTACGCCCTTTTCCTCAAACTGCCCTCCTAATTGTTTGCTCAGTGCCCGTTCCAAACCAGACAGCGAAAGTGGACGTGGATGGACAGCAAAACCCTCTGCTTCGACGCTACTTAGTTCCTGGAGATCGGCGACCAGGCGCTGCATACGATCCGCTTCCTTGCGGATCTGCTGAAAGGATTCATTATTTGCCGGCAGTACGCCATCCATCAACCCTTCCGAATAGCCCTTGATAGCGGTGAGCGGAGTGCGCAACTCGTGAGAGACGTCGGCAATCAACTCGCGGCGCAGGTTTTCTGCCAGCTCCAGTTGGGATGCCATTTGATTGAAGCTCAACGCTAATTGCGCCAACTCATCAGCAGAGCGTTCATCGCTTGCCAGTGAAACCCGTTTTTCATAGCGCCCCTCAGCAATTTCGCGGCTGGCAAGCATCATCTCCCGAACCGGCGACACCACCTGGCGGGTCAGCCAAACGCTGAGAGCGACAGCCACTAGTACAGCTGCACCTGCTGCCCACAATAATGCGTCATCCACAGCGGCCCGTGTGTTTCGCACCACCTCGCTATCGGGGCCCATGCCACTACCCATCATTCCCATCCCCATGTCCATGTTGCCCATGTGGCGATTCAGTGCCGGTGGTATAGCAAGATTAACTACAACCGCCAATATCGCAAATGTGACTAGGATGATCAGCAAATAAGTAACCAAAAGCTTGGTGCCGAATCTGGGGAATAGCCTACTTAGCCAATTCATTTAGCAGCCTCATCGAAGCGGTAGCCGACCCCTCGCACTGTTTGGATGAATGGCCTTTTTCCAAGTTTTCGACGCAGGTGCCCCAGGTGGACATCTACCACACGGAGGTCGCCAAAATATTCGTAGCCCCAGACCTTTTCCAGCAATTGCTCCCTGCTTAGAACCAGGCCGCGGTGCCGGGCCAACACCTTCAGCAGGTCGAATTCGATGGCGGTCAAATTCAAAGGCGTGTCGTCAACAAAAACCTGGCGGCTGCCGACCTCAATACGTAGATGCTTGAAGGTTAACACTTGGCCGCCATCGGAAACAGGTTGCTGTAACCGGCGCAAAGCGGCTTTTATGCGCGCCACCAGTTCACGCGGACTGAACGGCTTGGTAAGGTAATCATCGGCTCCAACGGAAAGGCCAACAACGCGGTCGGTCTCTTCGGTTTTCGCAGTCAGCATAATGACATAGACATTAGATTCGCGGCGCAAGGCGGTGAGTACCTCGATGCCGTCTTTGACAGGAAGCATGATGTCTAAGACGAGGACATCGGGCTTGAAGGCGCGGGCCTTGGCCAGCGCAGATTCGCCGTCCATGGCGGTCTGCACCTCATACCCTTCAGGACGCAGATATGCTTCCACTAGATTGAGGATTGATTGTTCATCATCGACGACCAGGATCTTTGCTTTGTTCATGAGTGTTGTTGAGAGCAAGTATAGACTCTTTAAATAAACCAGGGGTCAGGGAGGAGAGCACCTGACCCACGGTCCAGACCATCGCGTGAGTTATTGCGCCTGATTGTGGTAGGGGCAGTTCTCCCAGGGTGACTGGCTGTCTTCGCGGACCAAGTTGCGATAAGGCATGTCGTCGAAGTCCATCATGCGACCGCTCCAGCCGCCCATCATACCTCCGTACCCTCCGCCCATCATGCCACCATAGTTTCCACCCATCATGCCGCCCTGCCAGCCATAAGCGCCTTGCATCATCTGCTGGCGGTATGGCATATAGCCATAGTTTGTGGTCAGCCCGGCGGCATCGGCGACGAAGGCGACTGCCAGCAAGCCAACTGCGACTCCGCCTACGATCAATGCTGCTTTGAGATTCTGGTTCATTTTTTCTCCTTGTTTGCTCACGCCGAAAGCCGGCGTGGAGTTTTATTTGCCTAAGAGTAACAAGGAGGTTTGAAGGACCGGCAAAGGAAATGTGAAGATTGTGTGAAGATTGAAAAGGAGAGAGATTGGAGGTTGGAGATTAGATATTGGTAAATTTAGTAATTAGTAATCGGTAATCCGTAATTTCATGGCTTTGTTTGATCAGCAAGCCGGCGCGGTGTTGCATGGCGTCCTAATTCTTGGTGGCATTTGGCTACTGCGCCCGGTAAACCCAAAACCAAGTGTACAAGCTGAACCAGTGGAGGCAACGAGTGCAAGGAAGAAAAGCAAATAGCTGTGACTTGCCAAACAAGACAGGAGCCCAGGCTCCTGTCTTTGTTTTTGGTGCCGAAGGTGGGAGTCGAACCCACACGAGCTTACACTCACTACGCCCTGAACGTAGCGCGTCTGCCAATTCCGCCACTTCGGCAAAGGAAGGCAATTTTAACGTGAAAGCAATCGATGTCAACCAATCCTGGGGTGAAGAGCGCTGTGCTGAACTATAATCTCGCAGACTCAAATCCGCTATGACCTGGGTAGCGATCGCTGCTTTTCTCGAAAGCCCGCTGGCGAGCATGGGCTACGCTCTGCTTGTCGTTTTGCTGCTTTACTTCGCAAGATCACGGCTGCGAAGTAATTCGCCGGTCGAATTGGCCCGCCCGATCTCAGTTACTCTGGGGGTCTTGATTGGCCTCCGGCTTATTGAGTTGATCATATTTGCAGCTGCCTGGTCGGGCCTGCCCACTTCCATACGCCTGATGCCGCCGCTTGAACGCAGCATCCATATATTCACTATTTTGGCTTTTGGCTGGCTGTGGGCGCAATTCATTGAACAAAAAAGGAATCTCTCCGCTTACTTCGCCTTTGCCCTCATGGCGGTCCTGGTCATCGCAATAGGCCTGATGGTCATTTGGCTGGGTTCACCGGTGGCTTCTTTTAACTACACCGATCTGGATTACGTGTGGACCGGAGCCTGTGTGATCGCCCTTTATCTTGGCTGGTTTCACGTGGTGAGGGGCAAACGCAGCGGGCAGGGAGCGGAGGGCTGGAGATCGTTCATCCGTTGGAAGACTAACGGATCGATCGTGTTTGCTTTACTTCTTTTCGGGCAGCTGATTCACCTTCTCCTGGCGGAACCGTTTGGCAACATGCCCTTGGCAACCGAGTTGGCAAGCCTGCTGGCGTTGCCGATCTTGTTCGGATTATCCTCCGTAGCCGCCGGCCAGGAGGCTCCGACCGATGAGGTGACGAGAGATGCAGCGTCAAAGCCTGCGGAACAGAAATTCGAGGAATTTCCCGATTCATTTCATCCTGATGCAGCCCAGTTGGCGCGCACCTTGGCCGAAGATTACCGCGCCGACGCCTGCGCCTTCGTTTACGCGCAAGAGGGTCAAGACGAACTGACCCTGGAGGTTGGCTATAACCTGCTTGGCGACGTATCCATCGAACCCTCAATGATCGAAAGCGATCAGGTGCCGAAACTGTGGCACGCACTGCAGGACGACAGATCACTGCGTCTTTCCTCCGCGGCTTATCTTCCCGAACTGGGCATTCTTGCAGAAGCCCTGCGGCTCTCATTCCATGCCAATTTATTGGCCACCTCCCTGGATCGGGTCTCTTCGATCAGCTATTGGGGTGTGGTGCTACTACGTGGAAAGGAAACCTGGCAAGTAGATGATGAAGTCAAATTAGAAACACAGGCAGCCGAAATAAGCCAGGTTCTAGCCACGCTTGCCAGCGCCACATCTGAACCCATTAGACCTCTGTCCAAAACCGAGACATCGGCCATAGAGGAAGGCACGGCGGAAAAAGAGGGGCTTGAGGACGGCCTGCAGGAACTAGATTGGTTATTCTCGCCCGAGGACGCCACTCAAGCAGAATCCGACTCCAACAATGGGCAAGGTTCGACACAAGGTGATGAGGTGATAGAGCAACTATATGAAGAAAACAAGCACCTCAAAAGTGCCTTTTTTTCACTACAAGAGGCCTCAGAAGTTCCCGGGACAGTCAGTATCGAAGCGCAGCAGGCAAAGGAAGAATTAAAGCTGGCCCTTGAAGAAGTAGCGGTTTTACATGCACGGTTGGACACGGCCCAAAAAATGGCGGCTCTATCTCAGGCTGAAGACACGGCGCAAGCCTTCGGCAAAAAAATGGCGGAAAACCAAGCCGAAGTAGTTGCAGACATTGCCGAGGAGTTACGCCAACCCCTTTCATCCGTTCTGGGTTACACACAACTCCTGCTGGGTGAATCGGTTGGTCTGCTGGGAGCCCTGCAGCGGAAATTCCTCGAGCGCGTTCAATCGTCTACAGAACGGATGAATTCATTGATCGGCGACCTCATCCGCATCGCCGAATTGGAACAAACCGGGCACGGCGCCGTGCGCAAATCGGTAGATCTCGGGGCGGTGATCGACGACGCTGTCGGTCAACTTCGATCTCAGATTGATAAGAAAAGCATAAAAGTCAATGTGGATCTGCCAAAGCGAATTGCCGAATTGAACGCAGATCGAGATGCCCTGCAGCAAATCGTCTTCCATTTGCTTCAAAATGCCAATGCCGCTACGCCTTTAGAGGGCACGATTTCATTACGCGCAGTGACTGATGCCCAACCTGAGTATGGCGACTATTTATTGTTGCAGGTCACCGATGGCGGCGGGGGAATCCCGAATGAATATCTACCTGGCTTATTCTCACGCGTATACCGGGCAACCAATCCCATCATCCCAGGTGTGGGAGACACAGGCGTTGGCCTGACCATTGCTGAGACTTTAACCAAGGCGCTGGGGGGACGCATTTGGGTGGACAGCGAAATGGGCAAAGGCGCCACCTTTAGCGTCCTGCTTCCCCTTACGGGTAAAGCGGCCGGCGAAGCGGCCAACATCACAAAAACACTAAACGAAATCTAATCGGGCTATCAGGGGGTAAGGGAACGTTCTGCTTACTGGTTCGTTAATTCGAATAAGTGGCTTGAATATTGCATCTCAAAGCTAAAAATGAAGACGCGATCATTTGTGTTCCTGTGCCTTTTAGGCTCATTGGCGATGGCCGCTTGCTCGCCAGCCCTGGGTGGCTTCGCCCAGTCCGCTGGTGGGACGCCCACGCCTACACCCTTCCTTCCAGATTTCTCGGGAAGGTCCGCTGAAGATCAGCCCATCGCGGTAACCGGCGGCGAGAACAGCCAAGCTTCCATATACGCTTCAAGTTTTCCCCCACCCAGCGCGGCCTCGGACATCCCCATACCAGATCCGGTGGGTCGGCTGGCTCAGCCCGATGGGCAGGTCAATATCCTGTTAGTGGGCTCGGACCAGCGTCCTTATGATGGCGGTTTCCGCACCGATGTCATTTTACTTTTGACATTAAACCCAAAGGACGGCAGCGCCAGCATGACCTCTTTTCCCCGCGACCTGTACGTCTACGAACCGGGCTGGCGAGTGGACCGCATCAATGCCGCCTTCGCCCGGGGAGACTTCCAAATGATGGCTGACACGATGGAATATAACTTCGGCGTGAGGCCTGATCACTATGTTCTGGTGAATTTCGAGGGCTTCAAGACCATAATCGATGCCCTAGGGGGCGTTACGGTGAACGTTGCGCAACCACTCACCGACGAACGGGATGGGCCCGGGGATTTCAGCGTGCCGGCCGGGGCCGTAAATATGGATGGGGAAACTGCGCTCTGGTACGTGCGCTCACGCGGCACATCAAGCGATTTCGACCGCACCCGCCGCGCACAGGAAGTACTTGTGGGATTATTCTGGAGGCTGCTCAGTCTGGATGCGATTACCAGGGCGCCTGAGCTCTATGAGCGATACAAGCAGGCAGTGGTCACCGACATAAATATGGGAGATGTTTTACCTCTGCTGCCACTGGCGGCGGATTTGGGAACCACCAGCAATATCCATCGTTACGCCATTGGACCGGAACAGATCCAGTCCTTTACGACATCGAGCGGCGCGGCAGTGCTGCTTCCGATATATGATGCGATATTGGGGATCATGAAACAGGCGATAAGCTCGCCTGGTTAACCTTCCTCTCATTCAAACGACTCCTTCATCTATAATCGCATTATGGATTCCCTCTCTGGATCTGTGGTGCGCGTCACCTATTACAGCCCCGAGAACGGCTACAGCGTACTGCGTGTACGCCCTGAAGGCGAATCTCCCCATCGTGACACTGAAGGGCTGGTCACTGCGACCGGGAATTTGCCGGAATTAACACCCGGGGAATACTTGAGGCTACAGGGGATCTGGGCGCGGCATCCAAAACACGGGATGCAGTTTCAAGTCGAGCGAATGGAGCAAGCGCTACCTGCGACACTGGAAGGCATTCGCAGGTACCTGGGTTCGGGATTGCTAAAGGGCATCGGCCCGGCTTATGCAGAGCGCATCGTGAATCACTTCGGGCTGGAAACCATCGACATTATTGACAAGCAGCCGGAGCGTTTGCGTGAGGTCGCCGATATCGGCCCAAAACGCAGCCAGCAGATCCTGCGCGCCTGGGATGAACAGAAACAAATTCGCGGGGTGATGATCTTCCTCTCCGGGCATGGGGTGAGCACCAACCTGGCGACAAAGATCTACAAACAATATGGCGATCGCTCCCTGGAAGTCGTACAACGCGACCCTTACCAACTGGCACGCGATATTTACGGCGTCGGATTCAAGACAGCCGACCGCATTGCGCAATCGTTAGGATTGCCGGCCGAGCATCCATCGCGCCTGGAAGCGGGGTTGATTTACACGCTGGAAGAATTCTCATCGGATGGGCACGTGTACGTGCCTCAAAGCGATCTTTTGATGCGCGCCGCCGAACTGCTGGGTGCAAAAACCGAAGCCATCCAGGCCGCAATCCCGCGGCTGGCATTGCAAGGATTGATCATCATCGAGGGTGAACGCGTTTACCCGGCTAACCTGCACGCGGCAGAGGTTGGGGTTGCTTGGCGATTGCGCGCCCTGGCTGAGACAAAAGAGAGCAGGCTGCAAGATATGCCGCTTTACCGGCATGGCCTGGGACTGTTGGCGCTGGATCAGCGCCTCAGTTCCGTCCAACAAGAAGCGATAGTGCAGGCCCTGAATAATCCGGTTAGCGTGCTGACCGGCGGCCCGGGCACGGGCAAAACGACAACCATCAAAGCCTTGATCGCCGCTCTGGAAGCCGACCACAAGAAATATGCGCTGGCCTCCCCCACCGGGCGCGCCGCCAAGCGCCTGGCGCAGGCCAGCGAGCGCACCGCCAGCACCATCCACAGGCTGCTGGGGTTCTCGCCTCAGGAAGGCGCCAAGTACAACGAAGATAATCCGCTCCCAGTGGATCTAGTGGTGATCGACGAAGCCTCGATGCTTGATTTGCAGTTGACTCACAGCCTGCTGAAGGCGCTCAAGCCCGGCACCCATTTGTTGTTCGTAGGCGACGTGGACCAACTGCCATCCGTGGGCGCAGGGGATGTGCTGCGCGAGGTTATTTTGAGCGGAGTTGCCGCAATCACCCGGCTACAAATGATCTACCGTCAAGGCGCAGAATCTCACATCGTATCCAACGCGCACTTGATCAATCAGGGAGAGATGCCCCAGACTCCGAAGGTGAGCGAGGATTTCTTCTTATTTCCTGCAAAAGACGCTGATGAGGCGGCGAAATGGGTCGTGGAACTGGTGACGGAACGGATCCCCAAGCGCTTCCAACTCGATCCATTGAAAGATATCCAGGTATTAGGGCCGCTGTACCGCGGCCCAGCTGGCGTCAGCGCCCTGAACGCGGAGCTGCAGCAGGCGCTGAACCCCGCCTCGGGGCTAAAGAGCGAGCGCAGCTTCTTTGGCCAGTTGCTGCGTTCCGGTGACCGCGTGATGCAGGTTCGCAATGACTACGACAAAAACGTTTTCAACGGGGACATCGGGCTGATCACGGAGATCAGCAATGAACAGCAAACCCTGACTGTCGATTTCGAAGGGCGGCTGGTGGCTTATGATTGGAGCGAAGCAGATGAGCTGACCCTGGCCTATGCCGTAACCGTGCACAAGTCGCAGGGTTCCGAATTCCCAGTGGTGGTGATGCCGGTGCTCACGCAGCACTATGTCATGCTGCAGCGCAATTTGCTCTATACAGGGGTCACGCGTGCAAAGAAGTTGTGCGTTCTGGTGGGGAATAAGAAAGCGATTGGTATCGCGGTGAAGAACAATAAGGTGGCGGAAAGATGGTCAGGCTTGGCAGAGAGGCTGAAGAAACAAACCCCATCCCCTACCCCTTCCCCTTGAAAGGGGAAGGGGACAACAGTTCAACAAATGTTGCTTCGAGATGCATCACACTCCCGATTAAGCTGCCTGCCAGAATGCGCCCACCGTTAGATTTTGTTGCCATATTTGCACTACGTCAAAAGTACAAATTCAAACTTCCATTCATACATCTACACATCCATACATCGCTGTGATCGGCTATCAGATTCGACGAACTCACGATCTTATTGCCTTAAATCATCAACCACGGGAAAGATGAGTCACATCCATCGCTACGATGGGTTATTTATGCCGCCGGCTGATAAATCTGGATCAGATTACCGCAGGTATCGTCGAATATGGCCTGGGTTGTCGGCCCCATTTGAGTGGGCGCCATCGTAAATCTGACGCCCAGGCTTTCCAGTTTTTTGTGCTCAGCCTCGATGTCTTTTACCTCAAAAGCGGTGATGGGGATGCCGTCTTTGACCAACGATTCTTTGAGAGCTCTCATGGCTGGATAGTCGGCATTCGGCTCCAACAGCAACTCCGGACCGTCTGGGTCTTCCGGCGACACTACGGTGATCCAACGGACACCATGGCCCAATTCCATGTCTTGTTTTTTCACGAAGCCTAAAACCTCGGTATAAAACTGCAGGGCTTTGTCGTAGCGGTCGATCGGTACACTGGTAAGCGATATTTTCATTTTACAGATTTCTCCTGGACGAATTATTTACCTTTATTATATGCAACCTACAGGTTGCATGTCAAGAGCTCTTTTTCCGGCCAGTCCTGGAGAGCGCCATTATCCAATCCTGGATCTTGATCAGCGGATCGCTATTCAAGTAATGCAGCTTCTCACGGCCATTCCAGGTGGTGACGATCAAATTCGACTCTTCAAGCGCATCCAGATGCTTTGAGATCGCTTGTCGCGACATATCGATTTTCCGCACCATGAGCAATTTCACGCAAAGTTCATACAACGTTTGCCCGCCTTTGGTCGATAGTTCAACCAGAATCTGCCTGCGCGTAGGATCGGCCAGAGCCTTGAAAAGCGTATCGATATCCACGGGTTGATTATATGCAACCTATAGGTTGCATGTCAAAGAAAAAAGGGGCTGGCACATACCGATCTAAAACGGCCAGCGCATGCGCTGGCCGTTTGTTTCCTGGTGGAGATGGCGGGAATCGAACCCGCGTCCGAATGATTAGGTGCGTGCACATCTACGAGCGTAGTCGGTTGTGCTTGTCGCCGAATGGCCCACAATCGACAAGGGGGTCCACGCGGCCATCCGTTGTGTCTTTCACGTACTAAACGGAGTCGTACGCGGCACTCCGGCATTGTCTCGCCCGTTCCCACCCAGCCGGAGGGAGGGTGAGGCGGACGCGGCCCACAAGGAGCCGGGCAACTCGATCCTAGCCGGTTTTACGCGGCGAGGGGGAGAGCTGCGTAGTCAGTGCTTTTGGCACTTGATTGTTGCGCTGAGTTAACGAGGTCGGCGCCTCTCGGCTCGCAATGCACGACCAGCCTCATCCGTCGAAGCCAGTCATCCCCAAGTGGAGAAATTATAGCAGGCTCCCGTAAGCGAAGTATTAGAGGGCAACCAGGGGGAAAGAAAAGTCTCCACAATCCCTGACCCAGCTATCCATATTTCCTCCATATTAGCTCGCTAGAGTATGGGCAATACTAAAACCGACGAACGGAAGGAATGACTATGAAAGCGATCGTTCATCACGAGTATGGCTCAGCAGATGTTCTGAGATTGGAGGAGATCGAAAAACCGACACCAGCAGACGACGAAGTGTTGGTTCGTGTTTATGCGGCCTCAGTGAACCCCGCTGACTGGTACGGCATGAAAGGAATCATCGTCGCTCGCCCCGGCGGCGGTTGGCTGAAACCCAAAGACCCTAGGATCGGCGGCGATTATGCAGGGGTTATTGAAGGTGTTGGCAGAAAGGTCAAAGACTTCAAACCCGGCGACGAGGTCTACGGTAGCCGCCACGGCGCCTTGGCTGAATACATCTGCGTGAGCAAGTCCATTTCCTCCAAACCCTCTAATATTAGTTTCGAACAAGCCGCCGCCGTACCAACGGCAGCTCTCACCGCGCTGCAAGGGTTGCGCGATCATGGCAAACTAAAAGCCGGACAAACGGTCCTCATCACTGGCGCGGCCGGTGGCGTCGGGCATTTTGCTGTGCAGATCGCCAAGGCCATGGGTGCGGAGGTGACCGGCGTTTGTCGCACGCAGAACCTCGATTTCGTGCGCTCGCTTGGCGCTGATCATGTCGTCGACTACACCCGTGAGGACTACACCCAGACAGACCGTCACTATGACCTCATATTGGATATTGCCAGCACCAAGTCCTGGTCTGCCTTAAACCGAATCCTCAAGCCTACTGGGATGCTCATCCTCGTCGGGGCTCCGGGCGCAAACAAACCTCTGGGACCGCTGGGCCAGATCGGCAGGTTGATGTTAGGTTCACTTCGTTCGAGGCAGAAAATGCGTTTCTTCGTTGCCAGCTTCAACCATGAGGACTTTGCTCACATGCGAGAGCTCATCGAAAGCGGCAAGATGACCCCTGTCCTTGATGGCACCTATCCCATGATTGAGGCCGTTGAGGCGATGCGCTTGCTAGGCGAGGGTCACGCTCGCGGAAAACTGGTTGTAACAATGAACGCAAAGAAAAACGGGCGCGCATTTTAAACTTAAATAGAGCAGGAAGAAGGTCAGCCTTCTTTCTGCTCTATTTCCCTTATACTCCTCCCATGTCAGATCTCATCCTCGTCGTTGACGATGAACCCAAGATAGTCGCTCTGGCGCGCGACTACCTGGTCAAGAACGGTTTCCGAGTCGCTTCCGCCAGCGATGGTCAATCTGCCTTGGCGAGCGCCCGCCGAGAAAAGCCCGATCTGATCATCCTCGACCTGATGCTTCCGCGAATGGATGGTCGTGAAGTGTGCAGAATCTTGCGCCGCGAAAGCGAAGTGCCTATCATTATGCTTACGGCACTGGCAGAAGAAATAGACCAGGTCACCGGACTCGAAATTGGAGCGGACGATTACATCACCAAACCATTTTCCCCGCGGGCGCTGGTGGCGAGAGTGCGGGCGCTGCTTCGCCGCACCCGAGGAAGCGTCAAAGCGCCGAGCATGATCCGTGTCGGCGGACTTGAGATCGATTCTGAGAAGTACAGAGTGACATTCAAAGGAAAACCGATCAAATTAACTCGCAACGAATTCAAATTATTGCAATTACTGGCCAGCCGGCCTGGACAAACCCTCAGCCGCAGTCAATTACTCGATAACTTGCACGGCTCTGCCACGAGTTTCGACCGTAGCGTGGATTCGCACATCAAGAATCTGCGCAAAAAACTCGAGAACGTTTCTGGAATAGGGATGATCGAAACCGTGTATGGGATCGGTTACCGCTTCAGTGAGCAAAGGCACGAAAAATGACTCAAAACCCTGATCCCTCCCCCAAAGGATCCAAGGAAAGAGAATGGCAAGGGGGAATGCGATACCTGCCGATTTTCCTTTTTATCATCGCAATCATTTTTTTATTCTTCGGCGGGTCAGCAGCTCTCCTTTATAACGTTTTCGCAGAATATTCCGGCGTCAGAAACCTGTGGCTCTTGATATGCGGTGTTCCTTTCGGCCTGATCATCACCGCAATCTTCATTATCTACAATCTGTATTCTCGCTACGGTAAGCCGTTGCGACAAATACTCGGCGCCATCGATACAGTCGCCGAAGGCGATCTCAGCGTTCGCGTTCAGGAAGATAGTTCGCCTCAGTTTGGAGAACTGATAAAGCGCTTCAACAAAATGGTCGGTGAATTAGATCGGTCTGACCAACAACGGCGTAATCTCGCTGCAGATATAGCCCACGAACTGCGCACGCCTCTGCACATCATTCAGGGGAAATTGGAAGGCATCACGGATGGGGTTTACGAGGCCACGCCTAAACATATCAATGACGCCCTGGAGGAGACTAAATTACTCACGCGATTGGTGAACGACCTCCAGACACTTTCTCTCGCCGAAACTGGACAACTTCCGCTGAACAAGACCACTTTCTTAGTTGGTGACATTATTCGAGATCTCAGTTCAAGTTTTTCATCCCAGGTAATGGCTCTAGAGATTAATCTCAAAGAGAAAATCGGGGATTTGGATCAGCAAATCACCGCGGATTATGTGAGGCTTAATCAAGTCTTTGGCAATCTGATTTCAAATGCACTGCGCCACACACCAAAGGGCGGAACGATTTCGCTTGAAACCGAATCCGTTGCCGGCGAAAGGAGGCGCGTTCGGATCAAGGTCAAGGATACGGGCGAGGGGATTTCTCCCGAGAATCTTCCGTTTATTTTCGACAGGTTTTGGCGCGGTGAAAAATCACGGACACGCGAGGGCCACGCCAGCAGCGGGCTGGGATTGGCAATCGCCAAACAGCTCATCCACGCACACGGTGGTACGATCGAAGCCCACAGCGAATTAGGTAAAGGGACAAGCTTTGTAGTTGAATTGCCCGAATAAAAGTGAATCGCCGGAAAACTCAAAGGGAGGTGTTTTTGAACGAGGAAAGCGCCTCCCGAACGGCAGCCGTTTCCTCTGTCATGAGTTGAACGACGATTCCATCCTGATCCTCAACCGCGACCCCCAACTGCCCGTCACGTTCAATTACTTTAATTTCCTTATCCTCCACACGTTCGAGCGCTGCCAACCAACCTGCCTCATCGGGAATGGTGAAGGAGTATGAACTTAAGCCTGTCAGGTCTTTTCCACGCCGCGGGGCATTGAGGCTATGCCAGGTATTGGCGCCTACATGGTGGTGATAACCTCCGGCTGCGAAGAACAGGGCTGTAGGAAGAGCCATCATTACATCCAGTCCCAGTCGATGGCGATAGAAAGCTTCCGCGGTTGTCAAGTCAGAGACCTGGAGGTGAATGTGGCCGATATCCATGCCTGGGTCGACCTTGCCCGTTTGCGCGGCAGCTTGGTCGGCCTCTTCCAGCAGTTTACGCAGATCAAGAGGGAGGTTGCCCGATTGGAGGGCGTTGTCCATCCGAGGCCATTCTTCCCGTGGGCGATCGCGATACAGTTCAATACCGTTGCCCTCAGGGTCGGCGAGATAAACAGCTTCGCTGAAAAGATGATCGGCTGCCCCCTGCAGCGGATAGCTGGCAGCCACGATACGCAGCAAGGTACTGGCGAGCGGAACACGACCGGGGAAACGGAACGCGGTGTGGTAAAGTCCAACGCTATGTGAGTTCGAGGGCGCGGGGCGAGCGTCCTTGCGCTCGATCAAGGCAAGCAGGGCGGGCGGCCGCCCGGTAGCCGTTAGCCTGGCGTAGGTATCGGTCTTTTCGATGAGCTGCATGCCCATCAGGTCACCGTAAAAAGCCACTAAGTTCGGCAGGTTACGGACCTGGTACTCGACCTGTGCAATGTGTGTTGAAGTGTGGATTCGGAATTTTTCTGGGTTCATATTTCCTATATTACTGATGCGTCGCAAGGCTCTCGTAACAGAGTATTGACACATAGACGATTATCTATTATTATTTATTGCATAGATAGCTATCTATATAACGCCAAATTTGGAGAAAGGAGCCAACATGTTCTCAAAGGACGAAGAACTGGCCGTCATTGGTGACGGTGGTTGCTGCGGCGGCACCGGCTGCTGCTAATAGTCTACTGTCAACGATTGGCGGTATACAAAACAGCGGGCGGTGTACCCAGCCAAAAACAAGGCTGGCTGACTGCCCGCTGTTTATTTAACTTCTGCCAACTGGATGAACTGTTCGGCGGCCTGTGATTCAGGGGCAAATGTAGTGATCAGTTGGCCGCAGCAAAAGGCAACTTTCTCCTGATTCAGCATGTAGAAAGTGTTCTTGCCCTTTTCTTCGGCGTTCACCAAGCCAGCCTCGCGCAGCACAGCCAGGTGGTGTGATACTGTTGGCTGGCTGACGTTTACCACCGCGACGATCTGATTCACATTGCGCCACTCACAGCAGCAACATTCCATGATCTGCTGGCGCGTCGGGTCCGCCAGCACTTTGGCGAATGCGACCGGATCCAAGGGACTCGTCTTTGCTTTCATATTGACCGCGCTCTATACGTAAGTTTACTCAATTTGCAAGGAGATGTCAACGGAGATAGCGGGTAAACAAGTTAACTAGGCCTTGTTTACTTGTTTGCTCGTCTACTTTCTATGTGACTCCACATGATATAGTCATTTTCATTCATGAAACTCCTTTCCCTCAGCGATCAAGTACTTGAATTCATCTACAGCCCTTCAGTGAGAAACCGCTTCGCCGATGTGGACCTGGTCCTGGGGTGTGGGGACCTGCCCTACTTTTATCTGGAATATCTCGTCGATCAGGTTGGCAAGCCGGTCTTCTATGTGCGCGGCAACCATGCGGCCACCGTCGAGTATTCGCAAGGCGCTGAGCGCAGAGGGCCATGGGGCGCTGTGGATTTACATCGGCGTACGGTAAACCATCAGGGACTGCTGATGGCGGGATTCGAAGGCAGCGTCCGTTACCGTCAGGGTCCCTTCATGTACACCCAATCAGAAATGTGGGGCATGGTCTTGAACATGGCGCCGCGCTTGGTGGCAAACCGCCTCCGTTACGGCAGATCGCTGGACCTTCTTGCCACCCACGCACCACCGTGGGGAATCCAGGATCAGGATGATCCTGCACACCAGGGCTTCAAAGCGTTCCGCTGGCTGCTGAATGTGTTTAAGCCACGCTATCATTTTCACGGACATATTCACGTGTACAGCAAAGAGACCCCGGTGCTAACTCGATTTCGCGACACCCTGGTGATCAATACCTATGGATACCGCGAAACCAATTTGCATCTGCATCCGCTGCCGAGGCCAAGCCGGGAAACCCATCCTGCGGTGTAAATATGGCGAGCAATGAAGGTTCTTACTCCTCCGCGGTAATGGATTTCAAGCGCGCCCGGCGACGCGCGGACCTGCAGGAAATCCTGGATCGTCTGGGCAGGAAACCCAGCCGGCTGCTGTCATTCGAAAAGGTGCGCCGCTCCATCGCCGAAGGAAGCCTGTTGCCGCGCACACTGCGCAATATTCCAATGGAAGCCATTGTAGGGTCCGTCGGGCGCTACGAAGATTTCAATCGCCAATTCCTGCCGCGCCAGGAGGCACAGTTGGGCCGCTGGGCGCGGGTGCGCATGGCATTCGAATATTCCGGCTTGCCGGCCATCGAGGTGTACCAGATTGGCAAGGTTTACTTTGTGCTCGATGGTCATCATCGGGTTTCGGTGGCGCGGCAACTAGGCGCAAAGGAGATCGAGGCCTACGTCACCGAGATCCCCAGTAAGGTGCCTTTGTCTCCTGAAGACGATGCCGACGATCTGATTATCAAAACCGAGCAGGCCCGCTTCTTAGAAGATACGCACATCGACGAGCTGCATCCGGAAGTAGACCTCAGCGTCACGGCTCCCGGGCGCTATGAGCAACTGCGTGAACATATCGCCGCACACCGCTACTTTATGGGTTTGGATCAAAAGCGCGAGATCGAATACGGAGAAGCCGTCCAACATTGGCTGAGCGAAGTCTATTTGCCCGCGGTCGCTGAAATCCGGCGGCTTGACCTGTTGCGCGATTTCCCCAAGCGCACGGAGACAGATATCTACTTGTGGTTGATGAAGCACCGCGCCCAACTTACGAAGCAACTGGGTTGGGAGCTTGGCACCCAAGAAGCCGCGGCCCATTTGTGGAACCGCCTGTACACCAAGCCGCGGCGCACCTGGGAACGGTTCAGGCGCTTTATCGGTAAAGTGTTTCCAATCAAAGCGCTGCAGATGGGCCCAGTGCCCACCGAATGGCGGCTGAGTCGGGGCCAGTTGCGCGCAGGGAATCGCCTGTTCCCGCGTATCCTAGTGCCGATCAGCGGTGAAGATGCGAGCTGGATGGCGGTGGATATGGCCATCATGGTGGCTAGGCGCGAAAACAGCGAAGTGCGTGGCGTGCACGTGCTAAATGCGGAGGACAAGAATGAGAGCGCCAAGGTCGAACGCATTCGCGAAGAGTTTGAAAAGATGCTGGCAAAGGCCGGCATCCGCGGGCAGCTGGTGCTGGAGCACGGAAATATTTCGCGGCGCGTGGAAGCCCGCTCTCATTGGAGCGATCTGGTTGTGCTGCACCTGAAGCATCCGCCTGGCAACCAGCCTATGCAGCGTTTGCTGTCCGGGCTACGCGCATTTTTGCAGCGCAGCCCACGCCCTGCGCTAGTGGTCGGACAGGCTTCACAGATGAAGCATGGGCTGGTGGCTTACGATGGGAGTCGAAAAGCCCAAGAAGCTCTATATCTCGCCGCTTACTTAGCTTGCTGCTGGGGCACCAAGATCACAGTATTGACCTCGCTGGAGAAGAGCCTGAAGGAAAGTCTAAATCTGCAAAAAGCCAAAGGCTACCTGGTATCCCAAGAGGTGGAGGCGAATTACATTCAGCGGCGCGGCCCGGCCGGACCGGCAATAGTCACCGAGTCCGCGGAAAGTGGATGCGATTTCGTGTTGATGGGCAGCTATGGACAGGCGCCGCTCATCGAGCTAATGTGGGGAAGCACGCTAGATTATGTGTTGCGCGAATTTCAGGGGCCAGTCTGGATTTGTAGTTAATGAGTCGCGTAACCAGGTAGTTTGACAGTCGAGTAGTTCACAAGTCGGAATATTATTCCAACGAACCATATGAAACCAACACCCAAGTTCCGGCTGAAGCCTCGACTCCCAAAAGAAAAAGAGGTGTTGAGGTTTCAGCCGGAATATTTAATAGCCAATTTCGATTGACACTACCATATCCCTCGCCTAAACTCTCAGTATGTCTATGCGCATAGTTTACGAGAGACCCCGTGACCGTTGAAACCATAACGGCAATCAATGCACGGTCCACCCTGCCACCAACAATCCAGGGCTGGGAGATCTATCTACAGGATCAAGGTAGTTCAATTCACACAGTGAAAGCTTTTACAGCCGACCTGCGGTTGCTGGCCTCCTACCTTCCCGCCGACCAACCGGTGGGCACCATCACCACCAAGGATCTTGACACTTTTCTTGACTGGATGCAAAACGAGCGCGGAGTTCCTTGCAGCCCCAAGACCTTTGCGCGACGGGTGACATCGATCAAGTCGTTCTTCCGGTGGTTGCAGAGTTCAGGCGCCGTACTGGCAGACCCGGCGGAACAGGTGCTGCAAAAGAGCGTGCTGAGCCCCCTGCCGGACGTGCTTAGCGCCGAAGAAATGGAAAAGGTGCTGAAGGTTGCCGACCGCCAACGCCGTGGCCGGAAACTGGATGCGCGCACCTATGCTCTCGTTTCGCTGCTGCTGCACACTGGGATCAAAAAGGGCGAATGTTTGGCGCTGAAGACCAACCACGTTGATCTGGAGGCGCCAGGCGGGCCGCTTCTTTTCGTGCGCTATGCAAGTCCCAAGAATCGTTACAAAGAACGCAAGATCAGCCTGCCCGAAGAATGGGCGGACGCATACGATGAGTATCGCCAACAATACGACCTCGATGAGGCGCTTTTTCCCTGGTCTCCGCGGCGGCTTGAATATTTGCTAGAAGACCTTGGAAAAGAAGTCGGGCTGAAAAAGCAGCTCTCGTTCCTAATGTGCCGCTGGTCCTGCGCGCTTAAGGACATGCTTGATGGAATGGATGAAAACGCGCTGCGCCAAAAGCTGGGTGTCTCGGAGATCCAATGGCGCGAGCTAGGAATGAAGTTGCACCAACTACGAGGGGATGAGCAGCTGGCGTTGTTTTAGGTGGTTCTTCGCACATTACTCCTAAGCTCCCCTGTCTGCATCCACTGGGATCTGGCTCAGTAGAGATCTAGATCAGTAGACAGGAAGGACAAGCGTGAGTTAGGTAATCGAACCACATAAATGCCTAACTTTCTGGCTGAAATAACTGGGCTTTCACGTAGTAATGTCCATTATTACTGCATACGCCTTGTCGCTCGCCAGCAGCAGGTTTTTGCGTAGCGATTCTTTTTCGTCAAGTTTAATCTCCAACCAGGCAATGGATCGATTTCAGAAATCCGGCCGCAGCTACAACCACTTCACCACAATATCCCCAATCACATCCGCGGCTTCGTCGCCCTGGTCGGCGGCATTGGAAAGGTGACGGTAGATTTCACGCAGTTTCAATATCTGCATCATCCCGTCGATATCCTTGGGCGTCTTGAACAAATCCGCCAGCGCTTCGCGGTAAACATGCTCGACCCGATTTTCCAGGGCCTTGGCGCGCACAGCATGGTCACTAGCCACATTAGGATGGTCTTGTAGTTGCTGGACGGCGCGATAGATCTCCAAAGCCGCGTCGGCCAGCAGGGAGACTATACGCTCGATATAGGTATTGCCCTCCACTTCGAACAGCTTGAGCTCATCCATGGTTGTATTGGCATAATCGAGGATGTCGTCGATATTCAGCGATAGCGCGTAAATGTCTTCACGATCAAAAGGGGTCACGAAGGTATTGTTCAACTCGTCAACCAGTATTCGGCGAACTTCATCCCCTTCCTTCTCGGCGCGGTTCAATTCGTCGACCAGTTTCGCGTCGGGTTCGCGCAGATAACGGCGTAAGGCGTCCAATCCCTGCACAGTGAGTTCCGCCTGCTTGGTGAGCAGGTCCAGGAAACGGTTCTTCTTGCGAGCACGAGCAAATAATCCCATCACACTCTCCCATTAGATCGTTGCAAACTTACATGAATTGCCCTATTAGTATCATCGCGCAAGCGATAAGGATGCGCCAGCCGGTATCCAGGCATCCAGATGATCTCACCATTTTTGCATAGCAGCGGCCAGCCGTCCCGTGCCCGTTTGGGCATCTTCTCATTGACCATAAAGTCCGCCAGCTTTAGCGAGCCATCATCCATGCCCAAAGGTTGGATGCGGTCGCCCGGATGCCGCCGGCGGAGGACAAGGTCGTCGCCGACGCGATCTCGGTCCAGCCAGGCTTCGAAAGGATCCTGATTCTGCTCGGCTTTCGACCTCACTGGAACTGCCTCTTGTAATTCAAAGCGCCAACCCAAATTTAATTCGACCGCGGCAGGAACCTCGAGATGGACACCCTGAGCAGGCGCCTGCGGCCAATCGACGGGTAGGTCAGCTTCCCAATCAGCGACCCAGAAATACTCACCTTCGTTAAGTAGATACAGACCGATCGCCCAATCTTGGGGAGCAGATACAGGCTGCCCTACGAGGTCCAAAGCACGACGAACTGCAGCGTAATCTAAATCACGCAAATCAGGACGCAACATCTCCGCAGCACGGCGGAGGAGAATTCGCTGCAATGCCAGAGGCTCATCCAAAAAAGCCCCGCGATGCAATCGAATGTAAGCGTGATCATGGCTGCTCAAGCAGCGCGCCCAAGCCTCATCGGCCAATCGATCGACTACTTCCGATTCGTCTCGCAGTAAGTCAGCGGTCTGACGCAACCGCAGCTTGATGCCGGGTGAAATTTGATCTAATTGTGGCAATAGTTCATGGCGCAGCCGGTTGCGGAAAAAGGTGGTGTCCAGATTAGATAGGTCTTGCAAAGGCTGCAATCCATTTGCCTCGCAATATTCCAGGATCTCCTGTCGCCAGAAGGACAACAACGGGCGCACCAGCGGGATCGTTTCGCTCCAGGGGTTGGGCAGTAAACGCATGGACATGCCGCGCAACCCGCGGGGACCGGCGCCCCTCAGCAGGTGCATCAACACGGTCTCGACCTGGTCGTCGGCGTTATGCGCCACCGCAACTGCCTGGGCGCCCTGCTCCTCGGCAACTCGGAAAAGAAACCCATAACGCAGCTCGCGCGCAGCCTCCTCGATCGACATTGAATGCCGTTCGGCAAAGGCGCTGATCTCTGCGCGTTCGGTAAAACGGGGAAAGCCGTAGCTGGATGCAATCACTTCGGCTTGGCGAGCCTCTTGGGCAGACTCGGGTCGCAAACCGTGATCAAGATGCGCAACCACCACATTCGCACCTACCTGATGAAGGGCATGCAACAACGCCAGCGAATCCGGGCCACCGGAAAAACCAATCAGCAGCGGCTCTTCTCTTGAAAGCCCGCAATCCTCCCCGTAGATTTCCGAAAATCGTTTGAATCGCATTATTCGAATTATAGCCGCCGGGCAGTTTGCCAATTTTTTCCCCGTACCATGTATACTTCGTTAGTCAACTGTTGATTGAGTTCCATGGCAACGCCCAATCACTCCCCTGCACAAAAAATCCTCGTGGTCGACGACGATCTTGACACGCTGAAACTAGTTGGGTCAACCCTGGAAAAACAGGGATACATCATTATCGCTGCCCAAAATGGATTTGAGGCCCTGGAAAAAGCCTCCGAGCATCTGCCCGATCTCATTCTACTGGACATCATGATGCCCAAAATGGACGGGTATGAGGTCACTCGGCGAATTCGGTCCAATCCGGACACTGCCACTATCCCCATAATTTTGTTCACCGCTAAAGGACAGGTAGCCGACAAGGTCATAGGTTTGGAGGCGGGCGCGGACGAATACCTGACCAAACCCACTCATCCGGCTGAAATGATTGCCCGCGTGCGCAGTTTGCTCAAGCGCCCGACCATGCCGCTGACGAGATCCAAAGCCGTATCGGCCAGCTTAGCCACCGTCGTGGGAGTGATGGCGGGCAAAGGTGGACAGGGGGTTTCGACTCTCGCCGTAAACCTGGCCGCCGGCCTTCAAAAGCGCTTTGAAGGTTTGCCTGTGGTGCTTGCGGAATTTCGGCCTGGCCGCGGTGATATTGGCCTTCAATTAGGTTATTCCAATCCGCAAGGTTTGAACGGACTGTTGGAAAAAGATGTTCAGGACATTCACCGTGGCGCGGTCGAATCCTCCTTAGTCACCCACAAATCCGGATTAAGGCTTCTGCTCAGTTCCCACAATCCGATTGACGTTACTCTGCTTTCAGGGGCAGAACAAATCACTGCGGTCATGCGGGAATTGATCCACGTAGCGCCTTATTGCGTCCTTGACCTTGGCGTGGGCTTGGATGCAGCCACACAGCGCGTCTTGGACTTCTGTTCAAAACTGGTTGTGGTTGTCGAACCGGATCCTCACTCGATAATTCGCACCACCAGCCTCTTGAACAGCTTGAACAAGATAGGTTTTCCCTCCAACAAAGTAATGGCCGTTGCTGTGCATCGCGTTCGCTCGGAACAAGCCATGAGTATTACCGAACTGCAAAGGTCCATAGGAACGGAAGTCAGCGCCGTGTTTACCCCTGCACCAGAGTTGGCTTTCCAAGCCATTCAAACTCACCAATCGATGCTGGCAGCAGATCCAAACAGTTTCACTGCACAGCAGACGATGCACCTGGCAAGCCTGGTCACCGAACGGGTTGCGGCTTAGCACCCCAGCAAAATAAACCTCGCGAAGGCTGGACTTGGCGACAAGCCCATCTTTAAGTCCAGCCCCTCTCCTCCACTCCGTTTATGGTCGGGGCGAGCCCTTCAAGAGGTTAAGACTTAGCGCGCCCCGCGGCGCCCGAACTGCTTTTCCAACAAATCAATTGACAGGTGAATCATGGTCGGTCTGCCATGCGGGCAGGTACGCGGCGCCGCGCAGGCCTCCAGGTCGCGTAAAAGCGCGCGCTGTTCCTCCACGGATAAGAGTTGCCCTGCCTTGACTGCGACTCGCTTGCAGATCCGGGCTACCAGCCTGGCCTGCACCTCTTTTTGCAGTGGGGTTTCATCTTCTTCGAAATCTTCGACCACGGCGCGCAGCGCTCCCTCCGGGTCGCTGCCCAATAGCAGCGAAGGCATGGCGCGGACTTTGTAGGCTTGCGGGCCGAACGATTCGATTTCAAAACCCAATTCACCCAGAGCGGCTAATTGGTCTTCGAGCAATTTGGCTTGAGCAGCGGGTAGCTCTACCGTGGCCGTTTCCAAGAGGATTTGCGAGGCCGGTTTACCTCGCAGAGCCTGAAAGCGCTCAAAAAGCACGCGTTCATGGGCGGCGTGCTGGTCGACCAGATACAGCCCATCAGGTCCTTCGGCGACTAAATACGCGGACCCGACTTGGCCGACCAGCCTCAATAAAGGCACGTCGCTGCCAGGCAATCTGGGTTGCGGCGAGGGTTCTGAAGTCGAGGGCTCCACCTCGTCATCAATGGGTGATTGTTGATTGGCCTCGGGTGATGACGCCGGCATCGGCCGCCAGGCCAGACCGGGTTGGACTGGCTCCAAAGTTGGCAGCGGCGAATGAGCCAGCAAGGCGCGGCGAATGGCGCGCTGGACTGCACTGAAGACCTTGTCGTGATCCGCGAAACGCACTTCGGCCTTGGTTGGATGCACGTTCACATCCACTCTATCGAGCGGCAACTGGACGAACAGTACCGCTATGGGAAAACGTCCGATCATTAACATGCCGCGATACGCCTGCAGCACTGCGGCTGCCAGAGCCAAATCCTGCACCCAGCGTCCGTTAACAAAGAAGGTGAGCTCGGAGCGAGTACGGCGGGTCAGATCCATGGGGCTGATGAAGCCATTGACGCCGATTTCTTCCTTGGCTGCATCTACCTCGATCATGCGGCGCGCCAGCGCGGCGTCATAAAGCGCGGCCAGCACCTCACGGCGGTCGCCGCGGCCACTGGTATGCAGTGTCAGTCGTCCTTCGAGTTCAAGTGAGAACCGCACACCAGGATACGCCAACGCGTAACGCACAATTAGCTGGCTTATTTGGCGACGCTCCGTGAGTTCGCCTTTGAGAAATTTACGTCGCGCTGGAATGTTGTAGAACAGATCATCCACGCGTACTGATGTCCCCGGTGGTGCGCCGTGCACTTCGACCATGCCGGCATGCCCGGCGTCCGCCTGGACGCGGGCGGCGGCTTCCGCGTTGTGCGGGCGCGAAATCAGAGTCAGGCGCGCCACGGAAGCCATCGCCGCCAATGCTTCACCGCGGAAACCTAGCGTGCGGATGCGCGCCAAATCTTCGGCGTGGCTTATTTTGCTGGTGGCGTGGCGCTGCAGGGCGAGCGAGATTTCCTCAGCCGGTATGCCCTCCCCATCGTCGCTCACCTCGATCAGGCGCTGGCCGGCCCCTTCGACGCGGATCTGGATCTGGGTAGCGCCGGCATCTAAAGCATTCTCGATCAGCTCTTTAACCACAGACGCGGGCCGCTCCACCACTTCCCCTGCGGCAATCTGTGAAGCCAATGATTCGGGTAGAACTTTGATCGGCATTGGCGCAAGCGTAAAACGGAAAGGGGGCATCGTCAAGGAATCAAAATCTCATCTTGTTCTTCGCGCAAATTCGTGCTATTCTCGCGCGGGTCAACGCTTGATGGTCTACGCCAAAACAACAGGAGAGCAAATCCGATGCTTAGCAAAAAGGTAAGGTTACCCGTAAAGTCGTTTCTTCCACTGCTTGTTGCGATCGGTCTCGTCTTGGCATCCTGCAGCGGCCTTGGTGCCGGCGACACAGCCGGAGAGCAGCCATCCGGAGGGGACGTAGGTGGGGCACAAACTGAAGGTGAGGCGGCCGATGGTCAAGGCCAGGATACTGGAGTGGATGCAGCGGGCGGCTCTGGCCTCTGCGCCAATCCATACTTCCCGGTGGTCAACGGGGCAACCTGGACTTACTCAGTAACTGGATCCCCCATTCAGGATTTTAGTTACACAGATACCATCACCAACGCAAGCGCAAATGGATTTACCTTGAGCACTTCTTTCGCCCTTGAGGGAGGATTGCAGCGCACGCAGGCCTGGGGCTGCCAGGCGGACGGCCTGGTCGCGTTGGAATACACCGGCGGCCCATCGGCGAGCTTGTCCAGCGAGGGTTTGGTCGCCGAATTCAATACCACTGCCGTTACAGGCATCACGCTACCAGTCAATTTGGCTGTCGGATCCAGCTGGACTCAAACCATGGAATTTGAAGGCGACATGACTATCTCAGAGGGCACGACTGCTACAACTACGGGCAGCGCTACCTTTGCGGCCAGCGCTGTTGGTAACGAAACGGTTACAACGCCCGCCGGCACTTTCGAAACAATCAAGGTCGAGATCCAGCAAACCATCAACATTACAGCCAACGTGAGCGGGGTGAGCATGCCGATCACGTTCACGGGAGTTGCCACAGCTTGGTACGCTTCTGGCGTGGGAATGGTCAAGACCGTGCAGACCGAAGATTTCATGGGAAGCACTTCAACCATCGAGCTGCAGAGTTACTCTATTCCCTAGCTTTCAGACAATGCCAAAACGCCCGCCGATATCGGCGGGCGTTTTGCTTTGCCTACACCTTTGGTGCCCGATCAAACCACCGCGGGCTGGCAGTGGCTTTGCCCTCGTTCCAAAGTTGGTAGGTGAGCTGCATGTGACCAATATGCAAAGAATAGTGATAAATCACATGATGGATGATCCAGCGCAGCGGGAGTGAGCGGCCATCTTTCCCTATCGTTCCGTCCAATTGCTCGGCGGTAAAATTCCTGAGTACGCCCTCGGTCTCTTTGGCAACTGAAGCTAACCGCTCAAGAGATTCTTTTGCCGAAGTAGCTACATATTTGAATTCATCCTCGCGGACTCGTGTCTTTGGGTATCCACCGACTGTCTCGGCTATCCAGCCGTGCTCGGCGCCGGCGACGTGGACCGCCAGCACGCCCAGTGAATTTGTGGGATCAGCGCCCTCGGGCAACGAGGGGCGCCAATTGAGTCCATCGGCAGGCAAATCTTTGATTATGTTGCCAACCTGAGAACGTAATTCATCCAGGGTTTCCAGATAAGCTTGTATCTCGGCTAGCATGAGGCGACCTTTCCTTAAGTTTTAAAGTTAGGTGTTCATCCAGGCATAACTTTGAAACGTGAGGCGCAGGCTATTTAACAATCCCGCCCTCGGTGAGTTTACGCAAATCACCCAGGGCTTTCTTGATTTCCTCGGCGCTGACCTCGCGATCTTCGCTCACATGCTTTAGCTCGCCTGCGGTTGCCTTTTCTGCCGCCACCTCGCCTACGGTGCGGTCATCTTTCAGCGCTTGCTTCACTAGCGCAGCCCCCGCCTGGTAACCAATCAACGGATTCAACGCCGTGATGATAATAGCATTGCGCGCCAGCCAGCCTTCAGCTTTCTCTTTGTTGGCCGTCAGCCCAACCACGCATTTCTCCGTGAAGGTGCGCAGCGAACCGATCATGACCTGCATCATTTCAAACAGGTCGTGAGCGATAATGGGCATCATTACATTCAATTCGAGTTGTCCAGCCTGGACCGCAAGCGCCACCGTCGTATCGCAGCCGATAACATGGAACATAGCCATATCGGTCATCTCCGCCATCACCGGATTCACCTTGCCGGGCATGATGCTGGATCCGGGCTGCAGGATCGGCAGGCGGAGTTCATCCAACCCGGTCGAAGGACCTGAGGCAAGTAGACGGAAATCGTTGGCGATACGGATCATGGTGAGAGCCAGGGTACGCATAGACGCCGAAAAGTCAGCCGCATCCGCTAGGGATTGCATGCTCTCGAATAAATTGTCAGAAGTCTGCAGCTCCAGCCCGGTGATTTCTGAGAGTCGTTTTACCATTCGCGCGTGATATTCCGGATGCGCATTGAGCCCCGTGCCGGTGGCCGTGCCACCTATCGGCATACGGCGCAGGCTGTCACCTGCACGCCTGATGCGCTCGCCATCGCGAGCAACCGCTTTGGCATAGCCGCCGAATTCCTGACCCAGTCGCACGGGCACCGCATCTTGCAAATGGGTCCGGCCAGACTTCACGATGTGATCGAATTCCTTAGCCTTGGTTGCCAGGGCCGCAGCTAAGCCGTCCACTACATTCAACAGTTCGTCCAGGCGCCAAAGACATCCCAATCGGATCGCCGTAGGAATCGTGTCATTGGTCGATTGCGCCATATTCACGTGGTCGTTGGGGTTGACCAGGTTTTTGCCTAGTTCACCGCCCAGCAGCTGGGTGGCGCGGCTGGCGATCACCTCATTGACATTCATGTTGTGGCTGGTGCCAGCGCCTGCCTGGAATGGATCGACGACGAATTGATCTTCCCACTTTCCATCCATCACTTCAGCGGCAGCTTTGGAGATGGCTTCGGCTTTGTCCTCATCCAACAAGCCAAGTGCTTGGTTTACGTCCGCGGCCGCACGCTTGATGGCAGCCATGGACCAGATGAAGGCTCGCCAAGGCTTGAGACCGGAGATAGGGAAGTTCTCAACGGCTCGCTGGGTTTGCGCCCCGTACAGCGCGTTCGCAGGAACGCGCACTTCCCCCAAAGAATCTTTTTCAATTCGGAGTGAGTCGCTCATCTTCACCTTCCTGGCCCAATAGATGCGATAGGTAAATCGATTCTAGTCGATTCGCTTCCGGCGTTCAACTTCGCGACAAAAAAGAGGAAGCTACTGCTTCCTCTTTTCTTCGGCGAAGGAGGGTTACTTTCCGTGCTGCTGCCAGCCTTCCCAGTATCCCGGCCCATTCGTGAAGTAATCATAATTGGGCTGGATGTCGGGTCTCAAGTTGACACTTTCACCGGCCTGCAGCACCTTGGTGCTGTCTACCTTCACGGCGTGGCCGTGGTGGTTAGTGCCTTCAAACGTCTGGTCGAATCCAGGGGTGCCGACGGGTTGGGCGATATGCTCGCCACCCTTGGCCGCGTACGCCTCGGGGACTTCGTCCTCGGTGAAGATGGCCTCGAACGGGCATTCGGGAATGCAGGCGCCGCAGTCGATGCAGGTTACCGGGTCGATGTAGTACCAGGGATACTTATCCTGGGGCATGCCAGGTACGATGCATTCCACTGGGCAAACATCCACGCAGCCGCCATCTCGCAGGCACAAACTGGTAATAATATGGGTCATTTCTGATGCACCTCCGTTAGACCAAAATTTATCCGCCGGTTTGGTCGTTTATCCGGCGAAGCGTTTACTCACTTCGTCCCAATTTACCACGTTCCACCAGGCCTTCACATAATCCGGTCGGCGATTCTGGTAATTGAGGTAATACGCGTGCTCCCAAACATCCACGCCGAGAATCGGCGTTCGGCCATTGGACATGGGATTGTCTTGGTTGGGTGTGGCTAATACAGACAAGGCGCCAGAACTATCTTTGACCAACCAACCCCAGCCGCTGCCGAACTGGCCGACAGCTGCAGCGGCTAACTTCTCTTGTAACGAGGCAAAATCGCCAAATGCTTTTTTGATCGCATCCGCCAGTGCACCGCCGGGTTCGCCGCCGCCCTTTGGCGACATGATCTCCCAGAACATGCTGTGGTTCCAATGGCCGCCGCCATTATTGCGCACTGCGGTGCGAATATCTTCTGGAACGGCGTTCAGGTCCTTGAGCAAATCTTCGACTGATTTATTGTCGAGCTCGGGATGCTTCTCAATCGCAGCATTCAGGTTGTTAATGTATGCCTGATGATGTTTGTCGTGATGGATCTCCATCGTGCGGGCATCGATGTGAGGTTCAAGAGCATTGAATTCGTAGGGAAGTTTGGGAAGAGTGAAAGCCATTGCTGCGCTCCTTTACAATTGCACAGGTTACTGGGGAGAACGTCCAGTAAATTGCTGCGTTACAATTCGAGACGAACAAATCGATTGTAATTGCGCCCTACCCCTTTGTCAAGAAAATCACAAATAAACCGCGTGGACTCGTCCCCGACCCCAAGATTTCCACCGCAGTTGGCGTTGCTGCTAGGTATTCTCGCTGTAGCCTCAGCGTCATTGCTCATACGATTCGCTCAGCGCGAAGTTTCTTCATTAGTGATCGCCGCCTACCGCATGGGGCTTTCGGGATTAATCCTCATACCATTTGCACTGCCGCGTCATTCCGGTGAGATTCGGAGACTCTCAAGCCGCGAATTGTTACTGGCTGCTATCGCGGGTTTGCTGTTGGCAATGCACTTTGCCACCTGGATCCTTTCGCTGGAATACACCTCGGTTGCCAGTTCAGTGGTGCTCGTAACCACCAACCCTCTGTGGGTAGCTTTGCTGGCGCCCTTTGTGCTCAAGGAAAGGCTGACCCCTTTCATCATCATGGGCCTGCTGGTGGCGCTATTCGGAACCGTGGGCATTGCAGTGAGCGACGCCTGCCAGCAAACCGCCGGCGGCCTGGCCTGTCCGCCAATATCCGAATTCATTCAGGGCAAGGCCTTTTGGGGCGACACGCTGGCATTGGCGGGCGCCTGGTCCGGTGCGGGCTACATCCTCATTGGCCGGAGCCTGAGGCCAAAGCTGTCGCTGACTCCTTATATTTTTCTCGTTTACGGCATGGCTGGACTTGTCCTTGTTGGGATGGTCGCCATCTCTGGGCAACCGGCCTTCGGTTTTTCCCCCATTATTTACCTTTATTTGCTCCTGCTAGCCCTTCTACCTCAGCTTCTTGGCCATTCCAGCTTCAACTGGGCGTTAGCGCACCTGCCCGCTTCTTATGTGTCGATTGCCTTACTGGGCGAACCCGTGGGCGCCAGTATCCTGGCAGCCATGATCCTTGGGGAGGTTCCGAGCGGTATGAGATTACTCGGCATTGCCCTGATCCTGGCCGGAATCGTAATAGCTTCCATTCGTCCAACCGGCCTTCTAGCCCCTGTGTATAATAAAAATCCCAACGGTTAAGGAAGGAGACGACCAATGCTCATTCGTTGCATCCACTGTTTCACTCCCTTCACAATGACAGAGGAGGCCATGTACACCGCCCTGGACGAGATCGAGGCCAAGGGCTGGAAACACTACAATGCCTATTGCCCGCGCTGCGGCCGCCCCAATATGGTGGCCCGCGCCCAACTGGAGCGCGAGGCCCCCGGCTGGACGCCACGACCAGCGGCCGCCGGCGCCGCAACTCCGGCGCCTGCAACTCCCGGAGCCATGACCACGAGGCCACCTGTAGTCTCCACTCCGCCAGCGATGCCTAAACCGGCCTCTGCGCCGGTAACAGCAGCCAGGGTAGGCGCAGTTGCCGCAAAACCAAAGGCGGCTGCCAAGCCAAAAGCGGCGCCTAAGAAGAAGACTGCCTCCAAGCCGAAGAAGGCCAAGAAACCAGCAACCAAGAAGAAAGCGCCAGTCAAGAAACCATCCAAGGCGAAGGCTACCAAGGCCAAGAGCATCGCCAAGAAAAAGGCCGGCGCGAAGAAAAAGAAAAAGTAAAAATAAACGACCCCGAAAGGGGTCGTTTTTAGTCATAGGTTTGTTCAGGGGTAGGTTGTATAAGATATCGGCGGGAAGGGAGGGGCCATTCATGCGCGAGCCGTCATCCCTTACGAAAAGAGAAAGTGATGTCCTTGTGCTGGGTGCCAAGGGAAAACACAATAAAGCCATCGCCTATCAACTGGGAATTTCGGAAAACACCGTCGAAAAACATTTGCAACATATATATGCAAAGTTGAGTGTTAGATGCCGGACGGAAGCCGCACTAAGATTCCTTGCAAAAGAGAAAATGGCGGAAATCCGTAATTGACTGCGAGGGCCAACCTAACTATCTTGGATAAAAGCTAGTTTGTTAGTTAGTTTCGGAGGGGAACTGTGACAACTCGATTCCTCAAACCCAGTGTATTTATAGCCATCAGCCTTGCATTGATCGTGAGCTTGGTCCCAATTATAGGATCAACAGCTGCCCCGGCGTTGGATCCAGGAAATCCGCCGATTCCGGAATTTGCCAAAGATGTTAGAGTTGTGGCAAGTTTAAGGGAAATCAACGGATCCAGAATGTATGAGTTGAGTCCGGTTCTATTGGAGGCAACTGCAAACGAAGATGGATCCTATCGACTAACATATGAAGTAGGCGTTCCTACGGCCATTTTACAGGATGAGGCTGGTGACGACCAGTCGGTGCTCCCCTTTTCCTTTTTGCCATTTACCGCCTACGCTCACAGCGATCCATTAGTCACTAGATGCGATAGTACTGCTTCTGCATGCGCAGAGGTCACTCTTAACTATGTAATAATTGGCTACGACCCATCATATGGGTCAGAATATGGATATTATCAGAAT